>ENA-UOJC01000193-UOJC01000193.1-human-gut-metagenome-genome-assembly--contig:-C104-NODE-193-length-109201-cov-7.101827_pt1 | contig 109201 bp, 114 predicted proteins | sample MGYA00242339_ERZ723886 | MGnify/ENA metagenome assembly ERZ723886 | reverse complement strand
TAATATTAACCTACAATCCAAATGCAGGAATAATCGGAGATGGCGATACAGTAACACCAAGCTTTGCAGATTTACCAATAGGTTTTGGAAGAACAAAGAAATTTGCATATACAACAAGTGTAACAAGTTCAATAGACTTTGTAATGGACGTTAATGGCTTTAAAGGACCAAACAGTGAAGCACGAAACGGTAAACAATACGATATCCGTAGTTTTAAAGTTGCAAAATTCTCTAAGGGTTGTGCAGGAAAAGAAATTAGTGGATTAGGTTGTGTTCAACAATTAGCATCGTATAGTCCAATAAAAGCAGGTAGTGATGAAATGAAGAAATGGGATCCAAATTGGACAGTAGAAAAAATTGGAACTTCTGCAGCAAGTACAGATAATTATTGGGCAGGCGCAAAGAAAGCATGTGATGAACTAGGAATGAGCCTACCGGATAAATCAAAACTGCAAAGCTTAGCAAAGAAAACAACAGCAGAAAAAGAACAACTAGGTTTACCTACTTCCGGCTTCTTCTGGTCGTCTTCGGAGCACCTCGTTTACGCCGCGTACGGCGTGGACTTCTACGATGGCGGCACGGGCTACAGCTTCAAGGAAAACCGCAGCCGTAAGGTCTTGTGTGTAGGTGATTAGTTATCTATTTACCTATTCCGTCGGATTTTTCTAAGGTTCTTAACGGCGGGGAGCAACTCTCCCCGCCGTTTGTCATACTTCCCCGTGTTGTGGATTACGACGTATAAGAACCTTTTCAAATTTCACCACTGTTGGTAGCAAAGCTACGTGCGTAACACCTATAGTTAAGTTTTATTTCGTGATTATTTGCATAAATCCATGTTTAGATTATGATATTAATGGTTACATTAGCCTGATAGGTTCGCCCTAGTCTAAATCACCAATGTTATGTGTAAGATGAGGCTTTTTAACCCGTAGTACAATACATTTAAACATAAGGAGAAAACCGATGCCAACAGCATCTATGATTGAACTTTTAGAAGCAGGTGTACACTTCGGACACCAAACTCAAAGATGGAACCCAAAAATGAAACCGTATATCTACGGTGCAAGAAACGGTATTTACGTTATTGATTTGAGAAAAACTACCGACTTGTTAGATGAAGCATACAATCTTGTTAGAGATTTCGCTGCAAAGGGTAAAAATGTACTTTTTGTTGGTACTAAAAAACAAGCTGCTGAAGTTGTTGCTGAAGAAGCTAAACGTTCTGGCGCTTACTACATCAACAGAAGATGGTTAGGCGGTATGTTAACTAACTTTGAAACTATCAGAGGTAGAGTTAACAAACTTAAAGAAATGGAAGAATTTATCAATAACGGTTATATCGATAAATTACCTAAAAAAGAAGTTGCTCAAATGAACAGACAACTTGCTAAATTGTCTAAAACTTTGGGCGGTATCAAAGATATGAGAGGTCTTCCTGAATTAATCTTCGTTGTTGACCAAGCAAAAGAAGAAATCGCTATCAAAGAAGCTAACAAATTAGGAATCCCTGTTATCTGCTTAGCTGATACAAATGCTAACCCAGATGGCATCAACTACATTATCCCTGGTAATGATGATGCTATCAGATCTATTAAATTGATTACTTCAAAATTGGCTGATGCTGTTTTGGAAGGTAAACAATTAAGAGAAAACAAAGCAAACGAAGCAAAAAAAGTTGAAAAAATTTCAGCTGAAGATGCCGGTGTTGCTGCTGAAGAAAAAGCAGAATAATTAATATTTCAGATTTAACGTCATTCTTCGCAGCACGAACAAAAGATGGTTTCATCAATTGTGAGTACTAATTTCGGAGAATGACGCAAATCTATTTAATAAACTTTAATAAGAAAAGGAGAAATCATGAATATTACAGCTCAAATGGTTAAAGAACTTCGTGACAAAACCGGTGCAGGTATGATGGCTGCTAAAAAAGCTTTGGTTGAAGTTGACGGAGATATGGAAAAAGCAACTGAAATTCTACGTCAAAAAGGTATCGCTTCTGCTGAAAAGAAAATGGGTAGAATCGCTGCTGAAGGTAGAGTTGAATCTTATGTTGATGATAAATGCGGTGCTATGATTGAAGTTAACTGCGAAACAGACTTCGTTGCTAAAAATGACGAATTCAAAACTTTAGCTTCAAATATGGCTAAACACGTTGCAGAATTAAATCCTGCTGACGTTGATGCTTTGATGGCTGCAACTTGTCCATCTTGCGGTAAAATTATCGCTGATGCATTGAAAGAAAAAATCGCTTCTATCGGTGAAAAAATTACTGTTAGAAGATTCGTTAGATATGAAGGCGCTGTTGCTACTTATATCCACAACGGAAAAATCGGTGTATTGCTAAACACTGATAAAGAAGACAAAGAATTGATGAACGATATCTGCTTACACATCGCTTCATCTGCTCCTAAATTCATTTCAAGAGCTGAAATTCCTCAATCTGAAATTGATGAAGAAACAAGAATTGAAATGGGTAAAGAAGATTTGTTGAAAAAACCTGAAAACATCAGAGCTAAAATCGTTGAAGGTCGTGTAAACAAACTTATGGCTGAAAGATGCTTACTTGAACAACCATTCGTTAAAGACCCTAACCAAACAATCGCTCAGTTGATTGAAGGTAAATTGACTATCAAATCATTCACTAGATACGAATTAGGTGAAGGTTTGGAAAAACGTCAAGACAACTTTGCTGAAGAAGTTATGGCTCAAGTTAAAGGCTAATTAACTTTTTATAACTAATACTTAAGGCGGTCGGTTCAAAATTTGAACCGACCGCCTTTTTAATATTATTTCATGTTTCAAAAATTCTCCCTTTGTGGTAAGATAAACTCAAATAAGGAGAAAGTATAAATGGATCAAGAATTAAGAGACAAATATGAAGTCGTTATTGGCTTGGAAGTCCACGCACAATTAAAGACAAAATCAAAAATCTTCGCACCGGATAAAAACGAATTTGGTCAAGAACCTAACTCTTTGACTAGCCCTATTACATTAGGTATGCCTGGAGTTTTACCGGTTTTGAATAAGGAATGTGTTAATATGGGTATTTTGACAGGTTTAGCTTTGAACTGCGAAATCCCATCTCGTTGTAAATTTGATAGAAAACAGTATTTTTATCCTGATTTGCCGAAAGGTTACCAAATTTCCCAATATGATGAACCAATTTGTGTAAACGGTCATATTGAAATTGATGGAAAAAGAATCGGTATCACAAGAGCACACTTGGAAGAAGATGCCGGTAAATTAGTTCACGCAGGCGCTAACGGTATTGCAGGTTCAACTTATTCTTTAGTTGACTTGAACAGAGCAGGTACTCCATTATTAGAAATCGTTTCTGAACCTGATATGAGAAGTTCTGAAGAAGCTAAAAATTATATGGAAGAATTAAGAAATATCGTTAGATATATCGGAGTTTGTGACGGAAACCTTGAAGAAGGTTCAATGAGATGTGATGCGAACATTTCAATCATGCCAAAGGGTTCTAAAGAATTCGGTACTCGTGCTGAAATCAAAAACGTAAACTCTTTTGCCGCACTTCAAAGAGCTATTGAATACGAAATCGAAAGACAAATCGAAATCGTTGAAGATGGTGGAGAAGTTGTTCAAGAAACAAGATTGTGGGACGATGCTTCTCGTGAAACTCGTTCAATGAGAGGTAAAGAAGATGCTCACGATTACAGATATTTTCCGGAACCTGATTTGATGCCTTTAGAAATTTCAAGAGAATGGGTTGAAGAAATTCGTGCTAAAATGCCTGAATTACCTAACCAAAAACGTAAAAGATACCAAGAAATCGGGCTTAGCGAATATGATGCAAGTGTAATTGTTGAACAAATGGGCTTGGCATTGTTCTTTGATAAAGTTCTTGAACTTGGTGCTAATCCGAAAACTGCTGTAAACTTTATTATGGGTGAAATTGCCGCTTACTTAAAAGAAGAACATATTGAAATTACTGATACAAAATTGACTCCTGACAATTTAGCAGAACTTATTTCTCTAATTGAAAAAGGAACAATTTCAAATAACATAGGAAAACAAATTATTATCGAAATGATGAAAGATGGCACAAAAGCTTCTGTAATCGTGGAGAAAAAAGGTTTGAGCCAAATTTCTGATGAGGGTGCAATTAAAGAACTTGTACAAAAAGTTGTTGATGCTCACCCGAACGAGGTTGAAGCTTACAAAAACGGTAAAACTAACTTGTTAGGATTCTTCGTAGGTCAAGTTATGAAAGAAACTAAAGGTAGAGCTAACCCTAAAACTGTTAACCAATTGATTAAAGAAATTATTGGCTAATAGACTGGATTTTGAAAGGTCATAGAGATTTTTCTATGACCTTTTTTACAAATAAGGAAGTAATAAAATGGTATTTGATTTATTCAAAAGAAAAAAAACTTGTATGGAATTAGAAATTTACGAGCAATCAGAAATTTCTCAAAAAATTCTTGATGCATATTTGGACTCAACCGGAAATATAAATATAGATGTTCCAACAGATATTAATAGAATTATCCTTGTCGCAAGCGGTTCTTCTTATCATTGCGCAAGATATGCAGCAGAATTGTTCAGTTCAATTTCAAAAATTGAAGCAAGTGCAATCTATTCAAGCGAATTTCTGTTAGAAGACACTATTGCTCATTCTGACAACATTTTATACATCTTTATTACTCAATCCGGTGAAACAACTGATACAAATAGCGCATTGGAAAAAGCTAAAGAGCACGGAGTCAAGACCCTATGCATTACAAACAAAGAAAATTCAACTATTTGGAATGCTTCTGATTACAAAGTTGCATGTCTTGCAGGAGAAGAAAAAAGCATTGCAGCGACAAAATCTTTTGTTTCTCAACTTTTATGCTCAACTTTGTTAGCCTTAAAATTTGCCCAAATTCAAGGTATAGATACTTATGACTACACTTTGGATTTGAAAATGATTCCATCTTTTATAAGTAAATCATTTGAGTTGCAGCCAAAAATTAAGCAACTTGCTAGATTTTTATCTAAGTACAAAAATGTGGTAATGACGGCAGATGGTCAGTCTTACGCACTCGCTAAAGAAGCTTCTCTAAAAATAAAAGAGACATCTTATATAAATACATCATCTGCAATTTTAGGTGAATTTATGCACGGACACGTTGCCGTTTTGAACAACAATAACGAAGTTCTTGTCTATATATTGAACGACAATCTAACCTACACTGCAACTAAAAACTTAAACAAAATAAAAGAAAACTACAATCCACCGATTTGTGTTATCGGAAATCGTACAAATCAAGTTAAATCTACATATAACATAAATATTGATTGCGACAAACCGATTGTAAAAACATTCTGTATCGCAGTAATAATCCAACTTTTGGCACTAGAAATCGCAATTAAATTACATCGAAATGTTGATAAACCTCACGGTTTGAATAAAGTTGTTAAATAACTAAATTTTCTTATTCCAAACATCATCTGGGATTTTCCAACCATTATTTTTAACCTTCAACAGACAATAATAACCTGCATTGATAGTATTTGCAGTTGAACTATTATTAACTGTCATTCCTTTAATATTCAAAATACTAGAACAAAAATTAGGAAAGAATTTCACACTCCTCGACAAATAGTTACTTTTTCCAGAGAAATCTTGCATTAATATCGTCTACTAATTCAAAACCTTGCTTTATATAGAATCTCTTTGAATTCGGAGAGGAGTCTAAAATCAGTTCATCATATATATTTTTTAGGGTATCTACAATTGCTTTTCCTACATGTTTTATTGTTCTACCATCTTTTGAATATTGAAATTTTGGGTCAACTTGTAACCACTTGAGTTCCATTGGAAGATTTTTATTTTGTTGAGTCTGAGCAAGCGCCAGAATTTTTGTAGCATCTAATTTTTTAAAATTATCAGTTTGTTCTGTAAGCATCAAGATTTTATTAACCTCTTTTGAAGCTTCTTTCTTTGACAACATGTCAGCACAAAGATAAATAGATTGACCAATAAAATATCTTCCCCATTTGTTATTAGCAATCTTTATTGCGAGTTTATCAGAACGATTTTGAGGTTCAAATTGAACAAGTGAAACTCCCTTATCGACAAATATATTTTTAGCCCTATCATATTTTTGAATTGTTGATGAAGAAAGAAACTTAGCACCAAAAGAAATATTATTTGAAATCATATTCTTTTTAAAATTCCTAAAAATATTTTTTGCCACTGAGAGTCCTCCTATTTAAAAGGAGGACTTTCAAATATAAATATAGCATCAATAATTATCTTTGTAGGGAATTTTAGAACAAATTCGGAATAAATCTATACTTAACTTCTTCTGTATATTTTTGGTATTCAGAATCTTTAAGCAAGTGTCTTTCTTCCGTAATTGCTCGAAGATAGAAAATTAAAATCCACGCAAACATTCCGAATGTCAAAACGATTTTGCCTAAAACAGATAAATCTGAAACAAAGTAAATTGGAATTGTTGTTGCAATAATATAAACGACCTGCATTATATAATTGGGGTGTCTGACAATATTATATGGAAAACCTTTTACGATTCCTCTATTTGTAAGGTTGCCTGATTTTGTTCCAAGTCTTGCTACAGAAATCAAAATAACAAGATTTGCAACAACGGAAATAACGTCTAAAATTATTCTAAGAGCAAGATTTTCTACAGGAATTGAACCCTCGGTGTAAGATTTTACCAAAGCATTAGTCAAAATTGTAAACGGATAAAAGCAGATTATACAAGAAATTATACCAAGCGGGGTTGTATCAACAGATTTAATTTTGTTTCTAAATAGGTTTAAATCAGACAAATAGCTTATGGCAAAAATTATTATCGTAAGCATAAATATCAAAGTAAGCCACATATCAGACGTATCGTCAATGTATTGAATAAGCCCCATAAACAAACCTTGCCCACTTGCGGCATAAGTTATAGCTTGTGAAAACATTTCTTTTAAGAATGAAATATTATAATCAAAAGATGGCAAATATTTTGTGCAAATCAAATTTATACAATACACACCAAAGAATGACTTAACAAACAATTCAACCATAGATTGTTTTTCAAATTCGCTTGGTTCAAGAACTTTTAATCTCGCTTCCGGTGTTGAAGTTTTAGTAAATTGTTTTTTTACATATTCAAGAATTGCAACATTTTTTGAATTTAAAATAGAAACAGGTTTTGTTTTGAAAAAAATCGGAAGAGCAAAAAATGCGTAACAAATATAATAAATAACAAAAAATGTTATGTAATTAAATCCGTTATCACCCACATTTTCTCTAAATGCCGGACAAAAACTTATAAATAATAGAACAATACCATACACCAGTAAAGATGATAGGTAGTGTTTTAAAATTGTAGATTTTGTAACTTCTTTTTGATTTTCTTCCATTTTATAACCCTCTACTCTTTTTAACAAATATTACTGTTTTGTGCTTTGGCGCAAATAACTTTCAACAAATCCATCTAAATCACCGTCCATAACGGCATCAACATTTCCCTCTTCATAACCCGTCCTATGGTCTTTAACCATTTTATACGGGTGGAATACATAGGAACGAATTTGTGAACCGAAATTGATATCAGCCGTTTCTCCACGCAATTGAGCCATTTTCTTTTCGTGTTCAGCTTCTTTTATTGCCAAAAGTTTTGATACAAGAATTTGCATTGCATATTCTTTATTTTGCAATTGAGAACGTTCTTGTTGACATTTAACAACGATTCCTGTTGGTTTGTGGAGAATTCTTACAGCAGTTTCGACTTTATTTACATTTTGTCCGCCAGCTCCACCAGAGCGCATTGTTGTAATTTCTAAATCATCTTGTGGAATTGAAATCGTTTTTTCGAAATCTTCCACAATCGGAGAAACATCAACAGATGCGAAACTTGTTTGCCTTTTCCCGTTTGCATTAAAAGGTGAAATTCTAACAAGTCTATGAACCCCCTTTTCAGCCTTTGCATAACCAAAAGCATGCTTACCGGAAATTTTGATTGTTGCAGACTTAATTCCGGCTTCTTCGCCATCAAGCTTATCCAACAATTCAACCTTCCAACCTCGTGATTCAGCCCACCGCATATACATTCTAAGCAACATGCTTGCCCAGTCTTGCGCATCTGTTCCTCCGGCTCCGGAATTTATTGTAAGAATTGCATCTGCACTATCATACTCGCCAGATAACATTTGTTGTAATTCAAATTTTTCTAATTCTTTTTCTAAATTTTTAATATCTTTATAACTTGTTTCAATAAGTTCTTTATCCTGAAGTTCAATAGATGCTTCACTATCATCAAGCGTTTGAGTCCAAGAATTCAACTTTTCCAAAATTTCTTTTTTCTCTTTGATCTCTTGCCCGATTTTTGAAACTTTGTCTTTATCTGACCATATATCAGGATTTTGCATTTGTTGTTCAAGAGTGTTTAATTCTGTTTGAATTTTGTCCGAGTCAAAGACACTCCTTTATTTTATCCAGTTTTGGTTTAACAATATTTATTTCTTGTTTTAACTCTGTTTCCATACTCTTTATTTTATTATAAAAATTGTTTGCTTGCAATTGGTTGTTATATTGCTATAATATTAGTATTGGAAGAGAGCAACCAGATGAATGTTTTAAATTACTTAAAAGAAATTTATTGCGACAAAAAATCATTCTTCATTCAAATTTCATTGTTATCGTTGATTGGAATTATGACAATTTCCGGTTGCGAATATTTGACATATATTTTGGGTAACCTGTTTAGTTCGTTCTTGGGCTATGCAACAGGGGGGCACTATGTTCTTTCCGTCGAATTATTTATATTTTTAATGCTATTGATTTATTTTAGCGGATATCTATACAGATTCTCAAATAATGCATTTCACAAAGACTCCAAACTTCCGGATTTATCCCTTTCAGGATACCAATCTTTTGTGAAAATGTTACCTGTTTTTATCGTATGGATTATTTATTTAATAATTTCGTTAGTAATTTTATTTATAGGTTTAAGAGCTGAAAGTGTCTTGTTTTACACTTATCTGTCAATTATCATTTGTATTCTACCTTTTATAAATTTGATTTGGGTTCTATATTCTAACGATTTTGTACTAAATAGAAAGTATTTTTCAATATTATTTTTGCTAAAAGTCATAGATAAAACTTTTTTATCTATGATAAATTTAATTGCGCAAACAATTATTATCGGAATTCTTCCTACATTAATTATTTCCGGAATAATCAAATACTCAAACTCAGTAAAATATACAAGTATTCAACTAAGTTTAAGACTCGGCGGAATTTGTTTATCTGTCTATATTTTGTATATTTTGTTGTTAGTCTTTAATTTAGGACTTGTGAAAATATCAGAAAACAAATTGAAAGAAATTTAATTATTAACAACAGTTATTCTACCGTCATCTTTAATATCTACAGGAGTCTTAGATTGCTGTAGGATATCTTCAACACATTTTGTACCATCAAAATCGTATTTTTTTGTTACTCTATCAGGTTGGTTAAGCATCTTGAAGCCGTCATTTCCTTGTGCACAATAATCGTTAATAATAGTTTTGTAATATTTATTTTCACGAGGATTATCAATGTTTATCGGAGTTTCTTTGCCTTTTTTATCAACAAAAGAAATTGATTTGACGTGTCCTTTTGTATTAACAGTGTATTTCAGACCGGAAGCGTAGAAAATTCCAGGTTTATTGGCAGTATTTATAAATGATTTAGCTGCAGTTTTTATTGCTTCAACAAGCTCTTTTTCGCTATAATTTACTTGATATAACTTGTTTTTGAACGGCAAAATATCGGCTAAAATTCTTGTGTCAACTTTCCCTTTTTCAAAATAGCCTCTCATATTTGAAGATGGAAGAATTACAACATCGGCATCTAAATCTTTTTTGATACAATCAGCAATGAAGTATGCATGTGGGTTAGGTTCAATTAAATCATGCGTCAACGGACCGGGAGCAGAATTTATATAACCATAAGTTTCTTTAGTTCCAAAGATTTTGTTAAAAATATATTTTACAGGTGCATTTCTATTGAAATCTTTTGTATAACCAATATTATTTTGAACTTTTTTTATTATTCCGTCCGAAGAAAATTCGAGGTTAAGAATTCCGAAATTTTTCCCATCTCGTCCTGCTTGAGTGATTACAACAGGTTCTCCTGTTTTTGAGTAGAATAAGTTTTCACCCTCTTTAACATCTAACAGCAAATCATGAGAATGTCCGCCTAAAATTACATCAATTCCTTGAGTTTGATTTGCAACAATTTTATCTAAAGTATAACCGAGATGAGATAACAAGATTATTTTGTTAATTCCTTGTTTTTGAAGTTTATCGGCTTCCTTCTGGATATCTTGAATTGTTTCCTTAACTTTATCAACTTGAACTTCTTTCTGAAGTACTCCCACTTTAGATCTTTTATATAAATCAATCGGAGATGTTCCGATTATCCCATATTTGTTACCATTACAAACTTCTACTGTTGCAGGTTTAACAGTATTGAACCAAGCACTATTTGGAGCAATATGAACATTTGAAGCCAAAAGATTATATTTGGTAAGAGGTAAAACCGATTTAATTTTATCTTGCATATCGTATTCGTGATTTCCGATAGCAGAATCTTTTATCCCAATATAATTTTGAAAAAGAATAGCTAATTCATTGGTTTTATAGTCCTCACCAATCATAATATCGCCAGAAGATAGTTTTAAAGTATCAGTATCCGATTTGTTTTTATTTCTTGAATCAAATGCATTAGCTGCTGTAACGGTACGCTCCATGTTCAAAGACTTGCCATGGTAGTCGTTAATGTAAAATATACTGGTTTTCGTATTTGATTGGCTTATCGGATTTATCATCTCTTGACGTCCCTTTAGTATGAAAACACATCAAGATTTTTTTTGTTAGTGTTGATTTATTTAATTTACAATCCTTAAAACTTCATCATTTGAATTTTCCAATGCTTGCCCAGTTCATCATAAATTTCGTTTACTTTATCAACAACTTCAATCAAAACAACTCCATAATTTAAACATTTGTATTCGCCCATATCGTGAAGCCCAATTCTTGTTTTTATAGAACAACCGTATTTTGATAAAATTGCTTGCAATTTCAATGACTCTTCAAGCCTATTTTCGAGTTCAATACCAATAATCGCTTTCATAATTAATTTGTAAAATAGATTTAAAAAAAAAGTAATTCCCTACTTTACTAATACAAGACAAAAAAGCGATTCAATACAGAACCGCTTTTTCACTATTTTAGCTTTATAAATTTTATTCAATAAAACTTGGTTTGCCATTTTCCATAGCCAAGCGGATACTTCTTTCCGGAAAACCTGCAACTTTATCTTTTACGATAATTTTTCCTGTTTTTAAATTACCATTATCGTCATAATACATTTCTTGAATTAAGTTTCCTCTTTCATAAACAATTTTTCTTTTGTCTTCACCCATTTCGGCTGTTCCTTTACCATCATATATGGTAATTTTGCCACCATCAGCGGATTCGTAATATACCGGAGCACCTATATGGTATTGAGTACCAGCAAATTCATATCCCATCTTTTTGAAATCATCACTTGTCGGTTCGGCACCAAGACCTACAGGACTTTTTTCTAATAAAGCATTTGCAGCCTTACTTGGACGAGGTTCATTCAAAAAGTCTTCAATATCACCTGAAGTAACTTGTTTTGTTGCCCCTCCGGCAATGTTAGTCATTTTAAGAGGGCTACGATTTGTTAATAATTCTAAATCACTGCCAGAACCCAATTTAGTTGAATTTTTTGCACCTAGTAAGGCTTGTAAATCTCCGATTTTCATATAGAAACTCCTTTCAATTAATATACTCTCGTGAATGCAACACTTCACTTATATGTATATAAAAACATTTTGCTAATCAAAATTGCAGAATTATTAGAATTTATAATAGTAAAAAGCTAGAATATAGTATTAGTAACTGGTTTGAGGTTTACATAACTTTACATATAATACTTATGGGTACTATAAATCTTGTATAAAGAACTTTAAATTGTAATTATGGGTATAAAAAAGGAACTTGGCAAAAAGATTAAACGAATGAGAATTGAAAAAGGTTACACTCAAGAACAACTTTCTGAGTTGATTGACATTTCTCAAAAAGCTCTTAGCAGTATTGAAACAGGTGAAAATTTTGTTAAAGCCGAAACTTTAGATAAAATTCTTAAAACTTTTGATATTACAGCAGAAGAACTTTTTGCAACCAACCAACTAAAAGATTCTGCCGAGTTGCTTGAAATGATTAACAAAAATATTGCAAAGCTTGAAAACATGCCAGAAAAATTAGAAATTATTTATAATTTAACCCAGAGTTTAAGTCGGAAATAGACATAAAAAAAGTAATATCTAAAGTGATATTACTTTTTTTTATTTGTTGTAATCTTATTAAATATTTATTATTCAATATCAAGATTATCTGTAGCTTGAAGCTGTTTTTTCTTGATGTTGTGCATTACAGCATCAACCAATAACTCATAAGACTTCATTTTCTCAATATTTGGAAATTCTTCTTTGAGTTGAGCTCTGACCATTGCTTCCAGCTCTTGTTCGTCAGAAAGTGCTTTTAGATTATCCACACCGCTTATGTTTTCTAAATAATCTGTGGTGCTTTTGTCTAATTTGTTCTTATTTGAAAAAGTGAGCCAACGTAGTTTTGGGCTAACATTTTCTTTTAACTGTTTTACTAATTTTAAATTTTTAATTCGGTCAAACATACGCTACCTCTTAGCTTTTTACCTTTTGTACTTTTTTAAAGTTACCTAAAAATAATAATTGACTTTTTTAATATTTTTCTTTACAAATTGTAACACATTTTATAAAAAAGTCTATTATATTTTGCTAAAATCGGTCAAATGGTCGTATTTACTCTTCAATAATGTAAGAAGGGCAATTCTGTTATTCTTAACATTTTCATCTTTGTCCATAACAAGAACATCATTAAAAAATTGTGTTACTGCAGGATTAAGATCCTCTAATTCTGCTAAATATTTCTTGTAGTCAACATTTGTATTGATATTCAAAACTTTTTCGTATAAAGTTTTTTCAATTGGTTCAACAAGGAATTGTTCATCAATTTTATCAGCTTTTGCATCTTTCAAAATTCTGATAACTCTGTTTGCATTTTCTACAAGTTGAGGCATATCTAAGTTAGAAACAATTTCAACTCTTTCTACAAAATCAGCCAAATCAACAAGCGGATTCTTCATAGAACATGCTTCTAAGATATTTTTATTATATTTTTCAGACAAGAAAATAATCATTCTTTGAACAAAGAACTCATTAACTTCCTCTGCACAATCTCTTTGAACAGGAAGAAGTTTAAGAGATTGTTTAATGTATTTGTCGATATCTAATTTTAAATTAGCATCTAAAATTGTTTTAATAACGCCAAGAGCTGCACGTCTTACGCCTAGTGGGTCAGAAGAACCGGTAGGCTTTTTACCGGCTGCAAATACCGCGCAAACAGTATCAATTTTATCAGCGATACCAACGATTTGTCCTTCAATTCCTTTAGCTGTATCGCTTTCTGCATTCAATGGGAAATAGTGTTCTTTGATACCTTGAACAACTTTGTTATCTTCACCGGATACTCTTGCATAATCCGCACCGATAAATCCTTGAAGTTCAGTGAACTCAAATACAAGATTTGTTGTTAAATCTGCTTTACACAACAATGCGGTTCTTTCAACATCTTTTGAGTTGACATTCAAATCACTTGCAATATCTTTTGACAACTCGATAAGTCTTTGAGTTTTGTCATACATTGTACCCATACCCTTTTGGAAAGTTACACCTTTTAAGGCTTCAACATAATCAACTAACGGTTTTTTAGTATCTTCATTAAAGAAGAATACTGCATCATCAAGTCTCGCTTTGATTACTCTTACATTACCTGCTTTAATGTTTTTGAATTCATCTCCAATGTAGTTTGTCATAGTGATGAATTTGTTAATTAATTTACCTTCTTTGTGAAGTGCAAAATATCTTTGGTGAACAGCCATTACCGTAACTGTAACCTCTTCCGGAATATCAAGATATCTCGGGTCGAATTCACAAACAGCAGGAACCGGATATTCGGTGATAAATGTAACTTCTTCAAGCAAATCATCTGTATAATAGGGAACTGCACCGAGTTTAGCAGCTTCTTCTCTTGCTTTTTCAACGATAATTTGTTTTCTTTCGTTTTGGTCAGCAATTACATAAACCTTTCTCATTGTATCTAAATAATCTTTTGGATTTTCGATCAGAACCTTTTGTTCAGAAAATCTGTGACCTCTAGAATATATTGAAGATTCCTTATCTATAATTTTTATTTTAACTTCGTCTTTATCAAGTACAGAAACAATCCATTTAATAGGACGAGAGAATTTTTCATCATTATAACCCCACCTCATAAAGTGTGAGCCTTGAAGTTTCATAAAAATGGACGGAACATTTTCTTGTAACAATTCAGAAATTGGTTTTCCTTTGATAATGATTTTTGCATGAACATAATTATCTTCAATGTATAAATCATCTTTAGTTAAACCGTTCTTTCTTGCAAAACCCTCACCTGCTTTAGTAAGATTTCCATTTTCATCAAATGCGACTTTTTGGATAGGTCCTTTGATGATTTTTTCTTCGTCAGATGTTTTGTTTTCTAGTCCGTCAATAATTACGGCTAAACGTCTTGGAGTTGCATAAACTTTAATATCTGAATATTTAACTTTGTTGTCATTTAAGAATGTTTTAAATCCACGATTCAATTGTTCAATTGCTTGTGGGATAAACTTATATGGTAATTCTTCTGTTCCAACTTCTAATAAATATGTGCTCATTTTCTGTCCTTATTTTTCCTAATATCCTTACAAAAATTATATTAAAAGCATAAAAATATGTAAATAATATATTAATTTTAATGAAATCCTCCACTAGTTGAGTGTTGAAAACTGTTCAAACATACGTTATAATTAATACTATAGTAATAATTATAACGTGTAATTTATATAAGGAAGATTTGATGATGAGATTTACGAATGCAGAGAACGTTACAATGCCACAGGCAAAGACAAAACGTGCATTTACATTGGCAGAGGTATTAATCACCCTCGGTGTGATTGGAATCGTTGCGGCTATGACAATGCCGACACTACTAAAAAATGTTGCAGAACGAGAGAACTCTGAAGCACAAGCAAACCTAGCGCAAAAGATTACTAAATCTATGGACTTAATGCGTGCTGATGGAGGTTTAGAAAGAACTTATAATAGTACTGATGAATTTGTAGATGAATTCTCAAAATATATAAAAATAAGTACAAGGTGTGACGCTGCACACATTGCAGATTGTTGGCCAACAAAAACAGTAACAACAACAGACGGTGAAACTTATGATGTTTCAAAAGCAAAAACAGGAAAAAACTTACAATACCCCGATAATAAGACGGATAACGTAGGAATTATTTTAGCTGATGGTGCAACTTTAATCCTAACCTACAACACAAATGCAGATATTATTGGAGATGGAGATACTGTAACACCAAGTTTTGCAGATTTGCCAATAGGTTTTGGTAGAACGAAAAAATTTGCATACACAACAAGTGTAACAGATTCAATAGACTTTGTAATGGACGTAAACGGATTTAGAGGTCCAAACAGTGAAGCACGAAACGGTAAACAATATGATATAAGGAGTTTCAAGGTCGCAAGATTTTCAGACGGTTGCACAGGAAAGAAAGTAAACGGAATCGGTTGTGTTTACGTACTACCATCATATAGTCCAATAAAAGCAGGCAGTGATGAAATGAAGAAATGGGATCCAAATTGGACAACTGAAAAAGTTGGAAGTTGGGCAAGTAGAGATAACTATTGGGCAGGAGCAAAGAAAGCTTGTGATGATATAGGAATGAGCCTGCCGGATAAATCAAAACTTCAAAGCTTATACGAACAAAGCAAAAAAGATCCAAGTCTAGGCTTACCTACTTCCGGCTGGTTCTGGTCGTCTTCGGAGGGCCGTGCTGACTACGCGTACCTCGTGGACTTCAGCGATGGCGGCACGTACGGCGGCTACAAGTACCTCAGCGGCGGTAAGGTCTTGTGTGTAGGTGATTAGTTATCTATTTACCTATTCCGTCGGATTTTTCCAGAAAATCCGACCCCACTATCACGGGTACATTCTGTGAACAAAACTCACAAAGAAAGGAGAATAAATATAAATTAATTTGTACAGTATAATTTTATCGTATAGAAACCTCTTCAAATTCAGTAATAACAAGTATTTTAATACATTAATTTTACCAAAATAAAGAGGCAAAGGGAATCATCTTAATGCTATTTGCGTAGATAAATAACAAAAAATGCGACATTTAGATGTCGCATTTTTTGTTGTTACTCTTTTGTAAATACCCAAAAGCCTTTACTATTAGTTGAGGAGACTACTTTTTTGTTGCTTTTTTCTTTCTCTCTCGGCTTTTCTTCTTTTTTTTTTGCCTGAGCAAGGGTTTTATCCTTGATGTTCTCTTTGAAAGCGCTTGCCATTAAAGTTGATGTATAAACAGGGGTTGTGTGAGCATAATCAAATAATATTACTCCGTTTGCATTCATTTTTCGGGTTTCGTAAATTTGTCTGATTAAATCTTCCGGTGCACCACCCATAAATGTTACAAACAACCCTGCATATAAATCTGTTTGAGGAGATTTCACATTCATTACATCATTCATCATTGATGCTAACATTTTAGAATCATAAGTTAAGAATAATGGAGTGAAACCATTTATATAATTATTTACAGACCAAGTCCTCCAGTCTTGTTGCTTTGAAGCAAGAGCAGATGCCCTATCAGGGAAAACAACCGCACTTATATAAACATTTTTTTCTTTTCCAAGTTCACCGACTTGTTTTACAAAGTTCGTTACGTTATTTCTTCTATATTGATTCCAATCATACCATTGAACATCTGAAGTTGTTAATTCAATCGGGTCTTTACCATATTGATTTTTGAAATCATTTCTCGCATATTCAGTAAATCCCCATGCATTCATGTCATTTCCTGCAGTTGCATTCGGATATCTTATGTAGTCAAGATTTATTCCGTCCGGTTTGTATCTGTCAATTATTTCAGATAACAAATCAAGTAAAAATTCATGAACTTCAGGATTTGCCGGATCTAAGAAATATCCGTTATGCTCAGAAGCTGACATTGTTGCTTTTGGAGAATTTGCATTTTTCTTTGTTTTATTGCCCCAATCAGGTCTTACTGCTAAAATACTTGACGGATTGTAATCCGGAGATTGGTTTCCAACATAGAAAGATTGGAACCAAATGTGAACTTTAATATCTCTTTTGTGTGCTTCTTTTATCCAAACATCAAGTGGGTCAAAACCCTCAAAAATCTCATTTTGAACTGTAAAACCATATTTATTCATTGTTTGACTTGGGAAAATTGTTTTTCCGTGAAAATATGTTTCAAGAAAAACGCTATTAAAACCATTTGCTTTCAAATTATCCAAAGTTGCAATAATTTGATCTGCATTTTTTTCTGTTGGTCTAATCCAAACACCTTTTGTTTCATTTTTTATATATGGTACAGAAGTTTTGATTGCCATATTGGCTTCATCAATTGCTTCTTGAGTATATTGTTTTAGAATAATACTATTTTTATTTTCATTTTCAGCAATTTTCAAATAATTTTCTGCAATCTGAATATGACTTGCAGGAAGATTGTAATTATAATCATCAATAGAATTTTTGTAATAATCCATCATTGATTTAGCTTCTTTAATTTTGGCTCTAGCTTCGTAAGTATAACTATCTGAGGTAGTATAAACAGTAATTTTATTATTGAATACATCAACATAAACCTTAGAACCGACAGTTATATTTTGGTTAATCCAATTTTTGGCAATTCCATGCCCACTAATTACAAGTCCGTTAGATGGAATGGTAGAATCCGCACCTGATAGAGAAGTTACAGTATTCTCTTCAACGATTGCTTCTGTACCAAATTCATTTGTCCCAGTATGAATTCCATAATTCGGAGTATAGATTACAAGCTTGTTCGCTCCTCTTCCCCCAGGGAAATAACTTGCTGCATTTGAAGGATCAATAACATCTACTTTTGTTGATGCTTGTTTAAAAATCACTTCATTCTTGCCCAAATTAAGAGGTTGAAACGCATTTATTTGAGGTGTGGAAACTTCATTATCATCAGCAGGAAAAGAGAACGTCTGCTCATCTGCGTTCACCTGTCCTATCGTGAAAAATAATGATAAAAATATTATTACTATACGTTTCAAATTCATTTTTGTTTCTTCTCTCTTTTGTTATAATATCCCGTATTATAATACTTTAAAGCCTCTATTGAACGTATTTTATCAGGAAGTTTTTGATTTGTCGGTTTTATCAAGAAAGCTTTTTTGTAATATTGATTTGCTCTTAATAAATCCCCGAGTTTTTCATACATTGTTGCCATTTTGATAAGGATATCATAATTTTCTTTCAATCCATTCTCCAGAGCAACGTTATAAAAATATATAGCCCTCGTATAATCTTTTCTTGTAAAATAATATTCGGCAAAATAATAGTTAGTTGTCGGGTTTTTCTTATCAAATTTTAAAGCTTGAAAAAAATATGCTTTAGCATAACTGTTTTTATTTTCCAAGTCATATATTCTTGCCATTTGAACTATAGGATAGATATTGTCCTGCTCAATTTGAGTCCAAACGAAATAATCCCCACTGGCTTTTTGAAGATATTCACTTTGAGTTTTTTTATTTTTTTCGTTTATTGCTTTATTAAAATAAAAATCTGCCAATTTTTTTGTTGACTCTTTATTGACTTTGGAATAATCAATAAAGTGGCTGTTGTATTGAATTTCTCCAAATTCTGCGGCTTTTACCATACTACAACCATAAGTGCTTTCAAATAAAATGAAAGCACTTATTAGTAAAACTAAATATTTTTTATAAATCTGTATAACTTGGAACCGTGTCTGTATTGTGATGATAGAATGAATAATCTTCTGAGGCCGGATCTGTATATACATAGAATTTTCTCCAGAATCTTACAAATTTATTTTGTTTTTTGAAAGCAAGTTCATCTTTGGTATAATATTCTTGACCCAAAGCTCGAGCTTTACTAACATTTACCATATCTGTTGTTTGAGTAGAAAATCCATTTTGTTCCAAGTATTTTGGATTTGTTGTCATATCAACAGAGACAGCGGCACCAGCTTGAAGTTGTATTGCTGTTGCAAATATTGCCGAAAATAGTAATAATTTTTTCATAGTCACCTCTTTTTGTAACATTGTAATCTTTTTTTTTAGATGTTGCAATAATATTATAAATTGTTTACAAAAAAATGTCCTGTATTATTTGTATGAATTATTTATAACTTCTTCAAGTTTATCCAGTAATTGATCTTCAGGAACTCGAGCTACGATTTCGCCTTTTTTGAATACATAGCCCTCGTTTATACCTCCGGCAATTCCAAAGTCTGCATGTCTTGCTTCCCCCGGACCATTTACTGCACAACCCATTGTGGCAATCGTAATATTTTTATCAAGATTTCTAAATCGGTTTTCTACTTTTTTAGCTAAACCAATCAAGTCAATCTGAGTTCTTCCACAAGTTGGACAAGATACAAAATTCACTCCTCGTTCCCGAAGTTTCAAACTTTTAAGAATTTCATACCCTGCAAAAACTTCTTCTATCGGATTTTCTGTAAGTGAAACTCGGATTGTATCACCTATACCCTCTGCTAAAAGTGTCCCTAACCCGACAGATGATTTAATAAGTCCGTCTTTTAAAGTTCCTGCTTCTGTCACTCCTAAATGTAAAGGGTAATCTACACTTTGCGCCATAAGGCGATAAGCATCAATCGTTGTCAATACATCAGAAGATTTTAGAGAAACTTTGATTTTATCAAAATCTAAATCTTCTAAAATTTTGATATGTTTCATTGCACTTTCAACCATTTTTTCGTGCAATGGAATATCTTTATCTAGTAAATCTTTCTCTAAAGAACCTGCATTAACACCTATTCGGATTGGAATATTTTGTTGTTTAGCTAAATTAACAACTTTTTCAACATTCTCTCTTTTCCCAATGTTTCCAGGGTTTAGGCGAAGTGCTGAAATTCCGTTATTAATACATTGGATTGCAAGTCTATAATCAAAGTGGATATCAGCAATAAGTGGAACAGGTGAAATTTTAACCAATCCTTTTATTGCTTCTGCTGCATCTTTATTCAAAACGGCAAGTCTAACAAGCTCACACCCAGCATCTGCCAATTCTTTAATCTGACGGGAAGTTTGTTCAATGTTTCTTGTGTCAGTATTACACATTGACTGTACGGAAATCGGATTATTATTACCGATTTTTACATTTCCTATTGAAATTTCTTTTGATTTTCTTCTTTTTATCATAAAATAATTGTAGCACAACAAAATTGAGAGGGTTTAATTTATGAGAATCGCTGTATTATCTGATTTGCACGCAAACGCACAGGCTCTTGAAGCTGTTATGAATGACGTGGTTAATCAAAATTGTGAGCATGTATTTTGTTTGGGTGATATTGCCCTAGCAGGTCCTCAACCAAAAGAGGTTACCGATTACGTAATGGCTCAAAATACTTGGACAATTATTCAAGGTAATACAGATAAAATGATTGCTCAATATGGTCCAGATGTTATAGAATTTTTGGAAGCGCAATATCCGGTTATGGCAAATGCTATTGCTGATGATGTTTTAGCTTTAGATGATTCTCATAGAGCATTTTTAGAAAATCTTCCACCTCAATTGAGTTTAGATGTTGAGGGTTGTAGTGTTTTGCTAGTTCACGGATCTCCAAGAGCAAACAACGAGGATATTCTTCCGGGAATGCCTTTAGATGTTGTTGAAGAAATTATTGAGGGAACAACTGAAAAACTTATCTTATGTGGTCATACCCACGTTCCTTGCGGATATCAAACCAACACAAATCAAACAGTTGTAAATGTTGGTAGTGTTGGTCGTCCGATGACACCTCAACCGAAAGCTTGTTATGCAATTATTGATTTTTCTCAAGGTTCTTTTGAAATCCGTCACAGATTTGTTGATTATGATAATGTGTTAGCAGCTCAATTAGTCTCTCAAAGAGGTTTTGTCGGAGCTGACAGATTAGCTGATTTATTATTAAATCCTGTAGAAAGACATATTTAGCTCTTTTATGCTAAACTGTTGATATGGAAGATTTGACTTCAAACTTAGATGATTTAAGAAAAAGTTATCGAGAAATTTTTCTCAAAACCGCTATAGAATTAAAAAAAAGAATTGATGCTCTAAAACCAGATGGTTTAGATGGGGAAATTCTTGATAAATATGAGCCTAATTCTGCTGGACAGATTTGGCAAAATTCTGTATGCGAAATGTTTGAAAATGATATTTCAAAAGAAGTTTTGCGAAAAATTTCAGAGATTAAACAAAACCGCAAATCTTGTCACTGTATCGGTTGCGGAACTTGTTGCAAATTAGCTTGCAGTGAATTTTCGCCAGATGAATTAAAACAAAAGGCTCAAAATGGCGATAATTTTGCATCTCAATTCATTCAAACATTCATTCCGTATGAAAATTCAGATGAACCAAGAAGAATTTTTCCAGAATATCTAAAAATGTTGGAAGATAATAATGAATCCGGCTATTATTTTTACCATTGCCCAAAGGTAACACAAGATAACAAATGCCCCGATTATGAAAACAGACCGCAAATTTGTAGAGATTTTCCGGATAATCCATTGGCATTTTTACCACTTGGCTGTGGATTTGCAGATTGGAAAATAAAATCAGAACCTGTTTCATTAATGCTAAATGCAATGGTTGAAATTATGGGATTTTACAAAGATAAAATTAAGGAATTAAACAAATAATGAAAAACTTATCAGGGTTAACACTAAAAGAAATTGAACAAATAACAGACGAACTTGGTGCGACAAAATTTAGAGCAAGACAAATTCACAATTGGATTTACCTAAAATCTGTTAAAGAGATTGATGAAATGACCGACCTGTCTAAAAAATTTCGTGATGAATTGAAAACAGTTGCACAAGTAACAAATATCAAAATCAAAGTTAAGCAGGTAAGTACAGATGGAACGATTAAGTATTTGTTAGAATTTCCAGACGGAGAATGCGTAGAAACAGTTCTTATGCGATTTGATAACCGAGCAAATTTAACAGCCTGTGTAAGTTCACAAGTTGGTTGTGCAGTAAATTGTTCATTCTGCGCAACAGGGAAACGAGGATTCATCAGAAATTTAACATACAAAGAAATTATTGAACAAGTTTTAACAATCCAACGTGACACAGGACTAAAAGTTACAAATGTTGTATTTATGGGACAAGGAGAACCTTTATTAAATTTGGATAACGTTTTAAAAGCAATGGAAATGTTCAATGAAAGTTTTCAAATTGGCGCAAGACGTTTAACTGTTTCAACATCAGGTATAATTCCTCAAATCAAAAAACTTGCAGACCTTGATATGCAATCGACTTTGGCTTTATCTTTGCACGCATCAAACCACGAAGTAAGAAAACAATTGATGCAAATTGAAAACAAATATCCGATGGACGAACTTCACAAAGCACTGAAATATTATGTTGAAAAAACTGGTCGAAGAATTACGATTGAATATTTGTTGATTAAAGATTTGAACGATACTATAACTTCAGCAAAACAATTAGCAGCATATTTAAAAGATATCAAGTGTAATATAAATTTAATTCCATACAATCCAACTGCAAAAAATGATTATAAACGACCATCAAATAATTCAATTATGAAGTTCAAATATTTAATGGAACATTCCGGTAAAAAAGTAACCGTAAGGCTTGAACGAGGTGGAGATATTGATGCAGCTTGCGGTCAGTTGAGTGGCAAAGTCAATGCAGACAAAGTTTAATGGCTCTTTTTTACAAGTTCTATATTGTAACCAAGAATATCAGCAATAACTCTAAATTCTTCGGATTTTAGAGTTTTACGAGAGTGTTTATCAGAGATAACTTTCAAATTGGAAGTATAACCTGTTTTTTGTTGCATTTTTTATACATTCTTAATAAGATAAATTTATGAATAGCTTTTTACATATACAAATGGATTATTTGCTTTTGTTGCAGAATTTTAGAGAGTGGTCCGGAGGAATATTTGATTCATTTTTCACTCATATTACAATGGGAGGAGAATATGAATTCGGTATATTATTCACCGCTCTTATCTACTGGATAATTAACAAAAACTATGGAATATTTATGATTTGGAACTTGTTTTTAGGTCTTTTAACAAATCAATTTTTGAAAGTCACAGCATGCATTTATAGACCATGGATTTTAGATAGCAGAATTCACCCAGTGAAAATTGCAATGCAAAAAGCCGGCGGTTATTCATTCCCTAGTGGACATACAGCAATTGCGACAGGCACAATGGGAGCATTGGCTAAAAAAGTTTGGAAAGACAAGAAATGGCTTGCTATTTTTCTAATTGTAATGACTTTACTTGTAGCTTTTTCAAGAAATTATCTTGGAGTTCATACCCCGCAAGATGTCATTGTTTCACTATTTATCGGAGCAGGTTTTATATTTTTAACAGGAAAAATCATAAACTGGACCCAACAAGGCAAAAAACGAGATTTAATCGTTTGGGGAGTTGTTATGCTATTATGCGCAATTCTGATTATCTATACAGAATTGAAAAATTACCCAATTGATTATGTAAATAACACAATCCTTGTTGATCCAATGAAAATGAAATACGAATCATTCCCGAAAGGTGGCTTTATCGCAGGTGCATTCACCGGACTTTTGATAGAAAAAAGATTTATCAATTTTGAAATTCCAAAAACAATTTTGGCAAAAATAATTTTCTACTTGATTGGTGGAAGCATATTGCTTTATCTTATACACATGTCTGGAGCAGTTGTAGTCAAAAGCCTAAATAATTACTCTTCTTGGGGAAGATTTACAAGTTGCTTTATTGTGAGCTTATTCTTGACGGCAATTTATCCGGCAATAATAAAATGGTTCTATCTGATAAAAAAATAGGTTTTACAATGACAATTAAAATCATAATTCTTATTCTAATATTATTTATTTTTACAATTGATAGCTTATTTATTGAACCAAATATGCTGAGAGTAAAAAAATACACTCTGCATGATGAGTATTTAAAAGGAATAAAAATCGTATTTGTTAGTGATTTTCATATCACTCCAACCGGTCAGAAACGATTTGATAAGTTGATAAACACAATAAATAATGAAAATCCGGACATTGTACTATCAACCGGAGATTTTGTCGGCGGATATAAAGAAAATGAGACTATGCCAATAGAAGACATTGCCAAAAACCTTACGAAAATCAAATCAAAGCACGGAATTATTACAGTTTTGGGAAATCATGACTGGGATACAGATGGAATTAAAATAACAAAGAATTTAGAGGCAAACAACATCACCGTATTAGCAAACTCTAATAAAAAAATTTATATCAACGGAAAAGAAATATATATTGCAGGAGTAGAAGATTTAAAAACTCAAAACCCTGATATTGATAAAGCTTTAATAGGGGCAAAACGGCCAACTATCCTCCTAACCCACTCGCCAGATATTTTTCCAGATGTTCCACAGAAGGTAAATTTAACACTTGCAGGACATTTGCATGGTGGACAGATTCGTTTACCATTTTGGGGAGCAATAATAGTTCCATCAAAATATGGAAACAGATACACAACTGGAAAAATTTTAGAAGATAATAAAACAATGATAGAAACGAATGGAATTGGAATGAGTATTCTACCAATTCGTTTCAATTGTCCGCCTGAAATTGTTGTAATTAATTTTGAATAAATTACTTTCTGTATGCCGTTGTAAAAGAACATATGAAATGATTATTTGTAACACATAGTTTGATTATTTCGAGTAATGTTAATAATGCAACTAAATCTTTTATTAATTCACGACTGATATTTTTGTATGAAGTGATTTTTAATTATTTATATTATTTAATACCGTTTTCTGCATATAAATTTTTGTATGACGTAACTATTGAATATGAATATTTAGTATTAGGATTTAGATTACTTGTTGTTTTAACTGGAGTTAATCTATCTTTTAAACTTTGCAAATATTTATGTTCTACTTCTCGCACTTTATCTAATTCTTTTTCAATTGCTCTAGCATGTTTAGAATTAGGTGCGAAGCTTTCTAATAATCTATTTAGGAATATGAACTTGTTTATATTTCCTGTAAATTGACTTTGTTCATTTATTTCATCTTGTATAATAGATTCTTCTACGTGTTTTTCAGCAAATTCTTTAATATTTTTTCTGTCAATGTTATCTATTCTATTTAATTCTTCAACAGGAAGTGGTTCCCATTTTGCAATGTTATTCCAAGCGTGTGTCTCAGCTAGTTTACATAAATCATTATTTAATTCATGATTTCCTTCTTTTCTTGCAAATAATTTTTTTGGAAAGAAGCCCTGATTTGGAAGCATTTCTAGCAATTTATTTTGAAGTTTATGTATAGCATCTTCTTTTGTAGGAAGTGGAGTTAAAGGAGTTGTTTTTAATTTTGAAGGGAAGTTCGTACGTCCTTTAAAACTATCTAAATATAAAGCCATTGTATCGGCACCAACACTTTGTGGCGCTGATGTCTTTTCTAACAGTATTCGTTCTACTAATGAAACATTTCCATGTGCATTAAGCCAAGGTGCATTTAATTTATAGTTGGTGGAGATGATTTTAGGACAAGCCGGCACGCCAAAACCAATACAGTCTCTTCCAACATAATTAACAAATCCATATTCGTTAGATGGGTAATTTAGAGCTTTATCCATGCCTTTGCAAAATTTATCAACAACCAAAAAATCTTCTTGGTTATTGCGATATAATAATTGATTAGCATACTCAAAAGCTTTGCGTGTTGGATCTGTTGCAAGAATTCTTGCTCCAAATCCAACGTTATTTTTATGACTATTATACTCTGTATTGATTCTCATACACATCTCCTGTTTATTAGTTATGTTATATTAAAACATATAAAATTTTTTTTTGCTACGTTAAATAATTGTTAAAAATTGGATAGTAAAAATGATTTTTTTTATAATAGAAAGTTTAAGAATTTTGTTAAACTTATTTGTTTAATATATTTGATTGTTTTTGTTTGTTTAGGTTTTATTTATGACAAAAAACAAAAAAAGACCATTCGTTATGGCTATATTCTTTCGGAGCTATCTCTAAATACAACAGCTTACCTGTTTTTCCAAAACAACTTGAGGAAGAAATCTTTGGTTTCCTCCCTTTTCCCCGAACATACTAAAAAAGAGCCCTTACGGACTCTTTTAAATGGAGGAGAAGGTGGGATTCGAACACGTATTTTTGATTTTTGTGTTCTTAAATTTCTTCCTGTATCCTCTAATATCGTTTAGTTTTAGCCAACCATTCTTTTGGTAATTTCTAATAACTTTCAGGGACTTTTTGTAGCTTCAGCCCCAAAATAGCCCCCATTTTAATTATTTAATTAAATAACAAATAAAATATTGTTGTATAATAATCTTAAAGGAAAGTTTACTATGTTAGAATCACTGAAAAAACTACTAACAACTGAATTTGAAAACGATCTTTTCATTGAAGCAATAAACAATCTTAATTCAAATTCAAGAATAAGGTTTTCAAATTTTGCGTATGTTATAAGAGAATTAATTGATACTATTTTAAAAACAAGAGCAAATGATGAAGATGTTAAAAATTGTATATGGTATGAAAAGCCAATAAATACAGAGCGAGAAGTACTTAGGTATCAAAGAATTAGGTATATAGTACATGGTGGTTTTGATAAAAATATTTTTGATAAAATATTGTCATTTGATTTTGAAAATGAAATGAATAAAATCAATAAATATTTTAGAGATGTGCTTTCAAAGCATGTTCACTTAAATGAAAGCTGTTTAAATTACACTTCACAGGAAATAGAACAGAAAATTAAAAATTTCGAAATTATTATTAATAATTTTCTTGATATGATAAATGCGATAAATAACCGTATAATAAGTTTTCTTACAGACAGTATTGAAGATATCGTAACTGATGAATTTATATCTCAAACAATTGGTGATTTAGATATTTTATCTACTCATACTAGAGTTGAATATATTGACAGTATTGAAATAAAAATAAAAAGAATAGAGTCTGCAAAAGTTGTTGGAACTATTTATGGTAATGTAGGTGTTTCTTTACAATATGGTTCAGATAGAGATGTTAATGATGGTATCGGAGATATTTGGGAAGATGCTTATCCATTTAAAATACCTTTTTATATCGATATTGAACCACTAAATTCAATTTTTAATGATGTAGAAAAAGAAGATTTAAATGATTCTGATATTTTAAAAAGAGAATTCTTACCAATTTTTAAAACAACTATTGAAGAAAATCTTTATCTTGGTATAAATAAGATAGATATTGACACAAGTTCTTTTTATGAATAACTTATAGCTAGTTAAAAACAATATTTTTAATTAAATTGTTATTTGTCGTTTTCATCTTTTTGAATTACAACAATAGAACCTTGCTCAATGGGAATCTTTGCCCAATTGTACGCATCTTCCAATGTCTCAAAAAACACTTTTGTTCCTGGGAAAAATCCTATGGCTCCTTGAAAAGCCTCTAATGACTCTACTACTGTTACATTGTACATATTTCAGTTTCCTTTCATTTTTATTATAAAGGATATTTAGCCTTTGTGCAAAAATGTAAATTATTATTTTTTTCTTAACTTTTTACCTTTAGATTTAAAATTATACTATAATCGATTAATGAAGATTAAGGATATAGTTAGAGTATGAATAAAATTATTTATTTTGATGAAATTGCAGCAACAGATTATATAGATATTAAAAATGGTGGGCGTAAAAATATTGACAAAAATTACTCACAGGAACTCGGAGGAAAAGTTGAAGCTGCTATGCAAGCTGGTGCAAAAATACCAAAATTATTTCAACAATTTTTAAATATTGGTGCAATTGCTTCAACAGAAGCCTCTGCATTAAGTAATAATGTTATAAAGACTTATATTTCAAATACAATATTGACAGATTTTTTAAATACTATTTCAAATAAAAAGAATAAAGATATAAGTATTTTTGACAAACCTAAATTAAAAGCCTATGAAAATTCAATTACATTTTTAAAAATGTATGCACCTTATATGAAAATGTTAAATTCTAGAGAATTACCTATTAATATTAGTGAAATTGATTCAATTCTAATAGGTGCAAAAGGATATTATGAATTAATTGCACAAATGAATAATGGGTATAAAGTTATACTGAGGTTTAATATAACTGCCTTTCGAAATAATTATAGCTTAAATGATATTATAAAAATGGATTTAAAATATTATGCAATAAAAGTTGGGTCTTACCCTGAAAACAAGCTGGATATTGCAAAAGAATTCCCTGCTCCACAAGAAGAACTGGATGCTTACAATATTAATACAACCTCAGATGATTCTAATCAAGAAAAAAATTTACTCGATGTCTATGATGTTATTTTAGCAGGAGTAGAAAATCAATAATGAATAAAATTAATATTTTTTATGGCCCATATGAAGAGTTTAAACAAGAGCTTCCTGAAGATTATGTTAATCTTACAGATTATGTGTATCAAACAGATAAAAAGCATAAAGACATAAGAATTTATCAAAATCCTGATAGTTATTCTCCAGAATATGAAAAGTTAGATATTGAAAATCTTGTTGCTTTTTCTGATAATTATGCAAATCTTAATGAGCATGCAATTCAGGCTTTTGCATCACTATTAATTGAGGACAATATATCAAACTTGTATTTACAAAATCCACCATACCAAATAGTTAGTCAATTAGAAAAAAAATGGGGAAATATAACCGAGAAAAAAACTTATAGTTATAAAAAAATTACATCAAGTTTTTTAAAAAACATTAATGAGCAATTTGATAAAAAAATTATAGGACAACCACAGGTTAGAGAAAGACTTTTATCTACACTATATTCACTTATAAAATCTAAGTCGGATAAAAAGATTTGCGTAGTACTTTTTTATGGCCCTTCTGGGGTTGGAAAAACTGAAACTGCAAAATTTTTAAGTAAACTAATGGGTAATAAAAAAATTTTTCGAGAACAAATGTCAATGTATCATAATGACGAATTTTCATCTTACTTATTTGGAGGTAAACACTCTCAAGACTCTTTTGCAAAAAGACTTTTGAATAGAAAATCAAATGTTATTGTATTAGATGAATTTGATAAGTGCAATCCTATTTTTCATAGTGCATTTTATCAATTATTTGATGAAGGTGTTTTTAAAGATAAAAATTATAAAGTGGATTTGACTAATTCAATCATAATATGTACTTCTAATTATCTTGATGTTAGTTCTATTAAACAAAACTTGGGAGAACCTATTTATTCAAGATTTGATGCTATCATCCCTTTTAAGGATTTGTCTCTAGAAGATAAGATAACAATATTAAAAAATGAACTTAAATTAGAACTATCGAAGTTGTCTAAAAAAGAGAAAAACTTAATAGATGAAACTGAATTAGAAACACTGTTAATACAACATATACATGCACTTGAAAATGTACGTAAAATAAAGAATTTTGTAAGAGATTCTATAAACTTAAGAATTATAAGAAAAATGTTTCCTAATCAGAATGAGGTTCATAATGGATAAGTTTAACCAAAGATTGGAAAAATTTTTTAATCCAGACATTTTAAAACAAAATCTTATAATTGCCTCATTATTTATTGCTGTTTTTGATAATTTCAAAGCAAATATTATTGATAAAGTTAAATATTTTTATTTTAGTGGAATAAAAGATGGGGTTGAACAATTTAAAGACTATGAACAAGATGTTCTGAATAAAGTTAAATCTAAAAATAATAAACAAATAAAAGCTACATTATTATGGTTAAAAGAAAATGAATTTATAACCGAAGCAGAAGAAATACTATTTGCTGAATTTACTAATACTAGGAATAAATTAGCTCATGAAATGAATCGCATGCTTATAGACGGCTTTTCTGACGAAATTTATAAACTCTATGCTGAAATGATAAATCTTTTTAGTAAAATAGAAAGAAAATGGATTATAGATATTGAAATTCCAATCAATCCACCTAATATACCTTATGAAGATATTAATTGGGATGGTATTACATCTATAAATTTTGAATTTATAAAAATTATGACAGATATTGCATTTACTGGCAATGATAAGTACCTAAAATTAGTTAATAGTAACAAATAGGGTATATAAAATTACCCCCTAACTTGCAATCCTGCGTAAAACTCATCCATCTTGTTTGCAACCTGTGCTTCTTTTGATTTGATTATATGAGAGTAGGTATTCAGAGTTACATTTTTATCTGCATGTCCGAGTCGACCGCTTACGGTTACAATATCTTCACCAGATGAAATTAGTAAACTTGCGTTTGTATGTCGGAGTTGGTGAAAGGTTATCTTCGGTAAATTATGACGTTTTAAAAAGTTTGTAAACCATTTGTAAGGTCGTTGCGTGCTTATTGGTTTTCCATCTTCATGCAGGAATACATATTCACCATTTTGCCAAGCCGTACCAAATTTCAATCGGTTTTCTGTTTGTTGCTTTTTGTATTCTTTCAACAAAGATATTACCGTCTTAGAAGCAGTTACAATTCTCATGCCAGCATCAGTTTTTGGCTTACCCTCTATATCTCCAATCCCTGCAATATAGTGTCTTTGTTTATTTATATTAATTTCACAGGTGTTGAAGTTAATATCTTCCCATTTTAAGCCAGTAAGTTCTCCCTCTCGTAAACCTATATCTATTGCAAGATAAATCATTGTCATATACATCAAAGGTTCACTACTTAATGCATTTAGCATTTCGGCGACTTGCTCATCATTGTAATATTTAGCTTTCGGCTTTGTTACTTTTTGAGGTTTTGCACGTTCAGCAGGATTGTTCATTAAGATATTCCAATCAACTGCAGTTGATAATATTGAATGAATTACAATGTGGTGATTACGAACCGTCTTTCTTGTTAATTTCTTTTCTGTATCTCCTTTAAACATTCTATGGAAATCTAACTTATAGATATGGCAAAGTTTTTGAGCAGTTGCATAATTAGTTGCCATACCCGTTTTTAATCTTCTACAAGTTTTAGAAGATATACTAGTCGTTTTAATTATATGTGCAATTGTTAACGGTTCAAGATATTTTATTAGAGATTTTGTTGGTGTAAACCTGCCATCCAATCTCGCACCTTCTTCGTCAAGACTATTGTAAAATTGTATCAAGTGATGTGGTTGCAATTTGTTAAGTGTAATATGTCCTATTACAGGCAATATCCTGTTAAGTATGATTTTGTATGATACTAGAGTTGTAGGAGCTAAGTTTTTCTCTGCATAATCAGCAAGCCATTTTTCTGTAAATTCTGCAAATGTAATTTTGCCTCCATCCAAGTATATCCCATTTTCTATTTCTTTTTGAAACAACACACATAGAGCATTCAATTCTTTTTGTCGCTTACTTTCTGACATGTTTTCAGGCAATTTAACGGTTTTTGAAACTCTCCTGTGCTTGCCACTAGAATCATATCCCATTGATACCACTATTTTATATGAATTTTTAGACTTTTGTTCGTAATATGCCATTATCACCTCTATTATTTATTATCACTAATTTCTCAGTTAAAAGCACTCATTTTCTTAAGTTCAATTCTTCTGCTAGTATTTCAGGCTCAATAAGGGTTCATAGTATACTGATATACTGATACTACCGATACTTATATAATAGTATCAGTTGTATCGGATATATCAGTATATTATTAGTTTATAAAAGTATATATTTTTGCTTCCTCACTAAGGGGAACACCTTTTTTGAATTTATGTAACCTTGCACCGTTGCTACCATTTGGTGGAGGTGGAGTATAAACAATACCATCTAGTTCAAGCATTAAGTGTTCATACTTACGAAGACGTTTCCCTACTGTTTCAGGTGATTCATCCAATGTAATACCACAACATTTTTCAAATTTTTCTAATAATTGTTTGGCTGAACATTGAAACCCTTCTAATTCTTCGGAATCCAATAGTTTTCGTAATGCCTTTATTATTGCGTCATTGTTATATTCTGCTCTTTCTAGTTTTAATTTTTGAATTTCGGCATTACCTTGGGAAATCCATTCACAGTTTTGGGGGTTAAATTGTATATATATGTCGTCTTGTTCCACATCCCTACCTGTAATATGTAATTGGGCTTCGTTTGCTTGTCTATTCTCTTTTTCAATTATGAGTATAGTATCACAGGCTCCCGTTATAGCATTGGTTCCAGATATTGTATTGAAAACATCACTATCTTTTTGCTTTCTTAAGTGATGTATAACTAAGATACAAATACTATGTTTATCAGCAAAGTTCTTTATCATGCTTAAATCTCGATACTCTACAATATAAGCGTTTTCTTTTTTACTGTAACCAAGTCTGATTTTTTGAAGTGTATCAATTATTATAAGTTTTGTATCAGAATGCATGTTTAAATAATTTTCTAAATCTTCAATTAAGCCATAATTAAGTGAATTAGCTGTTATTGCAAAATCAATGTTTTCAGGAACTTCCTTGTCCTCAAGTGTCTTATTCAACCTTTTTATAATTCGGTGCTTGCTATCTTCTAATGCAAGGTATAAAACACTTGATTGGTGAGATTTAAAACCTAAGAATTCATCTCCTTGTGCAACTTTTATACATAACTCTAGAGCAAACCAACTTTTACCAAATTTTGGAGGTGAAGCTAAAAGGTTTAACCCTTGTGGTAATAAATTTTCCACAGACCAATATAGTGGTGGTAGATTTAGATTAATAAGCTCCGTTGATGAAATAGGTTCAAATTTTTGATGGAAATAATTCTCATCTTTTTGATTTCGGTTTTTGGGAATTCCACAAAGTTCGTGTTTAAAGTATTTTATTGCTGTTTTTAAGTCCATGTCTTCTGTTCGCATCAGAAAATCAATTATGCTTCCCCCGCAGTTGCCATTTTGCCCAAAACAATGCCAATGCCCATTATCTTTATAGATAATAAAGCATGTTTCATGACCACATATCGGACACTTTAGAAACATAATTGATTTTTGATTCTCACTATAGATTACACCACATCTTTCACGATAAAATGTTCCATAGTCAAAGTTTATTTTTAAATCACTTAAGTCATTTGGGTATTTCTTGGCTTGCGGGTTGTGCAAGCCAAGCATTTTGCCAAAACTAATTGTCATATATATTTACCTCCTTATTTGTTCCGAAGTAAATTCTATCTGCATTAACGCAAGATGTATCTGATTGAGGGAATAATGTTGGGAAGGTATCTGCCAAAAATTCCCTTCTTTCTTCCATCTCAACAAGTTTATTCATCGCAAAAATAAGACGAAATTTCGGTTTTTCCTCCGTATGTGAGAAACTTTTGTAATAAATTACAGGTAAAATTTTGCATTTTTTACAAATATCTAATGCTTTTTCTAGTGTTAATATTGATGAATTTACGTCTTCATTATCTATGTCAACTGGAAATAATTGTTGTTGTGTCCAATGAATTGCACTACATCCACCTTCCAAAATTCCAGGGCTAAATGAATGACCTGTTTGGATAAGATTTGCAATTTCTTTTAATGTTAAAAGTTGAGGTTCGCTGCTTTGCGTGCGAATTTTTATTCCTCCGATTTCTTTGCCTTTTGGTTTTTCGTTGTACCCTTTACTATCAAACTGTATTGGGTATCTTTTGCTTTCATTAGTCATAAAGACCTCCTTTAATTGTTTTGGTACTACTTACTGATGTTGTTGCATTATCACCGTTGTTCAGATAGTTAATTAAGTTGTCCACGTTCACAAGGTACTTGACCCCTGAACGAACATATTTGATTTTGTCCTGTAGGACTAGTTTTCGTACATGGTACTTTGTTAGCCCCACAATTTTTGATGCCTCACTTATAGTTTTTAAATGAGGAATGATAAATTTCTGTTGCATAAATATTTCTCCTTTCGTTAGTTCGTGCAACCTATTCTATTATCCTTATATCACTTGACAAATCAATACTTTAGGGGTAAATTGTCAACATTCAGTTTATAATCAGAAATAATCAACTAATAGTTTATTGGAGCAAAAATGACAAAAAAAATAACTGAGAAAGACAAAATTTTTGGGAAACGGTTTAAAAAATTAAGAATAGAAAAAGGGTGGAGACAAAAAGATGTTGCCGAAAAACTTGGAGTAACACATCAATACATTTGTAGTATAGAGCGAGCAAAAAAATATCCTTCTGTAGATATTATTCAGGAATACAGTAAATTATTTAATGTTCCAATAGAATATTTGACAGATGTAAAAAATCATAGTTTACAATATGAGCATCAAGTTATAGCAAGAGAATTGGGACTTTCTGATACTGTCATAAATGAATTCAAATTTAGGCAAGAAATAGGATATACACTAGTAGGAGTAATAAATAATATTTTTGAAACTGGGTATGGTTGGAAATTTTTACTATGTTTAAGTGACTTCTTTATAGCCGATTATGGGGCAAGAGCAGACCGTAACGGGGAATTTCGTATAGTTAACGAAGACAATCCACTACTGTATCACGAAATGATAAGAGCTGATAAATTAGATAAACTTGCGGAATTAAGAGTTATACAAGTTCTATATAACATAAAAAGAAAATTTAAGGGGGGAAAATACAATTTTGAATACCCCAGCTATAAAGATAGGGATGCACCTCTTATTGCTCAATTATTACACGAAGATAATGATATAGAAGAAAGATTTTAAATTTTCATAAAATTATTAGGACTAAAATTTATTAAAATACCAAGTCAAAAATGATATAACTATTTTATACTTTTATAAAACTGATACATCAACTTAATATCAACTTGTTCAGTTTTGATGGCTTCCATTAATTCTTTTTTTAGTTCTTCTTTTTCATCAAGATGTTTGAAATTAAAAAGTTCTGTAGGTTCGACTTCAAGAGCAGCTATAATTTTTGAAAGTGTATCCGCCGTAACAAAGTTATTTCCGCATTCAATTTTACTCAAATTTCTTTCCCCAACGTCAACCATATAGGCAAGCTGTTCCTGTGTTAACCCTTTTCTTTGACGGAGTTCTTTAATTCTTCTTCCAAAAAGTTTCTTAATATCAGTATTATTGTCCATTTTAGCCCTCTTTCCTTATATGATAAGTGATGCAGGCTTTTAATGTAACGAAATAAAAAGCTCTCTAGTTTATTTCAGAGAGCTTTTTATTATTATATATAGAGTATATTAGTTCTGATTTTTTGAGAAACTTTGCTTTTAATATACATCTTGCGTTAATATGATAAGTATTTATTATAGAAATTATACATCTTTTGAGCTCCTTGAATTGCTTTAGAAGTATTGTTTTTAATATATTCTTGGCGTTCTCTGTATAATTTTAAATTTCTTTTGAACTGGTCACTAAAAACATCCAAGCCATATTCATCCGTAATCGTTTTAAGCTGTTTCTCTTGTTTATCTGTTAAACTAGGCAGTTGAGGAGTGTTTCCCATTTGGTTTTCTACACTATAGCCCATTCCTGGATTATCTGTAAGTGCTCTTTCTAATGATAAAATTGTTTTATAGTCTGCTAATGCATCATTAACATCTTTAATTATGAATGGTCTGCCTGCTTCTTTCGCTTTTTTAATTTTGTGTAGAATAACTGAAGGTCTAATGTTGTATACGTTATTATTCTGAAAGTTATTATCATCAACTATACGATATTCTTCTAATTCTTGATTTGACATCATCAAAGGATTAATATTTTTAGGTATCCAAAAATCACTTTTATCATCTGTATCATGGTATGGATAAACCTTTTTTACAGGCTTACTATTGTTCGGAGAGCAGTACAATGTTTTCATTAATTGACTACCTCCAGAAGGCATTCCACCATATTCTTGATTTAAAATAGCCCAACTATTTGCATATTCTTCTATTAACTTTTCACATTCCGTTCGAGATGTTCCTGCGTTAGGATATTTCTTACTCAATTCCCCACCAAAAACATTTTTGTATGCACCAAAATATGTTTCACTTTTTGCTACCTGTGCTATACACAATACCATTAGTACTACTGATAAAATTAATAATTTTTTTCTCATTTAAATTACCTCTTAGTCTTTTAAAGCAAACTTATCAACAATTGAAGAACTTACAAACTCTATTATTCATTATTAAAAACTCTTAGTCAAGTTATAAAGAGTTTTTAATACTTTAGGTGCTTTTTATTTAAAATTCCAATAATTTTATCTGCAAATATCTGATAAAAAATCATTTGCCAAGTTTTTTCATCCTCGTTTTTAATCATATCAATATTATAGTAATCAGGAATAGCGTAAGTGTGGTTGTCAACAAGAATTGTTTTTAAATCTTTTGTTATCTCGAAGTTACTATTAACAAGTCTATAATTCTTTGCTGTTTTTATTGCTTGAATATTAGAATTATTATTCTGTTTTGATTTTTTGTTTTCTGTTGGAACAATATCAATTTTTAAATTTTTATCAATGAAATCAATTATAATTTTTACCTGAGGCTTTTTATTTATGTTTTTAAGTTTATGACTTCCATCAGCATTAAATGTTTCATCATTATAAAATGTCAACACAATAGGCACCTGACGTTTTTCAGCCATTGATTTTATATGTTTTTGAGCAGTTATGTCTTGTTCCGATTCAATAAAAACACAATCAGGTTTTAATTTTTTTATCTTATTATTTGTTTTGGTCAATGTTTGGAATTTTTCAACATACAATCCCCAGTTACAAATATCATGGATTGCTTGTACAAGTAGTTTGTAATCCTCTTTTGTAAGATTTTGATTAATATCTATTTCGACTTGTTTTAATAACAACTTTTGTACCAAATCTTCTTTTGACAAAGACTCCAAAAAACATAAGCAATTTAACCCTTTTAAACAAGTTTCATGTAATAAATCAATCATTAATTCTCTGTTTTTCAAAATAATAAATTTTTCATTTTCTAAACATTCAAATTCGTTCATTCTTATCTCCTTTTTGCTTTACAAAAGAGATAATAATCTTTTTTGAAAAAACTTGCTCCCAAATTCATCGTTTCGGTATCTATCAGGGAGTTTGAGCCTTGTAAATTTCTAAAATTTATTAATAATAACGCTTTATCACTAAGATTTTCACTAAAGTTATCTATTACAAGTTATAAGTTTTAATTTTCTAAAATCCAGTAAAATCAACATATTTCTTTCCCAGCCCCCAAACAGCCCCCTAATTGCCAAAATTAAACAAATTTTACGACTTAATAACATGTCCTAAACACACTAAAAAAGAGCCTTTTCAGGCTCTTTCTAAATGGAGGAGAAGGTGGGATTCGAACCCACGGAACGCTCGCACGTTCGACGGTTTTCAAGACCGCTCCGATCAACCGCTCTGGCACTTCTCCAAACGATTGTTTGTATACTTATTGTAGCAATTAAATATCTAATGTCAAGGACTTATTTATAAATTAGTCGTATGATTTTATAATGTTTGCAAAATGCTATTATAATTATATGGGAAACAATACATACTTTCGAAAAACTTCTACTGTAAAACTCGTTTGTTTATCAATAATCTCTTGCGGAATTTATTGGTATGTTTGGCTGTGGAAGTTAATTACTGACATCAACAAGCTTTTTCCTCAAAAAGGGAAATGCATACACCGATATAACTGGTTTTGCGCATTGATTGGACTTCAAATAATTTCATTAACAATGAGTTTTAAGGGGATACAAACAGAATTTATAATAAATATTGCAGGCGTTGTGTGGTTTTTCATAAACTTGCTATTAACATTACAAATCCTTAAAAACATTGAGCGATATGTTAAAGAAGAAATTGATCTGGAAATAAAACACAACCCCGTTGGTTGGATTGTTTTTGGAAGTTTTTATATAAATTACAAAATTAATCGTCTAAATTTGACTATTCAAAAAGGTATAGAAAAGAGAATTACAGAAATTAAAACTTCATCTTTATGATAAAATAAAGGTATGGAAGTTTTGAAATTGGTATATGAAAAATGGTGCAAAATTCCGGACAAAATCAGATTTTTGTTCATCGGAGGAGTAAATGCCGCAATATCGTACATAATATTTGCAATTGCGGTTTATCTGCTAGGACAAGGGCATTATCAATTATGCGTTATTTTGCAGTGGACAATTTCATCAGTATTTTCATATTTCAACCAAAAGTTTTTCGTTTTTTGTACAAAGGGAAATTATTTACACGAATATTTGAAATGTTGTTCTACCTGGGCGGTAAGTTATTTTATAAACGTAATTATATTGGAACTATTGGTTAAATTTGCAATTAAAAATGTTTATATTTCACAGTTTATTTCAATTTTCTTGGTTTCAGTAGTTACATACGTGTTGTTCAAATACTTCGCATTTAAGAGGGGCAAATAAGAGTATTTTTCAAAAAAAGTGCAACAATAACAAAAAACAGGCGAGAATAAATTCTCGCCCGTTTAATCTCTTTATAATGCAGGACTTATCACCGTTTAAGCCATACATTCAAAGGTATCAACTAACTATTTAGAAGTTGTTAATACGTATTTAGCTGCGTTAGATGCTGGTTCAACAGTTGCATCGTGGAATACGATTGGGAATACATCTGTCATGTGGTTAGCATCGTTTTTAACAGCACATGGAGTTTCAACTGTGTTAGCAGTATCAGCTGCAGTTGTACAAGAAACTTCTCTGTTAGGTAATGTAGCACCGTTTACATCAATAAAGCCTAGACATTGTGGGTGAGCAGTAATCCAAGCTCCGTTCATTCTAGCACCTGCTGCCAATTCACAACCTAAAGCATCTGGGCTAAATGCAACAATAGCACCATCTGCTAAAGTATAAGATAAATAAGCAGTATATGTATCAGGTAATATGTTTTTAGTTTTCAATGCATAAGCTGCTTCTGCACCATTGTTGTTACGTTTGATGTTAGTAACTGCACCTTGGTAAGTTTGACCTGTTAATGTACCATTCAATACAGCACAGAATGACATTGTTGAATCAGGATGTTCAATAGCAGCATCTGCAACTGTATCAGAACATTTAGTTGTTGTACCTGCATAATCAAAGTCATATTGAGCTTGTGACATCAAACCGGCTTGGTTCAATGTTGATAATGTTTTCTTGAATTGAGAACGGAATTTTGCACCGTTTGTATTAGAAATCAATGTTGGGATAGTCATCGCAGCAACTACACCAATGATACCTAATGTGATCAATACTTCTGCCAAAGTAAAACCGAATCTTTTTGTCATAATCTTTTCACCTTTCTTTTAAAATAAAACTATAACATACACTTTACATAACGATTATATTACTATTTTTTTTAAAGTCTGTCAACCATTTGAATGATTTTCCCCGAAAATATGTATTTTGTCGGGAATCATAGCAAGAGTCTGTCCCCTTGCTATGACATTATGGATGCGACCAAATTCTATTCAGTGTTTATATTTTGCAAGTTGTTATCCTCAAATCTTGGTTTACAATTTTATTAAACCCAAAATAACTAACCAAATAACATTAATCTTAAAAAATTAATACTTTAGGATTAGATTTTGTATTTTTGAATATCGGAATGCAGTATGGCGCAAGGATTTGAGGATTTGTAAAAAATTGTTAAGAAACAAGTCGAGCAAAGTGCGTAGCACGAATAATGACAGTAAGATAATATGCAGGATTGCATTATAAATATTGTCATTCCGAATTTAGTTCGGAATCTCCTTAACTTTTGATATTGTTAACATTTGCATAATATACCTGAGATCCTGAAACAAGTTCAGGATGACGGTTGTGAAATGTTCCAATAAAAGCACACATTTATTCTAATCCGATATCAGCACTCAAATCCTTAAACTGTGGATTTGTCGATTTTACCAAATTAAATTTCCATTCTCGGTGCCAATTTTTTAATTGCTTTTCTCTATTTAACGCATCTTGTATATTTTGAGCACATTCAAAATATACAAGCTTATTAACATTATATTTGTCAGTAAAACCCGAAATTTGATGGGTTTTATGCTCCATAATTCTCCGATATAAATCATTTGTAACACCGATATACAATGTAGAATTATTTCCATTGGCTAAAATATAGACAAAGTACTGCTTTTCCATAATTAAATACTATCACTTATTAGATTCTGAAACAAGTTCAGAATGACAGTAAGATAATGTGCAGGATTAGATTATAAATATTATCATTCCGAATTTAGTTCGGAATCTCCTTAACTTTTGATATTGTTAACATTTGCATAATATACCTGAGATCCTGAAACAAGTTCAGGATGACAATTAAATGATGTTCAGGACATCAGAGTCAGAGTTCAGAATATTGCAGCCCTCGTGCCTTAGGGCCATTTATCCAGTGCCTACTCTTACAACTCTTTATTTGTGCCGGCAATAGGAGCACCAATTACTCTTTCTAACTCTGCAGCATTCACGTTATATTGCAAAACGGTTGAATAATAATCTAACTGAGCATTCAAATACGTATTCTCAGAATCTTTTACAACAATAGAATCTTCTAGACCTACTTGATAACGTCTAAATGCTTGATATTGTTGTTCTTTTGCTTGTTGAAGAGCTAATTTTGCAACTCCAATACTATCTCTTGAATTCATCAAGTTGATATAAGCACTCTTAACGTCTAGATACACATCTTGTCTTGCTTTTTCATAGTCAGCGACCGATTTTTTGTAAGTCGCATTTGCTTCATCAACTTGTTTTTTCAACAACATCATATTCAAATTTGAATATTGCAACTGTAAACCAACTTGATATCCGTAATCTGAATTAACTTTTCTTCCACCATATTGGTAAGAACCAAATGCACCTACATCCGGAGTGAACGCTCTTTTTGCACTTCTCACATTTAGCTCTGCGGCATCCATTTGTTTTTTAGCTGAAAGCAATGACGGACGAGTAGATTCGGCAGTTTTAATCAAATCTGTAAAATTAACAGAATACTCTTTTGTATTCATACTATCTTTCAAAATTACATTTGCAAGTTCCGGAATACCAACAGCATTAGCAAGTTCAACAGATGCAAGTTCTAAAGTATTTTTTGCCTTGATTAAGTTCAATTTTGCCTTACCTAAGTTATATTCAGCATAAGTAACATCAATTTTTGCCTTTTTACCAATATCATAATATGCTCTTGCTTGTTTCAATTGAAGTTCAAAATCTTTGACAGTTTCTTCGTAAACTTCTTTTTGTTTCTTTGCAAACAACATATTGTAATAAGCAACTTTTACATTATAAATAACAAGCTCAATACTTGTTTCTGCATCATATCTTGAAGATTCGTAAGTCCTTTTTGCAGTATCAGCCATTGATTTAGTCTTGCCAAAATCAAACAACATCATATTTGCAGAAATTGTCGGAACATAATACATATCGTATTTTTGAACCATCATTCTGGAAAAATTACCGCCCATGGTATTGAGCATATCGTTTCTTGAATAACTAACTCCGGCACTCAACGTTGGAAAATAATTTGACCAAGCCTGTCCAATTCTTGATTTATAGATTTCAGAATTACTGATAGCTGCCATAATAGTAGGGTTATGAGTAATTGCAAGTTTTATGCAATCTGCAAGTGTCACAGGTCCCATATCAGCATATTCAATCTTACTGTCAATCACAGGAAACTTCGTTTCGTACATGCCCTCGGCTTCTTTTGAAGTAGTTGCTTTTGTTTTCTCATTAGACTTCAATCGTTTGATTTCAGTTTTATGATTAACTTTTTGCTCCTTTTCATCTACTATTTGAATTTCTTTATCTTTCTTAGCAACTAATGAGTCATCAATGTTTTTCACCTTTTTCGCTACTGCAAAATTTGAACCAATTGCAAGAACAGATGCTATTAAAATTACATTAAATATCTTTTTCATTATTCATCTATCTCCAAATCTTTATCTGTAATTTCTTTTTTAGGGAATTTATCTACAAATTCTTGAACAAGTACGTAGAACCCCGGAGTCATTACAGCACCCAAAGTACAAGCCGCAACCATACCGCCAAATACAGTTGAACCAACTGAAATTCTGGAATTTGCGCCAGCACCTGATGCGAATATCATCGGTAAGACACCAATAATAAATGCTAATTCGGTCATCATAATCGCACGAAATCTTAATTTTGCAGCACTAACAGCAGCTTCTCTTATAGATAAACCTTGTTTTTCATGTGCTTCTTTAGCAAACTCAACAATCAAGATAGACTGTTTTGCAGCTAAACCAATAAGAGTAATCATACCAACTTGAGAATAAATATCAAAAGATTGGTTAATCATCATTTGGAACAACAAAGCACCTAATGCCGCAACAGGTGAAATTAACAATACGGCAACCGGAATTGTGTAACTTTCGTACAATGCGACAAGGAATAAATAAACAAATACCAATGCCATTGCAACAATTACAATTGTTTGACCGGAAGCTTGTTTTTCTTGTGCGGAAGTACCAGACCAGTCAAATGTTATATCTGACGGCAATACTTTTCGTGCAACTTGTTCCATCGCAGCCATTGCATCTCCGGAACTCTTCCCAGAAGCTTGCTGACCCTGAATTTGAACAGATTCATACTGATTGTATCTTGAAATTGAAGCTGTACCAACTGTTTGCTCTAATTTTACAATTGACAATACAGGAACTTGAACACCATTTTTATTTTTTACATAAATACCTGACAAGTCTGTAGCTTTATCTCTAAATCTGCTTTCTGCTTGCAATTGAACCTTAAATACTCTCCCATATTTATTAAAATCATTTACATAATATGTACCAAGCATTGATGATAATGTAGAATACAATTCTTGTAAATCAACATCTTGCGCCAAAGCTCGTTCATAGTCTATATCAACAATATATTGAGGAACGTTAGCTTGGAAAGTTGTATTTACACTTGACAAACTTGGGTCTTGGTTTGCGGCTGCAACCAATTTATTTGCCCATTTTTCTAAGTCTTGAGCGGTATAATCACCTTGTGATAACATTTGGAATTCAAAACCACCCATCATACTCATACCCATAATTGCCGGAGGAGAGAATGCCATAATTGAAGCTTCTTTTGTTTCTCCTGCAATTCTCCTTATTCTGGACAAAATAGCAGTATGAGATAAGTCCGTTGGTCTTCCTTGAATTTTTCTCTTTACCCAAGAAATAGGTCCAACTTTTCTTGCTGAATAATCATCAAGTAGAATAATTGCCGTAGCAGAGTTTGTTGCACCGTTACCACCAAAAACGGTAAGCTTTTGTGCATCAACACCATCTAAGACTTTAATTTGGTCAACAAATTTAGTTGCGACTTTTTCAGTTCTTGATAGAGATGCGCCATCAGGCAATGTTATACTTGCAAGTAATACCCCTTGGTCTTCATCAGGAATAAAACCTGTAGAAATAGTTTTGAATGAAATCAATGTCAATGCAACAATCACTAAATAGAACGTAATTAAAAGTTTTTTATCATAAACAAACTTTCTTACGTATTCCATATAGAATTCTTCAACTTTATTAAATCCATCATTAAATTTTTTAACAATAACGTCCGTTCTTTTAGCAATTCTTGATTGAATATGTTTTAAATGAGCCATTAATGGAGTTTTTGCAGGTTTATCTTCGGTTTGTTGCCCCAAGAAATGAGAACACATTGCAGGAGATAAAGTTAAAGCACAGATTGCAGAGATTGCAATAGAAACAGCAATACATACCGCAAATTGCTTATACATAACACCTGTCATTCCACCCATAAATCCAATCGGAACAAATACTGCCATCAATACTAAAGCCATTGCAACTAGTGAAGGCCCAACTTCTTCCATCGTTAATTGAGTTGCAATAATTGCAGATTTACCCTCATCTAAGTGACGTTTTACGTTTTCAATAACAACAATTGCATCATCTACAACAACACCAACCGCTAAAACTAAAGCAAATAACGATAACAAGTTAATTGACATTCCCAATGCTTGCAAAGCAAAGAATGTACCAACTAATGAAACCGGAATTGTTGCACAAGGAACAAGAGTTGCCATTCCATCACCCAAGAATAAGAAAATGATAAGAACAACAATCAATGCAGTAAGCAGGATTGTGAATTCAACTTCATGCATAGACTCTTTGATATAATCTGCATCATCTTTAATAGTTAAAATTTTAATTCCGTTAGTAAGCCTTGAATTCAATTCATCAACTTTTGCATGAACAGCTTTTGACATATTAATAATGTTCGCATCTGGAAGCTGAGAAACCATTATAATCGCTGACGGTTTACCATTAACTAAACCTAAGTTTGAATAAGATTGAGCACCTAATTCAACTCTTGCAACATCTTTCAATCTAATATTTGAACCGTCCATATTTGAACGAATAATTATATTTTCAAACTCTTTAACATCAGACAATCTACCGTTTGTTTTTAATGTGAGTTGTAAAGCTTGAGGATCATCTGTAGGTAATGCACCTAAAGATCCAGCCGTTACCTGAGTATTTTGGTTTGAAATTGCAGATTTTATTTCACTGATTGAAACATTTAAACCAGCCATTTTTTGTGGGTCAAGCCAGATTCTCATTGAATAATCACCGGCACCATATACATTGATATCTGCAACACCATCAACACGTTTCAATTCGTCTTTGATATAAATTGAACCATAGTTAGTCAAATCTAACTGTGACCAACTACCGGATTCCGGGTATAGAGTTAAAATCAATGCACCCGAACCAGATGAACGGCTAATTGCGGTAACACCTGTTCTTTGAACATCTTCCGGCAACTGTGATTGAACTTGTTGAATACGGTTTTGAACATTCATCAAGTTGATATTCTTATCAGAACCAACCTTGAAATACATTGTCAATGAATAACTTCCATCATAAGAAGTTGAAGACATATATGAAAGATTTTCAACACCGTTTAATTTATTTTCTAAAACTGTCGCGATAGAAGACTCAATAACCTCGGCACTTGCACCTTGGTAATTTGCGCTAACCTGAACTTGTGGAGGTGTTACATCCGGATAACTCTCCTGTTTCAAGCTAAACATTGATATCAATCCGACAATCACTATACAGATTGAAATTACAAGTGCAAATCTTGGCTTTTGTATAAAAAAGTATAATTTACTTTTATCAAATATTTTTTTCACTACTCTTTACCTGCTTCTTCTTTCTTTGCATAAGTTTTAGAATCAATAATTTTAACTTTTTGACCATCTGCTGTAACATTTTGAACACCGGTAACAACAACATTATCTGTCTTTTTCAATCCGCTATCAACAATCCAATTGTTATTAATTACATCTGATACCTTAATATCTTTTCTTTCTATGACTTTTAAGCCTTTTTTATCTTTTTTGTCATTTTTTACTGTCCAAACATAATAGCCACTCATTGCATCACCTTTTGTACAAGACTGAGGAATAGTCATATATGAAACTTTCCTTGGTGCAATCAATTTAACTTTCATATAATTTCCAGGAACAAGGTAATATTTGGAGTTGTCGAAAGTTGCTCTCATCTCTACAGAACCGGAATTTTGGTCAATTTTATTATCGACAAAATCAATTGTACCAATTTTGTCATACCAATTTCCATTTTCAAATTGAACTTTAACTTGAACATCTTTAAATCTGTCACTAGCTCTTAACAATTTTACAAAATCACTTGATTTCAAGCTAAATGTAACATACACCGGGTTTGTACTGGAAATATTAACTAAAGAACCTGATGTAGGTGTAACATAGTTTCCCTCAGTAATATTAACCTTACCAATTCTACCTTCAATTGGAGATTTTATTGAAGTATAACTTAAATTAACCCTAGCTAACGCAAGTTTTTGTTGAGCAGCATCAAGTAATGCTCTATTTTGATTTCTTGTAGCTAAACTAGAATCCACATCAGAATGACTGATTAAATCTTCCTTAATTAAGGCATTTGCTCTATTTAATTCTTGTTGAGAATTTTTCAACAATGCACTGTATTGATTTACTGTTGCACTAGAATTATTTACTTCCAATTGGTATTCTCTTGGGTCAATTTGAAATAACAACTGACCTTTATGAACAAAATCACCCTCTTTAAAGTATTTTTTCAACAAAAATCCCGCAACACGAGCAATCACATCTACTGAATACTTAGCTTCAACTCTTCCTGTTGCCTCTGCTGAAACATTTATATCTTTCATTTCAGGATTATCAATAACAACCTCTTTTGGCTGCATCATAGCTTGTCTTTGCAACAAGCCAACAAATGCTCCGGAAACTTTATTATATATAATTGGCACAATAATTACCAATAAAACGGCAATAGCCATTTGTTTTCTTGTCATTTTAATTTTCATATAGCTCTCCAACTTTACTAGTACAAGGTAGAATTTTCTACCCAAATCATAAAATATTTATTTTTTAATGTCAATTAAGGATTGCATTTATACTCCATACATAGTACAATTACAATAGATACGGGTTGAAAAGGAAACAGGTATGGAAGAAAATTATCCTACATTCAAGGAACTGGAAGAGAATTTAGCTTATCAAATCGACTATACGGCAAACTTTAACAAGTCTTTCAGACGAGAGTTTCAAGCACAAAAAATTGCGGAATGTTGTAGTCCAGATGAATTTACTATTCTTTATGCTCTTCATTTTAATCCGAATATTTCCCAATCTGAATTAGCAAAATTGCTATTTAAAGGGAAAGCTCACGTTGGGAAAATGTTGAATAAAATGGAATCCAGAGGATTGATAAAAAGAGTTGCCGATACAAGAAACAACATTATAATAAAACGAAGTATTATAACCCCAAAAGGAACTAACATCTTTAAAATGGGACACAAGGAATTTTTGAAAATAAAAGAAAAAATTCAGGAAAATTTTTCAAAAGAAGAAATGGAACAATTCATCAACTATTTGGAAAAATTCAGACGAATTATTTCTACAATCGTTGATGTTAAATTAAAATAGAATAATATAAATTGGGAATTGTATTATTACTTGAAAAGAGAAACAAACAAATGTTTCTCTTTTCCTTTTCATTCTTTATTTAGCGATTTGATAACTGTTTTATTATGTTCAACGGGTTTCGATGATTTCTCTTTTTTCTTAAACCACGAAAATATTGATTTTTTCTCTTTTTCGACCTTTACTTTTTTTTCTTTTTTAACTTTTTCTTTTTTAACTTTCTCTTTTTTGATTTTCTCTTTTTTGATTTTTACAGGCTGTATTGTTGTTTCAGAACTTTTATTTTCATATAGTTCAGTATCTTTATTCTTCTGTTTTGGTAGTCTTTTGAACAATTTTTTGAATTTATTTTCTTTAACAAGTTTAACATTTTTTAAAACTGAATCATCTACATCAACAGATTCACCTAAATTTACTTTTTCTTTGGGTTCTTCTACTTTAGCTTTTTTATCTTGAACTTTTTGAAGTTTTACGGATTTAATTTGCTCAGCTTTTTCTGTAGATTGATTTTTTTTAGCCTCCAAACTTTGTTGTTTTAATTCTTTAGCTTCTTGTTTTTTAGCAAGTTTTTCTTCTACTTTGCGAGCTTTGAATTCTGCTTTTGCCTTTGCCCTATCTTCAAGTAGTCGTTTCCTATCCGCAAGTGCTTGCGCCTTTTCTTGAGCTTTCGCCTCTTGAGCTGCCTTTTTAGCTTCAAGAGTTGCTTGTTTTTCTTTTAATTTTTCTTGCTTTAATTGTGCAAGTTCTTCAAGTTTTTTAGCTTTTCTAGCTTTCTTTGCTTCAATTTTCGCATTCTTATCTGCATCTTTTTGAGCTTTTAATTGTGCAATCTTATCAAGTTTAGCTTTTTTCTCTTCAAGTTTAGCCTGTTTATCAGCTTCTTTGGCTAAAACTTCTGCAGCTTTCATATCTTCTTTGGCTTTTAATTTCAAAGCCTTTTCTTGTTGCAATTTAGCTTTTGCTTCGACTTTTGCCTCTTGTTTTTGTTGCTTAAATTGTTCAATTGCAGCCTTTTTATCAGCTTTTCCTTTTTCTTTTTCTGCTTTTGTTACTGCTTTTTGAGATTCTACAAATTTTTCAACCGTAACATCATCATTTTTAACTTCTGAAGTTTCGATTTCATCAACTTGTTCCTCAACTTCATCTATCTGTGCTTGTGGACGAAGTGCTAGAGTTGGTCGTTCTTGTTGTTCTGATACAGTTTCATCTGTTTTTGAAGCAACAGTTGTTACTGCAGGCTTTTCAGTTTTTGGAGCGTCCAAATGAGGAACAGTCACAACAGGAACAGACACAGCTTTTTCGTCTTTTTTAGCAGAATTATTTTCTTCCGGTAAAACGATTTGTGCTTCATCTTTCACTTCTGCAATCTTAGAAACCTCCGCAGTTTTTGTTTCTTCAACCTGTTCTTTTACACCATTTGCAACCTTTTCAGAAGTTTGTGCAACATCATCGACTTTTGATGAAATCTTCAAACCGGAGAAATTATTAGCAACTTTTTGATTATTAATATTTCCAAACTGTTGATTTGAAAGAACTTTTTCAACATCTGACATATAATTTTCTGGGGCAAGCTCAATAACTTCATCTGTTTCTGCTATTTTTGGAGCTTGATTATGAACCAAATCAAAATCTTTAGGATTAATATCTGCGTGTTTTTCAACGATTTTCACAGGTTCAGATTTTTTAACTTCCTCAACCGGTTTCGCCGGTTGCTCCATAGAATCTGCAACTTTTGTTGTTACATCTTGTGCCGTTACCATAATAGGTTCTGTCTTTTCAACTTCCGGAGTGGCAACAGGCTTTGGAGTTTCTATCACAGGTTGTTGTTCAATAGGTTTTTCAACTTTTACAGTTTCTTCTTTGGGATAAGAAACTGTAAAGTCTTGAGTCCGTTTAATTTCATCTGCCACAACTTTTGTTGGAGTGATTTTAGGATCAACACTAAATTCTTTATCTATCGGGAAGTCAGGCATTGTTGCTTCTTGTGAGTCATCTTTTAGTGTAGTAACCTCAGAAGTGCCATCTATAATGGAATCCTGTCTTGCTATAACCAACGAATCACTATGGAGCTGAGCTTCATGTTTTTCATCTTTCTTTTCTTCTGTTTTGATAACTTGTTTATCTTCATTCAAAATTTCAGAAACTTCAGGAGGCAATTCTGTTGAAATTGCAGGCTTTGGTTGAAGAGCAACAACATCTTCTTTTGGCTGCTGTACGGAATTATTATCAAATGCCGCTGTAATTACAGCACCCAAAGATTGTGATGCCAAAATTTGTGCAATTGAAGTTTGAGAGTCACTTGGAAGCATATCCATTTGACTTGTTGTAGCTTTTAGCAACGGTTTTACCTGCACAAGAGGCTCCGTTTTGACGTTTTGTAGAATTTGAGCTAAAACAGTTTGCCTATCTTCGTTTGTCAATTTAGATGAGTATTTTTTATAAACATAATCCTCAGTTGTTGTCATTTTATAATCCGGATTTGAATAAACAAAATTTATCCCCAAATCATCAAAAGTTGTTCTGATATAATCATATTGGTTATCAATATCATCTAACGAAATAGTCAAACCACCCTGTTGAAGCAATTGCGGAAGCCTATTTTTATAGAAATTTTCGAAATTTTTATAATCATTTAAAGAAATAATTTCACCATTCATAGATGATTTATAGGAAGATGCAACATTTTCAATTTGATTTAATTTTGCAATGATTGGATTTTGTAAGGCTTTCATCAAATCCGCTTTAACACCATAACCCTCATCTTGCAACAATTTTGATTTTAAATAATAGAGATAATTTTGTAATGTTTTTTCTTTTGCTGAAATGATTCTGACATCAGCATTATAAATATCTTCAACACCGCTTTGAATTTTTTCTAAATCTGCAATAGCTTTTTCCTTATCACCCAATTTGTATTGAGCTAAAGCTCTCAAATACAATACAGAATTGTAATTTGATACATGACGATAAAGGAGTTTTGTACAATCGTCAACTACAGAATTATAATCACCTTTAATATACTGAGCAATAGCCTTATAATACCTGCTATTATAATCATTTATATTAAATTTAATAGCTTTATTAAAATTTATAATTGCTAAATCATTATTACCCAATTGCATTTCATTCAGTCCAAGATAGTAATAATATAAGTAACAGTTCGGATTATATTTCAATGCTTGTTTAAAATAATCAATAGATTTTTTCGCATAATCGGGACTAAAAGTTTTTTCCGCCTTGTCGTAATAGATTTGCCCCAAACTCGCCAAAGATTCAAAATCATAAGGGTTATATTGTAGCGCATTTTTAAAAGAATCAACAGCTTCATTTTCTTGTTCCAATCCAACCATTGAAACCCCTACCAAATAGTGCCCTAAATAATATTTCGGATAATTTGAAGTCAAATACTGTGCCTTATAAATTGCTTCATTGAAATGAGAATTTTCAATATCGTCAATTGCTCCATAAAGATATTCATCAGCACCTTTTGGATTTAAAACTTTTCCATATTTTTGTGGACAATTTATTAAAGCAATATCGGATTTTTTAGGTTGTGGAAGATATATGTGCGAATTGTATTCAACAGCTTTTGAATATGAAGTTTCGTAAGCAGGGTTATTCAAAGCCTTTTGAGCATACATCAATTTTGCATACAAATTTCCTAATTCGGGGTTTTGTAATTGCTCTTGTTTATCAGCACCCAAAACAACAGCCCCCAGAACTTTTGTCCCCGTTAAAAATTTATCATCACTAGCTTTTAAATCAATTGCCGTTTGATAATCATTTTGAGCTAAAACAAATTGTCGTAATGCGTAAAAACAATCCCCACGAAGTTTATATGCTTCATATTTTTTAGGTTTAGAAGTTATATAAGCAGACAAATACACAATTGCTGATTGATAATCCTTATTATCCATAGACTCAACCGCTTTATCAAAAGAATCTTTATTCCCTTTAATTTGACCTTGTTGTTCATCTTGAACTTGCGATGAAACCTCTGGAGTTACAACAAGAGTGCTATCTTCTGCTTTTACAATATTTGAAGCACTAAGTGCCATTAAAAACATAAATATACAAAACTTTTTCTTATTATCCATTTTTACCCCGCATAAATTAAGCTCTAACAGGATTATACAATAGAAAAGTTATTTATTGAAGTTTTTATTACGGAATTTATATTTTAACGGTATAATTAGCAAAAAGAGGATAAAAATGAAAAGATGCTTTTGGGTTGATGAAAAATCAGAAATTTATACAAAATATCACGATGAAGAATGGGGTATTCCCAAACATGATGACCACGAACTGTTTGAACTATTAATTTTAGAATCTTTTCAAGCAGGATTGTCATGGATTACGATTTTGAAAAAGAGAGAAAATTTCAGAAAAGCCTTTGACAATTTTGACATTCAAAAAGTCGCAAATTACAACAATGAAAAAATAGCCGAATTACTCTCTAATACTGGAATTATAAGAAGTAAAAATAAAATTCTATCAGCGATAAACAATGCCAAAATCTTTATGCAAATACAAAAAGATTTTGGTAGTTTTGCAAATTACATCTGGAGTTTTACAGACAATAAAGTTCTAAAAAATACAACCGGCAAAATTATTACAAGCTCATCTCTATCAGACGAGATTTCTAAAGATCTAAAAAAAAGAGGAATGAAATATGTTGGAACAGTTATTATATATTCTTATCTTCAAGCTATAGGCATAATTGACGACCACGACCAAAATTGTTTTAAATATTAAACCAACACCAGCAAAGAATTCAAGCAACAAAAAATATTAATTTTTTGTAAAATTTTAAGACAAAATAGCAATTTTCCTTGTCTTTTGATTTAGAATTAATGACGGAAAAAATTTTTCGCAATAATCTAAAATAAAAATTCGGCAGGAAAAAAAATAAAGAAATGACGATAGGTAGTACAATTACAAAAGGTTTAAAAGCCTTGGGGAAGAATAACAATCCGGCTTATGTAGTTGTCGCAATTGCGACCGCAAAAGGGATTTGCAGACCGTTATTCACAATGATGGATAAAAAAGAAGCCCCGGAAACTAAAAAATATGCAGCTTTAAGAGAAGGGCTAACCGAAGTTATCGCAATTCCAACATATATAACTTGTGGAGCTTTAGCAGGGAAAGGTGCAGCACTCATCAAGGATGCAAAACAAGCTGAAATGGCGAAACATAACCTTAGATTTATCGGAGTTTGTGCAGCAGCACTAGTTGTTATCCCCGGGTTATGTTCATTAGTTATTAAACCTTTTACTGATATGATTTTCCATAAGGGGAAAAAGCCAAATAACACAGAACAACCGGCAAAACTTGATGTAATATCAAAAACTCCGAATATAGAAGTTTCAAAAACTAAAACAGTTCCACAGGTTGAAAAAAAACAACAACCATTGCAAAGTGTTAATATTTCAAGTTTTACAAATACAGGAATGAGGGTAGGATAATATGATTAGTGCAATTCAAAATTTTATTACAAGCCCTGCAATATTTAATGCAACTCAAAGCACTGTAACCCAAGTTACAACAGAAACGTGTTTAAAAGCAGTCGGTCGTCCAACATTTATTCTTACAGATAAACAAATCGACCCGCAAACTAAAAAATTCTCAGCAACAAAAGAATTTTTGTATCAAATTACATGTTTAGCAATTTATTTAGCAGCAATTACTCCAATCTGCAAAAAAGGAGCTTTTGCACTAGCTAAGAAAACATACAAAAATGAACCAATATTCCAAGCATTCAAAGATTCCAGCGAATTTATGAAATTTCACAAAATGGACGAATCCGGAAAAATCGCAAAACTTACAGAAATAAATAAAGCTGCAGGAAACGGAGATAAATTTACTCGTTCAACAATCAACCAAGATAGCGAAAATCTGGCAAGGGGTGTTGTTGAAGCAGGTTCAATGTTTGGTTCTGTAGCAGGATTGGCAATCCTTGCTCCAATTATTTCTCACCCAATTATTCACCCTGTGATGAAAATGATTGGTATGGACAATCCCAAAGATGCAAAATCTAAACAAGAGACTCCACAACCGGAACAAAAACAAGAGGTTAAAGCTTAATTAATTAAATAGCTAATTATTTTCCGTTTCTAATCCATGTTTTATACAAACAATTACCTTGTGGACACCAACGACCTTTGTTTATCACGTCTTTCTCAAAAAGAACGGCATCTACAGTATCAGGGTAAAGAGTGTTAGGCTCTAAACTATTTCCAAATCGCATCACAAACCTATCTCTTCCAAGCTGATTGGGTTTTCTTTTTCCATTTACATCAATTACAATGGGATATTCCCTAGAAGAGTATAAATAATATGCTACACCATTTGTATCAACAAATGCATAATTAGCTTTTCTGCAACCAAGCCAATTAGGAGCACCACTACCAGAGAGAGAGCCAGCCTCTCCATCTTCACAAGCCCAACAAGCATAATTATCACCGTCAAAACATGTGATTGGGGCATTATAATATTGAGAAATATATTTAAAAATGTCACCAATATTTGCCTCCATAGTACCATAATCCCCTATCTTAGGATATAATGATAAATCAGCACCATCATCTTCTTGGGCATATTTCATTGCTTGGTTTAAAGAACTATAGACTTTTTTATAAATCGTTCGATATTGCATTTCTTTGCACTTTGTTATTAACCCAGGAATCGTTAAAGCTGCAACAATACCAATAATTCCAAGGGTTATTAACACTTCAGCAAGAGTAAAAGCGAATAATTTTTTCATTTTTATATAACTCCAGTCGTTATTACAATATTTTAGTCATTTTAAAGTCTATATGTTCAGTATAGCATATTGTCGTTATAACGTCAATATGCTAATATTACGACATTATGAGCAATATATCAACATTAGCTAGAAAATTTGCAACCAGAGTGCGATTTGAACGGATAAAAAGGAAGTACTCTCAAGAAAAATTAGCAGAACTTGCAGGGATTGGACGTTCTACTCTTACGCAAATAGAAGCTCAGACATCATCTCCAACTTTGGATATTGTTGAAAAAATTGCATCAGCTCTAGGTTTTGAACCTTATGAATTATTAATATTTAAAAATTTAGAAATATAAGCTAAAAACGAGGTAAGAAATAATTCTTACCTCCTTATTTATTATGCTTCTTATGGGTCAACATCAATAGGATATGGTCTATTTCTATCAACTGAAGTTATTTCTTGTTTACCATTTTCCTAATATTACACTACTGCCATTGTTTGCTCTTTAACAATATTACGTTTAACTTTTCTTGTTGCTGTTCTTGGGAATGGTTCTTTTCGAACAACAATATTAACCGGACGTTTATATGGTGCAAGTTGAACTGACAAATTTTTAACTTCATGAACGATGAAGTTTTGAAGTTCTTCATCATTTGTATATTTTTTCAAAATTTCATCTGTTGGAACAATTACAGTCATAATTTCCTCTGTTCCATCTTTTGCCCCTGTTGTTCTCTTTGCTCCAAAAACACAAACTTCAGCAAAATTGTCATCTTGCTCTAAAACAGTTTCAACCTCTTCAGGAAACACTTTTTTACCACCGGATAATACAATCATATTCTTAATTCTACCCGTAATATAAAGTCTTCCGTCATGGTCGAATTCACCGATATCACCTGTATGCAACCAACCATCAGATTCCAGAACTTCTGCAGTCTTTTCCGGATTGTTGTAATAACCTTTCATAACAGATGGTCCTTTTACCATAAGTTCACCTGTTTCCGAATCTATTTTAGCATCATAAGAATCCAAAACAGGACCAACCGACATCAATTTTCTATCATCACCTCTATCAACAGAAATAATAGGACTTGTTTCAGACAGACCATAACATTGGAAAACTTTTATACCTATTCTTTCAAAGAATTCACCTACAGTTGGATCTAACGGCGCACCTCCAGTGATAAATCCATAGAAATTACCACCAAATTTGGCAAGAATGCTTCTAAATAATTGTCGCTTGATATCATAATCTGTTATATATTCTGCTGCTGCATAACTTCTTTCAAACAAAAGTTTTTCTTCATTTGAAAGAAGTCTGATATCTGATTCAATTGTGTTTTTCAACAACTTCAAAAATGCAGGAACAACAATCATAAAATCAATTTTCTTTTCTCTCATATCTCCCAAAACATCTTTTGGTTTTAAGCTTTGAGGATAAAAAATTGAAGAACCTCTATTCAAAAATGTTGAAAAACCAACAGTCAATTCAAACAAATGATTCATTGGAAGAATTGATAAAAGATTAACATTTTCGTGCGGTAAAATTTCAGGTAAAATCTTTGACATTTCAAGAACTTGAGTTGTCATATTTCCAAAAGTCGTTTGTACACCTTTTGGAGCACCTGTTGTACCTGATGTATAAATAATTAAAGCGGTATCTCTTAATGATCTGTGACGCCACTTACATTCTCTCCCTGTCGGAAGTGTATATAAACTAGGGAATTCAGATGCATAACGAGGTTCGTCCATAATAACAATATGTTTGATACTTGAAATTCTTTTTTGAAGCTCTAAACCTTTTTCTAAATTAGCCTGAGAAACAGCCAAAACTGATGGTTGACAGCTTGAAAGAATTGATTCTAATTCATAAATAGTCAATTTGTTATCTAAAGGGACTGTAACCATGCCTGATATTACGGCTGCAAATAAGCAAGCACCCATTTCCGGCATTGATTCGGATAATATCGCAAGTTTTTCGCCTTTTTGCATTTGCAAATCTGTAATCAAATAACTTGCAAATTGCTTTGTCAAAAGACCTAACCCCTTATATGTAAGTTCTTTCCAACCATATTTATTACGCTTGCCAAGAGCTATTCTCTCACCATATAATTTTGTATTCTGCTCCAATAGTGATAAAACATTCTCTTTCATATATATTATTCCCCCATACCCTTAAACATTTTTCAAAAAAATTATAGCACAAATTGACTAAATCGCAATATATTGAGCTTTGAGTAAACAAACCTCAGTTCCGGTTTTTGAATCCGTTATCAAATGAGTCGAAATTAAATTTTCGCTGTCCATTTTAACCGCAGACAAAATGTCATCACCATATTTTACTTCATGTTTAAAATAAATATCTAAAAACTTCAATTTGTGGCTTGCTCGAAAATCGAAATCCAAAGTTTCCATTGCCCACGTGATATAAACAGTATTATTTACATGCCCGTTCATATCTAAATCATCATATCGGACATGAAACATCTTTTCTTTATCAGGTTCTATAATCGGACGAATTTTTTGTAAAGATAAATCATCTTCTCGTTTTTCAAAAGTAATAAAATCCGGACTGTTTTGCAAAATATTTGCAATCGATTTTGATTTTAAATCTACTAAAAACCAAGATGTCACGGCTCGCAAAAGTCGTTTATCCGATTTCAAATCATAAACATCAAAATCACGATAAGTAGTCATTCGATTAACTCCACGACACTCGGTCAAAACTTTCACAGCATCAACCCCTATCGGATAATCATCAAATTCTATCCTATACCTGATTAAAAACCAACCTAAACCCTTATCTAACAATGCCTCACAAGACAAATTTTCATCAATTCTATTTATTGATTTTGCCGCTAAATCTTGCATAAAATTTAAAAGTGCCGCAGGTTTTACCATTTGGCACCTGTCAATTTCAGACATAGAAACATTATAAATTCCAGACAAAAGATATTTATTATTCTCATCAAAATTAATCATAACAAACATTTCGTCCTATTTTGAAATTGGTTCAACAAAATACTGTTCTTTAAATGTTTCTAATGTTTTGGCAAAAGCATCATTATTTGCATCTTTTAATTTATTTTTCAATACGTGTTTTGGAATTGATGAATTGACTGATTGAATAATATTTGTAGCAATATTAGAACAATGATCAGAAATTCTCTCTAAATCATTTAAAATTTCCGCATACACAAAACCACGTTTGATATGGATTTTTTCTTTCTTAACACGCCTAATGTGATTTTTCTTTGCAGTATAAGCAATATCATCAACAACTTGCTCTAACGGTTCAACATGGTATGCATTATCTACATTATGCTCAACAAACGCATTAACTGTAACATCAAACACTTCTTTGACCGCATTAACAACATGCTTCAATTCTTCAACAGTTTCAGGTAATAGTTTCCATTCTTTTCGGTGCATTTTATTTGCCAAGTTCAAAATATGAATAGCATGGTCTGCAATTTTTTCAAAATCTGAAATTGACAAAATCAATTGAGAAATCTTATTACTATCTTCATCTGATAATTCTTTACCTGATAATTTTTGTAAGAATGATTCTAACGTATCTTGATATTTATCAATAAGAACTTCATTTTTATTGATAACTTCAGCAACTTTTGGATTATACTGTTTTAACATTCTAACAGCCATAACCAAGGTATCCCTTGTAATTTTAGCCATTGTACCTGTTGTTTTATAGCATTGGTTAATCGCAATAGACGGAGTAAGAAGTAATCTTTCGTCCAAAATAACTTCTTTTTCATCTTTTTTGTCTTTAACTAAAACATAAGCAAGTTTTTCCATTTGTTTTGCAAATGGGAATAACAAAACTGTAGTTGCAATATTAAATATTGAATGACAAACCGCAATTCCAAAAGGATTAGTAGCTTCCGCAAACGTATAATTTATAAATTAATGACAAAATTCATAAATCTGTAAAAAGATTAATGCGCCCAAAACATTAAACATAACGTGAACAACAGAAACTCTTTTAGCATTTGTGTTAACCCCAATACTAGATAAAACTGCAGTAATACAAGTTCCGATATTTTGACCGATTATAATTGGAACAGCTACAGCATAAGAAATTCCACCTGTCATAGATAATGCTTGTAACATACCTACAGAAGCTGCTGAACTTTGAATAACAGCAGTAACAATTGCACCAACTAACAAACCCAATATTGGATTTTTAAAAAATGTAAGAGCATGTGAAAATCTTGGATCATCTGCAAGTGGAGCCATAGAAGTTGACATCAATTGCATACCATACATCAAAACAGCAAAACCTATTAAAAAAGCTCCGACATTTTTGCGTCTTGATAAGTTATTTTTAGAAGTCATTATCAATATCACAGCAATCAGAGCTAACAAAGGACAAAATGATTCAGGTTTTAACAGTCTTAAAATAAAATTCGAACTTTGGATACCTGACAAACTTAAAATCCAAGAAGTAATTGTCGTACCAACGTTCGAACCCATTATTATACCGATAGCCTGAGATAATTTCATAATCCCTGAGTTAACAAACCCTACGAGCATAACCGTAACGGCTGATGAACTCTGAACTGCTATTGTAATTCCTGCACCGAGAGCAAAACTCTTAACCGGATTAGACGTCATTTTTTCTAAAAGTTTTTCCATCTTGCCACCGGCAATTTTTTCCAACCCTGCGGACATAACAATCATACCGTACAAGAAAAAGGCTAACCCCCCGCACAGTGTAAATATCGAAAATATATCCATAACTCCAAATTCCTCCATCATTCAATTATAATAATTTGGACTATTATAATCACTGTTACATTCAAGTTTATTATCATATAAAGGAAATTGTTTGACAATAGATTTTTAGAAGTTTTAGAATAAATTAATAATCCATCGCCCAGTTACCTTCCATAACTCGCCCCGCACAACCAAGACCGGAAGAATTTTTAGATTTTGAGCAATAATAATCATTATTTTTCCAATAATATTCTGGGTTACCATAATAAATTGATTGTTCTTTACCGTAATTTGGATAAACAATTCCATCTTCACCAACAATAAATTCAAAAACATCACGACCTAATGTATTTGGACCTTTTAATCCATTCACATCAATCCTCAACCAAATTGGAGATTCACAAAGATGCCCACCCTCTTGATTTATCTCGTTACAAGGTCTATAGCTTCCACTTTCCTTTGAAAAAGTTGCCGCAATCATTGCTGAACCATTCAAAAATAACAACATATTTCCATCTGCAACGTGATAAATTTCACCATTCAATCGTTTCAAAACATAATGTTGATCAGATACAGGGGTAAATTTAAAATACTTAGATAATCCAGTCAAAAATTCTTCTTCACATTGTTTATTCCCATCGCTATCCAAATAAAAAATACATTTAGATTTTTCCATATTCAAGAAAAGTTCTGTTTGAGTAAGGTCTGTTGTATTATCATCTGCTAATATTCTTTTAAAACCCTGAGTAAGAATGGCATGTGTTGATTTTAGTTGATTAACCCAAACTTTCTTTTGATAGTTATAAATAAGATTAGGAATGGTCATCGCTGCAACAATACCAATAATTCCAAGAGTGATTAGAACCTCGGCTAATGTAAAGGCAGCCCTCACCCTAGCCATCTCCCATAAATGGGCGAAGGTCCAATTTTTTAAGCCTATAAGTAATTTCATATATTATTCTCCTTTTATAAGAATTATTAAAACATTATACATCTATACATGTATATTTAACATGCATAATTGTATTTTGCAAATCTAAACGCACAAACTGTTACAATAAAAACATGATTAAAAACAGACTATCAATAATTCTTGGCGAACAAAGAATGAGAGTTTCAGAATTATCAAAACTCTCAGGAATCAGCCAAAATGCTTTAAATAAGATTTACCATGGAAAAACCAAGGGGATAGATTTTCAAACCCTTGATAAATTATGCGATGCCCTAAGATGCACAACTCAAGATTTATTTCAGTATATTGAAAAATAATATAAAACCGAACTACTTAATCTTCTTTAATGAAGATAAGAAATTGTTTTGTACAATATCACCATCAACTTTAGTTAAGAAAATTTGGCAATCTTTGTCTTCAGCATCAATTGGTGGCAATTGAGAAATTTCTGCAGAATAATAATTACTATCGTTTCTGGTACTCAATGGAATTCTGTTTGCTAAAGCATTCAAAGAAATATTTCTCAAGAAACCGTACATTCCCTTTTTGCTATTTGAAAATTTTGTATAAATTCTCAATGCCGCATCTTGTTTTTCGATATCATAACGACCAATAATAAACGAACTTAATTGTGGTGCTTTAGATTTAATCATCATACGTTCTGCTATATTATTTTTCAAATAGATATCACCATCAATTTGGTCAAACTTGCCCTCTGGAACAGATACAAGTTCAGATAATGAAGATAAACTAATCATTGTTAACGGATTTCTAAATAAAGATGCTACATTCAATGCATATTGAACAAGTCCGATTTTCGCAATCACCCCATTATAAACTCTAAACTGAATTCGTCCATTTAATTTTAAAGAATCATCTGTATTCAAATCAAGTAACCCACTTGCTTTACCGTTTATTTCTTTTGGAAGATTTAATAACGTAGTTGCAATTAAATCAGAATTAACTTTGATTAAAGCAAGCCATATATTATATTTATGATTTTTTAGGTCACAATTTATTTTGGCAGTTGTTTGCCCCTCTGCAAAATTGAACTTGTCAGCATTTATTTTCAAAACACTATGTTTATCAAGAGATAAATTCGCAACAGCATCGGAAAAATGAATATTTTTATAAAAACCTTGTTTTACTTTTAGTACACATTCTTCAACAATCAAATTAGCAAGGTCGAAAGTTTGAGTATTATCATCTGAATCAGTATCACCGGTATTATTTTCGATAGATTTTGCAACTTCTGTTTTAACATCTGTTGAGGCCTCATCACTTGGAGTTTGATTATTAAAAACTTGCAAATACTTTTCAACATCAACTGTATCAAGTGCTAAAGTTATATTTTTTACAACAATTGGAAATTTAATTTCATTAATAATTACACCTGACATATCATAATCAGACCTGCGATATCTACCGTTAGAGGAGATATGTAAATGATTATCGTCAGTTTTTAATTCTCCGGATCGGATAAATAATCTTTGACTTGGAATTGCAACTTTATCCATTTTCATATTGCCAATGAGATATGGGTATTTTCCTGTATTTATAACTTTGATATGTCCTGTAAATGTTCCATGCTTGAAAAGTTTTTCTTTTATCAACATATTGATAAAACCGCTCGGCATAGGCTGGGGAAGATTCAATCCAAAATCTTTAACAAATGTTTGTCCATTTGAAAAATCAATATTGGAACTAAAACTTACTAATGGAATTCTTTTCTTTTTAACATTATGATTGCGGTCAGGATCTTCTGCATAATAATCTATAGATTTGATATTAAGTAGCATATTTTCAAAATGCATTTTAGCCACAAGAACACGAGTTGCAAGGTTATTCATAAAAGATTCATCGCCATCTGCAACAAAACCATTACCCTTATCAAACTTATATAACCACAACAAATCAATTTTATTATATTTAGATTTTAATTGAACTCTAGTATCTGCTTTACCTGTAATTTGCAAAGGATAGCCAATCATTTTTGACAAATAATTTGTTGAAAAATCATTCGTAACAACTGCGTTACCAACTAAATTTGTATCAACTGATTTCAAATAATCTTTAACCGTTCCGGCAAAATCCATTTTATTAGAAGTTTTGCCATTATAATATCCCTTGAAATCATTCAATACAATTTTATGACTATCCAATTTGACATTTCCCTGAGTAAGTAATATCGGGAGATTGTTAAATGGAATTAATTTAAATACTAACTTGTTTAATTTAATATTTCCGTTCATTGATTTGTTTGTAATATTAAAATCAAAATCAAAGTTACCATCAATATCTTTAAAGTAAGCTAATTGTTCACCCAAATTATTTTCTACAATCTGAGAATTTAACAAATCAATAACGTAAGGAATTGAGAAATTTTTAGACCTGAATGTTAAATTATAATTATTTTTTTTATCTAAATACCCGTTAAAATTAAAATGAGATTTATTTATATCAACCAGAGAATTCTCAAAAACTATTCTATCTTTATCTTTAATATAAACTCGATTGTAATCAGATGAAGAAACATTTAATTTGTTCTTTCCCTTAATAATTTGAGCTGAAATTATGTATCTCAAATGTTTTTTTGCTACATCATCTTCAATTTTTAATTTTTTACCATTTACGTTAATAAATGTATTTTTGTCTAATTTATACAAAATATCTGCATTTTCAAGAAAAAAAACAGAAGAATAAAAATCAACATTCCACTCACCTTGACCTGAAGATTTCTGTTTAAAAACAGGTAAATCTAAAATTGGATTCACATCAATAAAAACGTTATTTAATGCAACTTTATTTAGAATAATATTCTTTTTTGAAATTTCTTTCAAGGAAATATCTGCATTTAATTTATCCATATCAGCCAAAAGTTTTTTATTTTTGCCTGTCAATTTAATTTCATCAACTTTAAAATTTATATTCGGAGATATAGAGGTCTTCAAAGACGGATTAGAAATTTTTACATCGGCACCAAGTGTTTTTGAAGAAACATCTTCAACATACTTAATTACACGAGGGTTTGAAATAGCCCAAGGTAAAACTTTTAAATATAAAACAAAAGGCAATGCACCTAAAATTAGCGCAAAAGTAAATACGATTGATAAAAATTTTACTACTGATTTTACTCTCTTTGTTGACATAATAGTTATAATATTTTTTACTTACTAACAAAGTTATTATATCATAACAAATTTTATGTTATCATCATATTATGAAAAAGTTACTAATCTTGATAGGTATAATATTTATATTTTCGAGCATTCCAACTCAAGCTCAAGAAACTCAAACTCCAACAAATACAACTAGCAATATTGTAACTTTTTCTCAAAATGAAAAATGGGGAGCTAAAGATTCACAAGGGAATATTTTAATTCAACCAATTTATAAAAAAATGATTCGCCTTGGAGATAATTCTTGGATTGTCCAAAATAAAAAAAACAAATTCGGACTTATTGATAACACAGGGAAAGAACTTGTACCTATTAAATACTTACATGCAGATAGAGTTGTTTCAAAATTTGCAAAATTCGGAAATTCCAACGACTACGGAGTTTATGACGAATATGGAAATGTAATTGTTGAACCGATTTATTCAAAAGTTGATATTCTTTTTGGAAAAATGTTTTTGACCTACAAAAATTACAAATACGGGATTGTAGGATATGATGGAAAGGTCATTTTAGAAAACGAATTTGATGATATTTATATGCCAAAACCAAACGTTATGCGAATTTTATACAACGGGCAATGGTATGAACTTGAACAAGTAAATGCGGAAACACTCACACTTCCGGCTGATGCAAAACATAATTTAGCAACAAAAGAAGACTTAAATTTTTATAATATTGTTGTTAATACAGGAGCAATGACAGGTTACTCCGTATTAACTTTTTCAGATTATTTAATCAAGATTTTTTCATCAATTTCACCTGCCCATGAAGATACAATTGATGAACTTATGTTATCACAAGGAGCTGAAACAGTTTCTATTTTTATGAAATTGTCTTGGCTCCCAAAATATCCGATTACATACGTAAAAAAATATTATCAGAATGTCCGAAACCCAAACAACGGACCATTATCAAATGTTAGACGAGAACTCAAAAATCAAATCAAATAGGAGAAAATTTTATGAGAGAAGAATTGTTATCGCTAATTGAAAAAAACAGTAAAATGAGCCTCAAAGAACTGGCAGTTCTTCTTGGCGCTGACGAACTTGAAATCGCGAACGAAATGGAAGCATTAGAAAAAGAGGGGGTAATTTGTGGTTATCACACTCTTATTGATTGGGATAAAACAAAAAGTGAAAAAGTTACTGCGCTAATTGAAGTTCGAGTAACCCCACAAAGAGGACAAGGATTTGATAAAATTGCAGAAAGGATTTACAAATATCCAGAAGTCCGTTCTGTTTATTTAATTTCAGGAGGTTTTGACCTTTTAGTTACACTAGAGGGAAAATCATTAAAAGAAATTTCGGCATTTGTATCTGATAAACTATCAACCCTTGACAGTGTACTTAGTACTGCCACTCATTTTATCCTAAAAAAATACAAAGACCACGGAACAATTTTAGATAAAAAACATGAAGATGAAAGAGAGGTCATCACTCCATGAGGAACCCACTTTCAGACAAAGTTTTAGAAATTAAACCGTCAGGAATAAGAAAATTTTTCGATATCGTGAGTGAAATGAAAGATGCAATTTCTCTCGGTGTTGGAGAACCTGATTTTGAAACACCTTGGCACATCAGAGATGAGGGAATTTATTCCTTTGAAAGAGGAAGGACATTCTACACCTCTAATGCGGGGCTTAAAGATTTAAGAATTGAAATTTGTAATTATTTAAAAAGACATCACAATTTAAACTACAACCCAAATTCAGAAGTTTTAGTAACTGTTGGAGGCTCAGAAGCAATTGATGTAGGACTTCGAGCAATGTTAAACCCTAATGACGAAGTTATAATCCCTCAACCGTCATACGTTTCGTATGAACCTTGCACTTATCTTGCAGGAGGTAAACCTGTAATTATTGATTTGAAAGAAGAAAATGATTTCCGATTAACTCCGGAGGAACTTGAAAACGCAATTACTGACAAAACAAAAGTTTTGATTCTTCCATATCCAAACAATCCAACAGGCGCAATTATGGGAAGAGAGGACCTCGAAAAAGTAGCAAAAATTGTTATTGAAAAAGATATTTTTGTTATGTCTGATGAAATATACAGCGCATTAACATATAAAGACAAACACGTTTCAATAGCTGAAATAGACGGAATGAAAGAACGTACAATTCTCATTAACGGTTTTTCAAAAGCCTATGCAATGACAGGTTGGAGATTAGGTTATGCTTGCGCGCCTGCTGAAATCATCAAACAAATGACAAAAATTCACCAATTTGCAATAATGTGTGCTCCAACAATAAGTCAATATGCAGCAATTGAAGCACTCAAACATGGTGATAAAGATGTTGAAGAAATGCGCAAAGCATACAACCAACGCAGAAGATTTTTACTAAATGCGTTTAAAGAAATGAAACTAAAATGTTTTGAACCTTATGGAGCATTCTATGTATTCCCTTGTATTAAAGAATTTGGAATGACAAGTGAGGAATTTGCAACAAAATTTCTTAAAGAAGAAAAAGTTGCAGCCGTCCCGGGAACAGCATTCGGACAAAGTGGAGAGGGGTATTTAAGAATATCTTATGCATACTCTTTAGAAAATCTTAAAAAAGCAATTAAAAGACTTGAACATTTCATAAATAAATTAAGAAAAGAAAAACAAAACTGAAATTTGTTTTACGTAAGAGAAGAGGCGAGTTGATTAATAAAATCACCACTTATACAAATATAATAAAAATAAACATCTTAAATTATTTAAACTTTAAATAAAAAAATTAAAAAAACAAAAACAAAAATTAATTTTTTTTTTCTTATTTAAGGTGGCTTTTTTATAAATCAACTCGCCTCTTCTCCAAATATATTAAACTTCTACTTCTTCATTAATAACAGTTTCATCTTCAACTTGAACTGTTACAGGTGCAGGATTGTTTCTATATCTGTACCACAAAATCATATCCGTCAGCAAAAATGCCATATTTATAATATACAACCAAATTACAACATCTCGAGAATATAGTAGTTTGTGAGTAATTCCGCAAATATACCCTAGCATAATTAACATTGAAAAATATATACTCTTACCATGTACGCACTTACATTTATATGTCTTATACGCAGCTAAGGGCCAACTTACCCCAAAACAAATCATCATTCCAGCTTCAAATATACTCATAATTTATCTCCTTTGAAATTCGTCTATAGAATGTTAAATGATATATTCGTGCAGATAATAAAATTATTAGTGTACTCTATACATTTAATACTTTCAAAATCATTATAATACTTTTTCTGATATTGTAAAGTGGGTAGCAAAAATAATTTTTATTGGACTTATTAATATCAACATTAGTAAGGAGATAACAATTGGACATATCATTTACTGGAATAAATAATCTCTATATTGGCAAAAAAGCTTATTCAAAATTTGGCACATATTTAGGTGAAGATAGAAAATTAAAACAAGGGAAAAAATTTTACACGGAAATCAAAATGAAATGCAACCTTACAAATGATGCTCAAGGAAATGACTTAGAAGATTTTCAAAAAACTCTTTCAAAATGTAGACCTTGCTATCAATTCAACTGCATTGATAGAGTTAACCCTGATAAATTTGAACTTCACATGAAAAGATTTGACGTCAAAGACGATTTTCTCCCAGCAACATCATCTTCTTTTGATATAAATAATTATGAAATTATGTTTGATGAAAGAGAAATTTTACCAATGGTCGATTTTATGGCAAGATTGACTCGAAAGTTATCGAAATCTAATGATTTGACAGAACAACAAAGGAAAGTTATGTCATTTATAAACCAATCAATTGCAGATAGGGCAGAAGATTTTATTGAAAGCCTATTTTAAGAACTTTGTTATACAATATTAAAAAGGAGAGGGAAATGATGCAAACCAATCAAACAGAAGAAATTGCGGCAAAATTTTTAGGGAAAAGAACAGATGGAAGCGAAACTTACGACCCGTCATTACTTGTTGCCGTTCCTCGATTTGAAAACAGACAACAATACAACATTGATAACAACAATTTACCATTTGTTGGTTGGGATATTTGGCATGCTTATGAATTCTCAGCAATGACACAAAACGGAATTCCTGTAACAAGACTTTTAAAAATAAAATACAATTGTACAAGTGAATTTATCGTTGAATCAAAATCCCTAAAACTCTATCTTAATTCTTTCAATATGACCCGCCTTGGAATAACAATAGATGAATGTCTAAGTAAATGTAAAGATTTTATTGAACAAGATTTAAGTAAAAAGTTAAACACTGAAGTTCAAGTAAATTTTTTAGACAACAATTCACCTAAAATAAATATTTTCAATAACTTCGATAATTTAATTGAATTCATTGACCAAAAAGCGACAATCATTGAAAAATTCAAAGAAGCACCGGAACTAATTGAAGCAGATGAAACAACAACCCCGCAAAAACATTATCTAATGTTTGATTCTCTTCGTTCCAATTGCAGAGTTACCCACCAACCGGACTTCGGAGATGTCTTCATCTATTACAAATCAAACAAACATATTAAAGAAGAAAGCTTGATAAAATATTTAATTTCTTTTCGTTCTGAATATCATTTTCATGAAGAATGTTGCGAAATGATTTATAAAAGACTTCTTGACAAATTAAACAAAGGTGATGAATTATTCGTTTGCGCATTATATACAAGAAGAGGCGGAATAGATATCTGTCCGGCACGTTGGAGTAAGAATTGCACAGTAGATGATGCTTACAACCTTCTTGATTTAACTCAATATGCAAGAAACAATTTTAAACAAGGTTAATTTTTATTTGGCAGTTTTGAATAAAATCCCAACAGTTCTTGTAAGAAAACGCCACAATAAAATACAAAAGATAATTAATATAAATATTGCAAATGGTATTTCTCTATTATAAGTAGCAACAATAAATGCGAAAAAGGTAATCGGTAATGTAACAATGTAAGCCAAAGACACAAAAGGTTCAGCTTTAATTATATCCCAAATTGAAACCGGAACAGAATGGACATCATCAAAAAACTTATCTTGATTTTTCTCTAAATCTTTAAAATTATTTGATTTTATCGTCTTTTTATAACAGGTATCACTAATTTTATCTTCATTTCGTAAATTTTCTAATTGTGTTTTATAAGATTTTTTCACTAAAGTTTCAATGTTAGCAAGAATTGAACCTTTTATTGGAATGTCTTGAGACTCCGAACCTTGAAGCTCAGAAATTTTTATAAGAGAATTAAATATGTCTTCATTAACGTTATGAACGATTGAAGATTTTAACTCCTCCGGAACACCGCCAATACAACAATCTATATACTTGTGAAATGACCATTCACCAATAACTTGAATAATAGTTGAACATCTTAAACTATCAATCAAATCAAACTTACTAAATTTTTGACCAAAATACTTTGCTTCTTCAAAAATAAGACTTTGTAAAGCTTGTTCTTTATCTTTAAACTGTTCCGGTACAAGCCCACGGACTTGAAACCTCAAAACATTTGCAAATTCTTTAATAAAAAAAATTTATACTTGTTAATATTTTATGTTAAAAAATTTTTATTAAGTCTATAATTAGACTATTATGACAGAGACACAACCACAATATGTACCACTCCACTTACACACTGAGTATTCTTTACTTGATGGAGCTATTAGAATCGGAGATTTAGTTAAATTCTGTACAGAAAATAACATGCCAGGGGTTGCAGTTACTGACCACGGAGTCATGTATGGGGCAATGGATTTGTATATTGATGCAGAAAAAAATAACTCTAAAGAACGTGAAAAAGCAGAACAAGACCCAAATTATACCCCCAAATTGGTAAATCCGATTGTTGGTTGTGAATTTTATGTTCACGATGGTGATTTATCTGAACACGACCAAAATCATAATCCTCGTTATCACTTGGTTTTACTTGTAAAAAATAATCAAGGGTATAAAAATATTGTTAAATTAGCTTCTCAAGCTCATATTAAAGGTTTTTATATGAAACCTAGAATTAATTGGGAACTCTTGGAACAATATCACGAAGGATTAATTTGTTCTTCTGCCTGCTTAGGTGGAGAAGTTTTACAACATCTTTTGAAAAATGATTACGAAGGCGCTAAAGCTGTTGCAAAACGATTTAAAGACTTATTTGGAGAAGATTATTATATTGAACTTCAAGATCACGGTTTGGAAGATCAAAAACGTACAAATCCTGATTTGATACGTATTGCCAAAGAACTTGATATCAAAATGATTATCACAAACGATTCTCACTATTTGAATAAAGAAGATGCTGATTGGCACGATACACTATTGTGTATGCAAACGAAATCTTCTAAATCTGACCCAAATAGATTTCATTTTTCAAATAATGAGTTTTATGTAAAAAAAGTTTCAGAATTGCGTGATGCTTTCAAGTGGCTTGATAGTGAAACCTTTGATGAATGTATTAAAAATACAGTTGATATTTGTAAAAAATGTCATATTACTGTTGAATGGAAAGCTCCTCTCCCTGATTTTCCAGTTCCAGAGGGCTTTACAACTGATACCTACCTTGAAAAACTTGTATATCAAGGTATAAAAAGAAAATATCACCAAGAAGAAATTGCTCCAAACCTTATGGAGAGGGCAAAATACGAACTTGGTGTAATTGAACAGATGGGATTTTCCGCATACTTTTTGATTACGTGGGATTTTATTCACTATGCCAAAACTCACGATATTCCGGTAGGTCCGGGGAGAGGTTCTGCCGCAGGTTCTCTAGTCGCTTATGCTCTTGATATTACGGATTTGGATCCTATTGAACACCATTTATTGTTTGAAAGATTCTTAAACCCTGAAAGATTCAGTATGCCAGATATTGATACAGACTTCTGTATTGAAAAAAGAGGTCAGGTTATTGATTACGTTGTTCAAAAATACGGTGCAGACAAAGTTTGTCAGATTATTACATTTAATACTTTAGCAGCAAGAAATGCGATGAAAAGTGTTGCCCGTGTTTTCGATATTCCGTATGCAAGAAGCAAACAATTGTCAGATTTGATTTCCGGAGACCCTGGAGCTAAAATTTCTGATGCATTGCAAGATGGTATGGAGCTTAAAAAACTTTATGATGAGGATCCGGAAGTTAAACGACTTGTTGATACAGCACTGCACGTTGAAGGTTTGAAAAACGCAACCGGAATGCACGCAGCAGGGGTTATCATTTCATATAAACCTCTAGATGAAATTGTACCGGTTCAATACGGGAAAGACGGTGTTGTAGTAACTCAATATCATCGTGAAATTTTGGAAAAAATGAAGCTTTTAAAAATGGACTTTTTGGGGCTTCGAAACTTGACAATGATATCTAAAACAGTCAAACTTATCAAAAAATGTCAAGACATTGATTTAGATATTAACCATATTCCACTTGATGACAAACCTACATATCAAATGTTGATTAGAGGTGAAACCGTTGGAGTATTCCAGCTTGAATCCCAAGGTATGACGAACTTGGTAAAAAAACTTCAGCCTGACGTTTTTGAAGATTTAGGCGCTTTGGTTGCCCTATTCCGCCCAGGTCCGTTGGGTTCCGGTATGGTTGATGTTTTCGTTGACAGAAAACACGGTAGGCAAGAAATCACATATCCACACCCGAGACTGGAAAAAGTCTTGAAAGATACATACGGGACAATGGTTTACCAAGAACAAATTATGCAAATCTTCAGAGAAATGGCAGATTATTCATTGGGTGAAGCAGATATGGTTCGTCGTATGATGGGTCACAAAGACCCGGCAGCAATGGCGGCTCAAGAAGATAAACTAATTAAAGGATCTGCTAAATATGGTATGAAAGCTGAAGATGCAAAAACTTTATTTGAACAAATTCAAAACTTCGCATCATACTGTTTCAACAGAGCACACTCTTCAGCTTATGCATTTGTTGCCTATCAAACAGCATATTTAAAATGTCACTACCCGGTAGAATACTTGTCAGCATTGCTTTCGAGTGTTGCAGGTGACCAAGAAAAAACACAAGCATATATTGAAGAAGCATTAAAATATGGAATCAAAGTTCTTCCGCCTGATATCAATAAATCATACTTAGAATACGCACCAGATGGAAAGAATATAAGATTTGGTCTTGCATCAATCAAACAAGTTGGTGAGGGTGTAATTGAAGAAATTATAAAAGAACGTCAAGAGCATGGAGAATATAAATCTATCTATGATTTTATCAAAAGAGTTGATGTAAAATGTGCAAACAAAAGAGCTTTGGAGGGATTAATCAAAGCCGGTGCTTTTTCAACAATTGAAAAAAGTCGTAAACAATTGATGGAAAACATTGAATATATAACTTCAACCGCTTCAAAAGAAGCCAAAGAAAAAGAATCAGGTCAAGGAAGCTTATTTGATATGCTAGGTGATACTGCATCTGTTGAAGAGGCAAAATTCCACTTGTCCGGTTCTGATGAAGAATATGATGCTAGACAAATTCAAATTTTTGAAAAAGAGTTTTTAGGTTTTTATGTAACAAGCCACCCTCTATCCACAATTAGAGATAAACTACCATTCCTGATGACTCATAAAATTTCACAAATCCCAGAAGTTCCAAATGAAAAAATTGTTACTATTTGCGGACTTGTTACAGGAACAAAGCAAATTCCAACGAGAAACGACCCGACAAAATTTGTTCGATTTGTGACAATAGAGGATTTGACAGGTAAAATCGATACTTTGGCATTTAATTCAAAAATTGCAGAGTATAACGATTTTCTTCAGAATGAACAACGAATTATTGTATCAGGTAAAGTTAGCAGACGAAGTGATGATGATCCGCCAATTATTTTGATTGACACGGTAAAGCCTGTTGATAATTCAAATATTTTCACAATTGAATTGAAAGAAGAGTTGAAATTTGAAGAATTAATGTTGTTGAAACAAATGTTGTGCAAATTCCAAGGCTCAGACCCTGTAATGTTGAAGTTACCGGACTTAACAGGCGATGTAAAAATCCTTGCTTCATCAATGTTTTGGGTAAATTCATCAAACGATTTGGTCAATACTTTGAAGCACAAATTTGGAGAAAGAATTGGAATCTCAATAAAATCAATGGACTCAGATATAAAAGAAGATGCAGCTTAATAAACTGCGTCTTCTTTTTAATTTATTCTTTTGTTTTATTTAAGCTTCAACAGTTGGAGCTTTAGTTAGAAATCCAGAAATATCTACTGGAATTTTTTGAGCTTCAGCATTTTCCAACAAATAAGGTAAAGCTTCCATGTTTTTCTTAATAACTTTGGTGTCACCTGTTTTTATTTCATTAAGGTCACAAATTGGTTGACAATTTTTGCAAAGCTTATTTATTGCATTCATAATTGGTCTTATCATTTTAACATTTTCCGGTTTTGCATCTTCTGAACTCAAAGCTTTGACAAATTCGAAAAACTCTTTGTTTTTAGAATAGTCCATTGTGTAACCGCCATCTAATGTGTCTTGAGCAATTTCTGGAATTATTTCTTTTGTTGCATTCAATTGTTTAGATAAGCTTCCCATATTTTCTAAGTTAAAACCAAAAAGCTTACATAAGAAGTACTTTGAATTGATTGTATCACTATTGTTGAAAACAGTTTCAGTTAAATCAAGAGCCGCAGGATTTTTCTTGCTAATTTCAGGCAATCTATTTAAAATCATACCAACAATTGATTTACCATTATCTGTTTTTTGGGCGATATCAATATGAGTCGGAAGCATTTCTTTAGTTTTAGATAAATCAATAATATCTTGTGCAAGTCCTAAATGTTTTGGATTCAATTCATTTAAATGTTTCGCAAAATCTGCAATTTCGGGGTTTTCTTTTGCGTATGCTTGGATAGAACCAATAATTTCAGATGTTGAATTATTTCTTGGAGTACGTTCGACAATACCCATTTTCATAAAGCCTTGATTAAATCTGTTAGGTAATTTTTCCACATTAGAAGCAAATGCTTCTGAAATTTTTGGGATAAATGACATAATAAAAATCCTTTCTTGTTCCTACTATTTTGCTGATATAAAAACAAAACATATAAAAAATTTCTCATTTTTTCAATGAAGTTAATATATTTTTACAAATAAATTAAAAAAAGTGCTTGAAATAAAAAATTTAGCATGTATGATTAAGAAGTAACCGAAATAAGCGGGGGTAATTCAGTGGTAGAATGCCTCCTTGCCAAGGAGGATGTCGCGAGTTCGAGCCTCGTCTCCCGCTAATTAAAAAGACTCACTATTTGGTGGGTCTTTTTAATTTGTAGAGATAGTGGTGAGAAGCTCGGATTTCGAGTTTGAGCGACCTGTGAGCAGAGGGCGAAGGCTTGGCTGCGTGTGGCTTTAGACACTTTAAGCAGACAACCGTAGACCCGTTTATTGCGAGCAGGTCAAGACAGCCTCGTTGCTATGACTCTTTGCGAGATTTATCGAGCATTAGAGGCATAGTACCTACTTGGCTCCCGCTCCATAAAAAAGAGAGTTTCAAGACTCTCTTTTTTATTGTCTATTTTTGTGGGTAATCCGTGGGTAGATTAATGAGTAGTTTGATATTTTCGGTTAGATTGAGTTTTGGTTTTCTTGAGAGGTTTCAAAACAAGACTAAACCTATGTTATAGAGTATATTTACCTTTGACCGGATAAAGTGAGAGAAATCATAAAAGTCCAATTTGAAATTTTAGTCGGAAATTTTCCCGACAAATAAGCATGAAAAAATTTTCAAAATTCCATTGAAAATTAAAATAGGGCATTTCAGCCCTATCAAAATTTGAGTAATTTAATTTTATTATATAATCATCCTTTACGAAAAGAAAAACTTATGGACACAAGTTTTCCCAATCCGGTTCGTCAGGTTCTTCCCCAGGTTCAATAATATGTTCTCCACTCTCAAGCATTACCATTAAAGACAACTTCAATTGTCTTTTATAATTTTCTCTAGCTCTTGCTAATGTCTTAGCGCAAAAGGTAAAGCTTGGAATCTCCTTAATCTCAATATAATAATAAGGATTTCCATCAAAATCCAAATCTTGTCCCTCTATAAGAGTCCAATTCAAGTTCAAATAATAATCTAAATCTTTTTCCATATTTTTACTTACTAAAATTATATTCTTAATTTTCCAAAGACGAATTGCTCAACGGTTGAGATAACATTATGCCCTCTCCACCTACAACATCAGCTCTTTGCCCGTCTATATACAAATAAACAGGAACAGTTGAATTTAATTTTGCAGTCTTAATCAACTGATACAATCTTTTGTACAAACTATCAGTTCCACCACCATTAACAAATGAAGAATTCAAGTTAACAACAACTCTATCAGGTTGTTCTGTAATATTTATAATCTCAGAGCCAGATGGAACTTCTGTATAAACACCGCGTTGTCTTTCAGCCGGTCTTGGTCCTCGTATCAAAGATGTAATTGCAAACTTTATTTTTGAACCATCAATATCTTTGTTATATTCACGTTTAACAGCCTTATAAACTTCTTCATTGTGTTCATTTTTACCAATAAAGTATACATTGACATAAACTTTTTCTTTAGATGTTGATTGTTCCGGAGCTTCTTCCTCAATAGAACGTTCAGAAACTTGAATATCATCTGGTTTAATTTCAGGTTTTGGCATCAAAACATTGAATGCTATCAAACCAACAACAACAAACATACAAAAACCGATAAATATTAATAAAATTTTTTGATTTTTATTCATAACAACCGTATCCTTTTTAAGTTTAGTCTTTAGGGATAATTACAATTCCCTTTGTATGTATAACACTATTTTGAACTGACACAGAATCAACTGATACTTTCGCTTCTTTATTATCAAGTATATTTACTGAAAAATCAAGGGGGTTCAAGTAATTCAAAATAAAGTCAATCTTCTTCAAGTCAATACTGAACGCATCAGAGACGAGTTTTGTATTCGCAAAATCAATTTTACCTTTTTTAACAACTAAGTCTGAATTGATAACAATTTTTTGTTCTGTTCTGATAAATGGAATTGCAATACCAATGATATAATAAAATTTGCTTGATTTAACCGCAACTTTTGTTGACGCAATTTTCAATCCACCAATAGAATCTCCTAATTTGTTCAAATCATTAATTATTCTTTGATATTTTTCAGATTGCATAGTTTTATTGATATCGGACGCAGTCATTCTTATATCAAAAGACATTGGAAAATCTTCCATAAATACAACTTCATTATCAACTTGCTTAATATAATTAAATTTACATAACGTATCTAACTTCAAATATGACAAATAAATATCATTAATATTTACATTTTGACCCTCAACACTTAAAGATTTAAATATACCATTTTTTAAATCTTTCGCACTATATGAATCAAGTTTAACTTTTAAATCGTCATTAGTTGCAACTTAAAAGCTTTTTTCACAACTTTTTGACCAACTTTTTCAGCAGTGAAATTTACACCGGAAACAGCTCCTACAAATGATCTGAATTTATTATTCATATCATAAGGAGCTACACAATTATACTTACAAGTTGCCATTGCAGATGTATTTGCAATTAACAACATTCCCAATAATAAAACTATCTTCTTCATAATACCTCGAATACTTTTTTTGTCGAAACTTTATCTGTATCTGCTATACCTACAGCATATATTCTACCACCATAAACCAAAATTACAATATTAGAATTTACTCCTGTGTTATTTGGAATACTCATTCCATGCGAAACCTTTTCTTTCTCTCTATCTGTTAAAATTCTCTTTGGCAAATCCAAGACATCAAGCGGGTTTACAAGCAAATTTTCGACATCTTCTTTTGTTTTAATATCCTCTAATTTAGTTGCTTTTTCTTGATAAAACAAGCCGGCTTTTGTTCGAACAAGTTCAACCAAATGACCACCACAATTCATTTTTTGTCCTAAATCATAAGCAATTGAACGAATATATGTCCCCTTAGAACACGCAACTAAAATTTTTGCTTGCTGACATTTTTCATCAAAACATTGCAATTCAATTTTAGAAATAAAGACTTTACGAGGCTTGATTTCTACTTCTTGACCAATTCTTGCATATTCATAAAGTTTTTTCCCATTAACTTTAATAGCGGAATAAATCGGCGGGAATTGTTCAATTTCTCCCTCAAAAGATTTTAAAACCTCTATCACTTCATCTTTAGAAATCTTTTTGTCATAGGATTTAGTAACTTTGCCCTCTAAATCATAAGTATCGGTATCTTGACCAAATTGAACAGTTGCAAGATATTCTTTGTCATCATTCAGATATTCAATAAGACGAGTAGATTTCCCGATACATATAGGTAAAACACCAACTGCAAAAGGGTCTAATGTTCCTGTATGACCAATCTGTTTAATTTTTGTAATTCTGCGCAACACAGCAACAACATCAAAAGATGTCATTCCTTTTGGTTTATAAACATTTAAGAATCCAAAAAGATTTGAATTTTTATCAGAACTCATTTATAAGATAATCCTTGTAAAGTGCTACTTGATTTCGCCTCTTGAAATTTTATTGATTAAATCAACAACTCTTGAAGACTCTTCTAAACCATTTGTATATACGAAACGCAATTCCGGAGTCAATCTCAAACGAAGAACTTTACCAACATTGTATCTGATTTTTGGAGTATTTTTCTCAATAACTTCTTTAGTTTTTTCAATCTGAGCTTCTGAACCTAAAACACTATATATAACTCGAGCAAAAGAATTATCGTGAGAAACCTCAACATCAACGATTGAAACTACACCCTCTAAACCTCTGATTTCTTTACGCAATATTTCTGAAATATCACGCATCAATTCTTTTCTAACTCTTTCGTTTCGTAATGACATAATTATCTCCTTGTTACTAGAGATTATAACATAAAATAAAAATTTTTAACGACCCAAACGAATTTCATCAAAATCAATATATATTGATGGAGAAGTTTATCCAATGGGAGATAGAAAAACCTATTATGTTGGTAAAGACTATTGTGATATAAATAAAAACGACAAAGAGGTTGGGGGGATATCCTGTGCATTATATGCTAAAGATGACAGTGAATACTTCAAAAAAGCTGTGAAAAATTTGAAATAAAAAGGTGGATAAACAAGTCCACCTTTTTATTAGACAATTTTATTAACTTTTTTCATCATTTTATTATAATCAGGATCAAAAGTTGGAAAAATTTCTGCAATAATTTCTTTGAATTGATCTATAAGATTTATTCTCTTTGGTGCATTATTAGGTAAAGTTATATCCGATTTAGGAGCAACCGATTTCAATTTATTAACTCTATTCATTGTATTTAGTGGCATAGAACCGGTAATTTTAGATATCATATTTCGTACTCCTTTCTATTCGGTTATAAGCTTTTTCTTTCAACTTCTTCTTTTGTTGAAACCTCAATAATATCACCAATTTGAATATCATTAAATTTGCTGAAAGAAATACCACACTCAAAACCTTGTGCAACTTCTTTTACATCATCTTTGAAACGTTTCAATTGGTCAATTGCACCACGGAAGATTTCTTGTCCATCTCTATAAAGAACAGCATCTTTTGAACGAACAATTTTACCCTCAGTAACATAACAACCGGCAATTTTATTCGTTTTTCCAATTGTAAATACTTGACGAACTTCCGCTTTACCAAGTTCAACTTCTTTAACTTCAGGTTCAAGAAGTGATAACAATGTTTTTTCGATATCTTCTAACAATTGATAAATAATATCATATTTCTTAATTGTTACACCTTCACGTTCAGCTGAAGCTAGAGCATTTCCGTCTTCTTTTACTGTGAAACCTAGAATTAAAGCATTTGAAGCTGCTGCTAACATAACATCGGCTTCTGAAATATCACCAACACCTACATGAATAATCTTTGTTGTAATTTCTTTTGATTCAACGCCCGCAATAGCCTGTGCGACAGCTTCTGCTGAACCGTGAGTATTAGCTTTGATAATCAAATTCAACTGTGGAATATCATCATCACCTGCAACAGATTCACGTCTAATGTGAGCAGGAAGCATATTTTCTAATCTCTTATCACGTTCTTTTTCTTTTCTGTCTGCTACAATTGCTTTCATTTCTTTTTCGTTTTTAACAACTTCAAAATGGTCACCAGCTTGTGGAACTTCAGACAAACCAAGAATTTCAACCGGTGTAGATGGTTCTGCTTTTTGAATTCTTTCACCACTATCTGATAGCAATGCTCTTACTCTACCGCAAGCTGTTCCTACAACTACACAGTTACCTGCTCTTAATGTTCCGTTTTGAACCAACAATGTTGCAACAGGACCTTTCCCTTTGTCTAAGTTTGCTTCAATTACAACACCGGAAGCTTCAGCTTTAGGGTTAGCTTTCAAATCTTGAACATCTGCAACTAACAAAATGTATTCCAAAAGTTCATCAATACCAGTACCTTGAAGAGCCGAAACATTTACAGTAATTGTATCCCCACCCCAAGCTTCCGGAACCAAACCGTGTTCTGTCAATTGTTGCAAAACTCGATCCGGATTAGCCCCAGGTTTATCAATTTTGTTAACGGCAACAATGATTGGAATTTCAGCAGCTTTTGCGTGGTTAATAGCTTCAATTGTTTGAGGCATAATACCATCATCTGCAGCAACTACCAAAATTGCAATATCAGTTGCTTTCGCACCTCTTGCTCTCATTTCGGTGAAAGCTTCGTGACCAGGAGTATCCAAGAATACAATTTTCTTTTCGTTTTTATCACCAAGATATACAGTATAAGCACCGATTGACTGCGTAATACCACCGACTTCAGATGCAACAATTTTATGTTTTGAAGCTCTGATACTATCTAATAATGTAGTTTTACCGTGGTCAACGTGACCCATAATACTGATAACAGGTGCTCTACGTTTTAATAATTTCTTATCAACTTCGGTCAATGCTTTTGCTTGTTCTTCTTTTTCAAGTTCTTGTTCAATATAAGCATCTAAATCCTCTTCAAGAACTTCTAAACCATATTCGGCACAAACTTTCTTAATAACATCAACATCAATAAGTTGGTTAACTGTTGCCATAACACCATTAAGCATTAAGAACTTAACAATTTCAGCCGGAGTTTTTTTAATTTTTTCAGATAATTCTGAAATAGTCATCGGTTGAGTTACAACGATTTGTTTTACTTCTTCAACCTCTTCAACTCTTTGAACTTTCTTTTTGTGGTGTTGAGCTGCTGCCTTTTCTAGTGAAATTCTTTCTTGTTCTTCCTTTTTAGAATTAAAATCTTTTTCTTTTTTCTTTCCGTCAGATTTACGTTTTACAGGACCTTTATTTTCGTAAATATCTTGTGGAATTATACGACGTTGTAAAGGCTTTTTACCTGCAAAATCTTTATTTTCACCATTTTGGACAGGACGTTGAGGTCTTTCGCCTTTTGGTGGAAATTTTCTCTCCCCGTTTTGAGGTCTTTCACCACGTGTGTATTTTCTTTCTCCATTGTTGTAAGGCTTGCGAGTTGGAGTTGGGGTTGATGTCGAATCAGATTTTTCAACAGGAGCTTTTCTTGGAGCTCTCCTTACAATTTCCAATCTGCTAACAGGTTTAACCACTTCAACTTTTGGTCTTACTACTTTTTCAACTTTATGCATTGAAGTTTCTTTAGTAGGTTTTTCTTCCTTTTTCTCTTCAACTGGAGCAGGTGTCGGTTTTGCCTTTTTCACAACAAAAGCCTTTGGCTTAGTTGTTTTCTTAACACCACCATTTGCAATAAAATCTTTCAACCTTGCTATCTGTTCCATCGTAACAGTACTTGAATGAGTTTTATTTGTAACTCCGATTTTTGCGAACTTTTCTACAACTTCCTTACTTGGGAGTCCAAGTTCTTTCGCTAATTCACTTATTCTAACTGTTTCGTAACTCATCTAGTAACTGTCCTTTCAATTCGTTTGGTATAGAAGCTTTTAAGTGTTTTGCAAGCTTATTTTTCTTGAATACTGATTCTATACACACCTCATTATAGCAAAGATATGCAGATCTGCCAAATGTTACAGAATCCGGATTAATTATAACTTTTCCATCTGTGTTTCTTGCCGTAATTTTTATTAAATCGTTTCTATTTTTTATTTTCCAACAACTAACACAGCGCCTATCAGTCAATTAATCTCTCCTATTGCTCTTGAGCTAATTTTTCTAACTTTAATTTTTGGTCATATTCAACCAACAAATCAATAAGTTCGTCTAATTCACCATCAATCACAGTCCATACATTCAAATTGTGATTCAATCTGTGATCTGTTAATCTACCTTGTGGGAAGTTATATGTTCTAATACGTTCAGATCTGTCACCTGAACCTACTTGTGAACGGCGCAAATCAGTAATTTCTTTGGTTTGTTTTTGAACTTCCATATCATAAAGCTTTGCTTTAAGAATTTCTAAAGCACGTTCTTTGTTTTGCAATTGAGAACGTTCTTCTGTACAGAAAATCATAATTCCTGTAGGCTTGTGGAAGACTCTGGCCGCAGTTTCAACTTTGTTAACGTTTTGACCACCGGCACCGCCTGATCTTGCAGTTGTAATTTCAACATCATTCATATTCAAGTTAACTTCAACATCATCAACCTGTGGCATAACGGCAACTGTTGCAGTTGAGGTATGAACCCTGCCTTGAGATTCTGTTGCAGGAACTCTCTGAACTCTGTGAACACCAGATTCATATTTCAATCTTGAGTAGATGCTATCACCTTTCATTGAAATAATAACTTCTGAAACACCACCAGCTTCACAATCCGTTTTACTTAAAATTTGAGTTTGCCAACCCATTTTGTCAGCATATCTCAAATACATACGCATCAAATCACCTGCGAAAATGTTTGCTTCATCACCACCTGCGCCACCGCGGATTTCCAGCATGATATCTTTGTCATCCATAGGGTCACGAGGTAACAACAAAACCTTCATTTTTTCTTCAAAAACAGGAAGTTTAGCTTCGTTTGTTTCAATTTCTGATTTTAAAAACTGACGCATTTCTTCATCTTTTTCTTCGTGAAGCATTTGTTTTGCGTCTTCAATAGCTTCAGTTGTAGTTTTCCATTCGTAATAAAGATTAACAGTTTCTTCCATTGCCTTTCTTTGTTTTGACAAATCTCTGAAACGATTATAATCTTGGATTACGGCAGGGTCTGACAACGTTTCGCCTAATTCCTTATATTTCTTCTCAATTTGAAGAATTTTATCTAACATATCTTTCATACTTCAAATAATAACAAGAACATGATTTTTTTACAAATTACGTTCAAGTTTTATTGAATAACCACATATTTTACAAATTTTTTGAAATTCGGTTAACTTTAAAGTGTTTCTCCTAATTTTACAAGAAAACGTACTTTGGGGTATTTTTTCGCCATTATCTTTTTTCAAATCTTCCAACAACATTTTTTGGGTAATGTGACCTTTCGCCATTACCAGTCTTAATATTTCGTCATTGTTCCAATCTGTAATATCCATAACCAGAGTATAGATTATAGAAAAGATAATTCAAATAATGTATTCTAATATTTATTATTTCAATATAATATTGACATATGCAATAATATGTTAAATAATTATGTTGTTATAAACACCAATATCCCCAGAACAAAAAAAATAAAACAACAACGAAAAGGAGAATAAAATGAAAATACTTATAGACTTATCCACTTATAAAACTATAGAACTTAAAAAGAACGTCGCATTTACACTCGCAGAAGTCCTGATAACCCTTGCCATCGTCGGAATCATTGCAGCATTGACAATTCCAACTTTAATGACACATTTAACACATAAAAAACTAGAGAGTCAATTAAAGAAAACTTATTCAGAATTAAATATTGCAGCAAGAAATTTCTATGCACATGAAGATATGTCTGTTCATGATGCTGACATTATGCTAAATAAAGATATGGATAAAACAGAGACTTTTTATCTTTCAGATGAACTACTAAATAAATTTATGTCTTATTATAAAGGGTTTCGAAGACAAAGCGTAGCAAATGACAGATGGATTACATTTGATAATGAAAATAAAATTAATCAAAAGAACTTAGATGGGACAAACATAACAAGATACCCCTGTGATAGATCTGCAGTTGCAACAGATTTAGTAGGGCGGAACTATGCGCTAGATGACACCTCCGCATACGGAAACACTGATTTTGGTCCAAAAATTTGTGTTGATATCAACGGAATTGATAAACCAAATAGATTAGGATACGACAGATTCGTTTTCGTTTTTACAGAAGATGCCGTTGTTCCTTATACAGGAGATAGTTGGAACGATTTAAACGAGAATCAGACAGATGAAAAAGAAATAGCTAAAAATTGCAGTTACTCAAACTCACCAAACACACCGGCTTTTTCATGCGCATATTTTGCACTCCAAGACAAAAGTCCAAGTGGAAATGGCAGTTATTGGAAAAATTTTCTGAAATAAAAGTAATTGATACAACTTTATGTTTCACTAAATTAATCTACTTTTTAAATCCATTTTTTGCCCTAAGTTCTTCAATCTCTTCGTGCAATTCTCGAGACTCATGTTCCAATCGGTTATAAACTTGCGAGTTGATTTCTCCACCTATCAAAAGCAAAATAGAGGTGTAATATAACCAAACCATTAAGATAAAAAATGCACCGATTGTTCCATATACAAGGTTATATGTACTCAAATTGTTTACATAAATCGAAAATCCCCAAGATCCGACCAACCAAAAAGTCGTAAAAAATACCGTCCCTGGAAGTGCACTTTTCCTCTTGAAAGATTCGTTTCCTCTCAAATCCGGCAAGATATAATAGCTTAAAAAAGCCATTAAATATAATGCCAAGAATGCAACCGGCCAACGTAAAGTTAAAATTGTTATTGCAATGCCTTTTGACAATCCAAAATGTGTTACTAAAAAAGTTATTATGACTTTACCAAAAATAATTATGTTAATCGTCAAAAACATAACTAAAACATTCACGAACACCATTAAAAATGAAAGAATTCGGGTATAAACAAAGTTTCGAGTTTCCTCAACTTTATATGCCCTATTCAACCCTTTCAAAACAACTGCAACTCCATTTGTTGAAAGAACAATAGTTGTAATAATACCAATAATTGCAAGCAATCTCCCATGATTGAAAATCATTGTTTCTTCCAAAACAGATTTCAAAAGATTCATTGCTTGGGTTGGCATAATATTTGACAAAACCCTCAAAATAGAATCCAAATACGAACGATTTCCCAACCAACCAAAAATTGCCATCAAAAACAACATAAACGGGAAAATTCCGACAACAAGCATAAAGCCCATTTCTGCAGCCATTCCGTAAAAATCATTTTTTATAATAGATTTTATTAATCGGACAAGAACTCTTATCGATTTATGTTTTAAAAGTTTTTTTAGCATAATTTTTGATTCTTTATTTCTTCAAGGATAAGTTTTACTGCGTGTTGAGGATTAGCCTTAATCACCGCACCAGCAGCTAATTTATGCCCACCACCACCAAAAGCGGAACAAACTTTTGCAATATCCTTTGATTTGCTTCTCATTGATAATTTCGAAGTTGTTGAGTTTAATTCTTTCACTACAAAGGCTATTTCCGTTGTTTTTATTGCTCGTAATTTTTCAGTCAAACCATCAGTAAAATCTTCACCGTTGTAGTTGAATTTTTCTAAATCCTTTTTATAAACAATTGTATATGCAATTTTATCATCTTTTACAAATTCAGCTTTATTCACACTATAACTTTGGAATAAAACCATGTCTTTTGAATTTGATTCGTAGCACAATTGATATATTTCAGCAGGATTTACATCATAAGACAACATTTGACCTGCAAATTCCATTGTTCTTTTTGTTGTATTTGAAAACTTGAAACAGCCTGTATCTGTAACAATCCCTGTATATAAACAAATTGCAGTTTCTTTTGAGATTTTCCAACCTAATTTATCTGCTATTTCAACAATAACTTCTGCCGTTGCAGCCGCATAAGGTTCTATATAATTTATTTTCCCATAACCAATATTTGTTTCGTGATGGTCAATATTAATAGTATTTTTCGCTTTATTAAATAAAATTTGAGCATCAGCACACCTATCAATCGCTGCAACATCAAGATTTATAACTAAATCATATTCTCTTGATAAATCAAAATCATCAATCTGTTTAACAGTATTAATATATGGAACAAACGAATAAGTTGATGGAATTTTTGAAACCGCAACCATATCACACTTTTTCTTATAATTATCCTTAATCAAAGAATACAATCCACACATTGAGCCTAAAGTGTCACCATCAGGGTTTATATGGGAAACTAACAATATATTTTTAGAATTTTTTATGCTAATATCAATTTGTTCAATGGTCATTGCCACATTTTAGCACAAAAAATTCCGGATACCAAATATGGAAAAAATTCGATATGTAAAAATTAAATACATGGACGATATAATTGAAGATTTGATGAAAAATGCAGCCATCAGAAAAGCAATTACACGTGCTAACTTGTGCAAATTTTGGAGCAAAGTCGCAGGAGAAAAATTTGCTCAACATTCCAGACCCTATTCGATGATAAAAGGTTCAATAATGGTAATCGCCTGCGAAACCCCAACTGTAGCTCAAGAATTGATGTTAAGAAAAACACAATTACTCGTAAAATTTAAACCCTATGTCGAATCATTAAAGATGAAATTAACCGACTTGAGATTTGATTCTAAAAAGTGGGTCGATTTAGAAAATTGAACCCCCTGAAGTATTTTATAATTTTGCAAAAATGCTAAGGGAATTCCGAAATAAATTCGAAGTGACAATTAATAATTAACCAAATTCAATGGGCAACAACGTAGCTCCATATAGTGAATCGAGCACTATTGGAAACAATTTTTCTCTGAATGACAGTTTTTACACGTCATTGCAAGCTAATGCAAAGCAATCAAGCCAAGATAAATTACTGAACATCTTACCAGAACTAATTCTCAAGAATTATTAAGCTTTGTTAACACAAATAATTCAAAAAAGGCAATTCTCGTAAAAAAAAATACTTTATATAAGAGTATAAAGGAAAGAGGATAATCAATATAATGAAAGAACAAGAATTAAACACTTTAATGTCAGTAGTGTCAGATCCAATTAATAATGTTTACAAAATCAACTCATATCAAGATTTGGCAGAAATTCAAAGGATTATCAGAATTTTTAATATTTCAGAAGAACAGCATAACAAACATGCAATGTTATCTATTAAAAATTTGGCTACTTTCCGTTTGGTTTTGAGTAATAACTAAATTTTTATAACAAGCTTACTTTATTCGGTAAAAGTTAAAAAGACCTTGCTAATTGGTAAGGTCTTTTCCATTAAAAAATATTTATCTAATAAATTTAATCAACGATTAAACCAATAATCGGAGGGGCAAAAAGCAACACACCTGCCATTACAGCGATTATAGTAACAACCATTACAGCTCCTGCAGCAATATCTTTTGCCATTCCCACCATTCGTGAAAATCTGTTGTGAAAAATTGCATCTAAAGAAAATTCAATTGCTGAATTGAACATCTCCGCAGAAATAACCATTGCAATTAACATCAACAAAATGCAAAATTTTACAATTGAAAAATGTAAGCAAAAAGCCGTAATCAAGACTAATATAGCTGCAAACAGGTGAATTCGGATATTACGTTCACTTTTTAGAGTTAATCTCATACCCTTTCTTGCATTTTTAAATGTATTTGAAAAACTTTGAGTTTTATATTTTGTCATAAATTATACCTATACTTTTTAGAGCTTCTTTTTGATGCGTTACAACGAAATCGAATTCTTCTTGTGTTTGATGATCAAAACCTAAAAGATGAAGAATTCCATGACTAATTAAAAATAATAGTTCAGAGTCTTTTGAAATTTCTTTCTTTTGAGCTTCTTCTATTATCTTATCTAATGCTATTATAACCTCTCCTAAATTAATTTCCATATCCAAAACGAATTTTTCATCATCTGAAGAGTCAGCAAAAACAGCAAACGTAATAATATCTGCAGGATAATCCTTGTTACGGTAATCTCGATTTATTACATGTGTTTTTTGTGCATTACAAAACAAAAAATCAAATGCAACTGTTTCATAATCATACCCATTTAGGCAACAAGACCCCACAATATCTGAACATGTCATATAATAATTGAAAATTGCTTTTGTTTTTTCAACTATATCTTCAACATTTGGTTGCCAATCGTTATATTCATTTTCTACGTATAAATTAAAATTTATCATAAATCCTTTTTATTATTTTCTTTATTCAAATCAGTTTTGTTATTGTCCTCAGCTTTTGTTTCGGCTTTAGGCTTCTTAGAGTCTTCAAGAGCTTTTATTTTCTTTTCTAAATCTTCATCAAGTGCTTTGTGCGGGATTTCAATTTTATTTTTTGCAAATTCTTCTGCAATATTTTCTTGGTATTTAATTCTATTATGTTGCATTCCTCGCAAAATTCTACTAAAAGTTGCAGCAATAATTTTGATATCTTTCAAAGTTAACGGACTATCAGCAAGTTGACCGTCATTTAATCTCTCGACAATAATTTTATCAATAATATTTTCAATTTCTTCTGTCGTAGCACCTTTCATAGCTCGAACTGCAGACTCTACAGCATCAGCCAACATCAAAATTGCAGTTTCTTTGCTATTAGGTTTTGGACCCGTGTAGCGGAATTGTTCTTCTTTAACATTTTCAATTCCCTCTTCCTGAACGGCTTGATTATAAAAATATTTAGCCAAACCCTCTCCATGGTGTTGAAGAATGAAGTCATTGATGATGCTTGGTAGTCCATATTCTTTAGCCAATTCTACACCATCTTTAGGGTGAGCAGTAATAACCATCTTACTCAATCTTGGATTCAAAGAATTGTGCGGATTTTCGATACTAAAATAAGATTGGTTTTCAACAAAGAACAAAGGTCTTTTTAATTTTCCGATATCATGATAAAAAGCCCCAACCCTTGCCAAAATAGGATTTGCACCAATAGCTTCTGCAGCAGCTTCACACAAAGTTGAAACCATCAAACTATGGTGATAAGTACCGGGAGCTTCAATTTGAAGTCGTTTCAATAACGGTTGGTTATGATCGCCCAATTCTGCAAGCCCATAAGGAGTTATGATATGGAAAGTACTCTCTAACAATGGAGAAACCCCAAGAGCAACAATTGAACTAAACAAACCGTTTACGAATATAAAAATACAATTGCGCAAAATTAATGCATTACTTACATCAATCAAGCATTTGTCAATAAAATACAAACTCAGCATAATCAATAAACCGGCAACACTAAGGTTAAAACCGACTTTGATTAAATCAAAACGTCTTGTATAACGAATCTTTGAAACAGTAATCATACCAATCAAAGAAAGAATCGTAAATATAATTAAAAATTGAGAATCATACTGCATACCTACAGTTAAAATCGTTAAGATTAAAGAGGATAATAAAAATGCAACTCTTGGACTTAAAAAGATTGCTGCAATAATTATAACCGCAGGAATTGGCAATATATACGGCGAAAAACCTGTCGGCAATAATACCGCAATTAAACAGGTTACAACAACTAACATACTTGAAAGCGATAAGTATCTCGGTTCAAGTAACTGTTTTTCAAAGAATTTCAAATAAGCCAAATATATTATCGTCACCAAAAGTACTAATATGTAAATTGACAAAATACCTTGCCAATTAAGCTCATAAACGTTATAACCCGCTTCCCGCAAGGCATCACGTTTTAGCCTTGTAACCGGTTCGCCCTCAAATACTATTTTTTCACCCTTTTGGAAAGTAACTTTATAAGGTTTGACTGCATCTTGAGCATTCATTTTCGCAATTTCCGTTGCCGCATCATCAACAACCAAGTTTGGAACAATAACTTGTTCTAACAATGCAGTGATAACAGAAATTTGACGTTTAGATACATTAGTTACTAAATTGTTTTGTATAAGGGTTTTAATATTATCTTTTTCATAGTCTTTTTCAGTAATTCCGACTTGCAAAATATTTACCAAAGATAAAGACGCTTTATCAAAAGCTTCTCGAAGAGAAGCATCATCAACATTTAGCAAAAAATCAATAATAAAATCTTTTTTAGGATTGTCAGACAAATCAAACAATACATTTAACTCAGAAATTTTTTCTTGTTTTGAAGTGTCTTTTTTCCTGATTTGAATAACTGCATTTTCAATAGTTTCAAGGTTTGTCTTGATAAAATCGTCTTCTGCCGGAACTAAAATAGGTTCAACTTTCTGAGCAACTTCTCTTTTGTGTTGTTCCGTACGCTTTACATCTTCTACAGTTAAAGTTTTTTGAGCAATAATATCTTTTTTACTGATACCATTTTCAATAATAGTTTGGAAAAAGAAATTTTGAGAAGCAACAATCGCTGTAATCAAAAAAGTAAAGCTCGTTAAGTACAAAAACTTTACAACCTTAGACGAAGTTACGAATTCTTTCGTCCTCTCCAAATATTCACTTTTAATCATATATATTAGTATCCTATTTAAGTTCCATTTTTATATATCAATTTTAACCCTTAGTAAAAATTTTTCAAGTGGCGCGGGTAATATATACTATATAAGGATTAGACGAAAAAGACCACTTTCACAAGTGGTCTTTTCATGCCTTAAATTTAATTAAAAAATTAAAGAAATTATTCCTCAGTTTTTTCAGCTTTTGATTCTTTTTGTTTGCTAATTAAATCTTGCAATTTTTCCTTAATTTCTTCACCTTTTTTTTGCAAATCAGAAACCGCATCATCTGCTTTTGATTGAATTTGTTTTGCAGTTTCATCTGCTCTTCTTGCAATGTCTTGAGCGGAATCAGATAAAAGTTTTCTAGTTTCTTCACCTGATTTTGGTGCTAATAAAATACCTGCAACGGCACCAATAGCGCCACCAACAACAAAACCTGCTAAAAATCTTGATACTGACATATTAAATTCTCCTTTTGTTAATCTTTCATATTATAAATCCGGTCTTAGATGATTTAATCACCTAAATGTTTATTATCTCTTTCTGAACAATGAATAAACAGTCATAAAACCTTTCAAAAATCCACCAAAGATGTTTTCTGAAAATATTTTTGTCTTTGCTAACGCATTTTCAAGACCCAATTTTACGTTTCCAACACCCTCATCAGTACTTTGAATCAAAGAATTAATTGAATGCATTGTTTCATTTAATTCTTTTAATGTCGGTTTTAATTCCGTGTTCAACAGAATAGATGTTTCATTAATATTTTTTGCTAAAGTTGACAAATCAACCAATAGCTTAACTAAAAATCCTGCAACAACCACAACAACGATTCCGGTAGCAACGGCTAGAAATGTTAGTCCATGATTTAGGATTACTTGAGATACTTCAACACTCATTATCTTGTTATTCCTTTACTGCTTACTAATAATCAAATTCGTTATCACTGTTGTTAGATTCAATATCTTCCAATTCCTTTGCTTTTTGCATTTTTTTAGATTTTACGGAATTGTTCAATTTTCTGAATTGTCTTTCTAATTTGTATTTCATCAAATCAACAGACTCTAGAGCTTGTTTTTTAGCTTCCGTAATTTGTGGAGCGTGTTTTTCATATAAATCACAAGCTGCATCTTTTAGTTCTTTTCTTGATTCTTCTCCAGATTTTGGAGCATAAAGAACACCTGCAACAATACCGCCGACAACACCGGCAATCAAGCCCATTGAAAACATAAATGCTTTGTTTTTACTCATAGTTGTAAACCTCTTATTTCAAATTTCTTCATAATTGTAACATATTTTTTCATGGATTTCAAGAAGAAATCGAAAATTATAAGTTAAAAGAACTCTATAATTGAGATTAAGGAATTTCTATAAAAAACTAAACTAATGTTTCTTTATAAATTTAACCAAAGAAATTATCAAGTCAGCAAACGCAAAAACTCGTTTTCCCCCAGTGCTTAAAAACAGATAAAGCACTGTTGTAATAATATTCCTTGAACAAACACTTACACATTCTTCTTTTTTCCTAGTAACAAAAGCTGCGAAATAATCAACACCCAACAAAACAGTATTGACCGTAATTTGGAATTGATTTATTTGTTTTTTCAATACAGGTTGAAAATCTAAGACCTTTTGATTAACTTCACATACGCATTTATCAGCCTTTAGAATAGCAGAAATTATCCACCCTGCAATGATTAGTTCAGCTATAAAAATTATTGTAAAAAATATAGTTAGCATCTTTCAACTTTTCTTACTTTTGTATTATATTAAAATTATAATATATTATCGTAATATTTTTTTGAATACGTCTAAAGGACTATTTTATGAACAGAGTGAGATTTTATACAGCATTAGTACTTGCGAGATTAACATATTTAGCTATTAAATTGTTACATCGCTCTTCAGGAACATCTTTTGTCGGAATGATGACACTAAAAGTTTGTCCGAATTTTTTAGCTCATTGCAGAAAATATATTAAAAATAATGCAATAACGATTTCCGGAACAAATGGGAAAACAACGACATCAGGACTTGTTGCGCATATTTTTGAAGAAAATCAAAATTCAATAATTCACAATGTAAAAGGCGCAAATATGCTTACTGGAATAGCGAATGTTTTTGCACTAAATATCAAACCTTTCAAAAGATTTGACTATGCCGTAATTGAGTCAGACGAAGCTTATCTAACAAAATTATATGATTATTTTAAAGCTGATTATCTTTTAGTAACAAATCTATTCAGAGACCAGTTGGACAGATATGGAGAGCTTTCAACAACAGCAAGTTTTATACAAAATGCAATTGATAAAAATAAAGAGTTAAAACTAATACTAAATGCAGATGACCCGTTAGTTACAAATTTTGGAAAAGGAAAAAATGCTATCTACTATGGATTTGAAGAAGTTGAATTTTGCTCAGAAATTCATAATGCGACATCAAATGCTCCAACAGAAGTATTTAATTGTATTTGTGGGAAACCTCTCCAATATAACAAGCAATTTTTTGCACAAGAAGGTCATTATTATTGTGCGAAATGCGGTTTTAAACGTCCCGAGCCTAATTACAAAGGTTACATAAAAATATATTCTGATTATTCAGAATTAAAAATAAGGCATAATGACAAAGACTTCGAATTTAAAATCAATTTAGTAGGATTATACAATGCCTACAATGTACTGGGAGCAGTCGCTTGTGCAATGGAAAACGGAATTGATTACCAAACAATAAAAAAGGCTGTTTCAACTTATAAATCAATTTTTGGAAGAGCCGAAAGAAGAATCATCAATGGACATAAAACACTCATTCAACTAATCAAAAATCCGACAGGTGCAAGCGAAGTTCTAAAAACAGTTGATTTATCTTCTAACATTGTAATTGCCATTAATGATAATTATGCAGATGGCAGAGATATTTCTTGGCTTTGGGATAGTGATTTTGAACAACTGAAAAATGCTCAAAAATTAGTAATTACCTCTGGAATTCGAGCAAAAGATATGGCTACGAGATTGAAATACGCAGGAATTCCACAAGAAAAAATTATTGTGGAAGGAGACATAAAATCAGCTATTGCATTAGCTGCAAAATCTGATAATATAGAAGAACGAATTACTATTTTACCGTCATACACGGCTTTATTAAAAATTAGTAAAATGAAATTTTAGAAAGGAATAAAAATGCTTTTAGGTGTAAATATAGATCACGTTGCAACATTAAGAAATGCAAGAGGTGGAGTTGATCCAGACCCAATTCAAGCAGCAGAAATTTGCGAAAAAAGCGGGGCAACTTCAATCACAACTCACTTGAGAGAAGATAGAAGACACATCAAAGATCAAGATGTTAAAACCCTAAAAAAAATACTTAAAACAAATCTAAATCTTGAAATGGCAGTAACAGACGAAATGCAAAAAATTGCCCTTAGTGTTAAACCTCATTCAGTTTGCCTTGTTCCAGAAAAAAGACAAGAAGTTACTACAGAAGGCGGACTTGATGTTGCGAGCCGTTTAAATAGAATTACAGAATTTGTTCAACCGTTGCTTGATGCCGGAATATTGGTAAGTTTGTTTATTGATCCATCAAAAGAACAAGTTTATGCAGCAGCAAAAACAGGTGCTCAATTCATTGAACTTCATACTGGACAATACTCAATGGCTTTTGGAACACCTGACGAGACAGAAGAATTTGAAAAATTAAGAGAAGCCTCTCGACTTGCTCACGCACTTGGGCTTAAAGTTAATGCAGGTCACGGTTTGAATTATGAAAATGTTTATAGAATGAAACAAATTGAAGATTTATACGAACTTAATATTGGGCATAGTATCATTGCTCGTTCAGTATTTGTAGGTCTTGAACAAGCTGTTAATGAAATGAAAAACTTGATTAAATAAATTATTTGAAAGGCTTAACAATGGAAAAAACAAACGAAGAAATAATTGAAGAAATGCAACAAGTTGCCAATCAAATGGTTATTGATGATTTGGAAGAAAATCCGGATTTAGAAAACGAATTCTTTGACTGTGACTGTTGTGGTAAGAATAAAAGTCTTGCCGGTTCAATTCAGTATAGAGATTACAGGCTTTGTAATGACTGTGTTTTACTTGCAGAAACAGGTTTTGCTCTAAAAAAATTCACTGACATTCAAGACTTAATGAATGCAATGGAAGATAAAAGACTTGAAGAACTTTGCAAATACGTTAAAGAAGAAGAAAATAGAAAAAAGCAATTAGATAATTAATTTATTTATTATTTTTTTTGAAAAGGCGGCTGCGATAAATCGTAGCCGCCTTTGTTTTCTATAAATCTTTTAAATTTATTAAGTAATATTACGAAAGATTTAAACAATATAGCAATTTTATATACAGAAAATACTTTATATATATGTAAACACGAGGATGTGCTTATTGAGGAATCACAAAAGACTTAAGCACACACTTCACACTTCACTATTACGAGGAATGGTACAAAATTTACATTCCAAGAGCCTTTTCTTCTAAAGGCTCTTTTTTTTACCTAGTTCTTTTCCACACAGAATCTGAGATTTTCCAGCTATTGTCTTTTACATACTCCAAGCACCAATAGCCATTACCAGTCTCACAATTCGCTTTAACCTGTTCTTTAGTTCTATCAAATCCTGCAGGTACCAATCCTTTTTCAGAATCATATATCAAAATATAAATATCTTTACCTATAATATTAGGCTTTTTATCTCCATTCACATCTACATAAAATTGAATAGTATTACCAGTTGCATCTACCCCAAATGCATTTTTTGTCGAACCTGCAGATGAAGTATCAATATCAAAATAAGCACCTTTTGCAGTTCTAAATGCCAAAGCAACACCAACATAACCTATCAAGCTATCTGTTTCTCCAACTTTTGTTTCATAAGTCGGGGCTTTAGCATTCAAAGTCTTGACAACACCATACTTATGCCAACAACCGCCTGTTGAATAGCAAACTTGCTCAAACTTCATATATGGAGCTAAAAAAGTTTCAAACCATTTTTTATTACTAGACAAACTCACACCTAAACTATTTATTGCCCCAACTTCATCATTCTCAGCCATTTTCATCGTTTGATAAATACTTGAATAATTTTCCCGAATTTGAGTTTCAATTTGAGCCTTTTGAATTTTTGAAATCAACATAGGTATAGTGATTGCAGCAACAACACCAATTATTCCAAGTGTAATCAATACCTCTGCTAACGTAAAGGCATACTTCCTATTTTCATTCATAATACTATCCTACTTATTCATATACTTTATGTCTAATAAAGCAAGTATAGTATATCGCACAAATATTGTCAATAATATATTATAAAAAAATGGATAATGAAGATTTTCTAAAATTGGGATATAAAATTAAATACTTACGCAACAAAAAAGGCTTTTCTCAACTCGATTTGTCGTTGAAAACAGGTCTAACAACCCGTACAATTAGCAGGATTGAATGCGGAACAATAGACCCCAAATATTCAACTCTTGTTAGAATATCAGAGGCCCTTGATTCTAAATTAATAGATTTACTAAATTTCAGTTTATAAAAACTATTTTTTTACGGTTAATAATATTTCCGCTAATTTTCCGGAACGTGGATTCTTAAAACGGATTTCCTTACATTTAGGTTCTACCGGCTTGAATTCGTCTTTTTGATAACCATATAAAAACTTCATAAATTCTTTGCTATACATATTTACACACCTATCCGATTTAAAACTTCACACATATATAATAAAACATAAACAGGAAAAATATTGCCAATTATAAACAAATTGTTACAAAGCTAGTAGTTTTAAATATTACCCACATTGATAAGAAATTAAGCTAATGTTTTAAAACCTCCTAAAAGTACATAATTTGGTATAAGTTTGTTTTTTAAATAAAACTTTTGTTTATTTTAAACAAAACTCACACAAACAAGGAGGTAAAAATGTCAATTAAAAAACTAACTGTGGCAGCTGCGATTGCCGTTGGAATAGCAACGTGTTCCTTGACTTCTGCAATGGCAGCTTGCCCATGCAACACCAAAGCTCCTGAAGAAGCATTGCCTGTTGTAACTGGTCCAGCTTGTCCGGTAGAAAATCAGCAAGCTACTTGCCCAAAATGTAAAAAAGCAATTCCAGATTGCGGTTGCAAGAAAAAAGAACCTTGCCCAATCAAAAAACAAGAGCCATGCCCTGAAAAGAAAAAACCGGATTGTGGCTGTCCAGATGAAATAAGCTGTGACAAACCGGCTGTTCCATCAACAGCATTATGTCCACAAACAGGTAAACCTGACAAAGCTGAAATGAAACAGGTTTATGGTTATCCTCAAGCTATTTACGGAACAAATAACTATGTCGGAGAACCTGCAAACTCAGTATTTTCTACAGAAAAAGCATTGAAAGGTTGTCCATCAAGCAGAATGTCTTCAAACATCTCAGGCGCAACAGTAGCAACTGACGGTCAAATGACAGGCGCTGCAACTCAAATGCCATGCTTGAATGAATGCCCTAACAAATATAATGGTATTACAATCGACAGAAATGAAAGGAAAATGGACGGAAATTCTTGTCCTATAGATATTCAATCTGCCAACTCAATAAATGCGGTTAAGAAAACACTTATTCCTTACGAAATTCCACAACAAATTCAAAACATTACAGGAGGAGCTGCAAACTTGGGTGGTTGCCAATTCCCAGACGTACCAAACGGATACTGGGCAGCATGCGACATTGATAAACTTGCAATAAACGATGTTGTCGTTGGTTACCCGGACGGATATTTTAAACCAAACAAAAATATCTCTCGTGCAGAATTTGCAACAATGTTAGTTAAAGGTTTCAACTTAAATTGTAATATGACTAACCAAGCATTATTCAAAGATGTTCCTAACCACAACTGGGCTAATGCTGCAATTGCAAAAGCCGTTGGTGAAGACTTGTTAAAAGGTTACCCAAATAAAACTTTCAGACCTCAAGCACCGGTAACTCGTGTTGAAGCCTTAACATCAATCGCAAAGGGTATGACGTGTGATATCGACAGATGCAAAGCTGATGAAATTTTAAGCAGATATGCAGACGGTAATAAAGTTCCTGAATGGGCAAGAATTCCGGTAGCTAAATCTCTTGACAGCGGTGCTTTGAAAGATTCACCTAATCCAAACATGATTATGCCAAATAAAGATGCAACACGAGCAGATATTGCATCTATGATGCAAACTGTTCGTGTAGCATTAGGGTATGACACAAATCCTAAAACAGCAACTTCAATTTGTCCTGCGTGTCCGGTAGATAAAAATGCGTTGATTGAACACGAAGAAATCGTAAAAATTCCTACATTGAAATTATCAATGATAGACCAATTGACAGCTAAATCTTCACACGTTGGGCAATACTTCAGAGCTAACACTCTCGAAGATATCACAATCAATGGTGTAACTTATCCTTGCGGTTCAACTGTTACAGGTCAAGTCGTAGAAGTTATAAGACCATCAGGTTGTGAAAAAGGTGCTCTAAAACTTGCCTTCACAGAGATTAAAAACGGTGATTGTAAAACTAAATTACCTAAACAAATTCTTCAAGCTCAAATTAACAAATCAAAAAATGTTAACCCAGTTGCGAGATTTGTTGAAATGCCATTCACTTGGGCGGGTTCACTTGTCGGCGTTGTTGGTAGAACTGCAGGCGGTATCTTAACAACAGTTGGTAATGCTGCAGAAAACGTAACAAATGATGCAGGCTATATGTTAGGTCATGCATTTCAAGGGCAATTCGGTGCCGCTGCTCGTAGTTTAGGCGATGGCTTATTCGAAACAGTAAAAGCTCCGGTTGACGTAACAAGAACAGCTTTATCCGGCACAATGGGCTTGTTCCAAACAACAGGTGATGAATTTGCTTACCTTGTTGATCCTCGTGGATACAAAATATCCGCAGTTAATCCTAGGGAACACGTTACTATCGCTTTTGGTTGTAATGAATAAATAATGAATTTCTTTTTACAACACAAAAGTCCATAGTTTAATTCATCACTATAGAACGGACCTTGAGAGAAATCTCAAGGTCCGTCTCTTATATTATTATTTTTTATAACTTATCGCAAATACCTAAAGTACAAATAGAATGAGCTCAATACTAATGATATAAACGTAATTAAAGCACCATATTTCATAAAGCGTAAGAATGAAATTTTATGTCCTCGAGATGCTGAAGTTTCACTAACTAAAACATTTGCAGCAGCGCCAATAATTGTTAAATTTCCACCCAAGCAAGCACCTAAAGACAATGCCCACCATAGAGCATGAGTTGCACCAGTCATTGCATTTGGATTGGCTGGGTTGATAAGCTCTGAAATCAGCGGAGCCATTGTTGCGGTATATGGAATATTATCAATAATACCGGACAATATACCGGAAGCCCAAAGAATAACCATTGTTGCTAATTCAAGACTACCATGAGTCAACACAATCAACTGGTCAGCTAAGAACTTAATACCACCATTTGCCTCAAATCCACCAATGATAATAAATAAACCAATGAAAAAGAAGATTGTAAGCCATTCCACATCACGATAAATTTCTTTAGGTTTTTCAAACAACAACAAGAATGATGCACCGGAAACAGCAAATACGTAAGCTGAAATATGGGTAATATCATGAGTTACAAAACCTAAAATAACTAAACCTAATGTAATAACAGATCTAATCATCAAGTTTTTATTGGTAATAGTTTTTGAATTATCAAGATTTGCAACATGTTCCATTTTTTCAGGTGTCGTTTTCAAACCTTTTCTAAACAAGAAAATCAAAACCCCAATTGATACCATAAAAATTAAAAATACAATCGGAGTAAGTTCTTGAACGAAATTCATAAAACTCAAACCTGCTCTTGTACCGATGATAATATTTGGAGGATCGCCAATCAATGTTGCAGTACCACCAATATTAGAAGCCAAAACTTCTGTTATCAAAAATGGAACAGGGTCCGTTTCAAATTCTTTTGCAATAACAAAGGTTATAGGCATCATCAAAACAACCGTTGTAACGTTATCTAAAAACGCAGATGCAATAGCGGTAAATGCAGCAAGCGCAAATAAAACAGTTTTTGGGTGTCCTTTAGTAAGTTTCAACAAATTAATCGCCAACCACTTGAATACCCCACTGCGACTTGCAATATTCACAATAATCATCATACCAATAAGTAAAAATATTACTTCAAAGTCAACATATTCAAAAACTCCTTTTACATTGTGCTCCAAATTTAATGAAAGAGGAATCAATCCAAGTAACATCGTTAAAGAAGCTCCAACCAATGCAACTACAGATTTTTGGATTTTTTCACTTGCAATGAAAATGTACGCAATCAAAAGAATCGCTCCGGAAATAATCATTCCATGTGAGTGAATAAATTCTAACATTTTGTATTTTCTCCTTTATATTTCTATTTACAACCAAACTTTATTCTATATTTTGTGTCTTACAAGAGCATAAACATCATTAAAGACAACTAACACCATGAAAATTATCAAAAGGAGAAAAAAGAATGAACTTACTTTATTTAAAGTTTCTTCATCAATCGGTTTCCCTCTTAATTTTTCAATCAACAGGAACATAAAATGCCCACCATCAAGTGCCGGAATTGGTAAAAAGTTAACTAAAGCCAAATCCATTGATATCATTGCAGTTAACAATAAGCCGGAGAAAAATCCATTGTTAGAAATAACATCTCCACCAATTTTCGTAATTACAACAATACCGTGTAAATCTTTCATTGGAATTTTACCAGTAAACAATTGCCACAAACCATAAACTAAAACATAAGTTTGCTCCCACAAATATCTAAAACTACCAGTAATTGCCGCGCCAACACCTTTAGTCGGAGTTGTAACTTGACGGGCTTCCAATGAAACACCAATCAAACCTTTTTCGTTAGGATAGAATGTTTTCAATTGAACAGTTTTATCCTTGCGTAAAACTGTAACATCTAATGGCCTTAAACTATCTGATATGGCATAAGCAACATCTTTCAATGTTGTTGTACCATCTGCAACATAAGTTGTTCTACTTTTTAGAGAATCTCTAAGTTTTGTTTGTTTTTCGGTTAATGAATTTTGAGAATCTCTATATAATTTATAACCTCTAAGAAAATCATCATCAATCTTTAATTGCGGTTCTGATTTAATATCAGGCAACGCAACAACAGTTAAATTTTTAATACTTTCATTTTCATTAAGTTTTGGATTAAGTTTTTTCAACTTGTCTAAATTTGTTTTAACAAAATCATAATCAACTTTTCCATCATAAGGTTTGCTATTCTGTGCAAATAAAGTCAATGCGTAGCTTGACTTTATTTCAGAACCGTTGATATTAATAATTCTATCACCTTTTTGTATTCCGCTATTCCAAACAGACGCATCTTTTTCTGCAACAATATTGTTTATATAAACTTGAAAATCAGAAGATGGAAGTTTCCCCCAGACCAAAGAGGTTATTAATACAAGGAAAAATGCAGTAATGACATTTGCTATGACACCTGCAGAAATTACAATCATACGTTGCCACACAGGGCGATTTAAGAATCTATCATTTGAATCCTTTGGCAAATCTGTGTCTTTTTCATCATCAGGGAAAGAAACATAACCGCCAAGTAAAAAGGCATGAACTAAAACCTCAATATCCCCAACTTTTTTGCTCCATAAAGTTGGTCCAATTGGCAAACCAAAACCGAATTTAGAAACCTTTATTCCTAAAACTCTTGCAGCCAAAAAGTGTCCGGCCTCGTGAACCAAAACCAAAAAACTAAGTAGCAAAATCATTATTATTATTGACATATATTTCTCCCCGATAAAATAAGGAATAAGAGTGCAATATACCACCCTTATTCCTCATAATTTTCTATTTAAACTGTTTTAAAAATCTTTCATCATCATTAAAGAATAATCTAATATCATCAATTGCATATTTAAGCATAGAAAGTCTTTCAACCCCCATACCAAAAGCAAATCCGGAATATACTTCTGGATCAATACCAACACCTTTCAATACGTTAGGGTCAACCATACCTGCACCCAAGATTTCTAACCAACCGGTACCGGAACATGTACGACAACCTTTACCCTCGCACATAATACATTGAACATCAATTTCAGCAGATGGTTCTGTAAATGGGAAGAAGCTACTTCTAAATCTTGTTGGGCGACTTTCACCGAAGTACAATCTGATAAATTCGTTCAAAACACCTTTCAAATCACCAAATGTAATATTTTTATCTACATACAAACCTTCAATCTGGTGGAAGAAATTATTTTTTCTTGAATTGATATTTTCATTTCTATAAACTCTACCTGGAGCAATAATTCTAATTGGAGGATTTTTACCTTCCATTGCGTGAATTTGAGCACCTGAAGTTTGGCTTCTCAACACAACATTTTTAGCAATATTTGTGTAGAATGTATCTTGCATATCACGAGCAGGGTGATCTTTTGGAACATTCAACATATCAAAGTTATAATATTCAGTTTCAACTTCCGGAGCAAATTCATCAGGAACAACTGAAAAACCTAAGCTTTGGAAAATTGAACAAATTTCATTTGTAGTTGAAGTTAATGGGTGAACATGTCCCCTTGGAATGAATTGTCCCGGTAATGTTACATCTATTCTTTCTTTTTGAAGTTTTTCATTCAATTCTTTTTCATAGAAAAGTTTAAATTTTTCTGAAATTGAAGATTCTAATTTTTGAGTAATTTCATTAGCCAAAGAACCTACAATCTTTTTATCTTCAACAGAAAGATCTTTTAAACCTTTTTTAATTTCGTTAAATTCACCTTTTCTGCTCAAATATTTGAATTTTATATCTTCTAAATCTTTAACAGTGCTTGCTTTTTCAATATCAGCAACAGCATCAGAATAAATTTTTTCTAATTGTTCTTTCATCTCGTCCCCTTTATATATTTATAATTTCATTAAATTTCTTTTCGTAACCAATTGATGATTTTGGACCATGCCCCGGGTGAACTACAACATCTCCAGACAGGTTAAACAAAACATCTTTTACACTTTTTTTTATTGTTTCAAAGCTTCCTCCAGGGAAATCTGTCCTTCCTACACTACGGAAAAACAACGTATCTCCGGAGAACAAATCTTTATCTCCCACCAAATAACACATTCCGCCTTGAGTATGTCCTGGAGTAGAAATTGCTTTTATTTTAGTACGTCCAATAAAAAATTCATCGCCATCTTTTACAAAGTGAGTAATTTTTGCAAATTCAGGAGGTTTTACACCGGTAAAATATTGAATCATTTTTGGAGCCGCTTCGACTTGTTCTTCATCTTCTTTTGCCATATAAGTATCGACATTAAAATTTGATTGAAACTTTTCTACACCTAAAATATGGTCAAAGTGTCCGTGCGTAAGTAAAATATATTTTAATTTCACACCAGACTGTTTTACAGCATCAATAAATTCAGAATTTGAATCAGAACAATCAATAAGAACAGCTTCTTTTGATTCAATATCAGTTACTAAATAGTTATTAGCATCTACAGGTCCTTCGACAAAAACTTTTATATCAATCATTATTTGCCTCGAACCAATTCAAATATACTTTTACACATTAAAAATAACTGTTCCGCATCTTTTAAAGCAATCATATTCGGCCCATCACAAAGCGCTTTATCCGGTTCTGGGTGAACTTCAAAGAATAAAGAATTTGCACCAACAGCCATTGCTGCCTTTGCAAGATATGGTACAAATCGTCTATCTCCACCAGAACTTGCACCATTTGCCCCAGGGAGTTGAACACTATGAGTAGCATCAAACACAACAGGGTAACCAAATGTTTGCATTATTGGGATTCCTCTAAAATCAACAACTAAATTGTTATACCCAAAAGAAGTTCCTCTATCTGTAACCAAAATATTAGTATTACCAGAATCTTCAACCTTTTTAATCAAGGTTTTCATTTGGTCTGGAGATAAAAATTGACCTTTTTTAATATTTACAATTTTACCGGTTTTAGCAGCCGCAACAAGTAAATCTGTTTGACGACATAAAAAAGCAGGTATTTGCAAAATATCAGCAACTTCTGCAACTCTTTCTGCTTGTTCCGGAGTATGAATATCTGTAACTATCGGTAAATCATATTTTTCTTTGACTTTAGCTAACATTTCCAAACCTTTTTCTAGCCCCGGACCTCTAAAAGAAGTTATAGAAGAGCGGTTAGCTTTATCAAAAGAAGATTTGAATACATAATTTATACCCAATTTCTTTGTAATTTCTTTTAAACCGGCAGCGGTTTCGTCTAAAATTTCTTGGCTTTCAATAGCACAAGGACCGGCTAAGATAGTAAGCTTATCCCCTCCTATTTCAAAATCCCTTAATTTAATTCTCTTAATATTTTCCATCATACCCAAATTATATGAAAAATATAGCAAAATTACAAGTAAAATGTATCTAATACTTATTCAACAATTACACGAGCAGGGAAATTACTTTTTAACAAGTTGTTTGCTGCTTGTTGAGCTTTTTCTCTTGAAGTATATGAGCCAACTTGCAAAGTATAATACCCTCCAAGATTTTTAACAACCGGAGATACACCCAATCCGGCATCTTGAATAATTGATTTCGCAACTTCAGCTTGTTTTTCTGTAGCATAATAGCCGACAACAACTTTAGCATTAACAATTTGCGCAGGAGTTGGAGCGGACTGAGTATGAGTAACAGGAGCGGATTGATGATTTACAACAGGTTGAGCATGTTGTTGAACTTGAGTATTTTTTGTCGGCTGTTGTTCAGTTGTTTTTTGTTCATTCTTTTGAGCTTTCAACATATCAGCCATTTCTGCTTCCATTTGACCAACAGTTTTTTTCTTGTGATTTGGTAGTACAACTTTCTCATCTAGCTCTGGAGAAAACATATCCTCATCGTTAACTTTTTTCCCAGAATCTTCATCTTGAAGCTTCTTTAACCTGTCATCAATTACAGAAGCGGAATTATCCTCAATAGTATCATCATCTGTAGTTGCAGAAACTTCAGTATCATCAGAAATTCCTACATCAACATTTGGAGAGAGAATTTTAGCGAAACCAAGAATAATTAAAAGTCCAATAATAAACACAGACACAAAAACAGTCATGTCTTTATTCGGACCTTTTTTAACTTTTCTTTTGTAATCACTATAACTAAAGTGAGCGGTATTGTCATATTTATCAGTTTCTTTTAACATTAAACACCTCTTACTTTCGTGCTTGCCAAAACAATATCATCAATTTCTTCACTGTAATTTTTCATAACTTCAAGTGCAAAATCTTTAACATCATCAATACCTAAATCACTTTTCAAACCGGAAACGGGAATTGGAGCACCATCTGATAAAATATTTACACCTGTATGAATTAAAACAGAAGTTAGGGATTTAGTTGCAATAGACACAGACATTTTTTTGTCATTCACAAATAAGTCATCGCCACTTCTTCTAACAAAGAAACCTCGTTTTTCCAATGCTTCTTTTAAACAACTAATCAATAAACGTTGTCTAAATACACCTTCAACCAACCCAATATTAAATTGTTCAGTAATAAAACTAAGCATATATTTGCTATAAATTGGTTCATTATTTATAACATCTTCAATATCAACCATTTCGGTCAATTTAACTTCACATTCTCCACAAAATGCGACAATAACATCACCTTGTATTTTGAAATTTTTGTAAATCCAATGTGGTGTAAGTTGTGAACCAATATATTTGATTTCTTTGTCTATGAATAAAGTTTTCATTTCTATATTATCCAAACAGTAGCTTTATGTAATGAGTATCATGATTTGCTTCAAGAGCATGCCTCAATCTGATGCATGACTCACATATCCCGCAATGCTTTGCACTATCTTGATAGCAACTTTGAGTTAATTCAAGAGGTATCTTATATTGCAATGCTAACATGACTATATCATTTTTAACATAATTTATCAAGGGTGCAACTACTTTTGGCTTCTTTTGAGTAGAATATTCAAATTCTTTATTTAACGAATCTATAAAATCTTGAGTATTATCAGGAAAAGTTTGTCCCTCTTCCCTATTTGCACCGATTAAAATATAGTCATAATCTTGTGAATCAGCAAAAGAAGCTGCTATATTTAAAAATAAACCATTCCTATTTGGTACCCAAACAGATTTTGCAGATTTTTCAGGATTATCAAGTGCTTTTCCGGTTGGAACAATTTGTTCTGATACCAAAGAAGTATTGGTTATTTGTTTTAACCAGTCCAATTTTATTACTTTGTGTTCAACATTATAATATTCACAAATTTTACGAGAAGCCTCAATTTCTTTTATTGCAGACTTTTGCCCATAATCAAAAGTTAATGCAAGTGTTATATTTAATTCTTCTCTTTTTAAACCTAAACTAACTAACGAATCCAAGCCACCTGATAATAAAATTATTGATTTTGTCATATTAATTATTCTCTTTCTCCGGTTCATATTCATCAAGAATTTCTACAGCTTCCATTTTCAAAGAATCAGAATATTTCGGAGATTTTATAACCTCATCTAAAATACTTCTGTCCGACATATTATATAACGCAATTAGCGCATTCTTTTTAACTTCTTCATCTGTATCGTTAAGCATGCATTCCTTTATTGTATCAAAAGCCTTTGGGTTATCACTATCCATAAGTGCTTCTATGGCATTAATTCTAACCTGCGAAGATTCATCGGATAAAGAAGTTTTTAAAGCTTTAAAAACTCTTTCATTTCCACCAAAACCCATTCTGGTAATAGCTTCAATTGCACGTTCTTTTAAAAATGAAAATTTATCCATAATTCCTTGTTTAGTTTCAATTATACTAACCAAGGGATCAACAGCTCTTGTATCTCCAAGCAAACCTAAAGCAGACACCGCAGATTCTCGAAGATAAACCGATTTTTCACCCTCATCTTTAACCACATCAATCAATGGAGCAACAGCAAATCTATCACCGATTCGACCTAACGCATCAGCGCATGCCAGACGAACTTTATAATTTTCATGCTTGTTATTCAAACAATATAATAACGAAGAAACAACATTAGTATTCTTTTGATTTGCAATAGCTTTTGCACACATCACACGAACGTTAATAAATTTTTCTTTAGTTGCTTCATCTTCTACGGAACCATTTTTCAATAATAAAATATCAACAAGAACTTCTAAACTTGAAGAATCTCTATACATGTCAACACAATGAATTAAATACATGATTATATCGGGGTTTTGAGCATTCGAAAGCATATAATTATATATTTTGATTAAATCCCGTTCACAATATTTATCTTTTAATGCATCAATTCTAGAGGTTAAAACACTATAATCTGTTTCTGAAAACAAACCACAATCTTCTGCTATTAACTTAAAATCAAGATTTGTGTTATCTTCCACAATTTATCCTCTTCTGAGCTAATTTTATAATAAATCATAAGAATTATCAAGAAAATAAGTGTTCAAAATGCAATTGTAACATTTTCGTAAAGATAAGGCAAAAAAAAATCTCCTTTGTTTTAAAATAATTGTGTAGTAGTTATTAAACTTTTTAAATGGTGTGAAATGAATATAGACTCAATTAAAAATTATCCCACCGGTGTATTAGTCAAACAAAAGCCAAAGTACGGGCTGGAGAACAGACAAAAGAGTACGAGTGCGGATTTATGTGACAAAAAAAGTGTGAATAGAGGATATTATGGCGGTAGCTTTACGGGATTGAACGGGGCTGCCGCTAAAAGTTCTTTAGGGAAGAAATTTTCAAAATTTGCCTCAAAATCTTTTGACAAGATGTTAACTTTATGTGACGAACATACAGTTATCGCTCAAAACTTAGTAGCATTAGTTTTAGCAGCAGGCTTTAGACCAATTGCAATTATGTCTCTACCAGGAAAGAAAGATAAAGACGATAAAATTTATGCATCTGGTCACTCAATAGCTTCAGGGCTTATTGGTTTTGGTTTTTCAAGTATCGTAATGTTCCCTTTAGGCAAAGCTGTTAAAAAAACAAAAGAAACAATTAAAAATGCAGCAGATGCAATTGAACTTCTAAAAACAAATCCTCAAGAATATACAAAAGAACAATTAGATATCTTTAATAAACTTAAAAAGAAATTTAACATCTCAGATATCAAAGACATTGAAAATGTCGACAGAATTAAAAAATTCAAAAATACATACAATGTTAAAAACTTAACAGAACTTGAACACGCAAAATCATTCAAGCTTGTAACTAAGATGTTAGATATGGCACCAGATGTATTCATATTTGGTATTGCAAAAGCAATGTTAACAGTTGCTCTTATTCCTCCAATTTTGAAATATGTTTTCGGTATTGAGAAAAAAGCTAAAGCACCTCAACAAGTTCCAACTCAAAATAATACAGTTCCAAATACTTTAAAACCGGAAATAACTAAATTTGTAGGAGGGTTAAAATAATGAACGTAACATTCCAAACAAACAATTTTAGCTCTCAATATGCTAATCAATATTCAAACAAAAATAACAGATTAAAATCAGGAATTTCATACAACAAACCTGCATTTACAGGAGAAATTCCAATTCCTAAAAAATCTAAATTATTAGCTCCTTTTCACAAAGGAATGGACAAATTTACAACTTGGTTATCAGACAATTACACGTCTAAATTATACACATCTAAAATAGCTCAGGTTTTAGCTAAAAAGACTGATAAACTGAATAGTGTAGTTGACCACATGCAAGTAATGGGTTCTATCATCATTTCTGGTATGTATATGACCCAAACATTAAAAAATAAGCAACTTGATGAAGACAGAAGAAGAACTCTTGCCATCAACCAAGGCTTGACTTTTGCTCTTTCAACAATCGGTTCTTATACCATTGATAATATGCTTGATTCAAAATGGGAAAGATTAACAGCAAAATATGCTCAAAAACAAACCGGAGATTCAAGTTTTATTGAAAAATTAGCTCAACACAACAAAGAAAAACTTGCAAAATTCAATGCAGATAAAACTGCAGGAAGACTTGCAGAAGATGCTAAATTCAAAGCAACTAGCGTCCTTGATTATATAGCTCAAACAACGCAAGATAAAGGACTTGAATCAAGACTTAGAGGAATGGGAGTTTTGAAAAAACTGGTTGTATTTGGAACAGTTTACAGATTCCTCGCACCGGTTGCAGTTACACCATTTGCGACTATGATTGGTAACAAACTTGTTCATGCAAAAAACAATGCAAAACAAGCTGACAACAATCAAAATAATAAACAAGAAAATACTAAAAAAGCTTAATAACAAACAGGCACAAAAAAGAAGTTGAACAGTTTAGTTCAACTTCTTTTTTTTACTAAATTTTTTGAGGGGAGCAGAAATAAGGATTGTTCAAATATTTTGTCCACGTAATGTAAGCCTTGTTACCTTTAATTGTTTGAGTTCCTGTTGGAGTATATCTAGTAGCCCCTGTTTTAGGGTCTTTATATTTACCAAATATTTCTAACTCATAACGTTCCATTTCCTTTGATTTGTCACGCATAGCATCATACAATTCATCAACTTGAATACTTGGGAAAGAACAATTAATAACATAATTACCATCTTGAGCCTTAATAGTTTCTTGATATTTACACTGTCCATTTCTCCAACCAATAATTTTTCTTGATGTTGAAAAATTTTTCGCTTCAAATTCAGATTCTGTTGTTTCTGAATACTCATCACAATCTTTGAAGTTTTTTATAAAATTCTTTGAATACTTAACATACTCTGCTGCAAAAGCACAAGTCAAACTAACACCTGCAACAACCAATAGAGCTAGTACAATTCCAAAAGTTTTTTTCATACTCTTCTCCTCCATAATTTCTTTAGCAACATTATAGCAAAAATTATTTAATAGTAAATATTTTTACAATTCTAAAATTCAAATCAATAGAAAGATTTAATGAAAAATTTTAAATCTCATCATTTTGTATGATTTCAAAAAATCCGGAAGTGCTAACATAACAATATACTCCTTAGAGACTAAGATACACATATCCCTAATCAACAGCTATGCACCTCAGTACATAGCTTTTTTTTATCTCCAATCATCATTCTAAATAACACGAGAAAAGAATAAATAAAAAAAACATAATAGTTATTTAGTACGAATACATTCGAGGAAAAAGCTCATAACTTATTCAAAATTTTTATAGTATAATTGCAGTATGAATATTATAGAAGAATTCGACACAATTGCAGCAATTTCAACTCCCATTGGCACGGGAGGAGTTGGTGTTATTAGAATTTCAGGCGACAAAAGTTTTGATATTGCAAAGCAAATTACTAACAGAAGTGATTTTCCGGTTGGTAGAATCTGCCACGGCTGGATTGTTGATAATAATAAAAAAATTGACGAAGTTATAATTCTTCCATTCAAAAATCCAAACAGTTACACCGGAGAAGATGTAATTGAAGTTCACTGTCACGGCGGAATAAATGTCGTAAGAAATGTATTAGATATCATAATCAAAAACGGTGCAAGAATGGCAGAACGAGGAGAATTCACAAAACGAGCATTCTTGAATAAAAAACTCGACCTATCACAAGCTGAAGCTGTTGATGATATTATTCACGCAAAAACATCAAATTTTGCAATTCAATCTGCAAAAAATTTATCCGGTGTCTTGGCTGGAAAAATTAAAGAAATTAGAAGCGAACTATTTGAAGTTTCATCTAGAATTGTTGCAGGAATTGATTTTCCAGAAGATGTAGCAGAACCTGAATATACATATTTAACACAAAAATTTAATAAAATTTTAAAAGAAATAAATAGAATTTTAAATTGTGCAAAATCTTCTGACATCTTGCGCCAAGGAGTTAAGGTTGCAATTGTTGGAAGACCGAATGTAGGAAAATCTTCACTATTCAATGCATTGTTAAATTTGGACAGAGCCATTGTAACTGATATTGCAGGAACAACAAGAGATATTATTAAAGAAAATCTTGATTTAGGAGTGGCAATCACATTGATTGATACCGCCGGAATTCGAGAAGAAGAAAATATTGATAAAGTTGAAGAAATTGGGATTGAATATTCAAAACAATCAGCATCAGAAGCAGATTTGGTATTATTTATGTATGATGCAAAAACAGGTTTGACAAAGGAAGATAGAGAAATTTACGAAATTATTAAAGATAAACCAAATATTGTTATTGCAAATAAAATTGATTTGATTCAAGACGGAGAATTTAAACCGGAACTTGAAAATACAATTACACTTTCTACATATTCTCCGGACGGAATTGAAACATTAAAGGAGAAAATGAAAAGTATAATTTGTAATTTTTCTCTTGAAGATACCGAATTTATTACAAATAAACGTCAACAGACTTGTCTTTTAAGATGTCAAGATAGCTTGACTAGAGCTTTAAGAGCAGCAGAAGTTGAAGAACTTCAAGATATGATTTATATAGATGTTAAATCTGCATTGCTCTCTCTTGATGAAATAACAGGTGAAGTTATTAATGATGATATTCTAAACAACATTTTTGACCATTTTTGTATCGGGAAATAACCTTACTTGTAAAGTTCTTCAATATCAAATTTAAATTTATCCAAATCATCAAATAAAAAAATTTCATTCATTGACACTTTTAAAGCCCTTGAGATTCGAAAAAGGGAACTTACAGTAACATCTCTTTTGCCTGCCTCAATCATTGCAATGTGCGACCTTGAAATATTAGATTCAAGAGATAAATTTTCCTGAGTTAATCCCCGACTAAGTCGAAATTTTCGAATTTGTAGTCCTAATTGTTTTCTAAAGCCATTGCACATAAATATATTCTATGCTATCATCTCATCAATTATTGTCGCTACTAGTGACATAATTAGACCTAATGTTTTGACAGTTTGAATGGTAAGGAGGTATAAAATGAGTAATAAATCTAAGTATGAAAATGTTGAATTATATAATAATTTCCTCGTCCTAAATAGGAAGATGAGTAGTGTGAGGGTTACAACTCCAATCAAGGTAAAACTTGCATTTACTTTAGCGGAAGTATTAATCACTCTTGGAGTAATCGGAGTAGTAGCAGCATTAACAATGCCAA
>ENA-UOJC01000191-UOJC01000191.1-human-gut-metagenome-genome-assembly--contig:-C104-NODE-191-length-109424-cov-21.793790_pt1 | contig 109424 bp, 114 predicted proteins | sample MGYA00242339_ERZ723886 | MGnify/ENA metagenome assembly ERZ723886 | reverse complement strand
ATTCTATTATTGCATACTCCCTCCGCCCACCCAATATTATAATGATCACAAAAGCTTTTGTCAACCTATTGTGACGCAAAAATGAGAAAAACTTTCATAAGAAAAATTTCGTAAATAAAACAATACAGAATTGTTAACAAAATAGTTTACAAATGTCACAATAGGTTGACATTCTATATTATACATGGTATAATCCAAATGTAATCAAAAGAGAGCACGGCTCTCAGCAAAATACTACAAGGAATTACAAAATTATGAACAAACCTATCATCATCGCTGAAGTGGACAATTTGGCTTACAATGCCGCTGCAGCCGTCACCAATCTTCTTAATAATAAGTATAACACCAGTTATAGCGAACTGGAATTTTATGGTGACAGATTCAAAAGCGTAATCAAAGAAAATTACGAAGATACTATTAGAGCAGCTATACTCGAGGCACACGAAAAGGGTATCATTGAATATAGAGAAGGCGGCCTCAAATTTGAAGAAGCCTTATATAAGCATCATGTAATTAGTACAACGTTAGGTAATGCTTACAATCCAAAATGCCGCATAAACGAAAGCGCTTCGGTTATTTATGGTACACCTATCATTTATATTGGTACTGATTATGACAGAAGTATGCGTGTGGCTGCAGATTTAAGAATCTTGGTAAAATTTGGTGTTGACCATAAGAGAAACCGAGTCCTCGGTAATGAGGATACTGTTTATGTGGTGAACACTTTGGATGAAGTTGAGCAAATTATTGACTTCTATAGTGAACATCCTGAAATGATTCCTTTTACGAGAGGCGTTGAGTGAAAACTTTATTTTGTGTCCTGGGACGAACTGGGACAGGGAAAGATTCGATTGTTGACCAAGTGTGTAAACTCACAGGGATGTCGAAAGTCAAATCTTTTACGACAAGACCACAGCGCGGGGCGAATGATATAACTCATGTATTCATTAAACCCAACGAGGTTGAGAAGTATAAGAAAGACATCGCGGCATACACTAAAATCGGAGATGTTGAATATTTCGCTACGGTTCAGCAAGTTATCGATGCTGATTTCTATATTATCGATCCCAAGGGTTTTTACGATTTTTTAAGCCGTTGGGATTTAACCGCTCATCCGATGCGTATTGTGACTATTTACATTACGGTACCCGAAGGTATGCAAATGTTTATGCTGACTGGGCGCGGTGACGATAAAGAAGTATCGAAGCAACGGATCTTGGCAGAAAACGAACAGTTCGAAAAATTTGAGCAGTTACAACATTGGGATTATATAGTCTTGAACGACGATATGTATTCTGCGGTTGTAGAAGTTATGAATATAGTGAACAAAGAGAAAGGGAGTATTGCCTGATGGCGACTTTGCAAAATCAATATCAAGTATTAAAATTAAAATCTGACTTTATCGTGGCGCGAAATTTGAACGTTGAAAATTACTCGAAGTCGCAAGCGGCAAAGGATGGGGCATTGGTATCAATCGGAGATAACCTTGTGTTTCAACAAATTCGCAAATTTTACGACGATAAACGCACCCACCGCGAAATTTTTAACGATGTCCAACAGTTCCGCCGTGCGATAAGGGCAGCAAAGAGAGAAGGAAAGAACAAGGAAGCGAATATTCTCAATCGATTCTTGGTGGACTCTCTGTTTGTGAAAGATATTGTCAACGTAGAGGTTGTCAAGAAGAAAGAGTATAAAGAGCTTGCGAAAAATGGTTTCACCGTAAACGGAATCCACTATGTAAGATTTTGTTGCGGTTCTGGACAAATGCGCCGCAACACCATTACTTTTATCAACGACAAACTGTATGACACTTTGTATAAGAACTTGATGTGCGGTTTGGACACCAAAATAACAGAAATGAACTTGGCGAAATATCACGCATATTTTGCACTGGCATTTTCGAGTGTTATGTGGGTGCGAAATCCAAGAGTATGTGTCGTTAAAGACTTCCATAATGTCGTCAAGGACCAAAAGGTCGATTGGATATGTCCTGACCCCGCGACTGGGAAGAAACACATTGAAGAACGCACGATGGATATTGATTTAAACTGTGCTGATGGACAAGGGCTTATTGATCCGCAGTTTGCAGCCTTGTGGGCGGAGGATATGAATCTCTCTTATGTGCCGTCGTCATTCGTGGTTCGAAGTGTTTTCGTAAAAGGCTGCTTGGTGCCGTTTGACTTTAAAGAGTTTGCGGCGGAACACGGTATCGATTCGATTCGTGATAAATGGGGAATTGCCCATCGCTTGGAGGATATCGACGTCATCCTCAGCGAGTCACAATTCAAGATGCACAAATATTATGTATCTTGGTACGAGTATCAGAAATACGCTGACGCCGCTGGAATTCAGTGGGGTGTCGCGAGATACAATAAAAAGTACGATGACGAATATGTGCTTGCAAACTATCAATATTTGCAGGTGTTGAACATTGACAAAACTGATATACTTAAACTGATTCAACCCACGGTTGATTGGATTAAGAAGATTTGCACAGGCGATCCTTTGTATACGATGTTGTATATGTTAGGATGCAAGGGCGAACAGGTCAGCTTCAAGGAACTTTACAACGGAGCTCAAAGCACGGCGCTGAAAGCTATCATAAAGAATCCGATGATGCTGGACGATGCTCATGTGCAGAAGAAAGTGTATCGCAATATCGCCGAGACGATAAACAAGGCGAAGATTGGCAAGATTTGGGTGCGAGGAAATTATAGCTTTATGATTTCTGACCCCGTAGCGCAGTGTCAATCGGCGTTGGGTTTGGAGCCGACTGGGTTGATTGGTCCCGATGAAGTTTATTCAAACTTCTGGAGACAAAGAGGTGTGAGTTGCGTTGACCTGTGCCGCAGCCCGATGATTGACTCACACGAACATAACCCCTGTAAAGTGGTATCGTCCGCCGATATGGATTATTGGTATCAATATATTGAAAGTGGAATCATTTACAGTATATATGATACTTCAACTCTCCGCCACAGCGACTCGGATTTCGATGGAGACGTAGTGATGTCCACGGACAACGAAGTCTTTATAAAGGGTGCACAAAAGTGGCACAACGTCATTACATATGAAAAAGGTGCCGTGCCTGTGCAAAAGATTTGTTTGAAGAACTCAATTGCAACAGACCTTCGTGGTTTGGGTACGGGCGTCGGAGGATTCTCCAACTGTGCAACGATAATGCACGCGATGAAGGGTATCTTCCAAAAAGATTCTCAAAAAGAACAAAGAGACGAGTTGACGCTTCGTATCAAACTGTTGAGAGAAATTGTTGGACAAGAGATCGACAGAATAAAGGGTACCGCTGCCCCCGAGCTTCCCAAAGAGTGGAAGAAGACGGTGCGCATCAATGATGACGATACTGACGCAGTTAAGGCTGATAAGTATAAGAGAAACTCAATGGTCATCGCGAAGAAACCCTACTTCTTCAGATATCTTTATCCCGAACTGAATCAGCAGTTCAAACAGTACGAAGATAGTTACAATGTTGAGTCTCGTAGCCAGTTCGGCATCAAGCTTAAAAAGCTTCTTGTTAAGCCCAACAAGACAGAAGACGAAATGAACCTGATTCGTCGGTATCAAAAGTATTCACCATTGATAACCGCTCCTTGCACAATGAATCTTTTGTGTAAAGAGCTAGAAAATGTCGATTTTGATATCAACTTCAACAAAGGTGCTGTGAGCATGCTCCCGACTTATGAAGACAAGTTCGAAATTGACACAGAGAAACTAGCTTTGATGAAAGAATTGTATCGCAAGTTCTCCAGTAGGAAACAGGTCAAGTCGTTGGAAAGTATGTTCGACGGAACAATTCTTCCCACGGATGATGAATATGACGAATTAAGATTTAGCGCTGTTGATCTCATTCGAGACGAAATACGCCAACAATTGACCAATAGTGAAATCAGCGGGGAAGAGGTGTTGTTTTACTGCAACGTTCTCTCGAAAAGTTACAAACAATTCAATTGGGACTTTGCTTGGGATATTCTGGGAGATTCTATTGTGGATTTAATCCCTCGCGGAAGAGTTGAAGTTCCTGTGAAAAACGAAGCAGGCTTCGAATATCTCGGTGACAGATATATTCTCGCTCCTATCACCGAGGAAGAGGCTAAAATTATTCAAGAGGAAGAAGTGTTTGACGATTTTTCGTGGGATGACCTTCTTGGAGATGATATGCCCTCCATCTTTGACGTAACGGACAATCCGTTTGAGGTAGACAATGAGTGATAAAATCAAAATTAAAAGCCCCAAAGAAGTGGGTAAGATAATTAGCTCTCTTAGAGCCGAAGGGATGACCGACGGCTCTATTAGGGAAACCCTGATTGAAGCCGAAAAAGAATTTGAATTGGACGACAAACTTTTCGAACGGGCGGTAGATCTATTGTTGAACTCGGCGTTATTAGAAAGCCAGCCAGTCGGCGAAGTGATGATAGACATCTCTCAACAAGAATATGACTTTATTAGTCAAATTAGTGATAGAGATGTGCGTATTTTGTTCGTTGTTTTAGTTTACTATGCTAGAAGAAACTGGCATCCTACGGGTTGGATAAAGTACGACGAACAAATGGTCATGGAACTTGGCGGTTTTAAAAATCACACACGTTTTCTTGAAGTAACACAGAGGGCTTCGAGACAAGGATTAGACTTCAGGGTTGTGGGTAGCAAGAATCCGATATTGTGCTTTAAGTTGAGTTTCTTTGAAGAATTCGGCGCAGATATGTTTACTTGCTCATTATCTGACTTAATCCGTGCATTTGGAGAAGAGAAATGACTATTCTTGATTGGGATAAAAATTCGGAAGAGGTGTTGGCGCAAGGGCATTATAATACAAAGCGCAGCGTCAATGCGGAACAGACCCACTTGTGCAGATACTGGCAAGAACAGGGAGTGGATAAAGAAGTAGCCTATCAAACATGGGTTGCTTTGGAGTCACCCCAGGCGGTCGGATGTTTTGAGGAAGAGGAGCGCAGAGAGTATTTTGAGAAGTTCTGGGCAGCAGCTGAAGAAGCGGGACCGAACGAGAAATATGCTTATGGGCTCACACAAAAAGAGTATTCATTCATAAACGAATTGGATGTTGATGTGGAGTATAAAAACTTCTTGCGTTCGTTAGTGGAATATTGTCGCACTTATGGTAAAGACGGTGCATTCTTCTGTAAACAACCGACTTACGCGGCTTTAGCAAAGGGCGCGCGTCATCACTTGACAGAAGCAAGAGAGTTGAAAATGGCGCAGTGGAACCAAAAATACGATTTATATCGTACTACCGTATTTTGTGGATATACTCACAAGAACACCACTTGTCGAATTGATTTGAGATTCTTTGACAATAGCGGAGCCGAATTGGTAGACAAACCATTTGGAGAGCAGATGATTGTGTGTAGAGAGTGTGGACGCTTATTTGAAAGGAAAATACAAACTCAACGCGAAATTTGTGATGACTGTCAATCTAAAAAAAGGTCCAAAGCAGCACATAAAACATATTATGAAGAACATCCAAACTGTGTTCCGCGTAGTTATAATAATACAAAAAGATAAAAATGTATTATTATGTAACACCCTTTGTTAAAAAATATATAATGGTAAAGGAGAAATAAAAGAAACATTTTATTTCTCCCGATTTCCTTGTTTTGTCGTAATAGGTTGACAAAATACGCGTCGTGTGATATGCTTAAATCACAATGGAATTAAAAGGAGATGTCGAATGACACAAATAGAATTTTTAGAACTCTTAAATAAATACGACGAGGAACATCTTTCCGAAGACGATTTGTTTGAGATTGGAGTTGCTCACAAAGAGCTTCCGCTTGGAATGAAAAACTGGAGCAAACTGAACGAGCAACTTGGTATGCCGTTCACGACTGGTGAAAACTATCGTTGTTGGGTGAAGCAAAGATTGGCGCGTGTTGGCGAACTTCCTAAAAACGTGAAGATGTTGTCGAACAAGACAGTCGACGAACTTTCTCAAGAAGAAATTACGGACGAGCTCGAAGAACAAATGCGCGACTTGTACAAGCAACAAGTTAAGACAAGAGATGTTCACAGAGAGTATCGCAATGACATTCGTATGGATGCTCGTTGGGAAAACTTGGCGCAAGAAATAAAAAGGATTCTTATTACCCAAAAGCCCTTATCATTGCGTCCTGTTGAAAAAATCAAAGGTACAGCTGAAGCAATTTGTGTAATAAGCGATTGGCATATTGGATGTGTGGTTGATTCTTTTTATAATCAGTTTAATCTTGAGATTGCGAAAGAAAGAATTGCTAAATTGCGCGATTATACTTTGAAGTATTGCAAACAATTTGGGGTTCGCAAACTTCACATTCTCAACCTTGGCGATCTGATCGAAGGAGAAATTCATACAACGGCAAGAGTCACAAACGAGATGGACACTATTGGTCAAATCAAGCAAGCTTCCGAGTTACTGTCTCAATTTGTAGTTGATATAGCTTCTGAAGTTGAACAAGTGTGTTATCGCAGTATTGCAGATAATCATTCAAGAGTGATTCAAAATTACAAAGAAAATCTTGACGGCGACAGTTTTGTGTATTTGATTGATTGGATTCTTGAAATGAAACTCCAATTGGCGGGTGTAACAAATGTTGAGCTTTGCTTTGATAATCTTAGTGACAATTTTGGTTTATTCTGTTTGGATTGTGGCAAGCAAGTAGGTTTCTCTCATGGACATCGCCAAAATGTAAACACAGCGTTTCAAAGTTTTGTAGGAGCGACCAAATCCTATGTTGACTATATTATAATTGGTCATTATCATTCAAGTCGCATTAAAGAATTTAATGCTGCTAAAGTGATTGTAAACTCATCCCTGAAGGGAACCGACGAGTATGCTTTGTCTAAAAACTTGTTCGGACATCCGTCTCAAACTTTATTGGTGTTTGATGATGGCAATGATTTGAGTTTTGTAATAAACTTAGATTAAAAGGAATTATTTCGTAAAAAGGCTTCCGTGTGAAATAACGGAGGCCTTTTTTGAATAGTTTTTCACGGAATTAAAAGGAGGGCTTATGGCCAACGAAAGGAAATCTTTATCGGCTTTTGGTTCATTAGCCCAAAAGCTTTACTGTGTAGGATGTAAGACCAGTTTGGAACCCGAAGAGTTCTGGGATAGTAATGGTTTGATGTCCTCACTCCGAATGACGAAAGAAAGCGGGCGAAAATCTTTTCTATGTAAAGATTGTACGCGTGCATTATATAAAATGATATTAACAGAGTGTGAAGGAGACCATCTTGAGGCTCTTTTCCAACTCTGTGCTACTAACGATTGGTATTATGATGATTTGCTCGCTCAAAGCGTAACAGCGGAGCTTGCATTGGACGATATAATGCCAGATAGATACTTGGAAGTTATTTTTAATAACGAGGAGTACAAAGGAAAAACTTTTTATAAGCAGTTGAGTCGTCCATATTTTGTCAAGATGTCAAACTTCAAAGAGGGCGAAGATGAGCTTACGGAAGACGATAAACAGAATCGAGCTGATATAAAGAAAGCGTTCAGTTACGATCCATTTGAGACCAAACCAATTTCTCAAAGACCGATGTTGTATCGTTCATTAAGTCAAATGATTGATCCAACTTTAAACAACGATTTGGTGCGTCAGCGTGCGGCTATTGAAATAGTTACTAACTATGAAGAAATCGACCGTCTTGATGTCGCGATTGCAAAACTTTCTTTGACGCCTGACGACATTGTGAAAAACGCAAAAGATTTAGAGACGTTGCGCAAAATGAAGTCGGATGTTAATAAAAACATTTCTATGCTTTGTAAAGACCATGGTCTGTCGGCAAAATATGCCAACTCAAAGAGCAGAGGTGCTGGTACGTTATCAGGCATTATGCGTGATATGGAAGAAAGTAATTACGACGATGGTAAAACAAATCTTTACGATATAGAAACTAGCGAGAGCATGCAGCAATGTTCTGACATCAGCGCAAAATCTATTATGTCACAATTGAGATTGTCAGACTCTGACTATGCTCAAATGGTCGAAGAACAGGCTGTGGTGGTTCGTAAAGAGATCGCTGCGCGTAAACAAGCAGAAGAAGCTTTGAGATTGTGCAAAGAATATTTACGCAAACAAGAGTTAATTGTCGAGCTTATAAAAGAATATAAACGAAAGGGAATACCGACCGAAGAAATCGAAGAATTGCTTGCCCCCGAATTTAAGGATGATAAACAATGATTTCGGTTTATGGCAATCTTATTGATAACGAAGTAAATATTCGTAAGCAAGAAAATTTTCAACGATACAACCGTTTGATCCAATGGGGCCGCAAGCACCCCACTAGATTCATTGAGAAGGTTCTTGGAATACAGTTGCTCGATTATCAAAAGTGGATTATTATGGGGACGTGGACAGCAGAAAAAGCTGCTTGGGTATGTTCTCGTAACGCGGGTAAGACCTTTTTGGGAGCAGTTTATTTGATGACGAAAGCCATTTTGTTCCCTCAATTTAAGATAAACATAATGAATGTTTCGGGACGACAGTCTTTTGATACGTTCATGAAGATCGAAGATATTGCCAAAAAGAATATCGCTTCGTTGTTGAACACAACTGACGTATTTTTTGACGAACTTATTAAGAGCAATGCAAACACTGATGGGTTTACTCATAGTCAAAAAGGTTATGAGTGTAATCTTTATAACGGTTCGCAGATTAGAGCTCTTGTAGGTAAACCAGAAACCGTTGTTGGTGTTCGTTCAAACATTAACTTTTACGACGAGGCTGGCAAAATTCCACAGGCCTTTTTCGATCTTACAGAACCTTTTACGGCACAAAACCGTGACTTTAAGACGGGTTCTGGTTTTGATGCGTCGGTTTATCCAAAAGACATTCCAACGCAATGTATTTATTCATCATCAGCCGAAGATATTAACACCCACTTGTGGGCAATGTATAAGCTATGTGCGATGAATATGATGATGGGTATCCCTGGATATTTTTGTGCTGATGTCAACTGTGACATCCCGCTTGCTCCGAAGCTTAACGGCAAAGCAATGTCTCCACTCCTTAAACAGAGTGAAATTGATGACGCGATGAAGAGCAATGAGGCGCGCGCTATGCGCGAGTATTATAATATATTTGATAATACTGGCGGTATCGATGCGTTGGTCAAACGCCAAGATATTTTGCGAAATGAGCAGGATTACTTGCCCATATTCAAATCTGAAGGTCCAGAACATCACTATGGCTTGTTTTATGACCCCGCTCTACAACAAGATAATAGTTTTGTGCTTATTGTGGAATATTGGAAGGATAAAAAACGTGGTTGGCTTGGTAAGATTGTTAATGGCATTAACTTGATTGAAAAGCTACCGAATGGCGATAAAAAACCTTTGCGTTCTCCTGAACAATTGGAGTGGATTCGTAAGCTAATTGTTGCGTATAATGGCAAAGTGCCTGAATATGAAAACGTGATGTTTTACGTTGACGCTGGTGCAGGTGGTGGAGGACGTGGCTATGCGGACAATCTAATGCTACCGTGGACAGATCACGACGGTGTCGAACACGCAGGTATTATCGATTTAACTGATGACACAGCAAAAGAACAGGCTGAAAAATTCAGGCAATCAAAAGATATTTGTCGCATCATAGAGCCACGCAAATGGCGCACGACAATGTTTGGCGAATGTGCAGAAATGATCATAAATGATTATTTGATATTCCCGATGCCTGTACCTAAACGTGGAATTTGGGAAAAAGATGGTGAAAAATACGAACTTTCTAAAGAGGAGTTGAGAGCTTTGCTCGAAATCGATCTGATGAAAGAAGAACTTGTAGCAATTGTAAAAACAAAAACGCCTAGTGGTGACGTTAAATATGGTTTACCGCCAGAAAAGTCAAGGAAGCTACATGACGATAGAGCGTACACCTGTGTTTTGGCAGCTCATCATCTGGCACAATTGCGAAGAGAAGAAATTTTAGGTTCGGCTGAGCCGACTACAAATATGGATGTTTTGTTTAGTAATAGGGTATTCCAAAATCCTCAAACCAAACAAAGCGCCAATCCGTTTAGTGGATTCACTAATCCATTTGGGCGGAGAAGATAAGAGGCAAAAGGAAGGAAAGGTTATGATCTGTAAAATAATTCTCGATTATACGGGAGTTGATATGGAGACTCTTTTAGACAAAATTGGAAATTTGGGTTCTTTTATGATGATAAAAGGAGTAATTTATTTCCAAACATTGGGAGAGTGTTCTAAACAAAAATTAAAATCTGCTATCAAACGAAGTGGCGTAACCGACTGTGTAATTCTTGAAATCACGGAAGATAGCCTTTGTAACGAAGGTGGTTATGTCGGCGATTGGGCGCGAGAATATTTTACCAATCTCGCGGCAAAACGGGCGATAGACGAAATGAATAGCGAGAAATATCGGAAGCAAATGGAGATTGAAGCTCTTAAAGTTGAGTTGGCACAAGCTCTTGTTTCTGGTCAATTGATCGCAGTGCCCAAAAACAAGAACAAGGAGGAAACTGCCGATGGGCGAAGAGATGAAGACCCCGAATAAAGGTGGTCGCCCGAAAAAGACCGTCCCAATTACGGAACAAGAACAACCGCAGGATTCCAAGTTGTTAATGACACAAAACGAACCTGTAACGGAAGTAAAAGATGTACTGCAAAGTTGCACCGATTTCTTTAATTCGTTTTTGGGAAATGTTAACGCTTCTGAAGTGATTGGTCAGGGCATTTATAATTTAAATCAATATAATCCATTTTTACAAAATACTCGTTTAAAGACTTTGGCTGGCTTGCCGATTGAGATGAGCAAAACGGGCATTGCTAATGCTCTAAAGAATCCTCAATTTCATGAAGAAGAAATTCGTGGAGCTGCCGCCTCACTGTCTTCGAGTCAATATTTGTATTACAAAATACTCCGTCAAGCGGGCGATATCCCTTTGATGAAGTATGTAAAATACCCGCCTTTGCTTGAGCCGTCTGAATACAAGACAGACAGGTTTAAGAACGATGATGATTTTGTTGATGAGTGGCTCGAAAAATTCGATGTGGTGAACACTTTTAAGCGTATTGCGATTGAAGTGAAGCGCGAAGGTAAACCGAGCTATTTGTTACGCAGTCATGTGACAAAGAAAGGTGGGAAAAAGACCGTTGATTTCGCAGCATTACAAAAACTTCCGCCGCAATTTGTCAAACTTACGGCAATTGGCGAGCATGGCTTTGTTGCGAGTTTCAATCTTATGGTCTTTATGAACCCCGCGTTCGTACCTGCTCAATACCCGACATTCATTCAAAGGGTGTGGGACGATATGATAACCAATAAAATTGCTGTTCTCGACCCAAAGAAAAAATCTTATAAGTTAGATGTGCAAAAAGCCTCTACTTATGTTTACAAAGACGAAGATGGCAATTCTTATGACACATTGATTGAACGAACCGAGCAAAAAACGTATATGTTCTGGGTTCAACTACCTCAAGATTTGTGTTACACTTTCTGCAGTGACACATCTACGGCAACTGCCGCTCCTGACACCGCAGGTTTGTTCATGGATTTGCAAGAGTTGACAGACTATTCGGTGTTGGCGGGGCTTATTGCTAGTACGCCGCTTACATCATTGCTCACGGGTGAAATTGAATTGATTCCGAATCCTTCAACGGGTCGAGATCAAACTGCAATGAATCCCGAGACGGTTTTGAAATTCCAAAACTTGTTTAACAGCATGACGAGCACCAACACAGAAGCGTTCTTTGCGCCGTTGAAGAATTTGAAATTGCAAAGTCTCAACAACGTTCCCAACAGTAGTGAAATTAAGACTAAAGCGGTTTCAAACTTTATTAGTGTCGCGGGCGAAGGCGGTAATATTATCGCTACCGAAAAACCGAGCATTGCGCAGGTAAAAACTGCCAATATGCTTTCGGCGGCTCAATATGATTTTGTGGTGAAACAGTTCAAATCAGCACTTAACAACATTATTCAAGATTGCATAGGTGCCGATTATAAGTGGAAAGTAGATGTATTTGGTGATATTTTCTCTGAACAAAATCAGAAAAAATATTTGAAAGAACTGGTTACTGCAGGTATGAAAGGTTTGGTTCCCAAACTTCTCGCTTACGAAGACATAACAGTTAAAGATTCCAAAGCAGCAGAGTTGTATTTGGATTCAATTGGGTTCTATGATAATTTGACAACACTTACTCAAGTTGCAGCTTCAAAGTTGAACGCGCAACAAGAGAAATCAAATGATTCAAACGCCAATGAAGATGGCTCAATTAAGAAGGTTGGCCGTCCTGCGTTAGAAGATGATGATATAGAGTCTGATGAAACTGCCGCTTCTCGCGAAAAAGGCGAAAACACAAGCGAGAATAAGGATATATATGCCGCAAAACGATGTGCAATTTGCGGGGTAGAACTTGAATACGATGAAGACGTTCTGTGTGATGAATGCCGCGAAGCGTATCTTGAAGAGCACAATTAAACTTTGAGGAGGATTAAGGCATGAGAATTCATGAAGAAACTTACAATGCGTTGAATGAGCTAACTAAGATGTGTTTCGAGATGAACGCCGTTGCTGATAATATTTATTATAATATGGCGGACTTATATTATAATCATTCAGCAGAATTGTTCCATCACAGTTATGCACATGCTTGGCCGCAGGTGGCTGATATGATCAGTGATGAAATGCTCAAACTCAATGCAAGACCTGTTCGCTTGCCTGTTGATGGTTCAAGCGAAAAATATGATAATTTGGAATTGATGATGGCTGTGAATGCGGCTGCCGTTAATAAGGTTTTTGAGAAGTGCAAGGAAATCGTAGATTTAGCGGATATGCTGGATGATGTAGACATCAGGATTTTTGGAGAAAATCTGCTTAACGGTGTGTTGTTGAATTATGTAAAACAGGCAGACGAGTGGCTTCAAGTAACCAAGACAGTACCAGCTTATCAATTCGATATTCATTTCAGCGATTATACGCACTTCATTCCGATTGTGGACTGAGGTGATTTATGGGCGCTGGTGAAATCATAAAATCAATAGTTGAATATGGTATATATCCTGTTCTGATGGGCATTCTGCTTTGGGTTATGCTTGCTATACAAAAACGACAAAATAAGGCATCCGAAGAACAAGAAAAGCGTTTAACAAAACTTATTGATACTAGTATCAAATTCGCCATCAAAGACTCAAGGCGCCATAGTGCAGAAGAAGAAGAAGAAAGTCGTCGCGTTACAACTTATGTGAAAACACAGATGGACGCGATCATCAGAGAAAATAAAGCCAACCGTGCGTTTTGTGTGGCGTATCACAATGGTGGTACCTATCTTAATGCGCGTAATTTTACAAAATGCAGTATTGTCGCAGAAAGCGTAGATAATCAAACACGTCCTTTTATGTTGGATTATCAAAATGTTCAACGCGCTCTTTTTGTTGAGTTGGACAACAAATTGGCAACAGATGGAGAATGTTATATCAGTGATATAGAAACTTTGAAAGACAAGGTTCCTGGGAGCTATCATCTTCTTTCAAGATGGGGCACAAACGCCATTTATTTCAAAGCTCTAATTGATAATACAAATGATATGGTATTGGGTTTTATCGCAGCGGAATTTAACGCGGGCCCGCCGAAAGATGAAGAGGGACTTAAATTGTGTTTGAGTAAGAAAGCTCAACGTATTTCGGGAGCGATACAATTTTCCCACACCGATGTGGGTCATACAATTGAAGGAGGGGCAGACCGATGAATCCGATGATATTCAGCCTTGAGGCTGATCGAATCAAGTTGAAAAAAATACTTGGTAGTAATTTTTTACAACTTGAAGTTAAGGCAATTTCTGAAGGTGAAAATCGCAACAAAAGCAGCTTCTCGTTAGAATCTATGAACGAAGCTTTACCGAGCTTTAGAAACAAACCAATCTTGGGTTATTTCAATACAAAGGACCAAGATTTTGAATCTCACAATGGTAGCTGGAAGAAAGATCCCGAAACCGACACGTCGTATTGGGATACTAATATGCCTAATGGTGAGAGAATTTTAGGATTGATCAGAGAATCCGATTCAGTCTCGATTGAGCCTGATAATAAGGGGAAAAACTGGATTGTGCTTACATGCGCTCTGTGGGTACAATATGCGTTGCCTCAAATTAAAAAGCTCTTGAAAGACAAGAAAAAGAAAGTCTCTGTTGAAATCGATATAAAGGAATACGAGGATAGAGATGGTATCAGATACATCAAAAAATTTGAGCTTCTGGGCATCACTATACTAGGTTCGAAAAACGGGAAACCAGTTATGGAAGGTATCGAGGGTGCATCGGCGTCAGTCTTGGATATCATCGATAACGAAGTTTTCAACAGACAGAAGACGGCGCTGTGCTTTGCCTACAAAGAATTAGATGGTGACGCGGCAGAAGTCGAAAATTCTAACAAGGAGGATAGCGAGCAGTTGGACAATGAATTGACTTTACAGGAAGAAGAGCAAGTTGTCGAATCTAGCGAAGAAGTAATTGCACACAATGACTGTGGCGAAGAAATGGCGCAAGAAGATAAACAATGCGAAGATTGTCATATGGACGAAGATGGCGACGACGACGACAAAGACGACGACGACGACAAAGACGACGACGACGATGATAAGCAAGACGACGAACCTTCAGAAAATCCTGAACCTGCATATTCGGAAGACGCTCCGTGTGATGATGGAGAACCTGCTTATTCGGGAGAACCCGAAGGAGAGGGCGAACCTGCACCGAGCTGTGAAGACGAACTCTTAATGAAATGTGGCGAACTCGAGGCGAAGAATGGCGAGCTTATGGCACGCGTCGAACAACTTGAGAAAGAGCTCGAAGAGGTCAATTGCAAATATTCCGATTATGAACAGATCAAAGAACAACTCGCTAAGGCCAACCAAGCGCTATTTGCTATTGATTGCGAGAAGCGTGTGGCGGAAGCGCATGAGCTTTTGGATGACGAAAATGTCAGCAAAGAGCAATGTGATGCGATTTTCGAAAAGTGCGCACGTGGCGAGTATGCTTCGTCTGACGCACTGCGCACAGACGTTGCATTAGCAGTCTTTAATGCGAATAAGGGTAGCAAAGTACACAAAAAAGAAACTTTTTCTGCACCTATCGCGAAACCCGTAGAACTCAAATCAAATAAAAATATGAGTGCTATGGACAAACTTAAAGCGTATGTTGGAAGAGAATAATTCCGCATACAAATAAAATTACATTTTTATTTCAATATATAAAGGAGAAAACTTATTATGGCAAATGTGTTTAGAGCGGCTGAAATGATGTCGGAAGACGTTCAGTCCTATGTAATTTCGTGCCAATACCAAGTTGGTGGTGTCGATTCTCAAATCGAGGATGGCTCCTTTGTCAAACTTGGTGAACTCAAACCCGACAAAACCTATAGTGAAGAAGGCGATAAAGATTATAACGTTTATCTTGCTTCTGCACCGACTGCGGTGACTGATAAAGTTGTTGTCATCGATTATCCTGGCGTTTCTGAAGGTTCTATTTCTGGTAATTCCTACAGACTCGGCGTTAAGTTGTTTGATCTCGTTGCACCCGCAGGCCGTCCTGTCCGTGCTCGCAGACTTGCTCTTGGCGACAGATTCTGGCTCGGTGAAGGCAACTTCACTGGTGCTGTTGGCAGCAATGGTTTCGCAACTCTTACGGCGAATGATGTCCGTCTCACCCCCGCAGGTGCAGCTGGTGACAACTTCGCAGTTAAGATTCATCTCGGCAAAGATTTCAACTACGGTCAATCCGCAAGTGGCAAACTCTATCTTTGCGAAGTCGTTGGACTTTAATTAAGGGAGGACTACAGCAATGATGGAACATTTCAATTTTAATGCACAAGATGACAGCTTCAACGCGATTATCGACAGCATCGTCGAAAGCGCACAAGCTCGTTATGAAGCAAAATCTGAACCCTCTAAAGAGGACCTCAGACTCCAAAACGAAGCAATCGTTAAATATGCACTCGAAGGCACTCGTTTCGAAGCAAAATTCGAACAAGAAGGTCTTGCTTGCATGAAGAATCCTCAAATCACGAAGAATGAAACCGTTAGAAGCAACTTCGAAGCAGTTATCGCAGAAGTTATCAACGCAATCGCACCGTCGGTGACGAGCGCTGACTACTCCAGATTCCTTGCAGAAGTTCGTCAAATCGGCTGGGGCGACACTGGTCGTTTCATCATCCGTTCTAACGAACTCTTCAAAGTGAACGAGATTGCAGAAGGCGTGAATCGTGGTGTGTTGCAACCGATCTTCGATAACGAAGTGACGGTTAACCCCTCTCCGATTGAAATCGCAACCGCTATTGACTGGTACGCAGTCGCAGCTGGTGTGTTCGATTGGGGCGATTTCGGTCTCCGTGCTGGTCGTTCTTTCGAAGCGTATATCTTCCTCAAAGTTATCGCAGCGATGACCTCTGTCACTGGCGATATGATGGGTGCTGGTTATGTTGCAAACGGCTACACTCCCGAAAACTGGACTAATATTGTCCAAAGAGTCTCCGCAGCAAACGGTGGCGCTCCTGTTTATGCAATCGGTTCTCTCGGTGCGTTGATGAAAGTCAACAATGACGGTAAAGGTGCTCTTGGCCTCCAATACTTTGTTGGTGAAGATTACCTCTCCAAGGGCTATCTTGATAAGTTCCTCGGCGCAAGAATGATTCCTGTGGATCCCGCTCTTGTCCCGACGACCATCAACACTTCTGCGAAACTCGCTGTTCCCGATAACAAGATTTATCTTGTTGCTGCAGATTCTTACAAACCCGTCAAGATTGTCTTCGAAGGCACTTCTATGACAGTGGAAAGAATCCCCGAGGAAACCACCGACAAGAGATACGGCATCCGTATCCAAATGAGAGTTGGTATCTCGGCAATCGTCGGTTCCAAATTCGGTCGTATCGATCTTCAATAATCGATTTTGATTTGATAAGGGGCTCCTTTATTGGGGCCCCTTATTGGGACTATTTAAAGAAAATTTAGATTTACAAGGAGAAATATTATGGCAAATAGCAAGGACGCTACTCAAGTAGCAGAAAAGGTTGAAAAAGAAGAAAAGGTTGTAAAAACTGAAACTAAGCCTGATAAAAAACAGGAAGAAATAGATTTTTTGCGTAATCAAAACGCACAACTCGAAGATTCGATAAGGTCTTTAATGGCTCAATTCGCAGAGTTGAAAAATAATATGGTGATGCCCACTGCTCAGAATAAGGGCTATGATCGCAACGATGAGGTTACTATCGTACACTTGTTTGATAACGCACCTGGAATCACCACCCATATACAATTGTCAAATTATGCTATTGATATGGGCGCATTTGGTGAAACGCGCACTTTGACGGTGCAACAATTTGAAGAGCTTGTTGGTAAATACCGTTCTTGGTTCGATCGTGGCATCATTGCAGTCGGAGCGGGCTCTGAATATTATGCAAAACGTAACAATCTCAAGATGGCGTCGGAATCTTTGATCGATTCTGATTTCATTCGTAAACTCGGCACTATGCCAATGAGTGATGTTCAAGACATTTACGAAAAAGTTTGTGATGGACAAAAAGATTTCATTGTGAGCTATTGGAAACGTAAATTTATTGAAAAAGCGCCCGAATTCAGAGATTTGAGAAAGTTGCAAATCCTCAATGGATTTACTAACAATTCGTTCGAGTACGAGATTCTCGAACTTACTACTAAAAAATAATTTTAGGGGGTCGTTATGATTCTGTTTGAAGATATTTTTAATCGTGCGGTGAATTTGTTTGACGACCCCGATATACAACGTGCATATGAACTTAATCCCGTTGAGTTTTCAAAAACAATGAGACCTTATCTCATCAATGGTCTTGGCATGTTTGCAAACCCCACTACGGTTTCCTCGCGTTTCTCTGATTATACAGAAGCACAAGGCAAGCTGGAGGTTTTTGATGGTGACGGTGGAGCAACTTATACGTTGTCCACTGTCCCAGTAGACAACTCTGTTATGAGTTTCTTTATCGGGAGAACTCCCGATCCGCTTGCTGAATATGACTCCACAACTAAAACAGTCACATTTTCAACTGACGTTCCTGTTGGAACTAGTTGTAGTTGTGAGTGGTACTATGCGGGTGAATTCAAGGCGGACTTCACAGGTTTTTCTTCAAATATTTCGCCCTTGTTTATAGCTTCAAGGACTAAAGATATTTTGGCTCATTGCTTGCTTTTGGGTTGGGCGGAAAATGAGAAAAACTTTATGCTTGATATCCGTAATATTTTAACTGATACGGATTTCAAGTTACACTCTCCCGCCAATTCGGTGAGGGCAAAAACAGAGTGGTACCAAAACATTAGAGAGGGTTTGAACGACCTTACTCAAAAATTATCCTGGGACTTGTGGTCAGGAGCAATTGGAGGTAAACAAATTGGAAAATAAACTTATATTGTCCAAAGAGGCAAAAAAAGATTACCTTCAAAAATTGAGTAAGCGTTGCATCAAAATTCTTTATTTGATTGAAGATGAGGGGAAGGGAATTAACAAAGGAGTGGCTGACGATTATATTGTCGGACAACTTTTTGAAGTTAATTCTGCTAACATTCTTTTTGATGGCGAGCTCATTGATGTTATTGTTAAATTGAATGGTATTAGAGATTATTCTAATCAGCCTTATAATTTAATAAGAAAACAAGTCTTTGAGACCAAAGGAATTATCGATCATTTGTTAAAGACCTTATGATCGGAAGGGGGTTTGCGTGGGAAAGGTTTATGACAGTTCTAATAGACGTAGTCCTTACTACTTAATTTCACAGACTCCGCGCAATCAAGTACCTGACAATTATTGGCTTAAAGAATTACAGGACAAAGTTGACGCGGATTGGGATTATCGAGAAAATAGATTCTTAATAGAAAAGGAGTCTGTTTTTGGCACAGAGCAATTTGAGCCTTTAGAGGTTGTGTTGCAGTCGGTAAAGAGTGATAAAAACAACACAGTCATTTCTGATGACTGGAGACGAGTTGTATTCCGCGATATTCACTACAAGTGTCCACTTGGATTAAAATTTAGATTTTCGTATGATTTTCTAGATAATGAACCCATTGAGGACAAAAACATTTGGTTGGCCAGCAACCGTGATACTATTAGCCCAACGTCGAGTGTAATTATAGTGAGATGTAACGGCACTATTGGTAGCGAGTATGTTGACTCAAAAGGTGTGACTCGCTATCATTACGAACCCGCTGTTCAAACAAAGGATTTAAAATCGGTCAATTTGTTTTACAACGAAACAGCAGTGGGACAATCTTCGGATTTGGTAATCATTGTACAGCACAACAAGTATACGCGAAATTACTATGTTAACCAAAGGTTTATCATTGGATATGATCAGGTATATAGAATTCAAGCAATGAGTAAATTTGCTTCGAATTATACCTACAAGACTGATGATTTGGGAACAATAATTTTGTATCTAGAGATTGTCGAAAAATCTCAATATGACAACTTCGAGACTCGTATTGCGTATAACCAAAAAGAAAGAGTCGAGGTTGAAGAGACGGGTAATGACGGTTTTTATAGTATTAAAATGGAATTGCCCGAAACGATTCCCGAGATGTTGGGTGCTGAACCGATTGAGTTTAAGCCTGTTGTATATTTGGATGAGAGAGCAACCGAAATTCCAGTTACAACCGAATGCAAGTTAATGAATATGTCGACGCCTCCGCAGCCTGTCGCAGACGAGATTCGAGACAAGTATGTCAAATTTGAAAAGTTGGAAGGTAATACTTTTACTTTGCAAAAACTTAGGTTTTATCCAGGTGGCAATCTCTATGTTACTTGTAAGGCTCAACCTGAGGGTGGAGAGGAATTAACTTACACGTTCAATATGTCATTAAGGGGGTTATAAGGTATGGCAGAATACAAGGGATCTTATGATGAATGTACCAATTATAACCGTTTGACGAACCTAGACAGCCTTGAGTGGAAGATAATTTCACACTTGTTGTATAGTCAAACAAAAAACGCACAAAACATTTGGAAGATTTTGAAATATCCGACAATGGATTGCTTACTGCAAGATAATGTTTCTTTAGAGGACCGCTACGCACTGATAGATACGGAAGACGGGAAAGAAACAAATAAAAGGATGTTTTTATCTCCATATGTTGACGATGCTTGGACGGAGCAATGTGCTCACGTTCACATTTATGTAGACGGCATCTTCCCACAAAACCACGAAGTCGCAACGGTTAATGTGGCTATAGAAACGATTTCTCATAGCAAGATTATCAAGGTTTTGGGTGATGCCGACGGACGAGATATAAATCCATTGCTTCCCCCGCCGAATCCTAACGATTCGAACAAACAAGGGGAGCCCGTGGTTTTATACAAAAATCGCGAGACGGTTCTTTTGAAGAGCATGATCGCAGAGTTGAATGGTTTGTATTTGGATGGAGTTGGATATTTTCAATTTAACCAAAAAACAAACTCTTATAACAACTCGCAACAAAAGTTATGGAACGGAAGGACGTATATCGGTCACATCACTAAAATGGCGATGCTGGTATCGGGTGTGTCCGAAGGACCGAACTACAATTTTTAAGGATTCTAACAGTTGGAGAAGAGCGCAATATATCGAAAACTGTCGGAATATAAGGATGAGAAAGGAGGAAAGGAATGGATAAGTATGGGTGTTTAAGTGAGGCGCTCGGCAACGAAATTCGTCAATACGACGCGTCCTATTTTACTTATGACGAACCTGTTCCCTTTTGTGGTTTGTTGATTTATCCAATCACAATGCGGTATTATAACGACTTTATGTTGGCGAATCCGTGTTTGTTATTGAACAAAAACGAAACTATTGAAGGCCTCAAGCAGACTCATCTAGATTTTCTTATTGGTAAACTAAATGACCAAGAGGAAGGCCAACTTTGGACCCTTCGATTGTCCAAACTCTTTGAGCTAATTTTCCACTTTAAAGACGGAGTGCGTTGCACTCAGTGTGGGAGCACAATGACTTACGCCGAGTTTATAGCCAAAAACAAAGAGATGTTGGAAGCACAGCACGAAGGGGAAGAAAAAATGGCGGCTTGCCAGAACTGCGGGTCAACACAGTTTGAGGCGATGATACGATATGCTGCAAATCCAGAAACGAAAAAATATGAGTTAGTCGTAGCGGGACATAAGATCGACGCTGCGGCGTTTGAGCGTTTAAGGCAAATTGTCATGTATCAGAATTTACCTGATTATTATGATGACAGCAAGATTGATCCCGATTTGAAGAAGGACTACGCGGAACGTATCAGAATTAAAAGCCAAAAAAGTGGCAAAGCTACTACCGAAAAAAAGATAGTGTGTGTTGCCGCCAAGACCAGCTACAAGATGGACGAGCTGTATAATATGCCCATCAGAAAGTTCTTAATGTTGTTAACTGCTGTCGACGACGCCATTCAATATGAGGCAACTCGTGTGGGTATGATGACAGGTATGGTATCAATGAAAGAACCGCCCGAACATTGGATATACAAAAAAGAGACGGATGTTATGGGTGACGCTTATAAATCTCTTGATGAATTCAAGAGTGAAATGTCTCAAGTTTAAAATCTATTTTCATTTATATAAGGAGATACAATTATGGCAAAATATTTTTTGGGCTCCGTTGGTAGCGCTGAAGCTTTCCGTATGGTTAATGGTCAACCGCAAATGGCTTTCGTCGCAAAGACCTTGACGGACTCTTCGATTTCTGTCACAATCACGAAAGACGAACTTCGTGGTGGTACTGGCGCACCTGTCGTGACCAACTTCTTCCATGATCCCGCAGTGGCAATTACACTCACAGACATTCTTTTCAAAGAAAGTTACATTGAGGCGCAACTTGGAACAGAATTCAAAGGCGGCAATGTAAACGCGTATTATACCGAAAAAGAACCTTTGGTGGTCAGAAATGGAGCAATTGAGCTTACTAAGACTCCTGTAGCTCTTGACATGTTGAAGTGTGACTCGGGTAGTACAGTTTTAGTGTGGTACGCAAAAGAAGGCACGGATGAATATACTGTTCAAGCTTTGAGCGCACCCACAAAAACAGTAACAATTGCTGGTGCAAGCGAAGGCGAGAAGTATTGCGTTCGTTATTTAGCGGATAATATTCTTGCTCGTGAAGCAGTTGTTAAGAGCGACATGGTTCCGAAAGAACTTATGTTGGTTATTACTGTCCCGATTTTCGCAGGCGATGCTTGTGCGGCTTCAAAAGCGAGCAAAGCTGGCACGCTTACGTTTGAAGTTCCGAGATTCCAACTTGATGGTGGCCAAGAGTTCACCTTCAACATGAGTTCGAACGCAACAATGAGCCTCAATGGCACTGCGTTGGTCATGAACGAAGGTTGCGATGCCAACAGTGGCAAACTCTTCCGTATTATCGAGGTAATGGACGATAATAGCGTCGTCAAAGAGATTAAGATGATTGCAATTGATCCTGAGAGTGCAAAAATTGGAAACAAGCAAAGCGACTTGGCGGTTTATGCACTTTATAAAGACAAAACTCTTGCATTGCTTTCGAGCGATGATATGACGCTTGAAGTGGGCAACACTAGCCAAGTGAAAGGCCACGAAGGAGAATTCATTGCTGGTACTACCATAAAAGCGACACTGAAAGCAAATACCAAATTGAGTGATTCTTATACGGTGCCTGCTGCTACGGTTTAATGCGTAATGGAATTCCCAAAAAGGACCTTGCATCCTTGTAAATTTGCAAGAGGTTGCGGCGCTGATCCGTATTCGTGTGATAAATTGGAAGGAGCAGCTTGCCCCTTTCAACGTTATTGCCACAATGAAAAACGCTGGATACCTAACAGTTGCAAAGACAACTGCAAAAATTTTCAGTCAAAAACTGAGTAATTAGATGTTTGGGGCCGTACATATTCTTATGTACGGCCCCAATTTCTTATTTTTACAAATGAACACTTGTTCATTATAACTCGAAAATAATCCCACAGTTTGTGGGTACAAATAAAAATATCATTTTATTTAAAGAGGTAGTTCCATGAGTAATGTAGATATTGGGTTAATCGTCTCACTTGTTGGTGTTGTCATTGCTGCGATTACTGCTATGGTTGCAATGTGTACAAAACTAAAAAACAAGTTTGGTGAATTAGCAAAAGACGGTAACTGGAAGAAACTCTATCCTATGATTCTTAAAGCTATTGCGGAGGCAGAGGCGACTGGAAAATCTGGGGCAGAAAAAAAAGAAATTGTTATGGCAGCTGTGGATTCTTTTGCGAAGGAATTAGGTATTCAATGCGAAGTTGATCAAATTTCCGACGCAATCGAATTCATTATTGATTTTTCAAAAAAAGTAAATAAGAAGTGAGGAGAAAATTATGGGACAAAAATATGAAGGCACATTGATTATTCAAACCAATGATAATTATAGTCCTACGGGCGACTATCGTTTGGAGTCAATATCTAGTCTGGCGTCTGAAGAAGACATCCTGAAAGGCAAAAAAGCTTATGGAGCGCAGGGTGTGGTGTTGAACGGTTCTTATGTCGCACCTGAGAAAGATCCTGAGTCTGAACCTGTAGCGTAAACAACTATCGTAAAACATCCATAATATTGGTTATGGGCGATTGGATAGGCACATTGAATCTTGGGATTCAATATAAAAAGGTTAACAAAAAATAACTAAAGGCTCGCTATCATAGTGAGTTAAGTAGGAGGGAGTAGAGTGGCAGTTGTTCAAGGTATTTCAACTCGAATTATACAAAAACACGATACCACAGAGCAATGGGAACAATCGAACACTTTTATCCCTCGTAAGGGCGAAATAATTGCTTATGACGCCGAATACGGGGACGATGGTGTCCAGTTGCAACCCCCACGATTAAAAATTGGTGATGGAGTCCACATTGCTTCGGCGTTGCCTTTCATTGTAATAGACGAATTATCTCCCGTGGCATTTTCGGGGACATATACGGACTTAACGAACCGACCAGATTTGACTCTTGGGGGAATCGCTGCAATTTTGGGTTTAACAACGGTCCAGTTGCAACAATTGATAGCTTTAGCAAAAATAACCACAGTTGATAGCACTCAGGTAACGATTGACTCCAACTTAAAGACTCAGTCTTATGATACACAAAATTGAGGTGAGCGATTATGGAGTCGGGTTATAAAAATCGGGGACAAGACATAGGAAATTTGTTAGAGTTTTTCACTATTGATGAACAAAACACTTATACGGTGGTAGACTCTCGCTTTACAAACGGTAACGGGAAATATAAGAAAGGTGGCGTTGATTTAAAAACCGCTATTGGTGGTACATTTCCCACTTCGGCTGGGGCCGATTATCCAGGCGGCTACAATTTGTTGCCGCCTTACAAAACTAACGGAGCACCAATAGATGTTGCCCTTAAAGGATGCCGTCCAATTGGAATTCCTTTGAAAGATGTTGGAGCGGGCTCGTATGTCATTTACCGTTCTGGAGACAAGACATATTTTGTTTCGGGAAATCAACCATCGGGCGGAGAAGAGTTGGCTCACAATCCGCAATATGTGTTTTTTGAATTACAAGGTCCAGGAGGTGGAGGTGGCGGCACTCAAAACCTCTATTCGGCCAGTGGAGGAGCTTCGGGGGCGTATATGTTTGGCTGTTTAAAAATCAGTAGCCCCATTTACATCACTGTTGGACAAGGTGGAAGAGGCGGCGCTGGCGTAACAATAGGAAAGGGAGAGGACGGTCAAACAGGTACTGCTTCTACTATACAGACGCAATATGGAGGTGTCACTTACACTTTAACCGCAGGTTCGGGGACAGGTGGAGAAGGTGGTAACAATGGAAACAAAGGTGGAACCGCTGGAACTTGTTCTTTTACGCCACAGTTAATCGATAATGTTGAACAGTATAAAATTATTGGGCAGTATCCTGGTTCTCCTGGATGTTCTCGACGAACTCCTGCTTCCGAGCAAAACGGGAAAGAGGCTGTATACAACCACTGGCTAAAACCCGAAGGTGGCTCTTTTACGCGACCTGGTGGTGTGGGAGGAAGTAGCAAAGACGAGGCTGGTTATGGCGGAGGCGGCGGAGCTTCAGTTTTTGGAGATGGAGCAAATGGGGCCCACCAAAAAGATGGTATCACACCAACTGCATATGGGGCTGGTGGCAGCGGCGGCGGCAACTATGTCGGACGTAAGTACGATGGAGGGGCAGGTGCTGATGGTAGATTTATTTTATATTATTAGGAGGGGACATGGGACAAAAATACGAAGGGACTCTAATTATTCAAACTAATGATAATTACAGTCCAACAGGGGATTATGTATTAACCCCTCTTGGTAATCAAGCAGATGCTGCCAAGGTTTTAAGGGGTTACTCGGTTTATGATGCTTATGGTAATGTTATTGACGGTGTGGGAGAACTTGGTTCTATCGATAACCCCATCATAGCAAAAACCGAAGAAGAAATGGACAAATTAAACGTAAGCGAATTTTTTGGCAAGTTTGTCAAATATGTGGGGCCGACCACAGATAAATATGTACAAAACGCTTATTATGTAATTACGGAGGGCTGAAAATTTTATGATTCAACGAATTATGATTGCTGATTATAATCAGCTACTCAACACTCCTATTGAAAATAAGGATTTAAGTTCTTTTTCTCCGAAAGACGCAAGTAGTGACAAAATCTATCATCATCTTGGTGCCACAACGGGGCAGTTAAAACACAACGAGCTTTATCGCTCAGATGGTTCTAATTGGGTAGCTTTAGATTCAACCGAAGAACTACAAAAGTATCAACAAAAGTTAACAGCGGGTCCTGGAATTACGATAGACAGCAACAATGTTATTTCCGCTTCGGAAGTGACAGCGGGTGCTATTCAGGTTGAAACACAAGCACAATTGCCTACCGTTGGCGATGTCGGCGGTGTTTATTTTGTTTTATCCGAAAATGCTGTGTACTGCTGGAACGAAAACAAAAAAACCTATCAATGTATGGGTCAAAATTACGAACATTTTATTCTCAATGGTGGAGACGCCTTGAGTGAATGATTACATTATTTCAATAAGGAGAATTTATGGAGAAACAAATACGTACTACTTTAATTTTACGTAATGACACCAGTGCTAATTGGGCTGCTTCATCTCTTGTTTTGAAAAAGGGTGAGGTCGGTTTTGATACTGATTTGCACATTTTCAAGGTTGGCGATGGAACAAAGACTTGGAAACAAATCGAGACTCATTTTGTGGATTTCGCAGCCGTTGAAAAAGCAATTGAGGATGCAACAAAGAATTTGCATACGACTGACGTCTATCAAAAAGAAATAGCATTGGGTGGCGATAAGGCTGCTGCGCTTGCGGAAATTGCAAAACCTGTAAAAGGTGATATCGCAATTATCAAAGAGGCTTTGCAAGGCGGCAAATACCAATATACTGCTTATGTCCGTGGCGAAACCAATTGGGAAGCTATGGACGGCAATTACGACGCAGAAAACGTCTATTTCCAAAAGGATTTGACGATTACTGCTCCGATTGGTGTCCAAACCATTCCTTCAAGTGGTTCTAAAACCCTTTCAACGACAGGCAAAAATATTAAACAAGTGTTTGATATGATTCTTGCTCAAGCTCAAGATCCCAAAGTAACACAACCGTCGGTTTCAATCAGCTTAACTGGAGCTGGAGCAAAAGAAGTTGGTAGCGAATTTACTCCTTCGTACACTGCTTCATTCGACAAAGGTAAATATCAATACGGACCAGATACTGGTATCACTGCTACTTATGCGGTTAGTGACACATTTTCTCATACGGCAACTACTGCGACTGGTGCATTTGAAGCCTTTACGGTCGGCGATACCACCAATTACAAAGTTAGCGTAACTGCCACGCACACCGAAGGTGTTATTCCCAAAAACAATTTGGGTTCAGAAGTTCCTGGCAAGAAAATTACGGCTGGCACAAAGAATGCTACTTCGGGTGCTGTTACTGGTTACAGAAACAGTTTCTGGGGTGGTGTCAACTCTAAAGAAGGCACTCCCACAAGTGCGATTATTAGAGGTTTGGCTGGTAAGAAAGGCGGCGCAATCTCAGCGGGTAATACGGGTGATGCTCAAGAGGCTGTTGGTGACATGCGTGTTATTATAGCTGTTCCTGCGCCGAGAACTATCAGTTCAATCAAAGACGTTAATGGATTGAATGCAGAAGCGTTCAGCGCATTTACCCACATTACCGTGAATGTAGAAGGCGCGAACGGCTATGAGGCTAAGTCGTATAACGTATATTACAAAGACAATGCTGCAGCTTGTGATAAAGCGAACAAGTGGCATTTCACTGTAGCATAATAGAGGGAGGTAAAAATTATGTCAATGAATTTTGGTAAATTGAACTTTGCTGTTGGCTTTAACAGAACCTCAGCGTTCCCCCTTGATGCCAACAGCTATTTTGAGAATTATAACGATGCTGTCACTGCTGCTGCGGGTGCTGCAGAAGTAGGTAGTGCAGACAGCGCATATTACATTGGTCAATTGTTGATTGTCAAAGATACAACCGAAGGTGTTGGTCTTTATCAAATCAATGCGGGTAAAACGCTTACAAAATTTGGCCAAGCTTCAAGTGCAGATGAACTTGCAAGCAAAATTAGTGCACTTGAAGCACGTTGCGCGGTAATCGAAGGTAAACTCATTCTTGCGACAACGGAAAAAGATGGCTTCATGTCGAAAGAAGACAAAGCAAAACTTGACGGTATTGCAGAGGGTGCGCAAGTTAATGTCCTTGAAGGTGTTAAAGTTGACGGCGCAGAGCTTGAAATCGTTGATAAAAAGGTAAATATCGATCTCAGCTCTTATGCTAAGAAAACCGAAGTCGAGGCAGTACAGAGTGTTGCTAATGCTGCGATGCCGAAAGCGGGTGGTGAGTTCACTGGTGCTGTAACAATTCAAGCTCCGACGGAAGACATGAACCCCGCAACGAAGAAATACGTTGATGATGCTATTAGCGGTATAACCGAATTTGAATTTAGCGTTGTTGATGCACTTCCTCAGACTGGCGAAAGGGGTATTATATATCTTGTAGCGCATGCACACGGAACGGGCGATATATATGATGAATATATCTGGGTAACCGATAAGTTTGAAAAGATTGGTAACACAGATATTGACTTGTCTTCTTATGTAACTGATGACAAACTTACAGCAGAAATCAATAAGCTGACTCTTGCACAAGTAGCTGTTGGTGCTGGTAAAACGCTCAAAACTATTCAACAAGAGAATGGTAAGGTTACAGTTGAACTTCAAGATATCGCAATTACCCAAGCTCAAGTTGAAGGATTGGTAGACGCATTAGCAGGTAAACAAGCACACAGCAGCAATCTTGATAACTTTGATGCACTTGCTGGTACTGGTCTTGTTAAGAAAACTGCCGATGGTTACGAAGTCGATAATTCTGCATATATTACTGGGGCAGCTCTTGATGGTTATGCTAAATCAGCAGACGTTACGGCAGAAATCGGTACAGCGGTTAGCGGAGCAAAAGCCGAACTCGAAAGCGAGATTAACAAAAAACAATCTATTATTGACGCTGATCATAAGCTCAGCGGTTCTTTGATCGATGGTTCTGTTGCGACAGCGGGTGTTGCTGACTCGGTTAGAGGCGTTCTCACAGCTGGTGGAAAAACTTATAACGGTTCCGAAGCTGTTGAAATTACTGCTGCTGATCTGGGTGCGTTGACAGAGATCCCCCAAGCGACAGCAGAAGCTTTGGGCGGCATTAAGCTTGGACACACGGAAGGCGCTAATGAACACGCAGTTGTGCTCGATACCGAGGGTAAGGCATATGTTACGGTTCCCGTACCTGAAGCTCTTACTTATGGCGTATTGTCAAATGGTGGTCTTGCCATCAATGAAAATCGTGAGTTTTCTATCGCAGCAGGTGGCATTCTTACTGCAATGATCGGTGACGATCAAGTGACTGACGCAAAGATCGCGGCTGTGAATGTTAACAAATTGTTCCAATCCGAGGGTGACGAACTTATTCTTAATGGCGGCGACGCTGGTGTTAAAGCATAAAAAATTTTAATATAGAGCTCGGCGCGGTCCACTCCGTGCCGAGCAGGAGGAATATAAATAATGGCAACTACTACACTTAGTACAAGAATTACTTTAAAATATGATACTCTGGCCAACTGGAATGCTTCTCAATTCATTTTGAAAAAGGGCGAAGTTGCAATTTGTTCTTTGGATACTGGCGAAACAGTAAATCAATCTACTCCGCCTGCGGTGCTTTTGAAAGTTGGCGATGGCACGCATAAATTTAGCGAACTTCCGTGGGCGAGTGGTCTTGCAGCGGATGTTTATGGCTGGGCAAAAGCACCAACTAAACCGTCTTACACTCCGAGTGAAGTTGGGGCAGACGCTTCTGGCTCGGCAGCTGGTGCTTTGAACCAAGCAAAAGAGTATACGGACCAACAGATTGCAGCTATTCCTAAAGCGGCCGAATACACTCTTGAAACGGGAAGTGCCGATGGTTCTGTCGTTTTGAAAAAGGATGGCGTAGCTGTTGGAGATCCTGCAGTTATCAAAGGATTTGCTGATTTGCTCAAAGCGGCGGTTTTTAACGAGTACAAAACAACCAATGATCAGGCCGTCACGGCGGCAGCAAACGCGGCAGCAGCTGCTCAAAGGGCGGCGGAACAGGCTCAAACCACAGCAGATGGAAAATACTCGAAGCCCGAAGGTGGCATCGGTATTGATGATTTGTCGGCTGGCGTGAAAGCTTCTCTCGCAAAAGCAGATTCGGCAATTCAAGATATTTCTGGTAAGCAAGATAAACTCACTCCTGGCAATAATATCTCAATTGCCAACAACACCATCAGTGTTACTGGTCTTGGTACTGCAGCGTTTAAGAACACAGGTGACTTTGCAACTGCGGCGCAAGGCGCAAAAGCTGATTCTGCGGTGCAAAGCGTTGCAGAAGGTTCACAAAATGGTCACATCTCCGTTGATGGCACCGATGTTGCAGTTAAAGGATTAAAAGCACTTGCATTCAAAGAGAGTCTCGCAAAGGGTGATGTTGGCCTTGGAAACGTTGAGAACAAGACGATGGATGCTACTCCGACCGCAAGCTCTGAGAATTATGTAACCTCTGGTGGCGTAAAAACCTATGTTGATAACGCAATCGCGGCGGTCAAACAGTTCCAATATGAAGTTGTCAGCAAACTTCCTACGGCTTCTGCCAACACGATGGGTAAAATCTATCTTGTTTCCGATGTCCATAATTCGGCTGATAATTATGATGAGTTTATCACTCTTGAGAAAGATGGAGCTTACAGCTGGGAAAAGATTGGTAACACCGACATCGATTTGACTGGCTACGTACAGAAGACTACGACAATTGCGGGTGTTGACCTTAAAGATAATATCACCAAGTCGGAGCTCTTGACAGCGCTCAATGTTGCAGACGGTGCAACGAAAGTTGATGAATCAACTGTCTCTGGTTGGGGCTTTACCAAGAATGAAGGCACGGTCAATAGTGTTAAGATGAATGGCAAGGCTGTTGCAATCGTCGATGGCGCAGTTGACCTCGGTACTGTTATTACAGCACATCAAAGTCTTGATGGCAAACAAGATAAACTTAATGATACGCAACTTGCAGCGGTCAATTCTGGTATCACATCAGACAAAGTTTCGACTTACGACGGTTACGCAGCTCTTATTAACGGCAAACAAGGTGCTCTCAATGAGACACAACTTAATGCTGTGAATTCGGGTATAACCGCGGCAAAGGTGACGAAGTATGATGGTTATGAAACCAGCATTAACGGTAAACAAGACAAGATTACATCAGCTAATAAACTTAGCTCTTCGCTTGTCGACGGACTTGGTGCTGCTGCTTTCAAGGGCGTTGATGCTACAATTGCGGCAAACTCTGCAAGCACAAATCTTCCAACATCGCAAGCGGTTGAGAATAGAATCAATGCTCATGCAGGTATCGACAAAGTTGGTACGGTGACTTCCGTGTCCGCGGGTGTTGGTCTCAAGATTACGGGCACCGCAAGTGTGACACCGACGGTTGAAATTGATGAAGCTACCGTGTTCGTTTTTGATTGCGGTTCGGCAACGGTCAATATTGGCTAATTTTAAAAACTTAAACAAAAGACGGGGGTTTAGCGACCCCCGTCGAGCTTTGAGTGAAACCGATCTCAAAGCTTTATTTTGGCTTAATTTGAAATTGATAAGGAGGCCCAAATGGCTACTGAAAAGAAAATAAATTCGAGAATACAACAAAAACATGATGTCGCTGCCAATTGGGCAAAAGCGACAAACTTCATCCCTAAAAAGGGAGAAATTATTATATATGACGCAGAATATAATGCAAGCGGAGAAGAGACACAGGCCGTCAGATTCAAGATCGGTGACGGGTCTAAAACTGTTAATAACCTTCCGTTTGCTGTAATAGATAGAACCGTTAAGCTTGGCGGGGGAAGTGCCCCAAGTGGAGCAACAACCCCTTCTAGTGAAACGGTAGTTAATAAACTTTATGTTAACAAATTTTTAAACTCAAAATCTTTTCGTGCGATTTGTGAGTGGTTAGACTCAGATCAGATACTTGTTATGATTACGACAGAATATTCGGTCATTTATTTACATCATAGCGTAGGCATGTTCAAATCCGAAATCACAACAAGCTCGTCAGATATAACTCCAGTTGATACAAGTAATCTTGGTACTTATCATTTTATCATTGCGACAGAGGTGTACAATACTGGCACTGAGGTCACGAGAAAGGTTCTGTATTCTGAAAGATCTGGTGACGCTCACTTCAGTTATCGAGATCCAGTGACTGGCTCTACTGTAACTTGGGAAGACACGGTAGATGCGGGGTGGTCAGGTATGGTCAACGAGAATTATGAGTATGATGCGGGGGGAGATTATCGTATTATTATTCAACCTGTATATTATGGTCTCGACCAGGGAAAAACACCTGTAGGAAATTATTTTTTTGCGGGCTCCCCTTTTACTGTAGAGTATGCTTCTTCCATATTATCTTCTGTTATTACCGAAAGCACTCTGGGGGGTGATAAAGATAGAGGATATTACTGTAATAAGACTTGGCGAACGAACAGATTAAGCGGTTGGCGTTGTTACCAAACGGGAAACTTGATTGGTGACTTTCCTTTCAATACTGATTTGAATGCAACTGCTTGTGGCACCTGTTTTTATAATATTATAGGTGAGGCCTCGAACGCTTCTGAAGGAAGCTTACAGGGAACTTCTCTTAAACGAGTTATTTTGGAAGCTAACGGCACAATTATCACAAAAGTTGTCCCAATTGTCTCCAACAGAGCAGATGGCAATGGAGATTGGACGCTTTGCGCTTGCTCACTATATGCGGGCAGCACATATGCTAAGTATGGGCTGTGGGTAATTCCTAATCCATTAACGATTGAAGGGCCTTTGGGGGACAGCTCGGAAACAGTTTTTTGGGATAATTCTTGGACGTTTGACACCACAAAGGGTTTTGTTCCCGAGCTTAATGGCCCCGTTGACGGGAAACAAGTAAAATATATTAATTTTGAAGCGTTGAGCTTGTTAAACAAATATTTTATTTTCACACAACAATATGAAACCATTAGGTTGTCTATAAATGAAATCGCCGATATACAAGGGAAATACGCATTGGCGATGGCAAGTAGCGTTGGCGAAATAAGCACCTCTTTGATTAATGTGGAGCAAAGCGTCTCGAATAAGCAGGACAAGATCACGTCAACTAATAAACTTAGTTCCGATCTTATTAGCGGGCTTGGTGCTGCAGCGGCAAAAGCTGTAGATACCACCATTAGTGCAAATTCAACAAGCACAAATCTTCCCACTTCTAAAGCAGTCGAAGACAGAATTAATGCTCATTCTGGTATTGACAAAGTTGGTACCATCACTGGCATTAAAATGAATAGCACGAGCAAAGGCACGAGTGGCGTTGTTGATTTGGGGACGGTTTTGACGAAACACCAAAGCATTAAATCTATTAATACAAATAATACAGCGGCTCAAACTGTTAATGCAAGCGAAGCTATTGCAGGTAGTGGTACAATAAATCTCCATAAGGTTGCAAAAACAGGCAATTATAATGATCTGCTGAATAAACCGACAATACCGAGTGTAAGTGGTAAACTTAATAAGACGACTTATGAGTATAACGAAGAATTAGCTTTAGGTTCAAATGGCAAGGTGCTTATTGGTATTTTCCCAATGTATGATACTAATCTCACAGTTCATATTAGTTCTACGACAAGCACAACTTACAGCGGTACATTAGTTATTGCAACTCAAAATTTCGGTGGTCCTAATCGAATAATAAGATGCAATCTATATGGGGATGCTACTGGAACTCTCCACAGCTGTCTCGTCGTTCAACAAAGTTCCGATGTAACAGACCCCCGAATTTTTATATACGGGAACTTTGCAGGATGGAGTAAAAATTTAGTACATATTCAAGCAGTTGGTTTAGCTGGTCCCCCTGAGGAATTAATGGTTTCCGCAACAACTATTCCAACAACAGATTTAGTTACAATTCACAATGTTTTGGACGAAAATTTTGCTAGATTAACAGGAAATAATAAATTTACAGGTGAGATGAGTGGTGTTGGACATCCATATAGGGTTTTTCCAGATGAAGAAGCTTATGTAGCTTACCAATCTAATCCTCAAAATGTCAAATATACTTCTCAAACAAATGCTGCATTAATTATTAATACTGACGCAAATAATAGAACCGCATTTGTTGATGGCCGAATTGATAATAAGAAGAATGGGACAAAATATGAACTTACTTTGCCCACAAAAACAGGTACGTTGGCAACCACATCGGATATCCCAATTAAGTCGGCAACGCTTTCGGGAACGATATTGACGATAACTTTGTGAGGTGAATTATGGCGTTAAAAATAGGAGCAGTCGAACCAACACAGATTATTGTAGATTATCCTGATCAAAGTTTTTCTGTAAGTACCGAATCGGGAAGACTGAATATTACGAAAACAGCTGAGACAAATGTTGAAGGGGCTGTTAATTATTACTATGTTGGAAGCACCAGTGTAACTTACGCTTACTCACATTCTAGTTTGAAGCTTGAAGACGTCGTGTTGGACAGTTCTTTTAAGACGATTTTGCAAACAGGGGGCTTCACCTATGGTGCAAATTATGTATCAGGAACATTAACCATATCGATTACTTATAGAAACGCAACAACTTCTAGCAGCCCTGCCTCTAGCACGGTTAGAATGTTCTCTCATTCTTTTACTGCGATGCCTTGTGTAGAGATTACTCGATTGAAAGCAAATGGCACTGGCGTGTGGGGCAAGGCATACACATTATCGGTATCTGCTGGCAGCAATGTGAGCATTTCTTGCTCTAGGGGAAGCAGTGCATACCAACATGCTCCAACAGGCTCATTGGCAAATGGAGCGACAATATATGATGGAGACCGTGTAACACTTGTCGCTACTCCAGCGACTGGCTATATGGTGTCGAACTTCCTTTATAACAATAATAGTGTAGGTAAAACGACAGTAAATTATGAGGTAACACGCGATATGTCGCTTTCAGCAACAGCAAAGAAAATTCTAAAGGCGGCGATTATATCAGGCACGGTAGAATACTCTCAAACAGGTTCTATGGGGGAATGGACAGCAAATGTCAAAATCACCAATGACAATCCTTATGCTTGTGAAATTAATTATGATTTATATCGTTATGATGGAACTCTTGTGTTAACAAAAGGTTTTTATTCTATTGCTGCTGGAGCGTCAACTGACATAAGTTCTACTTGGAGTGACAACGGTTATAGAGAATGGGGCGGTTGTAAGTGTGCTGTCTCATTAAGAACTCCTTATCTTTACTCCAATGGTAGTGCTTATTACATGGAAGTTGCTTCCAACACTTGGAATGATTATACCGAACCAGAAGAGACAACGACGACAACAACAACTACGGAATAGAGGGTATAAAATGAAAACATTTGAGATAGACAGAGACGATAATTTTATTTTTTATCAAACTAAATACCCTATTAAATCTTATGCTACAACCTCGGGATATTATATCGATTCTACTACGGGCGAAAACTGTGGTCAGTATGTTGAGATTTACGAAGGTGATGAAGATCACTATGAGCTTGTTGAATTTGGTCAAGATAGCCAGGGGGTTGGAAATGAATAATAGTAAATTTATACAAGATTTACAAAAGTCAAAATTTTTCAATCTTTTGTTTGATGGGAAAGATGTTGTAATGATTTATTTGGCGGGCTCTCGTCTGTATGGTGCGTTGGACGAACGAAGCGATTATGACATTATAGTCGTAGTCAACGGAGAAAACCAATGTGTGAGTTCTAAATTTTTAACTTATAATGGACTAAAAGTTCATTGGTATTGGCGCAATATTGAAACATTAAAAAATAGCGATACAAGTGTTGCTATGAATTGTTATGGCAGTATGTTGTTTGGTCTTTTGAGTGAAGAAAACATTATTTATAAAAACGAAGCTCATATGGTCCAAGTAAATGATTTGTTATTAAATAAACAAGATATTGCACTAACGGGTGTCAAAGCTTTTTATAAAACCCAAGAACAATTAGTAGAAACCATCTGTTCGAAACAGCAGATTAATGAAAGCGATTATACCAAGTTTCTTGGCCATCTGTGCGTGTGTTCGTATTATGTTTTGGGAGAACCGATTGATGAAGAGTTGGTTCTCAAAGCAAAGCGTATTCGTTGGCAGCCTGTAACAGACGAAGATAAACAAAAAATTATTCAGCGTTTATTGTTGCTTAAAAATTGGGTAGAAAATAACAAATAAAATCGCTCTTTTATTTCCCCGTTTTTGGGGAAATAAGAGTGGAAGAACAAGGATTCACAAGGAGAAAGGATGGAAGCAAGATTCCAAAAAAGGTTAAGTGATTACAAGTACGCTCTCGTCTGCGATTTAGCGCAGTACGAGAGCGGCTTTGCTCTTTTAGACGTATCAACAAATGCACTCGTAGAAGTGCAGCAGATTTCCGTGTCTAGGACTACTGACCAACCTACGGGTGAGATGTACGAGAAGTTCGACGATATGGTAAACAATATCTTAAATAAGTACAATCTTCAAGTAGAGGACTTATTGATTATCAAGGAACAACTTCCTATAAACTGCGGACCTCATTCGACGGCTCAAACGTTGCAAGCACTTGCAGCGGCACACGCGGTTTTTAATATCAATATTTATTTAAGAAAACTCTATACTTATTCCAATGGTATACACTCGATTTCAGTTAAGACCTATTTCAAGAAACTTTTGGGAATCGAGAAGCCTCAGAAAGATGATATTCGAGCGGCGGTGTGTAAATATTATGACATCGACCCCGAATCCATCACTCGCGACGAATCGGACGCAATTGCTCTTTGGTTCTGTCTTTGTGGGGCGAAGTGGAATAAAGATATAGATGAACAAATTAAAGTAGAAAAAAAGCATCGTAAAGCTTTGACAGCGAAGCACGCTATCAAAGAGAGCGATAAAGAAATAGAAAGATTGGAGGGACTCAAATGGGACGAACAACAGTTTACAACTCAAATCTCACTCAAGCTTGGCCTTCAGTCAGTAAGCAAAACAGACAATTAGTTAAAGAGTTTATAGATTATTGCAAGGCAAATGACCGTAGTGCACAAACCATCAAACAATATGAGGCTCAATTGAAAGTTTTCTTCTGCTGGAATTACAACGAGAATGACGACAAGTTTTTTATTGATTTGAAGAAACGTGATTTTGTGAGATATCTTGGTTATTTGCGTGGGCTCGGTTTGAGTTCAAACAGAGTGGCTTCTTTGAAGTCGGCAATCAGCAGTTTGGCGAACTGTATTGAAGTGTTGGATGAGGATTTATATCCAAATTTCAGGAATCTAATTAAAAGTCTCGAACCTGTGCACAAGACACCCGTTCGTGAAAAGACGGTTTTGACCGACGAACAAGTCGAAGAGTGCTTAAACAAACTTTTGGAACAAAATCAATGCCAAATTGCTTGTGCTCTCGCTTTAAGCTTGGCTTCGGGAATGAGAAAAGCAGAACTTACTAGAATGAAAGTTGAGTTTTTTGATGAGAAGCATTTGGTTTTTGATGATAAAATGTATAAAACAGGAATTATTAAAACCAAAGGACACGGTTCGAGTGGTAAGCAGATTCCCAAATATGTGTTGAGAGACAAATTTCAACCCTATTTTGATGCGTGGATGAAGCAGCGCGCCGAACGCGGAATAGAATCGCCGTGGTTGTTTGTAACCGCTGGCGAAGGTAAATTTATTCAAGCAACGGTGTCGCAAATGAATACTTATGCGGAAAAAATCGGAGCCTTAATGGATGTCCCTTTTTATTTCCACTGTATGAGACATTTGTGGACAAGCAATATGCAACGAGCTGGATTCCCAGATTCGGTTATTGCTGAAATTCAATCATGGGAATCTCTTGAAATGGTAAAAAGATATTCGGATATTCCGACAGAAGAGCGTTTGGCTCAGTTCTTTAATGGAGAAGACAAGGAGTAATTATGGAAAACAAGGTTTTGTTATCAGATATAGTATTAAAATGGCTTAAGTACCGCGAGGCTCTGCAAAAGGGCGAAGCAACAGCTGAACAAGTTGAGGAATTTGATAAAATTTTTCCGCAAATTTTGGTCAAGGATTATTTACCAATGAAACAAAAGGAAATGGCAATTTCACAGATTGTGTGGTATACCTTTGACAAACAACCAGGTGAAACCTATATAGATTGCATGTCAAATTTTGAAATTTGTTTGATTTTGTATGGGCTTTTGGGCTACACGACTATTGAAAATGATTTACAAATGGCGGCTTTAAGTGCTTCTATTGTGGACATCTTGTATGAATGTGGGTTTGTAGATAAAATTTTGAGCTTTTGCAAAAAGGACTATGAGAGGTTTTGTCTTATGGCAGAACGAGCTGTCAATTTTAAATCAGGGCTTGATTTGTTAGTTTCTTTGGAGAGTTTTAATCCTGAAGTAATTCGTAATACTGCCGAGTCTTTGAAGGGAACCTTGAGTGGCCTAACACCTGAAGCGTTGCGGGGTATGGTGAAGATTGCTCAAATGAATGACCCAGCAACTTTGGCGGTTGCAGAAGCATTGGATAGGTTTGGCATTTTAAAAACTAAAGAAGATGTTGAACAAATTTTAAAAACTTAAATAAATATAAAATAAACAAAAAATTTTGTTGTATTTTGCTCAATTGGTGGGCGAAGGAGGTACCATGGACGGTATGCAATATACTCCGATTTTAGGAGAACCAAATTTAGGTGATTCTTGGGCATCGTCGGGCCGAGCGTTGGTGTCGATGTTGGAAGATGCTCAACTTAATGCTAAAAACTTAGGCAAGGCCGCTGAATATTTGGGTAACGCATCTGATGAGGCGATCAAAATGGCGGCACAAGCGGGAGAAATCACCAAAGTTCAAAAAGACGCAATCATGTGGATGAACAAGCAGCTAAGAGAACAAACGGGACTTGTCACCAAAGAAATCGTAAATTCGACAAAGCAAATGTTTGCTTCTATTGCTCAAAAAACGGGTGGTTTGTCTCCTTCGGTCGTTCAAGAAGCGGCGAGAACTCTTGTGCATCCTCTGGTGGAAAAAATTGTTGGAGGTTTAAGTACTAGCGAAATTGGCAAATATGCGATGTCGCTAGTAGATCAAGGGCTTGGTCTTAAAAATTTGAATCGTTATTCTTCTGGTTATCGCGCCGCTCTCGAGGGAATTGGGAAGAATTTCAAAGGTGCTATTGAGAGCAGTAAGGAACTAAAAGAGCAATTTGACAATATTCGAAAAATTTTAAGCGAAACTACTTTGGCCGATTTTTCTGAATCAACTGGATCTCAGAAAGTTAACCGAGCCATAGTTGATTTTCTCAAGGCGGCAGGCACTCCTTCTAAGCCCTTATCGGGTAAAGACTTTAGTGGTGGTGCTCGTTCTGTTACTCGTATTGCGGCCAATATTGCCGCTAAAAGCTTCCGAACAGAATCAGAGGCAGAGAAGCAAATTTTAGCCTTGTTTGGTGATAATCAAATATCCGAAGCGGGAAAGGCTCGTGCTAAGCAAGCAGCAAAATACGCTGCAAATATGCAAAAAAATTCAGGTCAGAATGTTGAAATTGTTAGAGAAAAAGGTTCTAATGAAATAAAGGTTCTGGTTTATGGAGCAGACGCTCGTGATAAGAGTGGAAAAGTCGATCGCCGTAAGGCGGCAACAGCTTCTTTTGCTATTACAGGTGCAGATAAACGCGTTGAAGATTATATGATCGTTAACGGAAAGAAGATGTCTGTTTCTGACGCAAAAGCCCAATATTTGGTAGATATGTCATCACGTCACGTGCCACAAAATGTAGCAGCGACTAGGGCTAAAATAAGAGAAATAAACCAACAAACTAGTTTCAAATCCCCATCCCAATACGAACGAGAAGATAATTTAAGAGGCACTGGTGCTGATAAAAAATTAACTGAAAGTAGAGTAAGATTTGATAAAGAAGTTGAACGCTTGGTTAATATTGAGAAAGAATTAGGCTCGACATTGACAAATCGTCAATTGGAAAATGTTTATGGTCAGTTAATAATGTTGTCGGCAGGCCGCAAAAAGTCAGATCCTGGAGTAAAAGCCATGTTGGACAGGTTTCAAAAGGATTATGGATTGTCCGCAAAAGGTATAAAAGCTTTTTCTGAAAATTTTTCTTGGCTTTCTGACATGGGGGCAATGTCTGAAGAAGATCTGACGAATATGCGGTTGTGGGATTTGAAAGCAATGCAAGACAAAATGGCTTTGGTTACTCGTAAAATTCAAGGTCGCGATATTATGCCTTATGCAAAGGCTGGTAAAATTCCGCAGGCTCAAAATATTGAAATTGATTTAAGTCGTTTGTTTGACGAAAAAGGAGAAGTTAATACAACTTTTGCTAATCAAGCTAAAGATGTTAAAGCTGCTGTTGAAGTTGTAAAAAAATATAGAGATACTCTTGAAGGTTTGGCTGACGGTATTGCTTTGGTCTCAGAAAAACAAATAGAAAATCTTGATGTTGTCCGTAAAGATGTTTCTGTAAAACTTTCAGAAGAAGAATTTAAAGATATTGCTAAAAAATTAAAAATAGATAGCAAAAATTTGAAAAAATCAGCTTCTTTGAAAAAAATTTATAAAGCGTTGCTGGGTAAAGAGGGGCGGACGTCAACCAGCGAACGAGTACGTTTTTCTCGTGATGAAGAAACGGGTGATATCGAATTAATTGGGAATGAACTTGTTAAAGCACATACGGGTACTAAAATCAATAGTGCTTATGGTAACTTACGTAATGTTTTACGAGCAGTACCTTCTGAATTGATTGAAGCCCTTTCTGTTATTACGGGTATTGATTTGATGGACGGAAAATCATCACGAGCTACGGTAATATCAGCAAGAGAGAGTCAACTTTCTTCTCGTAATATTGGTCCAATGGTAACTCGCGTTATAGCCAATACAATCGACGAATTAAGCGCGACAGACATCAAACAAGAAGTTGATAAAATTGATACCTCAAACCTCACCGAAGGATTAGCAGATGCTATTTTAGGAGTATTGACCAATAAGCTCAGTTTCGATGAAGCCCTAGAAAAATATGCTGGTTCAAATGTAAAAGCGCGTACCAAAATGACGGGAGAAGCTTTGTGGTTGATGGACCAACTGACTGGTGGTCGGAAAGGGTATAGATTAGAAGATAATAAGCTTGTCACTGATCGTATTGCGACCAGTTATATGGATATTATTGGTACTCGCGCGGGAGAATATTTCCCTCATGGGACCGCTACGTTGCCGACCAACTGGGAGGTCGAAGACTTATTGCGTTCTGCACGCATGGCGGGAGTTAGTGTACAAGAACCTGAGAAATTACGTCGTTTACAAATGATGAGTTTTGGAGCGACGGCAGAAGACATTGATGAACGCAATCGCCGTTTGGAAGATTATCGAGAGAATATTCGACGCAACCAAGGACTTCTTAATTCTAGAGCGGGCTTAAATGCTAATTATATTGCTCAGCAAGACGATGGCAATCTAATTGTTGTCGGACAATCGGGTTTATATGGGAATCAAGAGCATTTTATAAATATTGATGCGTTGCGCCGCACACGAAAATTAGATAACGGTCAGACAGATACTTTACAACGAACCGAAGAAACTATATGGGGCAAGCTTGAAGCGCAATTGGATAAAATTGACAAAACGCAAGCACGCATTTTAGTGGATCTGGGCGCCGATATGGGCGAAGCCCGTTATTTAGAGCTCAATAAAGACACAAAAGAATTAGGCGATTACAACGACACTTTGGAAGATTTACTTATTGCTGTGCAACAGGGTGAATCTCCAGAAGAGAAAAAGCGATTATTGGCTGAGGTTTTCAAATCAGCAGCCTATAATTATGAAAATACGGGTGGTGCTTTAAATGCCCAGTTTTTGGCTAAAATGGCTGAAAACCAAGCAGAAGCTAGACATGCGGCTGCAAAAAAGTATGGTTCCTCATTGGCGAGTGGGGTGTTTTATGGTGAAAACACTAATATTACAGATATCGACGTTTCAAAAGAAACTAACGAAGAACTGAAGAAAAGAATTAAAGAAACTGGCGCCTACATCGATCAGGAACACGTACGCGGACAAGTGGCTTTGGATTTATCCAAATATACCGACGAAGATTGGCAAAAAAACACTTTGGCCTATCTTGAGTTTTTTGGAAAAAATTCTCAAGGCGATTGGTCGGAAGTTCTTAAAAATGTAAAAAACTACAAAGATGCGGTTGATTTTGTCACCAACGCTTTGACAGTTGGTACTGCTGAACATTCTGCTCTTTATGGTGGTTCTGACCCGTTGTTGACTCGAGGTTTAAGCGGCGCGATTGGCAGACAGCCCTATAGTCAAGCAATTAATGCCCAATTTGGGGGCATGTTGTTTGGTAAGCAAGGACTTGGATTAAATGTTTTAGAAAGCAACCGAGGCTTAAACCAACTTATAAAAGGCGACTTTGATGGTGATAAACTATTGGTTGCTTTGAATAGCTTGATTCAAACGGCTCAAGTGATGGGCGAAAGCGACGATTATGTTCAAAAGCTGCGAAATTTGATAGCCAAAGTAGAAGATTACAACGCTTCTATGTATAAAATTGTTGGTGCCACTTCTAAGGCTGTTGCTCCCAATTCGGAAGCTCAGTCAACTGTTCTGGATTTTGAAGGTGCAGAAGTGTTAAGCGAGCAACAATTGGGCTGGGTGCGTGCGTTTCAAAATCAAGCTAAGAGCAAAACGGGAAATTGGTCTAATATCGCAAAAGGTGTTAGAAACGTTTTAGAATTGCAAGGGCTTGGAACGGGCGCGGTTCTCGATGGAGATCAAGAATCGGCAGTAAAATTTACTCAAGGCTCTGTTATCTTTGAAGCGTTAGAACAGTTAGAACAAGATGCTATTTCTGCTAAAAAATTGTGGTCTACTGCTGTAAACGCAATGAAAAATGCAAAAGGGGCCGAACTTGATCAAATGACAGAAGAAGAGTTTGGCGCAACTTTAAACGAGTATTTAGAGAATGCAATGATTAAACTTATAGATGATGTTTATAAGGGTAAATCAAGCATATCTGATGTTATTCGTATTAGCGGTGGCCAAGGCATTTTCAAAAACGATTCGTTAGATGCGGTGCGTTCTTCAAGAATTTTGGGCACTTTGGCAAAATCTGAGGGATTAAATGCTTATGATGCTATTGAAAAAGCATTGGGCAAAGATAATACCGATCTACAACTCATAGCCAAAAAAGTCGGCGGAGAATCAGCCACTTGGGCGAGTTTGGCGGGCGATAAAGAAAGCTTCAAGAAAATTCTGTTGAGTCAATTAGAAAATGGAGCTTTTGATGATTTTGGCTTTAGTTTAAGTTCTATTTTATCTATAGCTGAAGAAATGCCCGATGATTTATTGGAAAAAGGCAGACAAGAACATGGTCGTTTTCGTAGAGAGACTGGCCCTGTGATGTCGGGTACAGCTGCAGGAGATCTGATTAATTCAATTAATCGCTTGTCTACTGATTATACAAAAGCAATTGAAGGTAGCAATGCGGAAATTGTAAGCATATTAGAAGAAATCCGAGACTTGCTTACTAAACAAGGTCGTGGTGGTCTTAATGAGCGTTATGGAAAAACTTATTTGACACCGACAGGCATAACCGCAAGTTTAAATCCTTATTATGCTGACGAGTCTCCGTCAGGATATTTACAAGGAAAAATCTTGGGCTTCAAGGATTCCACCATCGACTGGACGTCTTTGAGTCTTAAAGAAAAAGCGGATAAGTTTGGTTACACCAATACAAAACAATTCGAAAAAGATAGAGAAAGTGTAGTAAGCACTTTTATTGGTACTTTGGCACATGCTTTTTCTGAAAGTCAAGTTAAGGAGAATCCCAATCTTTTTAGTGAGGCTGAAGAGGCCTTCAAAAAGAATCTTTCGATGTTGTTTAATGAGAAAGAAGTGGCCAAATATTTGGCAATTGCTCAAGAATACGGACGAAGAGGCTATGATGTTTATGACAGATTGTCGTCGGGTCCTGACGCTTATCGTGCCGCCGAAGAAAATGTACGACTTAAAGAAGACGATTACATTGTCAAAGGCAAAACCGATGCTATTTACACCAGTAAGCGTTTGAATGAAAAGGGCGATCCATATCAAATATTCAACATCCTTGATTTCAAAAATAAAGCTAAAATTGGATTGGACAGTATTGAGCAAGTAGTGATTTATGTTGAGATGTATCGTCGTATCAAACAAGAGTTAGACGATATGATAAGAAGTGGCACTCGTGAAGAGAATGCTTATAAAGAAATGAGTAAGCGGACTCTTTTGTCAGAGAATACTTTAAAAGCTTTGCATGAATCGTTAGATGTTAGTGCACAAATTGTCCAAAACTACGGTGGTAAAACTAAAGTATATGATATTGCTAATGCTCCTAGAGATATTGCGTATGCGCTAACACATGGTTTTTCTTTGACGAAAGATCAAGAGAAAAAGTTGGAAAATGCGGCAACTGCCTCGCCACAGTTGACTCAAACTGCCAGCGCAGAGTTCCAAGCTGCCTATAAGGCCGCAACAGGAGAAGCGTTTGGTGTTGAGGATTATAAGAAAATTAGTGTTTCTTATGAAGAAAAACTTGCTGAAGAGCGAGCATTAAAAGAACAATTGGGTAAGGCAGAACAAGGTTCTGGGAAAGATTCAGTACTTTATCAAAAGTTAGCTGCTTATTATGAAGAATTACGAAAAGAGATTGGAGAGCTTGATGAGCAACGCAACCAATTAGCGCAGGAGTTAAGTTTGGGGCGTGGCGTTAGAGCGGGAGCTACTCGGTATGCTCGGAAGGAAACCAAACACTCTCTTGAAATGGGTGATCTGAAGTTTGGATATGAGAAAATCATTGAGGACGATGATGAACAACGTTTACTTGCTCAAAAACAACGAGAAGCTTCTATTGCACAAATTGGGCGTTACAATACTCAAATTGCAAAAACTGAACAAAAAATGCTCGAATTGGACAAGCAAACTCGTACCACGACGGGAGCAGTGGGTCCTTATAAAGAATCTACAACAACGCTGATTGAACAAAAAAAACAAGAGATAGATCTTTTAATAAAACAACGCCAAGAGATGATTAAAAACTCTAATTTGTCAAAAAGCGATGTAGAAACGCTAGACCAACAATTGTCCACACTTCGTTTAATTGGAAGAGAAGAAGTTAAACGTAAAAGCAAAGGCGCTAATAGTTGGATCGATATGATTGGTAGTGGAATTAAAAACACTATCACAAGAATGTTTGACTATAATGGCGTTTATCGGATTCTTAATAAATTATCGCGTGGATTACAGCAGATTGTAGCCTTAACTAAACAGCTTGATCAGGCTACGTTTAATATTCAAGTTGTTACGGGACAATCGAGGAATGAAGTATCTGGACTGATTACTTCATATCGCAAACTTGCAGACCAGCTTGGTGCAACAACTGTTCAGATCGCAAACGCGGCGAACGAGTGGCTCAGACAAGGTTACGAGGCACAACAAGCCAATGAGCTTATTACTGCTTCTACTTATTTGAGTAAGCTGGGTATGATTGAGGCAGGTCAAGCGACGCAGTATTTAACGTCGATGATCAAAGGCTTCAAAATGGAAGTGAGTGACGCGGTAAATATCGTGTCTAAACTAACAGCAGTTGATATGCAAGCGGCAACCAGTGCAGGTGATATCGCAGCTGCATTGCAAAACGTTTCGACAACAGCACAGTTGGCGGGCGTGTCGTTAGATGAGACGATAGCTTACGCCTCAACAATCATTGAAACCACCCAACGCGATGCGTCGAGCGTGGGTATGGCCCTTCGTACAATTATGTCCCGTTACGGCAACGTAAAAGCGGGCGCTTATACAAAAATGAATCTCGAGTCTTCTTCTGATACAGACCTCGAGAATCTTAACGATATTGAAAAAGTATTGGGCAAGATCGGTATTCGCATTCGTTCTACCAATACAGAATTTAGAAGCTTTAGTGATGTTCTTGAAGAATTGAGCGACAAGTGGATAAATCTCGACACCGTTTCCAAAAACGCAATTGCAACAGCTATGGCGGGTGTTCGTCAACGTGAGCAATTCTTAGTATTGATGGAAAATATGGAAAGAGTCGAGGAGCTTGAACAAGTTTCAGCAACATCTCAAGGAACAGCAGAACAGAAATATGCGGCGTATATGGAAACCATTGAGAGTGCTCAAAACCGTTTAAGCAATGCTTGGTCGGAAATGGCTCAAAGATTGGAGGAATCGGGCGTTGTGAAGGCTTTCACAGACGTGGCAGTTTTCATAACTCAAAATCTTCTTCCTGCTCTTAATGCGTTTGCTTCATTTTTGATTTCTTATAATGGGTTTAAAATACCAACATTAATAGGAAACATGGGCAAAAAGATAGCAAGTGTAACTCCTCGGTTTGGAAATGGGCGCGATGAGATGTATCAACTAATGATAGATTGGCAAGACCAAAACAAACTGGTAAAAGATCCGATAACAGGGAAATACCATACGAAAAAATCTGGCTTTTTGGAGCAATATGTCGATAAACAGCTGGGGGATGATTTCGTTCAAGGTAGCAACAGCTTGAATGAGTTCTCTGCTACGGTGGACAAGGCCACGGGCTCAGTTAAAAAATTAGTTGAACAAAATCAAGAAGATGTCGAAGATAACAAGAATCCCGAAGATAGCAAGAATCTCAAGGAAAATCAGGATAAACAACCGAAAGCATCTTCTAAGGCGAGTCTGGAAGAGTTAACCAATCAGAGAGATGCGGCAAAAGCTAATCTAGAACAAGCAGCGGCGGCGGAAAAGACAGCAAAAGCTAATTTGGAACACGCCCAAGCGGTCGAGGCCGACAAAAAACGAATTCTTTTACAAACTCGGCTTGAGGAAAATTTCACAAAAGAAAGGACCGAGATGGTGGCCCGAGAACTCGATGCACAAGGGCAAGAAGATTTGGCTAATAAGCACGCGGCTCAGGCAGAAGAACAGGAGACCCAGGCGAATCTGACGTCTACTCAATCGGAACTTGAAGAGGTCCAAGCGAACAAACAAAGTGTTCAATCAGAGCTTCAAGACGCGCAGGCGAATTTAAAAGACGCTCAAACAGAGTATGCAAACGCACAGGCAAATTTAAAAGACGCTCAAACAGAATATATAAACGCGCAGGCGAATCTGCAGGATGCTCAATCAGAACATCAAGACGCACAGGCAAATCTGAGTTCGGGGTTGAAGAGTGGTGCTTCATCTTCGATGAAAGGAGCTGTCGCTGGCGTGGGTATCTCTGCTCTGACTTCTGGTATTGCGACAGGAATGTCTACCGAGGGCTCGACAAAAGCAAAAGCGGTTACGGGCACCGTCTCTGGAGGGGTAACGGCCACGGCGGGTGGCATTGGTCTTGCTATTGGAGGGCCTCTGGGCGCGGCAATAGGCTCTAGCCTTGGTTCCATGTTGGGCTCTATATTTGGTCCGATAATTGCGGACGCAATTGACAAAGAAGAAAAAGACCGCAAAAAACGAATTGAAGATGCCACAAAGCTGTTAGACACTTTAAAATCACAAGAAAAATCTCTTGAGGATTTGTATTCGGTGTCAAAACAAAGCAATCTACTTTCCGACGATATCAAATCCATCAGAGAAAATGTTCAAGCCATTAAAGATGCCGATAAGGACACTGGAGCATTTAAAGACGCTTTTATGGCTATTATTGGGCAAAAAAAGTATTCTGATTTAATTGCTGCGACAAGCTCTGAATCTGCTGATGATTTGTACTTAAAATTAGACTCTATATTAGCAGACGATAACATACCGTCAGAAATCCGTTCTCGTTTGGCAAAAGTGGCTAATATGGCGCGTATTGACGCAGAGGATGCGGCGTTTATGGCTTCGAAAGAGGGTTCGCCTTTAACTGCTGAAGAAGAAAGGGAACGTTTAAATCGCAAATTACAAAAGGCTTATTTAGAGTCGGGTATTTCTGATGAGAGCTCTTTATCTTTAGCGCGTCGGGGCGTCGCCGCCGTAGAACAGCAAATTGCTGATTTAGCTAATGTTGAATTAACCACTGATGTTAAGCGTTTGATTCAATTGCTGATGAAACAGGATGATTCGACTTCGGTTCAATCTTTATTGGCGGGGGGCCATTTCACTCTATCAGATGTGGTTAATAATACTTATGGACTTAGTCCAAAGGTTCAAACTGATTTGTTAAATCAAGCAGCCCTTGCTCTTGGTATGACGATAGAAGAAGTAAAAAACCGAGTTGATGATTTTGGTCTGTTAACAATCGGTGATTTGACTTCTTCGATTGACGACTTGTCTGAATCTTTACAATCTCTAACTTCGTATTTTGATGAGTTGATATCAACGGGAACTCTGTCTGTGGACTCTTTACGTGAAATCATAGCAGCAAACGGAGCAGAAGCTACTGCCATTGGGGAAGATAAGTTATCTTTGATTACTGGAGCTGCGGAGCAAACCTATATAGCATTGGGCGGCAAACTATTAAATGATTGGACTAGTGGCACTGCCTCTGGAGCAAAAATTTACGAAAAATTATTGAATGATCCTACGATGACAACTGCATTAGAAAAACTTGATGCGGGAGGATTCAATCTTGATAATACTTCTTTGAATGCTCTTTTCGACGCTTTGATGACTTCTGGTTTTGGCCAACTTGACGAAAGGACGCAAAACGTAATTTGGGAGCTATATCTTGACACTTATAAACAGGCAGCTAAAAACATAAGCGAAGTTACAACAGCTGAATACAATAAAGTAGTTCAATCTGCTCAAGAAGCTATAGATCGTTCCTTGGAGCGGCAACAAAATGCGCTAGAGGAGCAAAAGTCTGCTCTTGAAGATATCAATTCGCAACGCGAATACGAGAACAAACTTATAGAAGCTAAAATTAAGCTTGAAAATGCTCAAAATGAAAAGAAAAAGGTTTGGAGAGAAGGTGTCGGCTGGGTTTATGAGGCTGATACTTCCGCGATCGCCGATGCTCAAAAAGAGTTAGATGAACTCGACAATGAAAAAAAGATCAACGAGTTACAAGTAATGATTGATGAACTACAAGCTCAACGCGATTGGATGGGCAACCTAACCGAAAGTAAGGAATTCGAAAAAGCTCAAGAGTTTATGAAAGAATGGGCTGGAAATGCAGAGTCAACTATGGAGGTTTTAAAATATTGGGAAAACATGGTTGAAAATCCTCCAATATTTGATGTTCTTGAGGATAACGCTCAGCTTAAGAAACAACAAGTGGAAGCTGAAGATTATAAAAATGCCCAAATAGTAGAAAGCTTAAAACAAGCTTATACCAACTTGGTTGATACCGAGGGGGGAAAACTTCTGCTCAATGGGGGCTCTTTAGCTGATTTAGGGAAAATGGAGCTTAAAGATATTGATGATTTTAATGAACAAAGAGCCAAATTTGAGAAGGCGTACTTGGAGGCCTCTTCTTATTTGGATAGTGATACAATTCGTCAATTAACGGGGTTGTCAGGGGACGAAGGAGGAAAGACGGTCGAGGGGTATAAAACAATGTTTGGTAAAACCAATAAGAGTAATGGTGGTGTTGGTAATATCACTTCTGGTATCGGACAAGACACTTCTACATTGGGGAGAGTGAATGAAGATTTTAGTCAAGATGCGCCTTATATTAATTCACAAATTGGCGAAGAATGGCAAGTAACTGGAAAACAAACAGACATACTTGGAATGGAGAATGCTTCAAAGACGCGCTGGATAACCGCTAAAAGTGGCATATACTTTTGGTCTGGGTCAAAGCAAGAGTGGGTCGCTTTGCAAGACTCCAGAGAAAACCCAAAATCTTATCAAGCATTGCTAAATACTCCTGGTTTGCAGGGGAGATTTTTTCGCTACTACCATAATTTGTATTACTTGGGTAAAGATGGCAAAATGTACGCCGTAGAAAAAGTGCCCGCGGCAGCAGAAGGTACCCTTTCTGTTCAAGGCGGTCCAACTCTTGTCAACGACGACCCGCAATATGGCCTCGAAGGCATTGTCACTCCTCAAGGTACTTTAACGGCTCTCCCGTCGAAGTCTGGTGTTGTTCCTGCCGATATGACACGCAACGTGTGGCAACTCGGCGAAGTGGCTCCGAACCTTGTCAAGCAGCTCGTTGACATCAACGGCAAATTCAATTCACCGCTCGGCTTTGGCACCGACGAATCCTTCAACGTCGATCACCTCGATGTGCACATGGTTGCGCAACCTGGTTTCGACATGGACGATTTCGTTCGTCAGCTTCGCGCAGCGCGTGATTTGAGTAAACATTCTTAATTAATTTTAACTAATTCAACGCAGATTGCCACGTTTCTGGCAATTTCTGCGTTGGAAAGGTTAAAGAGGTATAAGTAATAAAATGACAATTTTATTTGTAGTATTTACCGAGTTTTTGGCGGCGTTCTCGATAAAAACGTCTCTTCCAGAAATTTTTTATGGGACTTTTGTCCCGAAGGAGTTAGTTTATGAGTTACAAATTAACATATACGGGACAACAGGTTCAGGATTATTTGACGAAGGTTGCGACTGGACAAGTTGGCGGAACGGACGATTATAACGCATTGGAAAACAAGCCTGTTATAAATGCAGACCTTGATAACACGGCAGCAAACACGGCGGATCAAACCGTCTTATATCATCACGTCGGTGAAAGCACCAGTGTGTATAAGAAGAATGTTCTTTATTATACTAATGGTGAAAGCTGGTTACAATTTAAAGGTGAAACACCAAACATAAGCGCAACAGCAACAGTAAACTCAACGGTGGGTACTCCTTCTGTCTCTGTAACAAGAACAGGAACAGATGAAAATCCGAACTTTTCTTTTGCTTTTAGTAACTTGAAAGGTGATACGGGCACGACTCCGAATATAACTGCTTCTGCAAGCGTTAATTCTACTGTGGGAACACCTTCTGTGACGGTATCGAGAACGGGGTCGAATGAAAACCCAAAATTTTCCTTTGCATTTAAAAATCTGAAAGGTAGAGATGGGGGCAACGGCAAAGACGGTGCCTTTTTCCAAGACATTGCATCATTTTCTATTGAAACATCAGATTGGGGAGCACTCGAAAGTGCTTATCCTTATACTGCGAAAGCAACAAAGACCATTACTTTGACCGAAAGCATTGGTGAAAATTCTGATGTAATGGTGTCTTTTGATAATGTGATAGCAAGTGTGGGGATTGTTGTAGCAAGTGTTACTGGGACATCTTCTTTAACAGTTGAATTCTATGCAGTTAAAACTCCCAAAACAACAGTCACAGGTACAATTGGAGGGGTGAAATAATGTCACATAAAATATATGGTCAACAAGTTCTCTTTATCGAGGAAGATAATCCTATTGTTGCTTCTACTCCAGAAGAAATGGTTGCTCTACTTACATCAGATAATGTGGGTAAATTTGTCAAATACATAGGAGAAACAAGAGATTTTGAATTCTCAACTCCAACGGGAAGGAATATACCAGTTAACCCAGTTACTGTGGATAACAGTGTTGAGAAATGGTATTTTGATACCTCTGTTACTCCAGATTTTGCTCAATTTGCCTGGTCAGATCTTTCAAGTTCTGAAACAGAATCAATAACACTTTGCACTGTGGCAGTTCCAGGCACAACCAGCGGGGATAAATATATTTTGTCCGTAACTCGATTTCCCAAAGGAAGTCGCTTTGCCAGCAGTTGGCCACAACTTAAAGAAGATGCTTACACTATAAGAATTCCTTATACGTCACCTTCTTTTACGGGATATGTCTATGTTTCTACAGAAGAATTAGCAAACCAAATCAGGCACACTGGTGCGAATCCTCCGCAGGTACACCAAGGTTGGATGGTAAAACAGGGAACTTGGAACAAAGACGATTATGGATGGTGGGTTACTAATGTATCCCAACAAGATGTATGGGGAGGATATATTTCAAAAGATGGACAATGGACTGCCGAAGTTATAAATACCAATTTGAGTTTGGTTAAAGATGCTTTCTATAAAATATCTGAAGAAATCGATATTGCCCGATACATAGAAGTGCCCATTCTTACCAACGAAGGCACTGCGGCTGATTTGGTAAGTGGTAAACAGTTGATTAGTAGTAGCGGTGAGGTTGTTACTGGCACGGCTACAATTGCGACTGAGAATAAACTTAATCAATATTTCAATAAAACCATTACAGAAGTCACAGAAGAAGATTTGGCAGGGGTGACTAGTATAAACAATTCAGCTTTTGTGGGTTGTAGTAGTTTGGCAAGTGCAACAATTCCCGATAGTGTGACTACCATTGGCTCATATGCCTTCGAGGGATGCGCCAGTTTGACAAGCGTTACAATTGGCAACGGTGTGACAAGCATCGACTCATATGCCTTCCGTAATTGTAGCAGTTTGGCAAGTGTAACAATTGGTAGTGGAGTGACAAGCATCGGCAGTTATGCTTTCAATAGCTGCAATGGGCTGACGAGTATAACAATTCCCGACAGTGTGACAAGCATCGGCGATTATGCCTTCGAGTATTGTAAAAAATTGACGAGTATAACAATTCCCGACAGTGTGACCGCCATCGGCTCATCTGCCTTCCACTATTGTAGCGAATTGACGAGTGTAACAATTGGTAGTGGAGTGACAAGCATCGGCGATTCTACCTTCGACTGGTGCCAAAAATTGACGAGTATAACAATTCCCGACAGTGTTACGAGCATCGGCAAATCTGCCTTCTATTATTGCAGTGGATTGACGAACGTTACAATTGGAAACAGTGTGACGAGCATCGGCTATAAAGCCTTCTATCATTGCAGTGGTTTGACGAGCGTTACAATTGGAAACAGTGTGACGAGCATTGGTGATTCTGCCTTCTATAATTGCACGGGGCTTACGAGCATAACCATTCCCGACAGTGTGACCAGCATCGACAGCCAGGCCTTCAGCTATTGCAAGGGGCTGACGAGTGTAACAATTCCCGACAGTGTGACCAGCGTTGGTTATCGTGCCTTCGAGTGGTGCGAGGCCCTGACGAGTGTAACAATTGGTAGTGGAGTGACAAGCATCGGCAATTATGCCTTCCGCTATTGTACCAAATTGGCGAGTATAACAATTCTTCCGACAACGCCTCCCACATTAGGTTCGAGTATATTTTATACCATCTCATCGTCAGCAGTCATCACAGTCCCGAAAGGAACTCTTGATGCATACAAAGCAGCTTCAGGTTGGTCATCGTATGCAAGTAAAATGGTTGAAGCCGCGAATTAAAACAAATTCAAAAAAATTCAAATTTATTAACAAAACATAAACTCGTGACTATGGCAAAATAGGCTTGATAACCACATGTCGCGAGTTTATGTAAATAAAAGGTAAAACAGCCGAGGAATCCTCGGTAATTTAAGGAGGAACTTATGGCAGTTTATAAACCGACTTATTGCTATCCTTATCTTGAATCTGTTGATTTAACTATCCCCGATGGGGAAAAATATTTCACTTGTCAAATTGACACGTCGAATATTAAAATCACAGGTTATAGGGTAGAACTTTATAACGAAAATAATGAAAAGGTGTTCCCGTTGAGCGATGGGAAAATTAGCCCGTTAAGCGAGTTGAACGATACGGACGGCACTCTGGGTCTCAATGGTAGCGAATTGAGATTCCCATTTGTGCAACACTGGAATCCGAAAATTTATCCCTCATATAATGCCATTTACTTTAAGGCGACAAATTATGTAGATTATTACCAGCCAGAGCCTTTTGATAATACCGATATGATTATTTTCAATGGTCAGTTGTATTATGCAAAAGATGGAAAACCCACAAGCGAACCAGTCGTTGTTGATGGTTCGTTCATTTTCGTTGGAGACAGTCTCCTTATAGGACAAGATTTTTATACGATAACTCTCGATGGCTTGGGCAATAAAACAGGCTCGTTAGCACAAAGCTCGATTGTTTATGTAAAGGGCGGCGACGCCAACGCGGGCAAAATTTTACAATATACTAACGGAACGTTTGGGGAGTCTTCGAGCGGTGCTTGGTGTGATATCGCTGGGAATCCTCTCGCAATATCGAATAAAGGCAAAACTTATAAGTGGCAAATTACCCTTTATTCAGGAGAAAGAGGGGCGATAAGAACAACAAACAAAAAAAATGGGGCTATTGAAATTAGTTATGATTTGATGGCCGACAATGAGTTTAATACCATTCTTACTTCGGGCACTATTTTGGGTTCGACAGCAGACAGGATTCAAGGTCCGATAAGTGATAAGATTTATGCGAAACAATGGTTGCAATTGGGCTATTTATATTTAGACGACAAAGGCAATTCTAAGTTTAAGCAAGTTGGTATTCGTACTTATATAGAGTCTTATAGCCAATCTCTTGGGTGTATTTATCCGATTTCTGGGGATAGTCGAGGTTTTTCAAATGATAACTTATATCCGACGGACGGAAGTCAAGCCGCGACTCATTTTGCGGTATATAAATACTCTAACGATCCTAATTCCATAACTTCGCAAAACTCGGTTGATCAGTCGGTCAACTTCGCCTTAACAGGGCAAGGAATGACTTATCAGACTGGGAGCTATTCTTATGAGATAGTGGGAAGAGATAAAATTGACGCTTTCAATATTTACTGTAAGACGAGTAGTCCAGAGAAGGCAGCCACAACGCCCTTATGTGATTATAACTATAATGAAGATAATGACACTTACGAAGCTGTACACGCAGGCGAATCGGTGCTTATCTGGAATAAGGAAAACTCTAAATCTAATCCGTTGACGGGCTATTTTACTATTAATTTTTCCACTTCAGATGGCGCGGATGGTAAAAAAATCCCTAAATTCGTGTTTGATATGGCTTATGCTTATCGCAAGGTTTCTTCTTATATTGGCAAAGTGTTCTTTGTTAAAGGGGGTTCTTTCGCGAACGAGAATATAGTATCAAAAGCAGAGGCGACAGGGGTAAATGACGTTGTCTCTTTGGGTGACCCGATTACATTTACAGAAGAAGAACCTCTGGAAATTTATCCCGACGCACCCGACGCAACTGGAAAACTCTATGGTGAAATTTACAAAAACAGTGCGGGCAAAGTCTACGTCTCTCCGTTTGTTGGATTACAAGCGGGGGCAAGACTCTATGTTTCCGATGGGACAGTTATTAAAGCACAAACTGTTGACACGACGACTTGGGCAGTAACCTATGCTGCCACCGCACCTGCTTCGACAAGTGCTTATCCTTCTACTAATCCATCGAAGTACGAAATTCGTACTAATTTTAAATCAAGTGACGAAACGCCGTTTTATGCTTACGATACCCCAAGACTTGTTCCTTGGTCGGAACAAGCTCTATCTGTCATTGGTACCACTGGATATGAATTTCTATTGGAGTCTATGGGACAAATTCTTACCGTTCCAATAATATTCTCAAGCGAAATACACGCTAGATATGTCCATGTGACGGGGCAATATTTGCAAGCACAAAATATTTCGTGGACGAGTTATCGTTGGTTATTGGTTGACGAATATGGACAGGTTATCCAAGATACAGGTAAACAATATGATGGTTTAATAGAAACTACTTTCTACGGATTAAATGGTCCGACGGTCGACGCTGTTGGAAAAGGTGAAGCAATGCCAACGGCGTATTACCCCGTTTTAATTGTCGAAGATGAGCTTGGCAATTCTTTAATTATGGGCATGAAAATAGAGGTTTCTCTTGATCCTCGTAATTTACCGATGGAGTTCTCGGGCAGTTTTGATTGTAAGACCCAATCTGTTATTATGAAGATAACGGACTATGGTTATCCAAAATTCTCGCAAGATTTAGATAATAAAGCGACGGTTTTGGACACGTCTAAGGGTGTAGATTATCAAATCAAAGAAGAAAGCGGCGAGACGGCCCAAGTGCCTGTTAATCCAATTGAAATTGGAGATAGGCTTACAAAATTTTATTTTGATACAGCAAAAACTCCAGATTTTTCTTCTTTTGATTGGATGAATCCTGACTACATCGACAATAATAATAATCCTTTGATAAATATCATTCAAAGCGAGGAGCATTATAACGATGGCAAAGAAGATATTGGTTCTGACGGCATAGTTGTGTTACGAAGAGATTATTCCTCAAAAGATCCGAGCAACCCATATCGTTACACTTTGGTTGCGATTGCTTGGTTGATATTGTGGACCAATGATGAGTATGCCTATCAACAAAGCCCAAGTTCTTATCCAGCACCTGGTTGGAACTATGTGGGTGGTCCAGGGGGCGTTATTGAACCTGACACCAATTCCACCAGTGCTGATTTTGCAAGTTTTATTGGCTCATTAACCGTTAAGAACATAAAATATCAAGATATTTGGGGTGCATACATATCTAAGGACGGACAATGGAAATCTGGTGGCGGAAGCAAAGCTGTTTCTGGAGAAGTTAAAATTTTGGGGCTTGACCAGCAAGGGCATTTATCTTCTTGGGCGGCCGATCAAGTTAAAATTCCGACTCAAGGTGCACAACTTAAGCACTTTTTCGCAAAAGATACTACGGAAATCCCCGATTTGAGCAAAGCTCCCAAAAAATTGGCAACTAACAATAAGGGCAATATTGAATTCCACACCAAAGTTAAGCTTGATGCTAATTTCTGTGGCGAGATTTTGAAATACTCTGTTGACATTTTTGATACTTTTGGCAATGCTGATAAATTAAACATTTTATTGGAGTTGCCGAACAACTTCAACCCTCAGCCGAATAACGATAAATTAAACGATGAGCGAAATAAAGTAAAATGTACAGTTTCGACAAAAGACTCGTCGGCTTCGGCTTCGGGGATTGTGTTATTTGATCTCCCCAGCGAAAATCAAGAAGCATACTATTTACAACCTGAGGATTGGATTGATCCTGATAGTGGAGACTTGACTACCAATGGTAATTCCAATTTGGAATATCTGGATTTTACCCATCCTTTTGTTAAACAAGTTAATGGAGAAGTTATCAGCTATGTAGAGCAGAAGGATTGCACTAATATCAACGAACCAATTAATACCAAAGCTAAACGTGAGATTGGTGAGTGCTGTTTACAGATTAGCAGAGGTAGTTATTTTAACAAGTGGACAGATCTTAAACGAATCCAAGTTGAAACTCCTGCTGGATATCGAGTTGTTCAGACCGCAGAACCCGCGATGTGGCAAGATACAGGGAAAGACGTTAATGGAAATAAAGTTCCGATGATTTGGACAGAGGGCAAGAGTGCGGCAGACACCAAAATGGTTCAAGTTAAACGCCATGCAAAAGTGGCAGAATTTACTTGGGAAATTAATGGTTATTTGAGAGAAATCGACGCCCTGTATGGGCAATCATTGAAAGTGACAGCTTCTTCCGACGTCAACAGTTCTGTCTGGAAAGTGTACAAAGAAACTCAATTCAATGGTGATACGCTTGTGGAAGGCGAGGAGCCGTATATTACTATTCAAATGAAAAAGGAGGCCTGAACATGAAAGACGGTGTAAACAGATATTGTGAAATTTCATACTCGGGTCGTCCCGATGCGGAGAGCGGTGACTACGACACCAAGCAAACAATCTCTTATTTCTTTCAAAAAGAATGGGATGGTAAAATTCCTACTTCGGTGCAAATACCTACCAGTTATCAGGAGTTCTTTGATAACGATAATGGCGAAATCGGTTATCTCATGATCAATGACGCACATTATAATATGAAGTCGCCGACTTATGGGATGTATAAGATTCCAGCAAATGAGCAAGGCAACAATTATTCTATCTATAAGAAGGAAGTTGCTGACGGTATAACCTATTATTCACCAGTTGCGGTTAATACGAGCGAAACCACAATCATTGACTTCAATATTTCCGCGGGGCGTACATATCACTATGTCGCATATGCGGCGGGGGACGTTTCTGAAGGCGGTGACGACACTTATACGACCGAAATCAAAAATTTGGCAGAAGACCAAAAAGTTGATTGGGACTGCTGGAGTTTAACTGAACTCGTTCCGACAGTGATAGCGGCAGACAGCCCTGCTGTCAAGAAGGCTTACACAGCAGATACGCGGAATGTATGGTTATTCAAGTATGATGTGGAATCGGGTGATCAAACGCAGAATATTTCCAAAACGGAGCAAAAGACACTCGGACAATTCCCGCGTTTTGCGCATGGTCGTCAGAACAACATATCGAGTTCGGTGAGCTGTTATTTGGGTAGTGAAATTATTAATTTGGGATGCTTACCTGAAAGCGAAAAGATTCCCTATGCACAAGGCTATGTGGAGCGACTGCCTTGGAAAGCGAATTTAACCACCAATCAAAAGGTGGCGATGCTCCAAGAGTGGCGCAAAATCGTTGCGTCTAAAAATCCAAAACTTATTAAAGACCGCAAAGGACAAGCCTTTATTGCGCAGGTCACTAGTGGTTCAAACAAACCGACCGATAATATCGGTTACCAACCCGATAAAATCAATTTCAGCTGGACGCAAATAGCATCGCTGGATGACACAATTATTACGGGCAATAAATAATATAAAATTCCCCCTCGCTCCGCGCGCGAGGGGGGGGAGACGTTATGGCAATTATTCAATCAGGCTTAGAAGCCATCGAAATGAGAAACAAAATGGAGTCTAAGGAGGCGTTGGCTGCAAAAGGCTCACTATATGTTGGCACAGGCGGCACAACCACTATTACAAAATCTGACAATTCGACAGTTCCAATCCCCGAAACTACAGCATTTAATCCGCCTAACACAACTGATGCAAACGGCGGAGTTATGATTTGGGACACTTCGGTGAATAGTGAAACGGGGTGGGCAGTTGATAAAGTTGGCAAGGATAATATAAAGGATGCGGCGATTACACCTGAGAAACTGGATTCCACCAAGGAATATAGCGTCAAAAACATAACAGCCTCTGAAAGCTCTCAGAATCTTACACGAACAGCCTCATTTGAATGTGATTCAATTAAATATTCAGATGGTGGCAGTCATAACGGGGTTTTACAATTTCCCCAAAGATCAACCAAAGATGGCGGAGAAATTTTAGCGACCACAGATGACTTGCCTCCTGTTTTTGTTCACTATTCAATGATTGATGTAGGGAAAAACGAGCATCCTTCTACAGCCACAGCTGCTAGTCAGGAAGTAACTATTTTAGGTATGAATAATTCAGTTACTACTTATGGAGGAGTTACAATCGGCAGCAGAAATAATGTTAGAGGTGCATATAATGTAGTTATTGGTTATGGCTGTAACCACTATAGCGATAAGAATGTTATCATTGGGTATGACGCTGGAGCTAACACTCTTAGTTCTGTTAATAGAACGGTTGATCATAATATAGACATAGGTACGGGTACCAGCGGGCCGCCTGATGCGGCAGTTACGCATATAGGTTGCGGTGATTATCATTATACGGGCCGTGCTTTATATTTGGGGGCAGGTGCTACTGGCTTTACTTATATGAATGCGCCTGGTTCTTCTTGGTCATCTGCTTCTGATATTCGAGACAAGGCAGAGATTAAGGAAGTAGAGCATGCTCTTGATTTTATTGAGAAGCTTAAACCTATTACTTATGTAATGAACGATAGGGAAAGATATTTGATAAAAGATGAAGATGATAACCCGATTCTTGATAAGGATGGCAAGCAACAATATGATGTCGAGGCGCACAAACGCGGCGAGAAGAAAAAACACAGAAGATTCGTTGGTTTGTCAGCGCAAGACACCTACCAAGCTATGCTTGAGTGTTATAATGGGGATTCAAATTATGCACAAATAGTGGACAACAATAGGTTCGATCATCCAGAGGATGAACATATAGAGCAATATTCAATATCATATGAGAGACTTGTCCCGTTTTTAATTAAAGCGATGCAAGAGCAACAGACACAAATTGAAGAACAGCAAAGACAAATTCAGGAGCTGAATTCAAAATTTAGTAATCAAGAAATTAAACCATAAACAAAAATTAAAACTTTAGGAGGCGCAAAATGGCTCGAATAATTAAAACCGTCGGTTTGGCGAGCGGAGATGTTTTATCGTTGAGTGTTATGAATGGTGATACTTATTTGGATTCTAATGTAAGTATCACCGAGCTCAACGAACTAATTAATTCTCCGATTTTGCGCCCCCGATATAGAATTTTTCTTCTTCATCCCGATGAAACGATTGATTATCAAATCCCCGATGAAGATATTCTATTGAGCGGTTCGTCATATAGCGAACAATATCAAAACGGTCAACGTCGTTCGTTGTCGTTTTCGCTCTATAATACGGACAAAAAATACACCCCCTCTGTCAATACCCTTTGGGCAGAATCGAAATTTGCTTTAGATTTGGGTATTGAAAAAGACGATGGTAGTATTGTATGGAAACGCAGCGGAGTATATGTTGTGTCCTCTCTTACACCATCTGAAGGAACAGATTCACAGACTGTTGCAGTACAGACTGGCGATAAGTTCTCTATTTTTGAGGGAAAGACTGGTACGCTTGAGACTAGTTACGAGATTCCTAGTGGAACTGACATAGAAGATGCGATAAGGGGTATTTTACTTGGTTCAAAGGGTAATGGATATCCATTAGATCCGTCTCCTATTATTTATCATTCTAGTTTCAAGGGGAAGAAAACTCAAGCTAAAATTAGCAAATCAGCGGGGGAGACTCTTGGTAGTATTTTACTAGAATTGGCCAATCAGTTGTCGGCAGAAATGTTTTACAATGCCAATGGTAACTTGACAATATTGCCAACACAAGAGACCACGCTTGATATAGACAAACCTGTTATTTGTTATTTGAATGACGAGAATGGCGATTTCTCGGGGCTCTCGTTTGGACTTCAGATGAGCAATATAGTTAATCGAGTTGTTGTCATCGGTGCAACAGTGAACGGAAAAGTGTATACTGCTACGGCGGTAAATGATGATTCGACATCACCACTGTGTTATCAGCGTATCGGTTATCGAACGGGACAAATCGTCAACGATAGTAACATTACGTCGCAAGATTTAGCTGATGACAGGTCAAAATACGAGTTGCGAAAACAACTTATTCTGAAATCATCGGTGAGCGTGAACATTAGCTTTAATCCGTTGCTGTCGGTCAACAACTTGATAGAAATTACCGACGAGTTTTTCGGACTTGACCACGAAAGATTTTTGTTACAGGGCATTTCTTGTAGTCTAGATTATTCTGGATCGATGTCGATTACGGTATCTAACGTGCGTAATTTACCGTTTGCTTCAAGAATTTAGGGAGGATAATTTATGGATAAAACAAGTTATGATTTCCTAGATGTCTTGCGCGGGACAATCGAAGATAAAGTTTCAACACTTGATCAGACGATCTATTGTAAAATTGTCGGTATAAATGAAGACTATACATTAGATGTGACTGTTGTTCCTGATGAGATTACTCGCATAAGGTCGGTGGTTAACGCATCGAAATATGAGTTTAAAGTCGGCGATTATGGTATTTTGTATAAAATTGGTAACAATTTGGCTAACGCCTTTATCATAGCTAAACTCGGTCCTTCTTATGAAGACAATCAGCCATTGAGCAAGCAGGCTGCTGGTGGCAGCAATGGAGACAGTTCTGGTGGAACGGTTGTTAATAATTATTACCAAACTATTCAGGAAGCCTCGACTTACACGCATTTGCAAAATACGCCCGCAGCCACTTGGACAGTGAATCACAATATGAACAAATATCCAAGCGTTACCGTGGTAACCAGTGCGGGCGATATTGCGGGTGGTGCTGAAATCGACTACATTGATAAAAATAACTTAACTATTAGCTTTGCGGCGGCTTTTAGCGGTAAGGCATATTTGAATTAAAGGAGACTAATATGAGTCAAAAATGGTTTAATAATATAGATTTACAACAAAACGAGCTTCAAAACGGCGTTATTCAAAATTTGGCAGCTGACCCGACAAGTGGTAAAGCTGGTCAAATTTATTACAATACTACTGACAAAGGGTATAGATATCATAATGGCACTGCATGGGTGAGCATCACAGCAGAAGCCGTAAAATCCATCAAAGCAGGCAATGGTTTAACGAGTACGGGAACGGACACGGTCACTATTAGTTTGGGTGACCCGTCAGCCTCGGGAGCGGCGTCTGGCACAACTTATGGCAGTAATGGTGTTACAGAAACAAGCCACACGCATCAGGTACGCATTTCGGCGGCGACTACAGACACTCCTGGTGTCATCGAATTGGCTACCGATGCTGAAGCCACAGCAGGCACTGATACTACTCGTGCTATCAATGCAAAACAACTTGCGGCTGCCAAACAAAGTGCAATAAATTCTGCAAAAGTCACGATTCAGACTTCTAATGGTATTACTGGTGGTAGCACTACCCCAGGTAACTCTTTCACTTTGAGTGGCGTCGATGCTTTGACTACGGCAAAGGGTGTTGTGCAATTGGCTACTCAAGACGAAGTAAATACTGGAACCGATGCCAAAAAAGTTATTACTCCTGCAACTTTGAGGAAAGGCAAAGCAAGCGGTGTTGCATCACTGGATGCCAACAGCAAAATTATTACAAGTCAGTTGCCCGACTACTTGCTTGGACAAGTAATGTATGGTGGTAACGCTTCTACGGTTGCAACCACAACCACTATTTCACCTTCCGATAGCCTAAAAACTAAGAAGAATATAACGGCAACTTCGATTTCGATTGTAAATTCTGCAACAAGCACAGCAGCTAATACATATGGCTATAAAGATATGGAAGGTGTCTATTTCATTTGCCAAGCAAAGGGAACCTTTGCAGAAACTAGCTTTGAAAAGGGCGACTGGATTATTTCAACAGGAGCTAAGTGGGAAAAGATTGATAACACTGATGCTGTTAAGAGTGTTAATGGCCAAATAGGTGATGTGAATATCACCAGAGTCAATGAGGCAGGAACGGCTGATAAACTTAAGACAGCGCGAACAATTGCACTCAAGGGGGATGCGACTGGTTCGACAACCTTTGATGGAAGCGCAAACAAAGACATTAATGTTACTTTGGCGAACACGGGAGTAACCGCGGGCACCTATAACAACGTCACAGTTGACGCAAAGGGACGAGTGGTATCTGCTTCTAACATAAAAACCAGTGTAGTAAGTGAAATTACTGGCAATGGGAAGCAAACAGAGTTTAATATTACTCATTCTTTGGGGAAAAATGTTATAGTACAAGTATTCCTTAATGGGCAACAAATCGGTTCGGACACGGCAGACGAGTTAGTTGGAGTAGATATCTACACTACTGCTGAAAAGGTCAAACTTGTCTTTGCAACAGCGCCTTCCACTTCACAAAAATTTAAGGTTGTCATATCGAGCGGCGGAAATGGGGTAGAGTCCCTTACTCCCACAGCTGCGGATGACAATAAGGTTGCTATCGCGGATTCAACTACGGCAACGGGTTGGAAATTTGGGAAAGTTGGGACGGACAACTTGGACAAAACATCAATTTTAAATTTGGTCTATCCCGTTGGCTCAATTTACATGAGTGCTAACAATGTGAGTCCGCAAACATTCCTTGGTGGAACGTGGGTTGCGTGGGGTGCAGGAAGAGTTCCTGTGGGTGTAAATTCTTCAGATACTGACTTCAATACTGCGGAAAAGACGGGTGGTGAAAAGACACACGCCTTAAGTGTTGGTGAAATGCCGTGGCATGATCACAGTGGCACCTATTCAACTGTAGAGACGAAGACCATACATACTCGCCCTACGGGCGGTGCTCTGCAACACTTGGGAGTAAATACATACACTGTCAAGTATGACGTTAATGAGCAAACACAAGAATATATGGTTGCACCCGCTGGCGGACAAACACTCGAGGTGGAAAATGGAACAGTAATTAATTCTCAATACGGAGTTTGTCCCAATGGTTCAGGTGTTGCGCATAACAATTTGCAACCTTACATTACGTGTTATATGTGGAAACGTACAGCATAAAATTATCAAAAAGCGAAACAAGTAAGACGCGTAATAGCAGGTTTTTCACGAGGATTTTGTACCTTAAACAAAGTCCTTTCCCAATATCACAATAGGTTGACAAAACAATAGTTTTAATATATAATATTTATACTATAATATACAATAATATATTTATAAAAAAACAAATTCAGCACAAGCGAGGTGACTTTATGAAAAACTTTAGCGGACTAACAATCACGGGAGCAACTCCTGATGGATATTCGGTGAAAGCAAATGGTTATGTTAAAGGCTCTTGGCTGCAATCTTCTGTAATGCAGAACTATGGTTCGAATACTGGTAAAGTGTGCGTCTTTGACGGTGCGGGTTGGATATATTATCGTACTCCTGCCGAGATTGTGGCAGAAGCTGGTGGGGGTAACGGATACACTCAACTCACGAACGAAGATTTGAATACGATTACGGAAGCAGGGTGGTATTATGCGAACGCCAACCACAGCTGCACAAATACACCAGCTTCAATAAGTGCATTTTGGCTCGAGGTGAGTGCTCCACTACTTAATTCTTCGTCATCAACCGTTATACGACAGACTTTACATGCAATTAATTATTTGCCTGCTACTTCATTTGTAAGAGAGGGTGTTAACAACAAATTTGCTAGTTCTTGGTATCACCTGGAGCAGATGGATGAGAGTACTGGCCAGAAGATCGTTGGGACAAAGACTTTTGTAGATGGAATATCGCTTGGGAGCGCATTGCGTATACAGACTTCTACAAATGTAGGAACTGGGGGGACCGCGGGTCAGGTATTGACAAGCACGGGTCCTTATAGTGCGCCCCAATGGAAAGCGCCAAGCGGTAGTAATACCACGGTTGATGAACCAATAGTAAACGGAGTGAATTATACTGTTTTTGGCTCTGGGGAGTATGGTAGTTTTATCGGGACGTTCGCTACCGAAGCAGATGAAACTGGTATGACAATAACAGTTGGTAGCACTTCTTATGTTTTAACAGAAACCCGACAAGCCATTAATTACAGGTTAACGATAGATAAAAATGATCAGTTTGTGTATTCTACAATTGTAGTAGATGGTGGTATTGCAGACAAAATAAGTTCTTTTTCAACTGTGCCATCTGATGGTATAGTAAGAATTAGTACAAATTTAAGTTCGTCATATATGGAATCGAATCGCTGTGTGATTATAAAGGAGTAATATAAAATGATTAAACCAAATAATGTATTGTTTTATTTTGTTTCTGGCTCAAAAACATTTTGCACTAATGCAACTGACGAAGATTTAGTTGGTGTGCGATATGAGGTGGAAAAACGGGTAGATAGATATGATGGAGTCGATGTCTTTTATTGGTCACTTGACACATTTAGGCAACTGCTAAAATTCAAGTGTCCTATTGAAACTGTAGCGCACAAAGAATTATACAACATCTCTTTTGCAATCAAGAAAGAGGAAGGTGAGATTTTTGGGGAAATGCCAACAGATATTGCCAATTACAATTTTTTCGATTACAAAGAAGATATTGTAAAAAGTTGTATAAAATCTTGTGAAAAGTACGCATTGAACCCAAGATTAACAAATCCCGTTAATGAAGATATGTGCCTTAAAAAATCATATTGGATATTTGCGAACTACTTTGCACTCGTCAACAATTCACTTGACTTTACGCAAGAGCAACTTGATATTATTCAAAAATGTCACGACAACGAATTACCGAGAAGTTACATCGAAGACGTATATCAAAAACTGCTCGCGATGTTGCCGAAGCAAGAATCACAAAAGGTCGAGCGATCGGCAATCTCGTATGATGAACTTGTTGACAGTAAAATTCGTGCGAGATATACGATCAGCCAAGAATTTGCGATACTTCGTCAACGTGATATAAAGCCAGAAGAGTTTGCGGAATACAACGCTTACTGCGAGCAATGTAAAGCCGAGGCGAGAGCCGAATTGGGTATATGATACGTTCTTTGGTGAAAATATGAAAACATTTAAGACAATTATTTTTTGGTTCTTATCGCTCACTTGGGGTCTCCCAATGACGTTGATGGGAGCTGTTGTAGCACTCGCCCTGTTAATTACGGGGCACAAACCCAAACGTTTTCATCATTCGATTTATTTCGAAGTTGGCGAGAATTGGGGAGGTTTTGAGGCTGGTGGCTTCTTCTTTACTGACACGACGCCGTCGCTTCACACAAAGCAACATGAAAGCGGCCACGGTCTCCAAAACATTGTTTTGGGACCATTGATGCCGTTCGTTGTCAGTATCCCGTCGGCCATTAGATATTGGTACAGACGGATAAAACAAAAAAGAAACCCTAGCGTGATTTTGCCGCCATATGATTCCATATGGTTCGAAGGGCAAGCGACTAGATTGGGAGAGAAATATTTCAATGAGAAACAAGACTAACACGAGCCGCAACGGCGGCAATAAAACAAATATTTTATAGGAGGTGTTGTATGAGTCAATTAACAGATGAACAATTGCAAAACACTAATAGCGTTATTGCTAATGGTTTAGAAGCAAAAACGATGCGCCATAAGATAGAAAACAAGGATTTGTTGAGTCAAAAAGGTGCGCTTTATGTTGGCACAGGAAATACGACTTCTACAGGGGCCGCAGTAACCACTTCTATTGCTCCCAATGGAGGGACAGACGATGGTAAAATTTTAATCGCAGATTCTGCTAAACTCGAGGGTTGGAAGATTGATAAGATTGGGAATGATAACATTACAAACGGGGCAATAACGGGCGATAAATTAACAAACGGGACAATAACGGGCGATAAATTAGCTGAGAATTTTACATATATTACATCGGATACTAGTAGTTTTTGTTTGCAAGATTCTTCTAACAATAGCACTCCGCGTTTGTCGTTTGTTGAATCAAATAATCATGCTTCGGTTGCTTTACAAGCAGATTTAAAATCTCAGGAGTTAGAAGGGGAAAGCTATACATTGACATTACCCAATGAAAACGGGACGGTTGCAATTAAAGAGCAAATTGAAAATGGGGATATTATAGTAAAAACAGCCGAACAGCTAAAAGGGTGGTATCGACATTTTGTCACAGTCAATCTTGTGAAAGGTTCTGGCCCATCTGCGGCCTCGTTTGATGTATTTTTTGAGCTGTTTACTCGTTCTGCTGGCCAAATAACAAACATGTCTAAATTAATCGCGGCAATACAGACGTTTGGTTATACTGCATTAGCCACGGGCGCAGGATATGTAGGAACTGGGGCTAACATCTCTGACGCTTACCATATAAACACAAACATATTGGAAAATAGGGTATATAATGTGTTACGAGTTGTATATGATGATCATTTGTCTACAAAAGCTTGTTGCATGATGATTGCTAAAACTACGGTGAGTAATATAAGTTCAGAGGGTTACGATTTTAATATAGTGGCAATGGATAAATTTAATGACGTATATGTAGGTGATGCAGTTTCGTTTTTGTTTTCTTAATATTTTCTATTAGACAATAAAACTCCACTTTTATTTGCTTAAAGGGGGGTCAGGATTTTTCCTGATCCTCTTTTTTTACTTTGAATAGTTGATTAAACAAGCAAACAGTAGTATAATTATAACATAGATAATAATTAATTATTATCTATGTTAATTTTTTCATTAAATAACGAGGTAAATATGAATATTTTATATAGCACGCATTGTCCGCAATGTGTAATGATTGAGAAGCAACTCAAAGCAAAAAACATACCATTCACCATTTGCGATGACACAAAAATAATGATCGAAAAGGGCTTTAAAAAAGCACCAATGTTTGAAACAGACAATCGAGTAATGACATTTCCAGAGACTCTCAAGTGGATAAAGGAGCAATAAAGCCATATGATGAAAAAATATGAGAAATACAGACATAATGTAGATTTCATTCGAGAATATTCTCAAGCCTCTAATGCAGCAACAGGCAGCAAATTCGATTCTAACGCGAACATCGAAACTAAAAATGTAACCACATTAAGTTGTGAAATACACAAAGAAGCTGATATTGGTATAAATAGACTTCGTATGATTGATAAAATCACAGAACTTTATGGTACTGAATTAGCTGAGAAATATATAGAACAATTAGATTCACATCAAATATACAGACATGATGAGACACATCCTGTTTTCCCTTATTGTGTTAGTATTACGATGTATCCATTTATTTGCGAAGGTCTTAAGTCAATCGGTGCACCAAGTACCGAACCTAAAAACTTACAATCTTTTGCAGGCAACTTTATTAACTTGGTTTTTGCGATATCAGCCCAATTCGCTGGTGCTGTTGCAACACCCGAATTCTTAACATATCTTGACCATTTTATTAGACTTGAATATGGCGATGATTATTATGAAAAAACTGACATAATCGTGAATCCAATCTCTAAGCGTCCGAAAACTATTGAAAAAGTTATTGACGATATTTTTGAGCAAATTGTTTACTCGATAAACGAACCAGCAGCTGCTCGAAATTTTCAATCGGTTTTTTGGAACATAGCTTATTTTGACCATACTTACTTCAACGCAATTTTCGAAGATTTTGTTTTCCCTGATGGCGATGAACCCAAATGGGAAAGTGTAAGTTGGCTACAGAAACATTTTATGGAATGGTTCAATAATGAACGACTTAGAAATTACCTGACATTCCCAGTAGAAACTGTTAACCTTGTTTATGATAAAGAATCGAAACAATATATCGATAAGGAATGGGCTGACTTTACAGCTGAAATGTGGTCAAAAGGACATAGCTTTTTCTGTTATAATAGTGATAGTGCTGACTCGCTTTCAAGTTGCTGTCGACTTAAAAATGGTATAACCGACAACGTCTTTTCTTATACACTTGGTGCAGGCGGTATTTCAACTGGCTCTAAAGCTGTTATCACAATCAATATTAATAGATTAGTTCAAGATGTAAAGAAAAAATCAGATAAAAATAATCTTGATTTCAATATTGAATTAGATAAAGCAATTAGATCTCAAGTTGATGATATTCACAAATATTTGAACGCCTTTAATGAGATACTTAAGGATGAACAATCAAGCGGGTTGCTTCCAATTTACGACGCTGGTTATATATCATTATCAAAGCAGTATTTGACAATTGGTATTAACGGTTTGGTCGAAGGTGCAGAGTTTTTAGGCATCGAAGTAACTCCTAATGCCGAATATTTTGATTATTGCAAATCGATATTAGCGCCGATCCAAGAAGAAAATAAGAAAGCACGAACGGACGAAATCATGTTTAATACTGAGTATGTCCCAGCCGAAAATCTAGGAGTAAAGAATGCTGAATGGGACAGAAAAGCAGGGTATTATGTACCTAGAGATTGTTATAATTCATATTTCTTTAAAGTAGAGGATCAAGAATTGTCGGTTTTGGATAAAATGATTCTTCATGGACAACAGGTTGTTCAATATCTTGATGGTGGCTCTGCTTGTCATCTAAACCTAGAAGAACATTTGGATAAAACCCAATATAGAGCATTACTTGATATTGCGGCTAAAATTGGATGTAGTTATTTGACGTTTAATATACCAAACACTATTTGCAATAAGTGCGGCCATATCTCTAAACATAAAGAAGCCGTATGCGAAAAGTGCGGCTCGACCGATCTTGATTATATCACACGTGTAATAGGCTATGCAAAAAGGGTTTCGAAATATTCGGAAGCACGACAAAAAGAAGCAAGGAGACGCGTTTATAATGCAAAAAGAAATGTGTTCGCACGCAATTAAATTCGTAGATAGTCCAATTGTATTCCAGGAGATTCCAGGCGAAATTTCGTTGTGTTTTACAATTTCAAATTGTCCTCATCATTGTCCAGGATGCCATTCAAGCTATTTAGCGGAAGATATAGGTGAATATCTAGATGAGCATATAGATAATTTTTTAGAGAAATATAGAGATATGATTACTTGTGTACTATTCATGGGCGGTGATGATCCAGCTCAGATAGATAATTTAATCAGATGCTTGAAAATTTGTAAAAAATACAATTTGAAGACAGCTTTGTACTCGGGCTACACAGAAGAAACTTTCGATAAAAAGGTTTTAATCTATCTAGACTATCTTAAGTTGGGTCCGTATATAGAAGAACGAGGACCGTTAAATAATCCCAATACTAATCAGCATCTATACAAAATATATAGAGGGAAAGTAGTAGACGATATAACCTATAAATTTTGGAATAATAAAATTCCACTTTGATTTACTTAAAGAGGGCCAGGATTTTTACTGGTTCTCTTTTTTTTTATTTTTTTTTTTGAGAAAATTTTTATTTTTTTTTGAGAAAACGATTTTGGTCGTTTTCTTTTTTTTACTTTAAAAAGTCACAATAGGTTGACAATTTTGAGAGGAGTGTAGTATCATTCTAACGAAGATAGTAAAGGAGGTGTTCAATATGTATGAAAGAGTGACGCCACGTGATTGGCATGATGCAAAGTTCGCACAATTGGACCAAAGGGTTGTCCTTAAGAGATTGTGGGATTTGGAAAATCAAATCGAACAAAGCTCAAAACAACATTATTATGTTACTATGGGCAGATGCAAAACGCGCAATTTTGTCGTTAATGGAGAGCCTTGTACCGAGTATACTGAAGTGTACGAGGTTGCTGAAGGGGTGCCTTCGGATGTTGCGATTCATTTCGGAATATATGACACTAAAGAAGAAGCCGAAGCAAGGGCAGCAGAATTGAACCAACGCCCGCATGTATATTGGGCGCAAAGTAGGAGTTTGTATGGGGTGAGCCTATGAGTACGACATTGGAGAAGTATATCGCGATAAGATGGTTGAAAATATTGATGTTGCAATGAACATTGAAGACAGTACATATTAATAGGAGTGACAAATGAGAGCAATAATGAAATCGGTATCGCCCCGAATCTGCGAAAAAGTCGCAAATGGCGATTGTACTATACTTGTGTCCAAGACCGTACCTAAATTCGATTTGCCGTTTAAGGGCTATATTTGTTGCACAAACGCAAAACCTTATCTTTACAGAGAAGCAAATCCACCTTTCAAGTTGTTTTTAGATAGCGACCTATATGAAGGCAACGGTTATGACGATAGGCTTTTTAGCGGCAAAGTAATCGGCGAGTTTGTATGTGATAAAATCATAGAGTGGCAATACGACAAGGGTCATCAGTATTATGTCGAATATCCTGACGATTGCACATCTTACTTTCCGTATTTGAAATGTCACAGCGAAGCAACTGGACTGAAATGTTCTGAAATCGAAAAGTTAGGTAAAGGTAAACCGCTTTACGGTTTGCACATCAGCGATTTGAAGATTTACGATACACCCAAAACGCTGGCAGAGTTCTACAAATGCGGTGCAGAATCGTTTGAAGAATTGAGTGACACCGAGGATTTGTGTTCATATTGTAGTCGAACGGGCTTTTGCGAAGGGCGTTGGTGCGATGAGGCTTATCAAAATTATTTGGATGTGGATTTTGCTTTAACTCATGTGCCATCAAATTGGTGTTATGTGGAGGAATTGTGATTATGGAATATAAGAGATTAACAAACCAGAAATGGTCTAAAGATATTGACTTAACACAAGAACTCGGTTATTCGTACATCTACAAAAGGCTTGCCGAACTCGAAGATAAAATCGACGCGGGGACGCTCATTGAAATACCTTGCAAGGTCGGCGACAACGCCGTGGCAATAATTGACACGTTGGCCTATCCTAATGCGATATACAACGTAAAACTTAAAGATTTGGCGTATATAGTAGAAGATGAAAACGGCGATGTAACTTTTCAGCATATAACCCGTATTTTCAGAACAAAAGCCGAAGCCGAAAAGAGGTTGGAGGAGATAAGGAATGGAAAATAAGAAAAAAGGCAGCAAAGACACGTTGGGAGATCGTATGAAAGGTTATGAAAATGCCTATCGTTTCTATTTGCCACGACGCATGCCTGTGATTATCCGCATTGACGGCAGAGCTTTCCACACGTTTACTCGCGGGCTACAGAAACCGTTTGATAGCCGTTTTATTGAAATCATGCAAGAAACCGCTCGCGAACTCGTTAGTAAAGTCTCAGGTTGTAAAATGGGTTACGTCCAATCAGATGAGATTAGTTTATTGGTTACCAACAATGATACTTTAGAGACAGAGCCCTGGTTTGCTAACAATCTCCAGAAACTCGTGAGTCTTTCGGCTTCGATTGCTACTGTTACATTTAATCGATTGTGGTCCGAGTATTTGACAGACGTCGAGTTCTTCTGCAATTCTGAAGCCTACGTCGATAAATGGCGCAGAAATTTGTTTTCAGCAACATTCGATACTCGCGCATTCATCTTGCCCGAAGAAGAAGTAACCAACTACTTTATTTGGAGGCAACAGGACGCAATTCGTAATTCAATTCGGTCAACAGCTCAAGCCCATTTTTCAGAAAAAGAATTGCGTGGGGTGAGCACAAAAGCCACTAAAGAAAAACTCCTGTCCGAGAAAGGGATAGACTGGGATAAACTCCCGATACATCTTCAGCGCGGTGCTTGTGTAGATAAAGATTATCATTGCGATATCCCTGTTTTTACACAGGATCGAGAGTTCATTGAGAAATATCTTCGCCCCTCCGATTAAAAAATTTTTTATTTAAATATGTCACAAAAGGTTGACATATTCCATATTGTATGTTATACTCTGTTTACAAAATCAATCGGAGGCTTTGTGATGACTGAGCTTGAAAGACTTTTCGCTGAAAAGCGTACAGAAAACGGTGATATCGCGTATAATACTATCGGCGATGATTTGCTGGATATTTTATTTATGACAGAATACTACCAAAAGCATCTTGACGAAGCTGAAGATAAAATTGGTAAAACGGATGTCGATAAGCTATTTGCGATGTTTGTCAGAGATCCAAGATTGGGTCTTGGGAGAAGAGACCTTGGTCGCGTTCTAATGGACAGGGCAGAAGTGGATATGTCCAGCGTTGTTAAAGCAGGCCGTTATGATGACCTATTTTACTTAACCAACCAAACAGCAAAGGGTTTAGAAGTCTATTCGTATTTGTGGTCTAAAGTTCTTCAAGGTGACGAGCTCGCAAAAAAGTGGATGCCGAGATTCAACACCAAAGATGATGGTGTGGCCAAACAGATTTGTAAAAACCTTGGCATAAGCCAAAAAACATACCGCAAGGCAATTAAGGCAAATACTGTGGAAAACAAGCTTAGTACGCACAAAGAAGAGGAAATCGTATATGAGCAAGTGCCTTCTTTGGCTATGATTAAATATTATCAAAGATTTCTGAAAGACCCTCGTTTTAACAAGTATTTGGAATCTGTTAAGAAAGGAGAGTCAAAACTCAGTGTAGCGACTACCACAGTTTATGATATTTACAGAAACAGGGATACCATAGACGCGGATTTATTCTTTGATAAACTTGCAAAAATCAAGATAAATTGTATACCAATTCTTGACACATCAGGCTCAATGTGGGACCGTAACGATTCTATAGGTAAAGCCATCTCAATTGCTTATTACCTTGCGAAATGCTCCACTTACTGTAACAATCAAGTAGTATCGTTCAGTTCCAATCCGCAACTTATCAAAATCGCAGAAAAGAGTTGTGGGAATTCTTTGTATGGGTTCGGTAGTTCTAATAAATTCAGTCGCGAATTGAATTCGATGTATACGGGTGATTGCAGCAACACAGACTTTGGCGCTGTCATCAAGCTACTTGGTCAGTTGAACGAGTTTCCTGACTACTTCGTGGTGTTGTCGGATATGGAATTTGATTACGGCTCAAGTGCAGAGAAAGACTCGGTAATGTCGTCCTTCAAAGAACGCGGCGTCAAAACAAAGATTGTGTGGTGGAATTTTAATTCTAGAAGCACAACCGCCCCCGAAATGGACAAGTATGGAAACATTTTTTTGAGCGGATACTCACCGATGTTGCTCAAATATCTTGAAAACGGGTTTAATGGGAAACAATTTCTTGCAAAACTTCTTCAAGAATATGAGAGAAATATAACTAACTAACATATACAAAAAACAGAAGTGCTCAAACAGCAAATATTTACTAAATTAGGGATTTATTAGAATGGAGCACTGGGTTAGGCACCAAGAAGCACTCTTACTGCAACAAGAGATGATTAAGGCTTAAAATCACATGAGCGCTGGGAGTGTCTATAAAAAATAATCACTTTTATTTTTGAAGAATCTGTCAAAAAATTTGGCAGATTCTTTTTTTTTTATCTATAATTTATCACAATAGGTTGACAAACTCTATTTTTTATCTTATACTTTAAATAAGCAAAACAAGTAGAGGCGCATCTTCATGGATAGGTATATGAAATGTAAGAAAAACTTTTTTGAGACAATTAAAAGAATTTGTTAAAAAAGGTTGACAAGTTGGTTGGCTTCTGCTATATTATATTTACCAAAAGAAGAGGTGAACTATGAAAAGACAAGAAAAGTATCCCGAAACGTCAACGTTTCACTACTATAACGCAAACCCTCACAATAGGATGACGACCGATTGTGTAATTCGCGCCGAATCCGTTGCTTTGGGAATCCCGTATGACCAAGTCGTTTTAGAAAACGCTCAGTTGCAGTGTAAAACTGGATTCTCGAGCGATGATGCGAAAGGGGTTGCCAAATACATGGAACTCAAGGGATGGAACAAGCATCCTCAGCCGCGCAAAGACGACGGGACAAAGTACACTGTGAGAGAATTTTGTCAACAACTTGCAAAACCAGGAGAGCGTTACGTGGTTTCGATGGCGGGACATTTGGTCGCGGTCGTAGATTGTAAAGCATGGGACATTTGGGATTGCACCAATGCATTATACACAAAGTGTGTTGGTAATTATTGGATAAAGAGAGGTACAAAATGAAAACTAAACAAGAACAAATTGAAGAAATAATGGAAACGCTTTTAGCACACGAGCCTATTATAGATGTGCCGTATGAAACAATAAACGACATTGCTATTGCGTTGGTAAAAGAGGGTTACGGCAACATCAAGCAAGCACAAATCGATGTGCTGAACAAGTTGAGAAGAAGATCGTGGCAAGGTTACCAAATCGGAATGTACATAGTAAGTACACAAGAGATAGACGAACTTATAAAGGAAGTGGAAAATGAAAACAATAGTAAAACAAATATTCCATGTTTTGGTTGACATTATACTCTCAATATGCTGGGGTGGTATGGTAGCTCTCAACTCTGTTTATTGTGCTAATGCAAATGAACATCGTTGGGGATTTATAGTGCCGATTGTGTTTTCGAGTATATTGCTAATTTTTAACATTGTGTCAATATTCGTAGACGCACGAGAACTGAATGACTTATGCGACTCATATGATGATAAGCTGAAACAAACTTTGTGTTCAGAAAAGAAGGTGCAAAATGACGAAGATAAAGGTTGAAAGAGAAGTGCCGAATGATGAACATAGTAGCAATTAAACGTATAAATGATGATGGCACTATAACCGAAATCAAAGTAGACTGGGACAAAATGCCTTGTAGCAAATGTAAATGGCGATACTCATTTCACTGCCCGCACGGTTGTTGGAATGAGAAAGGCAAATACATAGTATATTAAATGGGATTGAAGAACAATGAACGAATTAAATCTTATGAAATATAAAGACTATTTCACCCGTGTTTACGTCGACACGGAAGAACACACTCTGTTCGGTCGTCTTGAAGGTATAACAGATTTGGTGACCTGGGCTACCGAAGGGACTCTTGTTGACGCGGAGAACGAGTTCCATGCCGCAGTTGATGATTATCTAGAATTTTGTCTTCAACATAACAAAATACCCCAAATCACCAACTTGTCAAAAATCTTTTCGGGAAATTAGTCACAAAAGGTTGACTTATTTGAATTCTTGCTATATAATCAAATCACAAAATACAAAAAGTTGCAAATAAAACTACCATTTTATTTTGCGGAAAGGAGCAAATTTTGAATCGTAAACAGCGCAGGGACTTGGAAAAACAAGTAAAACGCATCAATAAGATTGAGCGCCAGTGTCACAAGACTTTGACGAGCGTTCAATCTCTTTTGGGTATGATGGCTATGAAACGTGTCCAAAATGGCACGGCGGATTCGAAAGATATCGAAATCTTGCGTAATAGCGATTTTGCCCATTTGGACAACGAGATGGCTTGTCCGAACGGCACGAAGTGCAAACTCAATGTTGAGGCAGTTCAAGCCCGTCCACAAGACGATCTCACCGACAAATTCAAGAATTGGATTGAAGCGAATAAGGATAAAGAGTTTACAATCACTCGTGAAGGTGCTCGCAATTCTTTGGTGTGTCTCGCCGAAGACGAAACCGAACCGAAATGGTTGTTTGACCTTTATACCGATTTGCTGATTTTCGATGAAGCAACAAATTCCTATTTGCCGTTGGAAACAATCGCAGACCGCGAAGAAGAAGAAATCTTCACAGGCGTAGGAACAGCCCCCGAACAAGTAACTGACAGTCAAGATTCGAGCAGTGAGAACGAGCAAGATAATGACGAGCAGGACAAGAATAATTAACAAGGAGAAGTAACTATTATGAGAAGAGTTGCTAACAAGGTACAGATTGAAGGTTATTTGAGAGAGAACAATCTCGAGCTTATCCGCAATGACAAGCAAGAAGAAGTCATTCGCGGTTCACTCGTTGTCGCATTGGACAACGTGAGAAGTTGCAGAGCGCAATTTTATGTCAGCAGATTCAATACGTTGAAACCTGGTGAAACCACAAGACAAGAAAGCAAAGCATATAGCAGACTTGTCGAGTTGTTGCCTGGCAATACGATTTCGATCTCATCGCTCATGAAAGACCAAGCCGCGATGACATTCGATGTCGCAAAAGAATCGGCAACGAAAGTTTGGATTATCGGCGCATTGCAAGAGTATATTCGCAAAGACGAAAAAGGTGAAGTGATTTCTTCGACTACTATCAAAGGTCTGACCGCTGGTATCAAGACTGAAAGCGACAAACATCCGTTCACCCAAAAAGCAGAGTTTGAAGTCGAGATGTATATCGAAGGCAAGAGACCCGAAATGAAAGACGGTGAAGAAACGGGACGTATTGTTTTGACGGGTCTTATCCCCGAATATGATGATAGCGTCAGCAGAATCGAGTTTGTCACCGAACTTGGAGATGCGACTGATTACATTGAGGAAAATTACAATGTCGGTCAAACGGTCAAAGTTTATGGCGATGTGATTAACACTTACGTTCGTGTTGAAAAAGAAGGCGGCGGTCATACTTTCGGTCGCACTCTTGAACCTCAATACGAAACAACGTTCACAAGTGAAAGACAAATTTTCGGTGGCACGGCAACTCCGCTTGACGAAGATGATGAGAATGCTTTGAAGAAAGCAGAAATCAAGGCCGCTCTCGCCTTGCGTCAACAAAAGATTGACAACATGCCCGCAAAGGATGATGCTCCCAAGGCAGTCAATCCGAAGAAAGGATTCACTGAAACTCCTACCGCACCAGCCGCACCGAAAAAGAAATTCACTTTTGGTGACTTTTAATAAGTTGGAGGAAATAGATTATGGCAGTTGATATTTTCAATCCCGAAGTATCTCAAGTAGTAAAGGGCATCGAAGGAAAACTCATCCTTATTTACGGCACAAACAGAACTGGTAAGACCAAAAACCTTACCAAGGCTCCCAAGCCGCTTGTGTGCTGTTTTGAGAATGGTCTCGGTGCTATCAACGGCATCAAGAATGTCAAGATTAAGAAATGGAGTGACTGGACGAGCTTTGTTAAGCAATTGACGAGCGAGAAAACGGTCGCCGAAGCGAAGAAACTTTATTCTTCGATAATCATTGACACGGTTGATGGTATGGCAGACCTTGCTGCTGAATTTATATGCGGCAACTTCGGTGTCGCTCGAATTAACGACGGAAATAGGGGTTATGGCTTGTGGAAAGAATATGGAGCAGAAATCAACAAGTATCTCAAGCTCCTTACCAACGCAGGTTACACCGTGTTCTTCATTGCACACGAAGGCGAGCGTGCTTTCCAAAACGAAAAAGGTGAAGAGTACACCAAGATTTATCCGAGAGGGGACAAGAGAGTTGTTGACCCGATTTGTGACCTTTGTGACATTATCGGTTATGCTCAGATTCAACCCGAAACGGAAGATGGAGAAGAAACTCTTTCCACCTTGTATCTTGTAAACAATCCTGCTTATCAAGCGGGTAGCCGTTTCACCCATATCGTGAAGTCCATTCCCGAATGGAACATCGAAAAACTCGACAAGGCTCTTAGCGATGCAATCGAGGCAGAAGAGAATGAAAGCGGTATGAAAGCGGCAACAATTCAAGAAGCCCAAAAGAAAGCGGCAAAAGCAAGGAAAGCTGAAGCCGAGGCAAAACTTCCTTTGGAAGACTTGATTGATAGCATTGGAACAAAACTCCAAGCAATGAACGAGAAAACAGGTAGCATCGATGAGTATGCTCAACTCATGGATGACTTGGGTATTCCCGACACCTTCAAGGCGACCAATGCGAACGAATCCCAACGTCAGCAACTTGAGATGTTGCTTGATGGCCTCGTGGAACTTGGTTATTAATTGACAGCTTATGGCGACCGCACTTCGATGCGCTGAATGCGGTACAACTATTGTACCGTCTTCGAAATTGACATTCAAGGGCAAAACTTATTGTCCGAAGTGTTACAACAAAGCCATCAAGGAAGCCGAAAGTGCTGAGCAAGAACTGGAAGAGCTCGTTGAGTTTATCAAAGAGCTCTTCGGTCTAACTGAGTTTCCACCTGAATGGCTTGAACAAATTCAAGCTTATCACAAGGAAAAAAAGACTCTGCGGGGAATGCAGGCCACTCTATATTATTATTATATGATATTGGGCAACATTCCCGACGTCGAGCGCGGTTTGTGGGCAATTAAATTCTATTATGAAAGTGCAAGCAACTATTTTAAAGAACAAAAGGAGCTTGCAAAGAAGAATAGCGAGGTTGATTTAACACCTGTTAAACGCACCATAATTATGGCCCCGCCTCAAAACCAAACTCGCAAGCCAAAATTTAACATTGAGGACTTATAATATCTATGGCTGATAATAAAAAGAAGCTTACAAATAAACTTGCCGTACTTCAGGTGCTTGCGTGCCTTATGAAGAATCCGTTGCTTTGTAATAGACCAGAGTATACTCTCACAATGGACGATTTTACCGAGCAATTCCATCGGATTCTTTTTGGCGCGATTAGCAACTTGGCGACTTCGGGCTTGAAAACAATCACTCACATCGATGTGGACCAATACTTGGCTCAATATCCGATTCAATACAAGGTGTTCACGGACAATCGTGGCGTGGAATATGTTATCAAGGCTCTTGAAATCGCAGAAGAACGCAATTTCCCTTATTATTATACCACCCTCAAGAAAATGAGTCTCTTGAATAAGCTTGTAGAACAGGGTTTTGATATCAGCGATTTTTATGACGATAATGTCGTAGATCCTATCAAAACTGCAGAGATGCAAGAACGTCTTGATTCATATTCGATTGAACAAATTCTTGCACTTTACGAAACTAAACTTATTCGAGTTAAAGACGATTTCTCTAAAAATCGTGGTATTGTGCAGACGAGGAGCGGCGACGGCTTGCGCGAAACAAAAGAGCGTTTCAAAGAAACTCCTGAAGTCGGCTTGCCGCTAACTATGCCTAAACTCACAACTCTTTATCGTGGACAGCGTTTGAAAAAGCTGTATCTTGAATCGTCGGCACAAGGTGTTGGTAAATCTCGTCGTATGGCGGCAGAGAGTGCTCACCTCGCTGTTCCGAAGATTTTCGATGTAGAGCGCAACGTTTGGAAAACCACCAATCTTTGCGAAAGTGTGCTGTACATTTCCACAGAGTTGGAACTTGAAGAAGTGCAAACGATGTGGTTGGCTTATGTATCGGGTGTCCCCGAACATAAGATTTTGAATGGTAATTACGGTCCTGGCGAAGAACAAAGAGTGGATATAGCGGTCGAACTTCTCGAACAAGCGAATCTTTACTTTGTCCAAATCAGCAACTACGACATGGACGACATCGAACAACTTATTCGCAAGTATTATCAAATTGAGCATGTCAATTATGTTTACTATGACTATTTGAGTACCACAATTAAGATAATGAGCGAAGGTGCTTCGAAGTCTAAAATCAGTAATCTGCGTGAAGACCAAATATTACTTATGTTCACCACTCGTCTCAAAGACTTGTGCAACGAATTGGATATTTACATATGGTCAGCGACACAGTTGTCGGGCGACTGGAAGAACGCAAAAGAAGCCGACCAGCAACTGTTGCGTGGTGCAAAGTCCATTTCTGATAAGATTGACATCGGTAGTATTATGCTCCCTGTCCGTGAATCGGATAGACCAGTCATTGATTCTTATGTTGCTAAGGGGTTCCAAGTTGAGCCCACTCACGTTATTCATGTTTACAAAGTAAGACGTGGGCAATATAACAACATCAAAGTCTATATTAACTTCGACCGCTCCACCTGTCGTGCGACAGAGTGCTTTGTTACCGACAACAATGGCAATCTTCTCACGATTGAAGATACGAGCGTTGAAGTTGTCCTCGACAAAACGTATGAGGAAAAATACGGGTTTACTTTTTGAGGTGAGCTATGGACACTTCAAAAGTAAAACAAATGCTCTCAACTGAAGATATCATCTGTTTGGTTACCGAGGGTCTTGGCTCAAATGGTAACCTTTGGGATGCTTCAGGAGCACCAATTTTTCAGACTGTTTGTCACAACTCACCTGGATATGGTAGTTATAAACTTTACTATTATCCTGATTCTCAAATGTTTTATTGTTACACCGAGTGTGGTTCGATGGATGTGTTTGAGTTGGTGCAGCGGGCAAAGGGTTTTGACACGTTTATAGAGGCTTACAAATATATAATTAATTTCTTCCACCTTGACACGAAACGTCGTGGTTTTGAGGAAGGAGCAGAAAAAGAATTAACAGGCGATTGGGACATCTTGAACAAATATGAGTTTTATCAAAAAGTCCAAAAGCCCGATGCGACTTTACCGATTCTTAACCCCAATATTCTTGAATGTTTTGGACCGTTGGCAGCTCCGACCGAATGGAAGAAGGACCATATTACTGCCGAAACGATGCGTAAATTTGGAATCCGTATCGATATGGCAAATCAAAAAATTATCATTCCCCACTACGATATGGACGGAAATCTAGTGGGAATCAGAGGGCGTTCTTATAACATTGATGACCTCATTGATGGCCGTAAGTACATGCCCGCGTACCTTGAAAAACAATGCTTTAAGCACCCGTTGGGTTCGTGCTTATATGGCTTGCATGAAAATCTTGCTGCAATCAAAAAACATAAGAAGATTATGTTGGTAGAAAGCGAGAAGAGTGTTATGCAATGCTATGGTTATTATGGAGAGAATTGTTTTGTGGCTGCAACTTGCGGTTCATCGATTTCTCCTGTTCAAATAGACTTATTGCTCAAACTTGGAGTTGAAGAAGTTATTCTTGCTTATGACCGAGAGAACGACACCAATCCCGAGTCTGAACAAACTCGTGAATATGAACAAAAGTTGCTTAAAGTGGTTTTACCCCTTACGAAATATATGAATGTGTATATCGTAATGGATTATGAAGGATTGCTTCCTCCAAAGGGCTCTCCGAGCGACATGGGGCAAGAAACTCTTGAAAAATTAATGAAGAAGAAGATCTACATTCCGTCCCCTGAAGTAGACTTCAAAAAGGAGCGTAAGCGTGCCGCAAAAAAGTAAGTTGGAGAGATTCTCCTACACAAAAGTAGATACTTATAGTCAATGTGGTTGGAAATATAAACTCCAATACATTGATGGAAAGTATTTTAGCGCCGAAACGATTGCGTTGTGCTTGGGTAATTTAGTGCACTTGATTGAACAGCGCATTTCGGAGGCTTATATCAATGGGCGCGAGCCCGACTATCCCGCTCTTATCGAGGATTTTTGGAACTTGGATATCCCCAAGAAAGACAAATATGATCGAGAGGGCGGAATACAAGGGGTAAACTTTATCAAGAAAAAGTTCCCTGATGAGTATTATGCGATTGACGAGGATGGCAGTTCTTATGCGGCAAGGTGTAAGTATTATGCCGAAAAGGGGATCTATCGTCAGAAAAAATTTCTTGAAGAACATCCTGAAATTGAGTTGGTCGATGTTGAAAAGTATTTTGAGTACAATTTCAAAGGTCATTTAATGTCGGGATATATTGACAGGGTTTTAAGGAACAAAGAAACGGGCAAATATATTGTCGAGGATTTGAAAACATCCAAAAAGCCTTACGATTCAAGCAAAACAACAACGCCTCTTCAACATTATGTCTATGTTAAAGCGTTGCAAAGTTGTTACAATTTGAAAGACACACCCGATGAGTGTTACTACAATTTTCCTCTGATTGATGTTCGTCAACAGGCTGGTACGAAAGGTTGGCTCAAACGAGCGGAGACAAAATTGACTAAATTGTTTGAAGGCATCGAATCGCAAGACTGGACACCTCATCCGTCACCCTTGTGTCACTGGTGTAACTTCTGTGGAACCAATCCTGTTCAGCCTGAAGGCGCCAGACATCTATGTCCTTATCAATGTCAATGGACAAAGGAGAACAAGACGTTTGACAAGCTCAACGAGTGGCAAGGAATCGAGAATCACGAACAGGTGATGAGGCACTATTTGCTTGAGCAGTGTGTCGATTTGACCGACGAAGAGCGTGAAAACATTCCACCCGACCGTCAAAAAATCAAGAAGAAATACAATTTCGTATTTTGAGCAAATGCCTGTCACAATAGGTTGACAGGCATTCATATCTGTGTTATAATCAATTTATCAAATAAAAGGAAGATTTTATATGGGACTTTTTTGGGACACACTTACAGCTCCATCACAGACAATGACGCGCGAACTTGGTTTGCGTATTTATTATGCTTTTAAAGCGGCGTTTCGCGCAGACGAGCTAAATATGAATCCGTACAATTTCAATTATGCGCACGCATATCAAGTTGCGGCAAAGCAGCTTGATTCTGTAGTCACTTCAAAATCTATCGAACAAAATATTGCTGCTATAGTTGGCGATGTTCTTACTGAAGATAGATTGTTGGGACGTCAAAATGCCGAAGAGCGTGCAGAAGCATTCATTGAGCGTTTCAACATGTTTTACCCAGGTCTGATTTGAGGTGAATCGTGGCGAGAAAAAGAGCAGATGCTACAGAAGTAGCAATTCCCACCACATATAATAAAGTGATTTGGACACCCGATGTCACCGTTTGGTGTCAAGCACGAGATTATTTTGTTGCACAGTTGGGAGACAAGCTACAGCGTGCAGCGGTGATTTCCACAATTGAATATGGACTTCTAGAAATTCTAATTTATGAAGAAGATGGAGTTCAAAAAAATATAGCAATAGCAAGAGGCGATGTCCCTGGCACAAAAAAGCCAAGTAAGTTTTGGACAATGCCGAATGCTAAATAAAAAGGGGAAGAGATAATGACTAATCAGCTTATGTACGTTTTGCTCCAATTCACTTGGGGCATCCTCCAGAATCTTGCAGGTTTGGCGATGTTCTTGGCTTGCAAAATGCTGGGATGTAAATCTAAAAAATACAAAAACGCAGTCGTAACCAAATGGAATAACAAATACGGTTCTGTGTCTTTGGGCATGTTTTTGTTTGTGACCGACGATGAAGATGAGACACTCGTAGCTCACGAGTATGGACATTCGCTTCAAAGCCTTTTCCTTGGACCGTTATTTTTCTTCGTGATTGGCATCCCTTCAATCTGTTGGGCAGCGTTCGGTGATAATTACAGAAAGAAACGCAACAAGACCTACTACGAATTCTACACCGAAAGTTGGAGTAACGAGCTTGTGGGTTTGGACAAATACCGTTGTTTCATCGTAAAACCCGAAGTTGCGGACGCGGAGAAAGAAACTAATGAGTAAGAAGTTCTTTGTAATAGCCGACGTTCATTCGTTTTATGACGAAATGAAGCAAGCGTTGGACACGGCAGGATTCGACATCAACAATCCTGAACATGTTTTGATTTCTTGCGGCGACGTGTTAGACCGTGGCCCGAAGTCAATAGACGTGCTGGAATTCCTGATGTCTGTTCCAAAAGAGCGTCGAGTCTTTGTTCGAGGTAATCACGAGGACTTGCTCGAAAGTTGTGTCAAACGCCGCGAGTTTTATCAAAATGACATATCCAACGGCACTCTCAAGACAATCTTCAATCTCTGTGGAATGAATGAAGACGCCATTTGGTACGGTGTTCGAGGGGATGTAGACTGGGATTATCACGACGTGTTTTATAAAATAAAAAGCGTTAAAATCCTGTGGGACTATCTCGCAGAATGTGTTGATTTTTACGAACTTGGCGAATACGTTTTTGTTCACTCTTGGGTGCCGATTGGCACTCCCGATTGGAGGAAGGCGACCAAAGAAGAGTGGGACAGCGCGAGATGGGGTAATCCGTTTGAAATGTGGCGCATAGGTTACAAGGTTCCCAACAAGACGGTCGTATGTGGCCATTGGCATACCAGCTGGGCGCACAACAGATTACACCAAAAAGGAACTGAGTTTGACGATGAAGCCTGCTTCGACATCTTTATCGATAAGGGCATTGTAGGGTTGGACGCTTGTACGGCACATAGCCATAAATGTAACTGTTTTGTAATAGAGGAGTGATATGGAAGATTTCAAAGTAGAGATTCTCAAGCATCCGACCGACGAAGATTGGATGCTGTGTAAACAATGTACGTTGGTTACAATTGGTAAAGAGGCCAAGCAGCCTCCGACGGACGAGTGGAAACATAAGATACTCGCATCCGAGCACAGCCCGATTAGGGTATTACAGTTCGTTTTTAGAATAACAAATGTCCCCTATTGGGTCAGCACACATTTGGTGAGGCATGTCCACGCAGTGCCGTTTGTTAAAACACAACGAAACGATCGACAAACTAACTACGATCGCGGAGAGGCTCCACAGGATTCCCCAGTAGATATGTGTTGGTGTATGAACGCTCAAGAACTTATGACTATTGCCCACAAACGACTTTGCACGCAAGCAAGTCCTGAAACTAGGGCAGTTGTTGCCGAGATTTGCCGTCAGGTGGAAGAAGTCAATCCTGAATTTAAAGGGCTGTTGGTTCCGAATTGTGTTTACCGCGGTGGGAAGTGTACAGAATTTTACCCCTGTGGAGCGGCGGAAGCGATGGCAAGAAAATATCTCGAAGAAAAAGTGTCACAATAGGTTGACACTTTTTTAGGTTTTGTGATAAGATAAGTAGAGAATGTAAAAAGGAGATACAAATGTTCTGTTCAATACACAACCATACGCAATATAGTAATTTGCATCTCAGAGATTCAATTAACCGAATCCCCGAGATGATTAATAAAGCGATTGAATATGGATTTAACGGCTTGGCTATTACTGATCATGAAATTATTAGTGGCCATATTGAAGCCCTGAATTGTGGAGATAAGATACGAGAAGAGCATCCCGATTTTAAGATTATTCTTGGTAATGAAATTTATCTTATAGATGAAAGTGAGTATAAAAATGCCGACAAGTATTGGCACTTTATCCTTTTGGCAAAAGACGAAGTTGGTCATAGACAATTGCGCGAACTCTCAAGTCAGGCTTGGGAACGTTCTTATATGGAGCGTGGCCAACGTCGCACTCCCACATTTTATCAAGATTTTGAAAGAATTATCGGCGAAAACAAAGGACATTTGATTGCCTCGACCGCTTGCGTCGGCGGTCGTTTGGGCACGAGTATTTTGCGTAGAGATTCGGATTCAATTAACTTCATGGTGAATTGGATGATGGACACCTTCGGTGAAGGAAATTGCTTTTTGGAAATGCAAGATTCCGACTCTGATGACCAACAAGATGTCAATCGTTATATCATAAAGTTGTCTGAATTTTTTGGCATACCTTATATTATAACGCAGGATGCCCACTATCTCAACAAGGAAGACCTCCCCATTTTTGAGAAGTTTTTGAATAGTAAGGCGGAGAGCGACCGTGAAGTCAATGCGTTTTACAAGTATACTTACATGAAGCCCGAAGACGAGATTCGCCAAATCTTGTCTTATTTGCCGAGCGACGTCGTTGATACTGCAATTAACAATACTCAGTTGATTTATAATCAAATTGAATATTATGATATGCGCTGCCCTATTATCGTTCCTGAACGTAAGTTGCCCGAATTTCAAGTGCGCCACTTGCTTAAGGATTGGTACGACAGTTGTCCAAATATCAAATTCTATGCTTATAGCGAATACCCACAAGATAGATTTTTGCTTTATTCGATAGAACAAGGGATTCTTGACAAGAACTTCGATGTTGGTAAAGAGCAAGCGGATAGAATAGAAATTGAGTTGTACACTCTCAAGGTGGTTAGCGAAGCTCTTAACCAAAGAATGAGTGCTTACCTTAATTTGGTCAAAGAGATTGTCGATATAGCTTGGGAAGTCACGTTCGTTGGCGTCTCAAGAGGCTCTGCAATGTCTTTCTTGATTAACTATCTTATAGGTATAACTCAAGCCAATCCAATGCTTTACGACATTCCCTATTGGCGTTTTATGAACGTGGAGAGCAGTGCCACAATTATGGACATCGATTGCGACTTCTCGAACGACAAAGCGCCAGAATTGATGGAAGCTTTGCGCCAACATTATGGTTACGATTGCGTTTTAAACACTTTAACTTATAAAAAAGAATCATTAAAGTCTGCAATCTTGACCGCTTGTCGTGGTCTCGACATCCCAGTTGACGAAGCTCAACCTTTGTCTGCGATGGTACCGATGTCGCGTGGGCATGTGTACACTTTGGAAGAGTGCGAAAATGGCAACGAAGAGCAAGGGTATGAACCTGCTCCCGAACTTATCAAAGCCCTCAAAGCCTATCCCAATCTTTACGAAACGGTCTGTAAAATAGAAGGGCTAATTTCAGGTGCGGGAGTTCATGCTTCAGCTTGCTATGTGTTCTCTCACGGTTATCTTGAACATTTGGGAATGATGCGCGCCCCCAATGGTACGCGTATTACTTGTTACGATTACCGTGCAGCCGATCAGGTTGGGTCATTAAAGTTCGACTGTTTGTATACTGATGCTCAAACCAAATTGATGAAATGCGTAGAGCTGTTGCTTAAAGCGGGAGAGATTCAGTGGCAGGGTTCTTTACGAGCAACTTACAACAAATATCTTCATCCCGATGTGCTTGATTATAAAAATCCTCAAATGTGGGAAGATATGCAAAACGGTAAGATAGCTAATCTTTTCCAGTTCGAAACTCAAGTTGGGGCTGTTTGTATCAAACGCACTCGTCCGACGTCGGTTGCGGAACTTGGAGCTGCCAACGCTGTTATGAGATTAATGGGCGAAGATGGCGAAGAACGTCCTCTGGATAGATATGTCAGATTCCGTAACAACATCAACGAATGGTACAAAGAAATGGACGAAGCTGGTTTAACTCCCGAAGAACAACAGGTCCTCAAAGAGGAGTTATTGTCCAAATATGGCAATTCTGTTGAACAAGAAGACATGATGCGCCTCGTGCAACGTCCTGAAATTGCGAATTTTACTTTGGGCGAGGCAAACTTATTGCGTAAAGCAGTGGCGAAAAAAGACGCAAAGAAAATTGAGAAAATGAAAAAGCGTTTCTTTGAGGCAATTGACAAAGAGGAGAGTGAATAAAATGGCTAGAAAAGAGTATTTGGAGTATTGTTGGAACCATTTAGTTAAGCCGCAAATTGGTTATAGCTTTTCTATTCCTCACGATATTGCTTACAGTATCGAAGCGGTACAAGAGGCGAACCTTGCAACTCGTTATAATCCTCTTTTTTGGGCGTGTGCTTGCCTGTGCGTTAACGCAGGTTCTTCTGCAACCGATTTTGAGGAGAATATCGACCAAGAAGATGGCGAAGACGAAGATACCAGTCTTCTTTGGGAAGAAGATGTCGAGGAAGACGACGAAACATCAGATGAGCCGAAAAAGGCGAAATCTGTGCCCGTCAACTATCCCAAAATTGCTAAGGCTATCAGTGACGCACAACTCAACGGGGTTCAGATTATGCTGCCCGATATTAACTTGGCAGAACTCGATTTCATTCCTGACGTTGAACACAATGCTATAGTTTACAGTCTTTCGACAGTGACGAACATAAACCAAGACTTGGCTAATACTATCATTGCTGGTCGTCCGTATTCATCGCTCGAGGACTTCATGAATCGCCTGACTCTCACTCCTGTCCAAATGATTTCTCTTATCAAAGCGGGTTCGTTTGATGCTATCGAACAAAGACCCCGTCAGGCGATTATGCGTTCATATCTTGAATCATTGGCTCGCACAAAAGTCGCCCTAAAAGAGAAGGTTACAGCGGTGCATTTAGGGAAAGCGATTGAACTCAATATCGTTCCTGAAGATTTCAACTTACAAATTCGCATGTTTAACTACAAAAAGTGGGTTGATAAAAACGAGAAACAGGCGGCACAAAAACTTTATGTTATTGTCGATCCTGATAGTGTCAAATTCTTCGAGGTTTATCTCAAAGATAAAATGACACTCGGAAAAGAATATGACGTAGTGCCAGCAGGTTACACAGTGAAGCCATCCGCATTCGAGAAGAAATATAAAGAATTCGTTGCTCCCCTCATGGATTGGTTTAGTTCCGAGGAAGGGCGTCAGCTTCTTTATCAAGCCGAATGCGATGCAGTAGTACAGGAAATGTGGGACAAGTATTGTCAAGGAAGTTTAAGTGCGTGGGAAATGTCATCAATGAGCTTCTATTACAGTGGACACGAATTGGCAAGTATGCAATCTCTCGCGTATAATCTTCGTTCATTCAAAGACCTTCCCGAGGAACTTAAACCTATTCGTATGAAAAAGCTTAAGAACGGCAAGGAAACACCCGTGTACGATATCGTTGGGATAGCGGGGACTGTTGTGGGAGCAAACAACAATAAACACATCGTTTCTTTGCTCACTCCTACAGGGGTGGTTGATGTAAAGTTCTACGCAGGCTCTTATATTCACTATAATAAGAATATAAGTACAGTTGACAACAAGGGCAAGAAAACAATGATTGAGAAATCGTGGTTTACTCGCGGTAACAAACTTCTTATTTATGGAGTACGCCAAGAGAATATGTTCTTGCCGAAGACTGACTATGACAAAGGAATCCGACATTCGGTAAACTTGATTGAGTCAGTGGGGACTTATCCCAAGCTCAAGCTTGAGCGCGAAAATTAAAAAAAAAATAAGTCACAAAAGGTTGACACAGAAGCGATTCTGTGTTAATCTTTTCGTATATCAGAAGAATGAGGTAGCAATGGACACTAGATACGCTTTGGCGAGCGAAGAAATAATGGATAAGAAAGTGAGATTGAAGGCGCGATTAGACCGTGTTATTTACCCCAAGACTGGACAAAGCTCGGGGACATGGACTATCGCTGCATTTAATCTTTTGGAGGTATTAGATGGTGATGTGCCACCTGTTTTCTTATTGTCCAATCACTTTACAGCCAAAGGAAGAATGCCCGCGCTCAACACTCGTGATGAATACACAATCAGCGCTCGGTTGGTGAAAGACGAGAAATACGGATTGCAGTATGAAATAGATACCATGTGTTTGGATTATGATATGGATGATGAAGAAGACCAGAGAAAGTTTTTCTCTTTCTTTTTGACACCCAATCAAATCGAATCGTTGTACGAACAGTTTGACAATCCAGTTGAATTGTTGCAGAATCGCGATGTCAAAACTTTAATCAAAGCCAAAGGTATCGGCCCTGTGGTCGCTCAGCGAATGATTACAAAATATGAGGACAGCCGTGATAAAGGTTATGCTTATGTCAAGTTTCATGATTTGGGTTTGACCAAGAATGCAATAGATAAACTCGTGCAATTTTACGGATCGGCCGACGCTGCCGTAGCAGTAGTTGAAAAAAATCCTTATACGCTCATTATCCAAGTTCCTGGCTATGGTTGGTCAAAGGCAGACGATATCGCTTTGGCACAAGGAATAGCTCTTGACTCCGAAGAGCGTATGGGAGCTTACCTTGTTCACTACTTAAGAGAGCAGGCCGATTTGAATGGCAACTCGTGGGTAGATGTGGATGATTTGTGCACAGCAATCGGCCAAGTGTGTGGAGATACGGACGAAGAGAAGATTTATAACGTTGTCCGCAACGGTATTAAGACCAATGTGTTGTACTTCGACCAAGATAATGGACGCGTGGGCTTGATGGAATATCGAGAGCTTGAGCAAGAGTTGGCAAATGAGATTGTTCGCATTCAAAAAGGCAAAGCAACCATTGAAATTGATAAAGATTACGCAGAAAAAATCTTAAAAGATATCGAAAGTAGACAGGGCTTTACTTTTACTGATGAGCAAAACGCGGCTATTTGGAATACTATAAACAATCAGTTCAGTATTTTGACGGGTGCGGCAGGCGTAGGAAAATCTAGTGCAGTTAATGGTATAGCCCATATCCTCAAAGAACATAATTTTCGTGTGGCACAGGTGTCTTTGTCTGGTCGTGCGGCGTCGAAATTGACTGAAATAACGCACATCCCAGGTCAAACTATTCACCGTTTATTGAAGTATGATCCCGACACGGGGAAGTTCCGTCACAACAAAGATAACCCCGTGCCCTATGATATTATTATTGGCGACGAAGTTTCAATGTGGGGCGGTGAAATCACTCTCGACCTTCTTCGTGCTATACCTACGGGTGCAAAGGTTTTATTCATCGGTGATGTTAAGCAGCTTGAGGCAATAGGGCTCGCAAGTGTCCTCACCGACACTATCAAGTCTCACACTATCCCGACCGTACAATTGACCAAGATTCAGCGTCAAAAAGCCGATAGTGGTATTATCACCCAATCTCTCAAAGTTGCGTGTGGCGAACAAATTGTGTCTACTGCGACCACGGGAGAGGAATATCGTGGGGGTAAACGAGATTTTAAACTGGTAACGTATGTTGACGGCGCCTTGACCAAGCAGAAGGTGATCAACGAGTTCAAAGAGTTGTATATCAATAAACATGTTCCTGTCAACGATATTCAAGTCTTAGTGCCAATGAGAAGTCGAGGAGATGCGAGTTGCCGTGCAATAAATTTGGCTATCCAAGAGATTGTCAATGGACTTCCTCAACCCGACGAAGTAACGGTCCATTATTGTGACAGCGGAATTAAGTATGATTACACATATCGCAGAAACGACCGTATTATCATACTAAAAAACAACTATAAAACGCTGAATGTGGAAGGAGAGAAAGAACCCATTTACAACGGCAACGTTGGTTACATTAAAGAAATCGGTCCCGATTATATGATAATCAATCTAACCGAGCAAGGTGACATTATCCTCCCCCAAGAGAACTACGACAATCTTTCTTTGGGTTATGCGATTACGGTCCACAAAAAGCAAGGCGATTCCTCGCCATATGTCATAGGGGCAATTGACAGTTCGTCATATGCTTTAATATCGAAAGAACTTTTGTACACAATGATAACAAGGGCAAGAAAATATTGTGTTATTGTGGGACAAAAGAAGATTTTGCAACAGGCGGTTAGAATTAGCCGTGTTAAAACTAAACAAACGTGGTTGTGTGAGTTGCTTCAAGAAGCCGAAGTCAACCAAAAGGAGTTAGCAGATGAACAACAAGTGTGAAGATTTTACCAATCTTGAAGACCTCGATATAGATTTGGGGAAATTGGGGAAAGCAAGTGCTCTTCCCGATTTCACAGAATACGAAAGTTACCTCGATCTCAACGAGCGTATTCTTTATTTGGATTTTGACATAAACAATGCTTTAGTCGACTATTCTCGTCGTATAATCCGCTGGAATCGTCAAGATAGGGACATTCCTGTAGAAGAACGTAAACCCATTAAGTTGCTCATTAACTCCTATGGCGGCAGTTTAGATTCTTGTTTACATTTCATTGACACGCTGTTGTTGAGCAAAACGCCCGTATACACTTATAATGTGGGTGTCGCAATGTCGGCTGGCTTTTATATTATGCTTGCGGGCAGCAAGAGATTCGCTTATCCGAATGCGCAATTTTTGATTCATAGCGGCTCTGGCGGCGCTGCTGGCACTTACGAACAAAGTAAAAGTCAAATGGAGCATTATACCCGCTGTATTGAGCTTCTTAAAAAATATGTCCTTGAGAGAACCACAATTCCTGAAAAGACATACAATAAGAAAAGAAGCACCGAGTGGTTCATTTGGGCGAAAGATGCGATTGATATGGGCATTATAGATGGACTCATAACTTCGCTTGACGAAATTTAAAATTTTTTTGTCATAAAAGGTTGACTTTCTATCGAAACCATGATACTATGCTCTTGTAAAAAACAACAGGAGGTTTTCAAATGGAAAACAACAACGTAACAAAACATGGCTTCGATAGAGTAGTTGAGAGATCAAACAGAAAAGACGCTGCGGCATTTGCAGACAGAGCTTATCGTAACGGAAAGAAACCCGAAGTGTTTACACATCCAAAGTTCCGTAACTATTTGCAAAAAGTTGCCGCGCACTCTTGCATTGGAGCAGAATTAAGAGTCTTCAGCAATCAAATTTTTGTATTCAGTCCGACTACGGAATTGATTACGGTGCTTGACATTCCCGAAGTTTACGATACTCGTAAATATAGAAAATAAGGAGAACAATATGAACGAACTTAGAAAAGCGATGAGACAAGCTGGGTGTTCTGCAGACTTCATTTCGTTTGCGACAAGACTTCTTCGTGAACACACTATCATTTGGGACGATACAAAAATTGAAACCACTTGGATCAGTGTTCGTGTGGAAGATGGCTATAGGATGGTAGAAATTTATGACTGATATTGAGAGAAAAGTGGATGAGATCACCCATAATAGCACTTGGGGTTTTCAGGTATGGCGCAAAAAGCGCGAAGAAGTCGTCAACGAGTTTGACAACAAAGAAGCTCGCGATTGGTTGTTCCAGGTTGGAGTAGAGCCCAAATCACCCTATGAACAAGTAATGGCATTTCACGCTTTGGGATATTTCATCATGTGGCTCGATCGTAAGGGGAAGTGCTACTACGAAATCGATGGCGACGAACGTTGGTTTAGAGACTGTCATTCTTCGGTTTATGGCGACTTGGTCGTATGGGAAAGCGATGGCGGCAAAAAACGCGGTATTATAAAAAAGACAGACTTAAAGGAGAATGAACAATGAATACAATCGTAAACGCAGAAGAGCTTCAAAATGGTCAAATGTTGACTGAAGAAACATGGGCAGACATAGACAAAGAAATTGCGCTTCACTCTGACGAGGAACTCAAGAAAGGTTTCATTGTGCGTGATTTCGGTGGCAAGATGTTCCTTGCAATAAAGCGTATGACGATGGGCATCGATGCAATTAAGGTTGAGCCTGCTTTTACTGCTGAAGACGCAGAGAGCAAGTTGTCCGACTTGAATGTTCTTGATATCGCTCCTGGCGGTGTGTCAAGAGCCACGGGTAAAATTTGCCCCGATAAGGTTTGGCTCATTGACAAAGAAGGTAAAATTACCAATCCAGCGACCAATCGTCCGTGCCAATTCAATAAGAGCAAACTCGGTAAGGTTATTGTCGCTCATGATGGAGTGTTTGGACCGTTTTATGTAGGTATTCCAAATACCGATGTAAATGGAGATGGCAATTTCGATTGCGCAGGATTCCGTTATGTTGACGAAGCCATTGACTTTGTGGAAAACAAGAGATGGCTCGATAAAGAGTTCATAGATGAATCTTCTGAAAAGGTTGATGAAGGAGAAGCAAAATGAGACAAGAAAAGGGTTTATGCTTTGAACTAAAAGGCATTCAAGAGGGGAACCAAGAAAGGAGAGACTTTTTTGAGTTTATCAGAATTCTCTTGAATCAAGAACAAGACATCAAGATTTGGAGCGATGGTGAGTATGTTAGTGTTGAGTATGATTATTCAGACAGAGACTATGGTGGCCCCATTTTGGAATGGATTGATCCCACGAAAGAATATATTGCCGAATATACCGACGACGAGAAAGAAGATGAAGTGCCGCAGCCTGAGAACGTTGCCTTCCTCGAAAATGACGAAAAATGATTCGTCACAATAGGTTGACAAAAACAAGAGAGTGTGATATATTATAATCACGAAGCGGCGATGAGCCGCTGATATGGCGGAGTAGTCCAATTGGCAGAGACATTGGATTTAAGCTCCAATAAGTATGGGTTCGAATCCCATCTCCGTTACCAACAATGAACAAATTGGGAGCAAAAAATGTACGATAAGCAACCTTGCAAGGACTACGAAGAATACTCCGTGGATACTAATGGAATAGTATATGGCAAGAAGGGAGCTCCTCTTAAGCCCAGTATCAATATTCATGGTTACTACATAGTAAATCTTATGATTCGGGGCAAAAGGGTTGGGAAATCTGTCCATACGTTAGTTGCTACCCAATTTGTGCCAGGTAAGACAGAAACGCGTAACCAAGTCAACCACAAAAACGGAGACACTTTGGACAATCGAGTCGAAAACTTGGAGTGGGTGTCTGGTAGTGAGAACATGCAACATGCTTTTCATGTGCTTCATAGAGAGCCCCCTAACAAAAAAGCTGTTGTAGGATATGATAAAAACAATCTCACTCATGTTGTATATCAATTCGATTCTCTCGCTGCAGCAGGACGGTTTTTTACACCGCATCGTTATCAAACGGGGCAAAACTCTATTTGGCGAGCAATGTGCGGTTTTAGACATCACCACACTTATAAGGGCTGCGTGTGGGAGTTTGCGAAAGATATTAGTTCTTCAAATGAAGATTAATATACCACAATGCCGAACATACTTTCATGTGTCGGGGAAGAAAGAAGAGAAAGCGGAGTTTAGGCCCGTTCCTATCGCGGCGGTTACTCTGGTCAAAAACAAGACCGTCTAGTATTATTTTTTAGTGCTCCGATATCTTTAGGAGATGTCGGCGGAATTGAGAGTTTCCGTTAGAGAGCTCGTAACGCTGGCTCACTCTCACCGCATGCGTGGGGCATAGAAAAGTTTCGACCGTACTTAAACCCAAAGCGGACTGTACGGCACCTGGGGGCAGTACCCAGATGTTCCACCAATCCTGACAGCATGAAGGGCATTCGTAGAGGTTCGACTCCTCCTGTCGGGCAGAAGGTTCGCGATAGCCTTCTGATATCGCAACACGTGTTTGACGGTGTTTTTCGTGAACAAATAAGAACCGTACGAAGCCTATCGCGAAATGGGGTACAGAGAGGTGATAACGCTAGGCCTCTCAAAATCACTCACTATCACAATTGGCAATGAGTTTGCGAACGAATTAGCGGATTCTATTTATGCAAATGCGTTCTTGGTTCGAATCCAAGGTGAGTGACTAAACGCTAATATGGCGCAATCGGTAGCGCAACTGATTTGTAATCAGTCGGTTATCCGTTCGAGTCGGATTATTAGCTCCAAAACTCAAATATGATTCTGCCGTTTTTCAATCGATTCTTATTTGAGTTAAAGGAAAAGCATTCGCCATAAAGGAATCTCTCCCAAGTGTACGTGAAATAGCTTTACTTGGGAGTACGAACCGCACGACACGCTATATGCCAGTGTCGTCAATACAAACCCGACAACATTTCGCGCGACTTGTCTGGTTTGTATTTGGGTGATTAGCTCAGTTGGTTAGAGCGACTGACTGTTAATCAGTAGGTCGTAGGTTCAAGTCCTACATCACCCGCCATAAGCTCTGCTGCCCTCAGCTTCCTCGCTGTCCGAGGCGGCGCTACGAAGGGCGCGGGGCTTTTTATTTAGGAGGACGCAATGAAAGTATATCTCGCAGGAAGTTTTGCTTACAAAGATAAAGAAAAGACCAAAACCCATCAACGCCAGTTGGAATGGGCAGCACACCTTCTCAAAGAAAAAGGGCTTGATGTGTACTTACCCCAAGAGCTTCATATTCACAACGCGTGGGACTATACTCCCGCCGAATGGGGGCTCATGGTCTTTACACACGACGTTATCGAAATCGACAAAGCTGATGTTCTCGTAATGTTGTCGTGGGGCAAGGAGAACAATGCGGGAGCCGCATGGGAAGTTGGGTACGCCTTCGGAACAGGGAAGAAAGTTATAGTTGTCGGTCTCACCGATGAGATAGAAAGCGCGATGATTCTGCACGGCTCGTATGCACAGGTCAAAGGAATGATCGGTTTGGAGCAGTACGATTTTGCCACTATGCCGAAAACTCGCGATTTAATCGGCGAACAGAGCTAAAAAAGCTGCAAATAAAATTCTAATTTTATTTGCGATTTTTTTCGTCATAAAAGGTTGACAATTTCCTTCCTTTTGTGTTAAAATCAAGATAATCAAAAAAAAATGGAGTGTCTTATGACAAAACAAAAAAGAGTTTACGCTCGTCCCTTTATTAAATGGGCTGGCGGGAAAACACAACTTATATCGCAACTCGATTCCCTTTTGCCTTCTTCGTCCGATGGAGACGATTTTTACACGCTCGTGAAGAACGGGGTTTACACGACTTATATTGAGCCGTTTGTTGGTAGTGGAGCAATGCTTTTCTATATGCTCCAACGTTATCCATTTAAGCGTGGTGTTATCTGCGACTGCAATGAAGCACTTATCAATGTCTATCGTTGTGTCAAGAGAGACCCCGAGAAGCTCATCGACGAACTCAAAGCACTTCAACTTCGTTATGATGGTCAGGCGACTTTGGATGGCAAGAAGGGCGTGTATCTTTTGGTGCGTCAATCTTTCAATACCGTAGCAATTGATATCTCCAACTGTTACCAAAAGGCGGCGGAATTCATTTTCCTTAACAAGACTTGTTTTAACGGCTTGTATCGTGTTAACGGCAAGGGCGAGTTCAATGTTCCTTTTGGCCAATACGAATCGGCGACGATTTGTGACGCTGACAACATCAGACTTTGCTCGGATGTTCTTCAAAGAGTCGATATTTACTGCGGCGACTTCACGGAAGTGAAGTGGGATATGGGCACACATTCTTTCACGTACTTCGACCCGCCCTATCGCCCGCTGAAAGGCAAAGACTCTTTCACAGCTTACGACAAGAGTGGCTTCACCGATGCCGACCAAAATCGTCTTTATGAATTCTTTATGAAAGGGGCCGTTGAGGGTTCAACTGTCATGCTCTCAAATTCAGCAGACGATAACGACACTTCTCTTCGAGACAAGTACGAAAAGAATCCTGGCATTTATGTGAAAGAAGTTAAGGCACGCCGTAACATCAACAGTAAGGGTGACGGCCGTGGCGAAATCAAAGAATTGGTCATTGTTAATTTCTAAACGATGAAAGAGTTCCGTTTTAAAGTGGGGCAAAGGGTGGCGGTTCGCACAGAAAAGTGCGGAATCGCCTACCCCGACAATATAACAACGATTACAGAACAATCGTCGGCATCATATTTTGACGGTGGTTGTAACTGGTATCGAATCGAGGACTGCGACGAAGTGGTTCGTGAAGATTGGTTAGAGGAGATTCCCGACAATGGATGACTTTTTGTTGATGATGTTAGCAATGGAAGATGACGAGATGGAAGCAAAGGACGAACTCGATGAACTTTGTTTCGATGACGACGAGGACGAGTTTTGCGAGGAGGAAGAGCAATGTTTTTGACTTTATTATTGGCAATCGGTAGCCTCATTGGAATGATTATGTTTTTCGGTGGAGGTCTATCCTAATGACGAAAGTTGAATTAGATAACGCTTTAAAACAGGCAGTGGAAAAAGAGCTCCAAAACGCTGTGTTCCCTTGTTTACATTCTTCTAAAGATGTTTGGGGACAATATGCGATCGTGGGATATAGTGAAGAAGGTGTTTATCGAGAATTACGTGGTAAACTAGAAACGTATAGCGTGAGATTACCTGTGGACGAAAACACTGACCTGAAGACTGTTGCAAAGTGTTTTGTGTCACGGGCGGAAGAGATTGAACAAGAAGCTTACAAGCAAGCTCTTTTGAAGTGGTCATTGACTTATCCTGTGGAAGCATTGCGTTGGTCAATGACATGTCACGAGCTTTGTGGATGGCGCCTTGTTGTGGACGATTACGAAGGTATAATTCGAAATGGGAAAGCGACTCTGGCACATTATGCAGTGTATCTTCCCGATCCACAAAAGATCGAAGAGTTTTGCAAATAAAGGAGCGAACTGATGATAACTCGTGAGTACGAAGACAGAGTTTTAAGATACGAAACGAAGATGAAGCTTCTTGACCAAATCGACGCCTGGCTCGATGAGCGCGCAACCTTGGTGACTATCCAAGCCACAGAGGAAGGGCATTGGGGTAAATCGGAAGATTATATCGAAGGTGTAAAAGATAGCCTCCTTGAGCTTGACAAGTTCATGGGATATATGAGGAGCGGTCTTTTGAAACAGATGAAAGAGGTATATACGCCTCCGAGAGCGAAAGTGATACCCTTTATACCGCGCAACGCGTTGTATGCCAACGAAGAGGATAGGGGGGATGACGACGAATGAAATATGTGTATTTGATCACTTGCTTCACCGAGAACGGCACGAGACACGACAAAAATGGTTATCCCATTTACGGCGGTCAACAGACGGTGGGGGTGTATTTCTCCAAGAAAAAAGCTCTGTCTGCGCTTGCCCGAAATGCTTGTGATATTCAAGACGAGGGCAAATATGCGGTACTTGAGCGAACAGCTGGCGGTTTATATAGTTGCCCTGAAGTATTGGGATTCTTCAAGTATAACCCCGAGAAAGACGGTTTTGAACCAACAAACGAAGTGATTAGCCCAAGTTGGGTGAGTTATGTTTGGTCAATAGTGTGAGGTAAAATATTATGGAAAATAGCTTACATGAATATATTTCAGAAAATCCTTTTCAACCAGGAGATTTGTTGGTTCGCGTTAAGGGTTGGGAAGACGACATTGGTTGTCTTTTTATGGCGGTCAGCGCCGCGGGACCTGCCGCTCTTAAAATATCACCGAGCAAATATGATGACTTTTCGGTATATCATTATATAGATTATACCGAATTCAAAAAAGTCGGCAATATAAAAGACGCTTTGCGTCAGTTGGCTAATGCCCAAGTTCAAAATACAATGCTTGAGCAAGCCTATCAAAAATTTTCAATTAAAGGAGTGAACTATGAATCCGACCAAAGAAAGAGCAAGAGTTGAGCTTGATGAGCTCAAAATTAGAATCAACAAACTCAAAAGATTTGTTGAAGGTGAACGTATCACCACCGTCAGCGACGAGATGGCCGACCTTCTTCGTCAGCAATACGCCGTAATGCAACAATATCGCGATATACTCAAAAAGAGAATCGCACTTATGGAAGACTAAATCTCAAAAAGTTGTCACAAAAGGTTGACAACTTTTTTCTTGTATGATATATTGTATTTATCCAATAAGGAGGCAAAATATGATAGATATCAGAAAAGAAGTTACAAAAATATTGGACGAGGCTTGCCAATGTGCAAAAAATCGTTTCAAAACTAAGGTCTCGATTTATGACTTTGGATGCGTTTCGCGTTGGGAACTTGACGAAGATGACGTCAAAGAGTTTGGTTATCTTAAAACCGAAGAGTATTACTTCCGCGTAAGAGGCTGCCCTGGTTGGTTGTTTGCAATAGACGCCTGCCTTATCAACGAAGACCGTCTTGACATAACCGCATGCTACGGTCAATATGAGGACACTATTGACAAATTCAGAGCAAGTCACAGTCTTTATAAAACGACAAAAGACGAGGACGTTACCCGCGAAGAACCCTTTGATGGCATTCGTTATGTCGCCTGGGAGTTGGCAAAAATATTGTCATTCATCCATAAACATCCCGCTTTGGCTTATTACCGCAGCAACTTCTCGGAGTTTGACACGGCCTTTTCGACAGTGGGAACGATTGGTGCAACTTTCATAAAGTTCAAAAACACCATAGATACGAAGATTCGGACTTTCATAACGGATTGCGTAACTCGTTATCTCTGCAAATGTTTTATAAAGCAAATGGAAAAGGCGGGCTTTACCAATTGCCGTTTTGTCATAGCCGACAAAGGAAGTAACTGGTCACCACGCTATGAACCCACTATAATTTATGATAGTGAAGCGGCACTCGAAGAAGAATTCGAGAGAAGGGGTTTATATGCCTTGGACGAATGGGACTTGTCTCGCCAACACTTGCTTGCTCAAAAGATAGCCAAGAAAGCCGCAGTGTTCTATAGCGAAATAGGCGATTACGTAATGGTCACCACAAAAGAGATTGAGCACGAACTTGTTCTTGAGGGGTTAGTTCCATATTATGGATTCAAATCGAATCCCACGGTGTTCTATGACGGCAAAGACGAAGTCGAAGATGAGGAGTGAATATGGAAGAGTTTCAAGTTGATTTTTACATGTCCTCGGGCAAAGTATATTCTATAACATACGCACAGGAATCCATCGAAAAGGTGAGAGAAATTGTTGATAATTTAATAGAATTCTCGCCCAATATAACTCACACAGAAGAGGGTGATCGAATAACAGTTTTGAGAACTTCGCAGATCTCCCACTACACGATTGCCCCCACTTCGTTCAAGTGGAAATATTAAAAAGAAGCGGTTAGATGACTGATTTCTATCGGATTTATCAACCGAATAGAAATTAAAAATAATTGATTTTAGAAAAGATTGTCACAAAGGGTTGACAATCTTTTTGTTTTGTGATATATTTTATTTACAAAGCAGGAGGCAACAATATGGATGGTTTCAAAAAAGTAGCAACAATCGATGGGCAACCGATTTTCTGTGGTGAGCTCAACAGCGTTCGCGGTTATTATGCGTTTGAACATCACAAGGGCATGGGCCACTCTTGGTACACTTGCCCCGTTTTCTTGGGTCGCACCAAAGAGGAAGTCAAAAAGGCTCTCTCCTCTTACCTTGATTGGAACTATCGAGCCTGGCACGGAGAGATGGCTTATATTCTGGAAATACAGAACATTTTCGACAAACTTCGTCTGCCAACAATAGAGTTGGTCACAAAAGGTTGACATTGCGGTCAGCCTATGTTATTATAAAGAAAAAATCAGGAGGAATTTTATGAAAAAGACAATAAGATTGCCGCTTACCCCATCAGCGACGTTTGTAAATCCCGAAAACCCCGATTGGATGGCAGAGATTTCCTATGTTTATATTTCGGGCGCCGATAACGAGCAAGGTTACGACGTCACGTATAACTGGGAAAGTTGGCCCGACGAGCCTGGCATGGGCACGCTGACGGATGAGGAAGTGGCCGAACTCATCAAAGAACATGGTCCTCATTGGGAAGAGGAATATTCACACTGGATTGGTGACAAAGTTTATGTCCTCGATTCACCGCGCTACCCTGCTATCATTCAAGGAATAGAGGCCGAACGACACGGATATGATTGGACTTCGTATGACGAAGACGGCGAAGAATACGACGAGGGCACTTTTTACGAAGAAGATTTGGGCGTCACCGTGTTTGACGACAAGTCCTCGTTCAAAGACGCGTTGCAAAAAAGATATGAGCATGAAACCGAGTTTCAAAAAGAGATGATTCGTGAAATTCTCGCGGAACTTTACAATTGAGAGAGGCGGCGGAAATGGATATTTCGAGCATTGACATTGCCCCAATAGGCAGGATTGCGGCGTTCAACGGCGATGGTCTAACTTACGGCGACTTGTTCTCTTTTGTCGAGGAGAACAAGTTATATCGAGTTATTGACATCATCGGTGATAATGCGGTTATGTACGTCGCCCATGGGGATGAGGTCGAGAAAGATGGGGAATGGTGCCGTGATTATACAAAGACGGCATACTTCCAAAATTACAACAGCAACAAACACATAGTGAACTATGGAAACATTAAGTTTGGTCATAACTAAGGGGAAGACTATGCAAGAAGCACCCAAAGAGAGAACGGTGACAAAGGTTACCGCAAGCATACTAAAAGGAGAACCGACGCTCGGAAAGGACATCTTGCCTTTATTGTTTAGCCAAGTCACCGCCGATGTTGATTTTCTAAAACCAAACCTCGTTTATCGGTTTTTCTATTCTGTTGTTGACAACGAAGTCGATTGCACACACGTCTTATATATGGAAAAACTCGACGGTGTGGCAAGAACCAAAGAGCACAAAGAATTGTTGTGCGGAAAAAGATCGGTGGAGCTCTTTTCTTTTCGACCAAACCTTATTCAGTTTTTGGTCGAGAGAGCTTTGAACCAAATGACGAACAAAGAGGTAAATACCATCCTATTCAAAAATATGATTGGTACTATATCAGATTGGCTCAAAGAAACGCGAACAGACAGTTTCGTTATAACAACCGATGCCGTCAGACAACAAGAACAGCCCCTGGAAATCTCCATCTATGGTTTCTACGGGCCGACCAAATATCTATGAGGAGATTATTATGAATAATATGAACACGATGGATACGAAACAAGTAGCCTTTGCGAAACAAATAACTGTCAAAGAGACAGACTACCAGTGCGCAAAGAAAATAGTACGCCTCGTTAGAGAGTTTGACTACCTTCAACAACATTTCCCTAAAGAAGGAACAACCGAAGAAGATAGGGCAGCAATCTGCGACAAATTCTTCAGCACGTTCATTTCTCAAGAAACGTTCAAAAAGCTCTTGGGGCAATATTCCCAAGCAGAAGGATATGTCGACGCAATCATGAAGAGGCTTCCTCGCGACATGTGGACGATTTTGTTGACTTATTTCGATGTCACCGAAGAACCCTCGGAGTTGCCGACGTGGTATATCACAAAAGCCCACATGCTGCTTGCGGCGCTGTCGGTGTTCGACCTGGACAACTACGCGTACAGTTTGCAATCTTCGGTGCTGATGCCGTTCAAGGATCTCATCGAGATTTTGCTGACGCACTACGAGAATCTCTCGCTCTTCAAACGGCCCGCTCCATCGACTACGAAAGAAGAGGTCAAAGAAGAACCGATAATCACCGAAATTTGAAGTCATAAAAGGTTGACATTCTCCGAGTTTCTTGCTATACTATAGAAAAAGAAACAAGGAGAATGTTTTTTATGAAAATCACAAGACAACAAATGAATAAAATATTGGAACTTTGTGAAGCAGACCCCCAAGTAGCTTATTTGGAATGGCTGCGGTATGCCGATCCCAAAGAGCAGCTTAAGGATGCTCTCAAAAATTACATTAGAGAGCAAACAAAAATGGCTTGTTTAGGGGGAAGATATGCCCAAATACCAGACGAAGGTAGTGAGGTAATCGCTTCATATTGTTATTCTTGTGGCCCATTGACGAATGAAAAAATCGCTGCTAAATTTTTGGGCTTTGTTGATAGATATCTGGTGAGAATAGATTATTACTTGGAGCCAGAAGAAATAGACACAGAAGAGCTTTGCGAATTATACTATGATTTTTTCGCAGCAAAAGACACAATGTTTCAAAAAGTGCTCGAAGGTACTCGCGGTGTACTCAAAGAAAAAGCACGTCAAATGAATCGGCAATACTTAAATATTAAGGGGGTGCACCTTGAGTAAAGAAGGTAACGATTACAGAGACGAATTCATCCGAGCAATGGATGACCTGCAATTCCGTTTGGCGCACAAAGACGAGGTTGAGGTTTTAGAAGCGGGCGGGAATGGGCTAACCATTTGCGACTGCTTCTTCAATGGCATCTGTTCGGGTTCAAAGTTTCGGGAATTCTGCCTATCGTATCCTTTTGGAGAATACGAGAGAAGGCCATGGGCCATCCTTGACGAGATATTGGAATGCGCTTTGCGCAGGTTTTTTGATAAGAAGTGGGAACAAAGGAAATACTGTTTGCTCGCGTGCGATTTCGGCATAGAACAAGCTAAAGAGCATTGCGCCGAGACGGTGAAGCTTATCGCTGCTGCTTACGTCGGCAGATTGAGAGAGTTGTATAATTATCATGAACAAATAGAAACAGATTACTTCTCTTCCAATATCAAGTATTTGAACGGCGGAGTTTATGTAGAACATTCCCTGATAGAGTAAGGAGGAAGAACTATATCAGTGTTCACACAGCAACGGGCGACAACGTCTGCTGCCGTTGTATTGTAAAGTAGAAGAATAAATAAAGGAGATTTGAATATGGATAAATACTGGGCAGTTTTGGGTATGAGTGGATTGCCCCTTTATGTCGCCGAATATACAATCAGCGCCGACGCACCAGAAGAAAAAATATGGGTAGAGGATTCGTCTGTGACACGAGCTCTCTCGGTAATACGGGATGGTTTCACCTCTAAAGAAAAAGCTGACGAAGAAATGATTACAGGTGCTGCAGCAATGTTGTGTGCACAGATTAAGTTGTAAAAGGAGATAATGATTATGAGCAAATTTAAGATTGGAGACATCATTAGAGGTACTATCATAGCAATGGGAGCAGGCACCGACAGTCTGGCCGAGGTTCCTTGTCTTGGAATTGTCATACCGCACGATACCACAGGCACCGACAGGCAGGGCACCATCATCATTTCTGGCCCGTATAGAGGATGCAGATTCTCGCACGTCGATGAAGACCATTTCGAGCTTGTTCCCAAAGAAGAATTGGAACATCTTAACTTGCTGTAATTTGGGGGAAATATAACAATTATGAAAATTGGAACCGTTTGGGATGCAAAAGTCACCCACTTGAACTATGTCTTGAGAGGCAAGATGGTGGCTAATGATTCAATGTTGAATCAGGAAGCCAATGCAACCACATTGGCTTTCACAATCAACGACGCGGTATTGACTTTGGGTGAGGAAGATTATATGCCCAAAGTGGGAGATGTGATAACTGTCGAACTTACCACCAAAGTAATTATGGGCGGCGTTTTCGAGGTTGGCTCAATAAATCTGAAATTGGAGGATGCAGTAATCACCAACATCGACAAGTTTAACAATCTATGTGTGACGGTAAATTTATCAGCGGAACAGTTGACAAAACATCTGACGGACCATCTGTATGACACGTTTGGAATTAAGAAACACAAGTCATAAAAGGTTGACAAACGACAACGGCTGATGTATAATAAGAAAAAATCAACAATAAAAGGAGTGTAAAGACAATGGAAGATGTTTTGAAACTTGACTATGATCTCGTTTATAAAGTGGGGGACTACGTCCAAGTCAAACAAGGTATTAGGGGTTGCTTGGTGGCTACTAACTGGGACTCGGGTATTCCCGACGGTTGGGTAGGTAAAATTCACGAAGTTTGCGAAGGCGAAACAGAACGCGACAAATTTTTCACCGCCATTACTGTGATGCCCGAGAATAGGCGTAACGACCTGTTCTATCTATTCATTCCCAGACAATTTGAGGTGATGGAGTCTGTTCCGAGCGAAATCGCGAACGCCGAGCTGAAACCCATTCCGCAATTGAGAATGGACCAAGACGATGATGTAGAAGTCCATCAAATGGGGTTGTCAAAATATTGGCACGATAGGCTTTCACAACCTTGTTACTGCGGCAACAAAGGCGAGATAATAATTACCGATCGAAGACACAAGAACTTTTTGGTGCTTTGCGAAACATGTGCGACGAAACTCTATGAAGAGTTTGGCAATGTTTTGGAAGAGCTGAAAAAGAGTAAGGAGTAAAGAAGATGGATGAGTATAAACAAAGTTTTGAATATGGCGAAACTGTTTATCTTTTAAATATAGCCGATACTGGCGTGCCCATAATAAGAGAGCTTAAGATTACAAATATTTGTCGGTCTAGAATCATGCCCTCGGTTGTAGAATACACCGCTTACGAAATCGGAAGAGAGCTAGATAATCAATGGTGGTTCTATGGATACGAGAAGAACATATTCCATACTAGAACCGAGGCCGAACAGTGTTTGGAATATTTGAAAGAAGTGTTCAAAGACAACCCGCTAGAGAAGATGCCTTTCAGGATGGCGCAAGCTCACATGGAAGAGGCGCTGGGTAAATTTATCGCCTTGTATGGGAGGGGGTAAAAAGATGGCTGACGAAATCAAAGAGTTTGAATGGGGTGACACGGTTACAATTCGGTTATCAGAAATCCCTATCGATGACCCGCAGGTTGTACGTCTAATAATTTCGGCAGAAGATTTGTATAAAGAGGTGGGGGAAAATGGCTGACTACGAACCCCGTGAGCTGAGAAAGTGTTGGTTGTGCGAAAGAGAGATTGGTCCACAAACCGATATGCGTCTTTGGCAGAACTATATCTGCTCTCGCTGTGCAAAGGTTCTACGCGGTGTAATCAAGAATCCTCCGAAAAGTGCGAGAGCGACTAGCGTGCTTTCAAACGACAAGGCAAGCGATTTCGTCAGAACTCATTTCTGCAACTTCTGCCTTATCAACCCAGACCATCGTTGTAAGGTTGAGCAGGAACTCGATTGTATGCGACATAAGATTGATTACGCCTTCGTTGAGATGTTGCGTGAGCAGGGCGTTGACGTCGAAATCGAGCAAATCTTTGAACAGCGTATTATGGCGGGTAAGAAGGAGTGGGAATGCGAAGGCTGCCATCGGACGATTCCTGTCGACGAAATGTTCGCTAAGGCCTCGGTTAGACCAGGAGAGGGATTCGCACAAGAACACCGTATGTGTGCGCTGTGTATGAAGAAGTATAACCGCCGTTTCCAACGAAAAATGGAAGAGAAACAGGCGAAAAACGAGGAAAATTAGTCTAAATAGAGGCTAAAAATAAAGTGTTGCGAATTTATAAACCGTAAGGTTTATAAATCATAATAAGTGTTGGTGGTCGGGTGTGGTCACGAGTGGTTAAAAAGGGTCAAAAATGGTTAACGACCTTTATCTCCAAAAAGCCCTTTTTTCACACCCCCACTAAACAGAGGCGGTTCCGCCGCCCATAGGAGTAAAAATAATGAACAAGTTAACCAATTCAGTAAACAAGTCAACTAATTTCGAGCTCGAACACGAACTCCGATATCGTCTTCCGAAGTCGGTCTTCGTCCAACTCATGGCGAGTCCCTACAAACCGTTCACGATTGCTGACCGCGTCATCATCCGTCAGCTTTGGACGCACAACGACGGCGTCGTCCGTAGCCGTATCCGTGAACTCACCGACAACAACGGAACCGTCGCATACAGCGCATGCACAAAGTACCGACTCAACAAAGACAACCAACTCGAATTTGAACAACCTATCCTCCCGACCGAATTCGCACAAATCCGCAGCCTTTACTCGGAGTCACCGCTCGACGAAAAAGTCCGTCTTTATTTCCTAACCAAGGAGAACCCGAACATCTATTTTGTCGCCGACCTTCCGACGTCATCGGACGAGGTCGTCATCGAGATTGAATGCCCGAAAGATGTGAAACCTGTGATACCGAAGTGGCTGTCGGAGAACGCCCTCTAAACCCCTGAGAACCCCCGACAAACAGGATTTTTGTTAGAAAAAATGTATAAAAAACCTAACAAAACCTCTGGAAAAGTGTGGGTGTGGCGGCGGTCGTAGTCGCTCGTCGTTGGCATTATTGACCATCGGATTTTATGCCATTTTGGCACATTGGGATGTCCGAAAATATGCCATTGTGAATATAGTCCCACCGCCGACGGACGGATAAAACGCACGATGTCAGCGGTCGATTTTCGGGATAAAACGCGGACATAATCACGATCGGGTTGACGAAAGAAAGACGAAAGAAAGACGAAAAAATGACGTAGAAAAAGACGTAGAAAACGGGGTAAATGAAGGCAAAAAGTTATGTCCCATTTTTGGTACATTGTCCCATTTATGGTACATTAAAAATAACACGAATCGTGTTCTCGATCAGACACAGAGCCGCCGCCGAAGTCCTACTATTTAGTGGGGTTCTGGCGGTTTCGTTGGTTTTATAAGACACGATTCGTGTTCTGATTTTCGGATAGGGCGGCGGGAGTCATCGGACGGCGTTTTTTACATCGAAAATTTCCCAAAAATTTTTTTCAAAATACGGTTGACAAATCTCCGCCGTTGTTATACAATGGTATCGTCGGAAGGGGACAAGAGCCCCGCGGCAGGAGAAGAAAACCATGACAGACCTTGAACAATTTGTAGCAGAATGTGAAGCACTCGGCAGACGCGCGGACAATAAGCGCGGTAAAGACAAAAAGCCGCGCGTGAACTCGGTCGAACTCAAGACCCCGAAGTCAACGGACGTCGTCGTCCCTGTTGATATGACCAAAGAGGAAATCGAAGCCGTCAACGCAGGCATCATAGCGTCAACGCTCGGACCCGACAGCCTTTGCTGGAAGTGTCTGAACGCCCATGACAACATCCGCCACAGCTGTGAGAAGTTCAAGACGGGACGCCCTGTCGAAGGCAGCACATACAGACAGGAAGAGGGCCCGCTCGGGACGGAGTATAACATCAGAACGTGCCCGTGCTTCAAGTTTGAGTACGATCGCCCGCAGCCGTTCAGAGACATCGTTAAAATCATCGCACATTGGTGTGGAGTAGCGACAGCGACCGTATGGCGTAATCGTGAGAGATTTTTGGAGAAGTACAACAAGCTCTGCCCGTCGTGCGCCTTCACAGTGTTGGACGAGACTTATGAAGACGAGGATGACGACTATGATGATGACGTTATTGAGTGAGATGGGGAATATGACGGAGCTTTACCGCACCGACCTAATTTGCGGGGTTGGGGTGTGTATGGCGGCGGTCGTCATTATCATCGTCGCTTACTTCGCGATTATAGGGCACGTTGAGAGCAAGGCGGCGCAGGAAGCGTTGCTGCTCATCAGCGTCCTCGCGGTTCTGTTGGCGATGAGCGCCCTCACCTGCAAGATTGTCGTTTTGGGCAAATTTGAGCTCGCTTCGAAGGGTTCCGCCGCCGCCGTAATAGAAAACGCAGGCGAACTTTTGTTGCAGAATCGATTTTAAGGTCGCTGAGCAGTCTAGATAATCACAAATACGGGACGTTGGCATCGTCCTCGATAGATTTATCGACCGAGAGCTTAAAGTTTTTTCTGTAGTGTTGTAGTAGTAAAGAAACACAAGGAATTAAATTGGCGGCGGGAGTCGTCGCCGTAGGAGGTTATATGAGCACAGATTTTTACAGCTTTTTGGAAGCGTTGAGCTTTTACGCCCTGTGGATGTTGTCGGTATGCAGCACCATCGACCTTTTCAGGGAGACCAGAGGAAACGGACCCATCAGCCGATGGGGGAAGGTGTTGGCGGTCATCAGCATCCTGTCTACGATGGTAGCGTTCGTTTACACCGTCTTAATCGGAGAGTCGACGTTTACTTAAGTCAACGGGAAGCGAGTGATTTTTCATTGAAAAGTCAATAAGGGCGGCGGGAGTCACAATAGGTTGACACCGACCGTCCTTTGTGCTATATTGGTATTATGGTGGGAGCAGCATAGTCCCGCCGCCGACTTTTATGACAAGGAGGAACGACGATGTTCCACGGATCTGTAATGGGGAAAATAGTAACCCCGATCAATGTAAGCGACGAGAAACGCCCCAGCGGCAACACCCGCAGAAGGGCGACGTATACGGTGTGCACAGGCAAAGACGGTTACGGCAAGAATAGCCACTTCTGTAATATGGATATGGTTGCCATCGGAGGGGCTGCTTACGAAGCGGAGAAGAAGTTACACAAGGGCGACCATGTGTACGTTGTCTTCCACGCAGAGGCGGCGGATAACGACGGTCATTTCACGTTCTATGTTGACTCACAAAGAAGGGCGAATTGTGCCGACAACGCCGAAGAAACTATGACGGATGAGGAGTTCGAAGCAAGCCTCCCGCCTATGGATTTCTGAGATGAGAGGGCTTGAGGATTCAGAGATTATCTCATCTTTATGACTCCTCCTTCCCTCGCGCGCGGGCGCGCGTTTAAGTGTTCTCTCCGAGGGTTTATACCTACTCTTACAGAGGGTATATACTCTTTACTAATATACTCTATCAATATACTCTTTACTAATATACTCTATCAATATACTCTTCTATTATTATACTCTCTATATATAATATATA
>ENA-UOJC01000190-UOJC01000190.1-human-gut-metagenome-genome-assembly--contig:-C104-NODE-190-length-109780-cov-9.837129_pt1 | contig 109780 bp, 91 predicted proteins | sample MGYA00242339_ERZ723886 | MGnify/ENA metagenome assembly ERZ723886 | reverse complement strand
GCTCAAAGGCTTTCCTGAGGCCATTGAAGCGGTGTTTCCACAGACCGTGGTGCAATGCGCAGGGAGTTCCGCCGGAGAGCCCTCGGCAGCATCGTATCTTTGGCTCTTCTCTGGAAGAAACCAGAAAGGAACTCGCCCGCCGCTGCGACGAGCCGGCCTCTGTCATCAAACGCGCCACGGCAGCTGAGAATCAACAAAAAAGTAGCGGCTAGCGCTTGTATATATTGGATTTCAGATAGTTTTCTATCTGAAGCCCTTGTCTATCCAGCGCTAGCCGCTTTGATTTTTGTAGAGCGGTTTAGAAACGTGGCAAATCCGGATGGCTGATCTGCCCGCCACGCACCAGCATCTTGCCGTACTCGGCGCAGCGGTTATGGGTGGGAATGACCTTGCCGGGGTTCAGCAGACCCAGCGGGTCAAATGCGGCCTTGAGGGCAAACATCTGGTTGTTTTCTTCCGTGGTGAACTGCGTGCACATGGAGTTGAGCTTTTCTACGCCCACGCCGTGTTCGCCCGTCACTGTGCCACCCATGGCCACGCTGGTTTCCAGAATGTCGGCGCCGAACAGTTCGCAGCGGTGCAGTTCGTCGGGGTCGTTGGCATCAAACAGAATCAAGGGGTGCAGATTGCCGTCACCTGCGTGGAAGACGTTGGCGCAGCGCAGGCCGTATTTCTTTTCCATGTCCTGAATGGCGAGCAGGATGTCGGCCAGGCGCTTGCGCGGGATGGTGGAGTCCATGCACATATAGTCCGGGCTGATGCGGCCGGAGGCTGGGAAGGCGTTCTTGCGGCCACTCCAGAAGCGCATGCGCTCTTCTTCGCTGTTGCTCACGGCAATGGCGGTGGCCCCTGCGGCGCGCAGCACCTCGCTCATGCGGCCAATTTCTTCTTCCACTTCTTCGGGCGTGCCGTCAGATTCGCACAGCAAAATGGCCTCGGCCGTGAGGTCGTAGCCTGCTTTGACAAAGTCTTCCACGGCAGCGGTCATGGGCTTGTCCATCATCTCCAGCCCGGCGGGGATGATGCCTGCGGCAATCACGGCGGCCACGGCGTCGCCCGCTTTGCGCACATCGTCAAAGCTGGCCATGATGCAGCGCGCCAGCTGGGGCTTGGGGATGAGTTTGACGGTGACTTCCGTCGTCACGGCCAGCATGCCTTCGCTGCCGATCAGCGCCGCCAGCAGGTCGTAGCCGGGCACGTCCAGCGCGTCAGCGCCAAATTCCACGGGCTCACCTTCGATGGTGAAGCCTTTGACCTTGAGCACGTTGTGCACCGTCAGCCCATATTTGAGGCAGTGCACGCCGCCGGAGTTTTCAGCCACGTTGCCGCCAATGGTGCAGGCAATCTGGCTGCTGGGGTCCGGCGCGTAGTACAGGCCGTAGGGCGCTGCGGCCTCGCTGATGGCCAGATTGCGCACACCGCACTGCACCACGGCCGTGCGGCTGTACGGATCGACCTTGAGGATCTGGTTGAACTTGGCCAGCGACAGCGTCACGCCCATGGCGTGTGGCATGGCCCCGCCAGACAGGCCCGTGCCTGCACCGCGCGCGACCACGGGCACCTGCAGCGCATGGCAGGCTTTGAGCACGGCCTGTACTTGCTCGTAGGTCTCAGGCAGACAGACCACCAGCGGGCGCTGGCGGTAGGCCGTGAGGCCATCGCACTCGTAGGGCGTGGTGTCTTCGGCATGCCACAGCAGGGCGTGTGCTGGCACGTGCCGGGACAGGGCTTGCACCACCTCGGCCTGGCGGGCGGCGCGTTCGGAAAGGCTGGCAGTCGTCATGAGCGCTGACTGTAGAGCAAGCCCGGCCCAAACGCTGTGATTTTTCTTGCAAGCCTGTGTGAAAGCCTGACGTGGTTATTTAAAAAATATAGCTTCTAGCGCTTGCTGGATGGGGGCTAGAGGCTGTTTTTATTATGAATCTACAGGCTCAGGCTGCCTGCAGCATTTCGTCAAACTGGGCGTTGAGCTTGGCTTCGATCTGGTCCTGGAACATGGCGGCCAGAAAGCCGAGCTGGGCCTGCAGGCGCAGCCGGGTCTCGGTCACGTGCAGCTGGCCTTCAATGCCATTGCCTTCAAAGTGCAGCACGTCCTGCTGGTCCCCCGCTTCATAGCGGCATTGCACGCCAAATTTGTCGCTGGCTTTGCTGGCCCAGGTCTGGGCATGTTGACGCACCACGGGCAGGCCCAGCGCATGCTGGCGTTCAATCAGGATTTGGGACACAGGTCACACCTCAAAGCAGAAGAAAAGGGCCTGCATCATAAAAGCAGCCCGGTGGCTGCATACACTTAGGGCCTGGTTCTTGACACACAGGCATGCGCTATGGATTTTTTGACTTGGATTATTGTGGGCTCCATTGCCGTCTATGTACTGCAGGGTGTGGAGCACCGCCGCCGCGTGCGTCTGCTGGGCTCGCATCTGGCTCCGACCCAGATCGAAAAGCTCATGGGTGGGCTGATTGAAGGCTATATGCGTGCGCTCGATGAAAAAGATCCCGAGCGCCAGAAGCAGGTCTGGGCCATTCTGGACAACAGCGAAAAGACCCTGGCCGATCAGCTGCAGCGCCTGGCAGACTCTTTCGGCAAGGAAAACGCCGAAGACACACGCGTGAGCACCTTGCCGCTGGCGCTGCCGTACTTTGACCGCCTGCTGCCTGCCTACACCTTTGACATGCGTGAAGCGCTGCGCATGCACGCCCATGCCGTGCGTGAAGCCTGCGCACCGGACGATGTAGACATGGCTACACGCAAGCGCATGGCCTACACCATGACAGCCGAGCTGTTGCTGCTGCAGCACACCTGCCACTGGTTCTGCAAGTCGCGCACCATTGCTTCCATGCGCCTGATGGCTCGCCAGAAAACGTCTTATGAGCAGGTGCTCCAGTCTGTTTCGCCCAGCACCCGCACGGCCTATGAGCGTCTGGTAGGCAAGGTCTAAGCGCTGCCCCACAAGAAGCGAAAAAATCTTTCAATATTGGGTGTTCAAGCGTATTGACGTCAGCCAGCGCCGGTTTCAACAATGGGGGCATGAACAACATGCTCACCTCACTGGAAAAGCGTTTGGCGGGGCTGCCTGTCCGTGTCACGGTGGAGTTGCCAAACGGTCAGCACCTGGGCCCCGAACAAGGGGATGTTCGGCTCAGCCTGCGTTCGCAGGCCGCGCTGCTGGCCTTGAGCCAGGGGCAGATCGGCACGCTGGCTTCCGCCGTGGTGGAGGGCTGGGTCGATCTGCAGGGCAGCATGCGCGACATCATGGCTGCAGCCAGTGCACTGCTGCACAGTGACCCCGTAGGAAGCACGGCTCCGCGCTGGAGCACCCAGCTGGTGGAGCGCATGCGTTCCATGGCCCTGCACACGCTTGAGCGTGACGCCATGCAGGTGCAGTACCACTATGACCTGTCTGATGCGTTCTACGCGCTCTGGCTGGACCCGCTGCGCGTTTACTCCTGTGCCTATTACCGAGAGCCAGACATGACGCTGGCACAGGCCCAGGAAGCCAAGCTGGACCACATCTGCCGCAAGCTGCGCCTGCAAGCCGGTGAACGGCTGCTGGACATTGGCTGTGGCTGGGGTGGCCTGATCGTCTGGGCGGCGAAGCACTATGGCGTCAAGGCCAAGGGCATTACGCTGTCGCGCAACCAGCACCAGTATGTGCGTGAGCTGATTGCCCGTGAGGGCTTGCAGCAGCAGGTTGAGGTGGCGCTGTGTGACTACCGGGAGCTCAAGGATGCGCCGTTTGACAAGCTGGTGTCCGTGGGCATGTTCGAACATGTGGGGCGTGTGAACCTGCCTGCGTATTTCGAGGCCGTGCGCTGCCTGCTCCAGCCCGGCGGTCTGGCGCTGATTCACGGCATTACCGCTGGGGGCGCGCGCAATCGCCAGGTGGGGGCAGGCATGGGGGATTTTATCGGCCGCTACATCTTTCCGGGCGGAGAGCTCATGCATGTGAGCGCAGTGCTCAACGACATGGCCGATGCCGGGCTGGAGATGGTCGATACCGAGAACCTGCGCCCTCACTACGCACGCACGCTCTGGGCCTGGTCGGATGCACTGGAGGCGCAGCTGGATACGGCGCTGCAGGTGCTGTGCGAGACGCTCCACCGTGAACAGGCCGAGCGTTCCCTCAAGGCCTACCGGCTGTATCTGGCTGGCTGCGCCATGGGGTTTGAACATGGCTGGACTGCGCTGCATCAGATGTTGGCCACGCATCCTGATGGGATAATGAGCACCGGAAGTCTGAGGGGGGCACAATCACAGTACCCATTCCACCGCGACTACATGTACACCAAGGGATAACGACCATGGCCTATACCTTTCAATCTCGTGCAACGGCAGACCTGATCATGCTGGCCGCGACCGGCAAGTACATTCTGGAGCTGCTGGGTAAAACGCCTGGTGAGCCCGGCATCGTGACGGTAGAGCAAATCCCTGAAGCGCTGCGCACGCTGGAGCAGGCCGTGCAGGAGGATGACGCACGCCGCAAGCAGCTGCAGACCATGCAGCAAAGCGAAGACAGCAACGATCGCGCCCAGGCAGCGGCGATGTCTGCACAGCTGGGGGCCATCAGCCTGCGTCAGCGCGTGGCACCGCTGGCAGACATGCTGCGCCGCAGCGCTGCTGAAGGCAAGGATGTGACCTGGTCTGTGGCTGCAAGCCGATAGCTATAGGGCCTGCACCAGACAAAAAAACCGCTCCGCCTGATGGCTGGAGCGGTTTTTTTTATGAGGGAGCAGAGCCGTGATCAGTCTGCAAACTGGCCGTTGGCCTTGATGACTTCACCCCAGGTGGCGATTTCCTTGGCAACGAACTTCTTGTGTTCCTCAGGCTCGACGCGCTGGTCGTTCACCACGATAGCGCCCAGGCCTTCCTGCTTCTTGATGAAGTCAGGGTCCTTGACGGCAACTTTCAAGGCCTCATTGATGGTCTTGAGCACCTCGGGTGGTGTGCCCTTGGGTGCGTACAGGCCGTGCCAGATGGTGACGTTGAAGTCCTTCAGACCTTGCGAATCCAGCGTGGGCAGATCCTTCAGGGCGGGCACCTTGAGAGGCTCCAGTGTGGTCACGCCATAGGCCTTGACCTTCTTGGCCTCAATCTGTGACGTGGTGTTGGTGGTCTGGTCGCACATCAGGTCGATGGTGCCGCCCATCAGGTCGGTAATTGCCGGGGCTGCGCCCTTGTAGGGCACGGGCGTCATGGGCACATTCAGTGCGCTCTGGAACATCAGACCGCACAGGTGGCCGGCCGAGCCCAGACCCGAGTGACCCAGGTTGATGTTTTCCTTGTCCTTGTTGATCAGCTCACGCAGTTCGGCAAAGTTGTTCGCTGGCAGGTTGGGGCGGCCAATGACGGTCATGGGCACATCGTTGACGATGCCCAGGAATTCAAAGTCCTTGAGCACGTCGAACGACAGCTTGCGGTAGAGCGTAGGCATGGTGGACATGCCAATGTGGTTCACCAGCAGGGTGTAGCCGTCAGGGTTGGCATTGGCGACCTTGGCGGTACCGATGGAGCTGCCTGCACCACCCAGGTTTTCAATCACGATGGTGGCATTGAGTGGCTTGCGCATGGCTTCAGCCAGGTCGCGTGCGACACGGTCTGTAGGGCCGCCTGCGGCAAAGGGCACGACAAAGGTGATGTTCTTGTTGGGGGCGGGGTAGTTCTGGGCAAAGCTGCCTGTTGCGGTGGCAGAGGCGGCAAGTGCGATGGCTGTGATTGCAAACGTTTTTTTCATGCTGGATCTCCTGAGTATTTATAGGAACTCGTGATGCTAGGCATGGGGGTGTCCTGGGGGATTAGAAGAAACCCGCATGCAACTGGCAAAAAATTCTATGAAGGCTTCAGGCTTGCTCCAGCGCAAAAAATATGGATGGCATGCTTGATGTTTATTGTTTTTATCTGTTGCTAATTATTGCTGTGAGAGGGTTTGTTTGCGGGCTTCTTGGCTTAAGTGCTGCAGGTGCTTGCAGAGGCTCTGTAGCGCGAAAAGCGCTTGCACCCGCACAGGAAGACATGTTCCTTTTGCATGGTGAAAGCGCCTTGTCGCATTGTAAAAATTGTTATTGGTAGCTGCGCTGATCGTCAATCACTTTTCCGTCGTTGGGCAAGCTGCCGGGCAGCACCAGTTCGACCTCCGCGCGCAGCTTGGTCACATCGCGCACAGCGTCGGCAATGCGCAGCGCCAGGCCTTCAGCGGTTTCTAGGGTTTCGACCTGCAAGCTCATGTGGTCGCTGGCCATGGCTCCCGTGACCACAAGCCGCGCTTTGAGCACTTGCGGGAAGCGCTTGATGACTTCGGCCACTTGGCCGGGCTGCACAAACATGCCGCGCACCTTGGTGGTCTGGTCGGCACGCCCCATCCAGCCTTTGATGCGGGTGTTGGTGCGGCCTGTCGGGCAGCTGCCAGGCAGGACGGCGGACAGGTCCCCCGTGCCAAAGCGAATCAGCGGGTACACGGGGTTGAGGGTGGTGATGACCAGCTCTCCGACTTCGCCTGCCGCGACAGGCTCGCCGGTGCCCGGGCGCACGATTTCCACAATCACGTTTTCATCCAGCACCAGACCTTCGCGTGCCCGGGTTTCGTAGGCAATCAGTCCCAGATCCGCCGTGGCATAGCACTGGTAGGCCTCTACACCCTGCTGCTGCAGCCACTCGCGCAGCGAAGGGGGGCAGGCCTCGCCACTGACCAGTGCCTTGCGCAGGCTGGGCAGGGGTGTGCCCAGCGACTGGGCTTTTTCCAGAATCAGTTTCAGAAAGCTGGGCGTGCCGATATAGCCTGCAGGCTGAAGCTCGGCAATGGCCTGCACCTGCTGTTCTGTCTGGCCAGTGCCGCCCGGGAAGACGGTGCAGCCAATGGCGTGTGCGCCGGTTTCCATCATGGAGCCAGCAGGCACAAAGTGGTAGCTGAAACTGTTGTGAACCAGCTCACCGGCGCGAAAGCCCGCAGCATAGATGGCACGCGCCATGCGCCAGTAGTCACGCTGCGTACCTTCTGGCTCGTAAATAGGGCCGGGGCTGGCAAAGACGCGAGGCATCCGGGGGCCAAAGCTGCAGGCGTTAAAGCCGCCAAAGGGGCTGGATGCGCGCTGTGCTTTCTGGCGCTCCAGCAGCTCGTACTTGCGTGTGACAGGCAATTGCGCCAGTGCTTCACGGCTGCGGATGCTGGATGCATCCACGCCCTGCAGAATCTGTGCAAAAGCGCTGGAGCTGTGCTGGGCATGGGCAATTTGTGCAGGCAGCGCAGCCATGAGTGCCGCTTCACGTGCTTCGGGGCTGCGCAGTTCCAGATCGTCGTAATACTCAGACATTGGGTCCTTCCAGGTTCCGGGGGGCCAAAGCGCTCAGGCCAGCCAGCGCTTGCGGCGTTTGTAGCTCTTGACGTCGCGGAAGCTCTTGCGTTCGCTGCCGCCAACGCCCAGATAGAACTCCTTGACGTCTTCGTTGCTGGAGAGGTCTTTGGCCGTTCCATCCATCACGATGCGGCCACTTTCCATGATGTAGCCGTAGTCGGCGTATTTGAGCGCCATGTTGGTGTTCTGCTCAGCGAGCAAAAAGGTCGTGCCTTCCTTGGTGTTCAGGTCTTTGACGATGTTGAACACCTCTTCCACGATCTGCGGTGCCAGACCCATGGAAGGCTCATCCAGCAGCACGACGCTGGGGTTGCTCATGATGGCGCGGCCAATCGCGCACATTTGCTGTTCACCACCCGATGTATAGGCCGCCTGCGAGCTGCGGCGGGTCTTCAGGCGTGGGAAATAGGTGTAGACCTTGTCCAGGTTGGCGGCGATTTCGCCCTTGTTCGTGCGGGTGTAGCTGCCAGTCAGCAGGTTTTCTTCAATGGTCAGGTGGGCAAAGCAGTGGCGTCCCTCCATGACCTGCACCACGCCGCGTTTGACCAGGTCTGCGGGAGAAAGGTTGTGAATGGCTTCACCGCGCAGCTCAATGCTGCCCTTGGTGACTTCACCGCGTTCACCCTTGAGCAGGTTGGAGATCGCGCGCAAGGTGGTGGTCTTGCCTGCGCCGTTGCCACCTAGCAGGGCCACAATGCCTTTTTCTGGCACCTGCAAGGAAACGCCCTTGAGCACCAGAATCACGTGGTTGTAGATAACCTCAATACCGTTGACAAACAGAATGGGTTGCGGGTGCGCAGAAGTTGGAAGTGCACTCATGACTGCCTCGATAGTTATGCCGGGACAGGGGACTGCCCCGGTCTGGGATCCAACACAGTGGCCAGACCGCTGCTGTGGAGGCCGCACCATCACGCATGGGGCAGCCTCCATGTGCGATCACTGCACCTTGCTGCAATCACGTCGGGCAACCTTTTTTTCGGTTGCGTACTTGTCCGCGTACTCCTTGACCAGTTCACCCACGATGGTCTGGTCGGCCTGGTACCAGTCAGAGACGACGTTGAACTTGCTGCCATCCCACTGGGCAATACGCTGCCAGTCTTCGCCCAGGTGGTTGTCGCAGCTGGTCTGGATGGGGCGTACGATGTCCTTGAAGCCCAGCTCGGCCAGACGCTCCTCGGTCAGGTTCAGGTTTTCCAGGCCCCAACGTACCTGCTCAGGTGTTACAGGTTTGCCCTTGCCAAATTTTTCCTGGGCCGTGCGAATGGCCTCCGTCTGCAGCATCGCAATCACCATGCCGCGGGTGTGTGCCAGCTGCCCCAGAATGCCTGCATTGGCGGAGCTGCCCTGGCCCTTGTCGTAGATCTCTTTCTTGATCTCGTCATGCACGGCACCGCGTGCAGCCGTGTTATGGATGGTCACGGTGTTGTAGCCCTTGGCGCCTTGACCGATCTCCTTCACATCATGGTCAGAACCACCCCACCACACGGCATAGATCTTGTCGCGTGGGTAGCCGGTGGACTGGGCTTCACGCACGGCGGTAGGCGTCATCACGCCAGCACTCCACAGCAGCACATAGTCGGGGCGCTGCTGGCGTACCTGCAGCCAGGTGGACTTCTGCTCCACGCCAGGGGCGGTCACAGGCAGCAGCATCAGCTCAAAGCCTTCCTTGGCCGCACGCTTTTGCAGCAGTGGAATGGGCTCCTTGCCGTAGGGGGAGTCGTGGTAGACCAAGGCAATCTTCTTGCCTTTGAGTGAGCCTTTTTCCTTTTTCAGGATGTCCTGGATGATGGCATCCGCTGCGGTCCAGTAGGTGCCCAGCAGTGGGAAGTTCCACTCGAACACCGAGCCATCTACCGCTTGCGACAAACCATAGCCGGGGGTGATGACTGGCATCTTGTCGTTAGGCGCACGGTCTGTGACGGCAAAGGTGATGCCGGTGGACTGGGTGTCAAAGCCAGGAGCGCCGCCGTTGGCCGCCTTCATGCGCTCGTAGCATTCCACGCCACGTGCGGTGTCATACGCGGTTTCGCACTCTTCGTACTTGAGCTTGACGCCATTGATGCCGCCCTTGGCATTGACCAGCTTGAAGTAGTCCAGCTTGCCATCTGCCCATGGCACTCCCAAAGGAGCAAACTGCCCTGTGCGGTAGACCATGACGGGCATGTACTGCTCCTGGGCCATGGCGCTGGTGGCCATCAGGCCCTGGGCACCTAAGATCGCCGCTGCAGCGGCCACGACGCGGTGTTTCCATTGCATGCTTGTCTCCTTTGTTTTCCGGTTTTTTGCAGTCATGAAAAGCCACCTCTTCGGGTGGAGGGTTAGCCCCTTGCGGGGAATCTTGCTCAATGCGGGAACGGCCAGATACGCAGCTTCTGGCGCGCGGTGCCCCACAGGCGTGCCAGACCGTGTGGCTCCACAATCAGGAAGAACACGATGAGGCCGCCAAAAATCATGTGCTCCAGATAGGTGGCGGCAGCTGTGGACAGGGGCAGACCCAGCCAGTGCGGGATGTGTGTCAGTGCCAGGGGCAGCAGCACGAAGAAGCCTGCGCCAAAGATGCCGCCAGCGATGGAGCCCAGGCCGCCGATGATGATCATGAACAGCAGCTTGAAGGACATGTCCAGACTGAATGCGGCAGGCTCCCAGGAGCCCAGGTGCACAAAGCCCCACAGTGCACCGGCGACACCGACGATGAAGGAGCTGACGGCAAAGGCGCTGAGCTTGGCGTAGATGGGGCGGATGCCGATCACGGCAGCGGCTACGTCCATGTCGCGCATGGCCATCCACTCACGGCCGATGGCACCTCGCACCAGGTTCTTGGCCAGCAGGCCCAGCACGCACAGGAAGATCAGGCACAGCAGGTATTTGTCCATGGGGGTGTTGATGTGCCAGCCCAGGATGCTGAGCTTGCCTGCACTGACCGAGCCTGAAGAGGAGTGGTTGGTCACCCATGCAGCGCGGCTGGCCAGCCAGTCCATGAAGAACTGGGCGGCCAGAGTGGCCACCGCCAGATACAGGCCGCGAATGCGCAGGCTGGGAATGCCGAACAGCACACCAAAGAACATGGCGACGACACCGCCCAGGATGAGGGAGAGAATGAGCGGAAAGTCGTCAATGCGGGCCTGCAGGTTGTAGGCGGCATAGGCGCCCACGGCCATGAAGGCACCCGTGCCCAGCGAGATCTGGCCGCAGTAGCCCACCAGCACGTTTAGCCCAATGGCGGCCAGCGACAGGATCACAAAGGGGATCAGAATCGCCTGGTACACATAGTCAGAGGCCAGCATGGGGACCAGCACAAAGGCGGCCGCAATGATCAGAAGAATGCCGATGCGATCCTGCCGGATGGGAAACAGCTGCTGGTCTTCGCGATAGCTGCTTTTGAACTGTCCATTTTCACGATAAAGCATTGCAGACCTCTCCTGTCAAACGCGGTCAATGATCTTGTCGCCAAACAGTCCCTGGGGACGGATGAGCAGAAAGCCCAGCGCCAGCACGTAGGCGAACCAGTTTTCAATGCCGCCTCCCAGATAGGGGCCGAGGTAGATTTCGGACAGTTTTTCTCCCAGTCCGATGATGAGGCCGCCGATGATGGCGCCGGGCACCGAGGTCAGGCCTCCCAGAATCACCACAGGCAGGGCCTTGAGCGCCACCAGCGACAGCGAGAACTGCACGCCGGACTTGGAGCCCCAGATGATGCCGGTGACGAGGGCTACGCCGCCTGCGACAGACCACACGATGACCCAGATGCGCGACAGTGGAATGCCGACAGACTGTGCTGCCTGGTGGTCATCCGCCACAGCGCGCAGGGCGCGGCCTGTGCGTGTTTTCTGGAAGAAGATGGACAGACAGATCACCAGCGCTGCGGCAATCAGTGCGGCATACAGATCTTCCTTGCTGACCAGAATGCCGCCCTCGAACACATGGTCGAGCACAAAGACGGGATCCTTGGGCATGCCCACATCAATGCCGTAGACGCCGCTGCCAAAGAACAGTGGGCCCAGACCGTCTAGGAAGTAGGCAATGCCCAGCGTGGCCATCAGCAAGGTGATGGGCTCCTGGTTGACCAGGCGGCGCAGGGCCAGGCGTTCAATCAGCCAGGCGATCACAATCATGGCACCCAGCGATATGGCTGCAGCAGCGGCCAGCGTCCACCAGGCGGACTCCACACCCAGCCACTGCGGAATCCATTCCGCAAAGCGCGCCATGGCCAGGGCTGCAAACAGCACCATGGCGCCCTGCGCAAAGTTGAAAACGCCAGAGGCCTTGAAGATCAGCACAAAGCCCAGCGCTACCAGCGCATAGAGCATGCCGGTCATCAGGCCGCCAATCATGGTTTCGAGAAAGAATGCCATTGCGTGTCTCCCGTGATCGCGATGGTGTCAGTGGCTGGAGCCCAGATAGGCTCGGATCACGTCTTCGTTGTTGCGGACTTCGTCGGGGGCGCCGTCACCGATCTTCTTGCCGTAGTCAAGCACCACGACACGGTCGGAGATGTCCATCACCACGCCCATGTCGTGCTCGATCAGGACGATGGTGGTGCCGAACTCGTCATTGACGTCGAGGATGAAGCGGCACATGTCCTGCTTTTCTTCCACGTTCATGCCCGCCATGGGTTCGTCCAGCAGCAGCACCTTGGGCTCCATGGCCAGTGCGCGGCCCAGGTCCACGCGCTTTTGCAGGCCATAGGGCAGCTGGCCTACGGGCGTCTTGCGATAGGCCTGAATTTCGAGGAAGTCGATGATGTGCTCCACAAACTCGCGGTGGGCAATTTCTTCCTTGAGCGCCGGGCCAATGCGCAGCGCCTGCATCAGCAGATTGCTTTTGATCTTGAGGTTGCGCCCGGACATGATGTTGTCAATCACGCTCATGCCCTTGAACAGCGCCAGGTTTTGAAAGGTGCGTGCAATGCCCATTTCCGCGACCTGGCGGCTGTTCATGTTGGAGAAGGTCTGGCCGCGGAAGGTGATCTTGCCTTCGCTGGGCGTATAGACCCCGTTGATGCAGTTGAGCATGGAGCTTTTGCCTGCGCCGTTGGGGCCGATGATGGAGCGGATCTCGTGCTCGCGGACATTGAAGGAAATGTCCGTGAGTGCCTTCACGCCACCAAAGCGCAGGCTGATGTTCTGGATGTCCAAAATGACATCGCCAATGTTCTTGTCTGTCATGGCTGCGGATCTCTTGGCTAGGTTCAGGCTGCGGCGCGAGAAGAGGCCGGGTAGGTCTTGGCCTCCAGGATCTGGAGCGTGGCGCTGACGCTGCCGGTGCGCCCGTCCTCAAACTTCACCTGGGTCTCGATGAACTGCTCGGTCTTGCTGGTGTACAGCGCATCAATCAGCACGGCGTACTTTTCGGCAATGAAGTTGCGGCGTACCTTGCGGGTGCGGGTCAGCTCGTCGTCATCGGGGTCCAGCTCCTTGTGCAGCACGAGGAAGCGCGCGACCTGGGTGTCGGCCATGCCTGCTTCCGTGGCCAGGTCGGCATTGACCTGTGCAATGCAGTTGCTGATGAGCTCCAGCACCTGCGACTTGGATGCCAGGTCCACATAGCCGCCGTAAGGAATGCCCTGGCGCTCGGCCCAGTTGCCCACGGCTTCGTAGTCGATGTTGATAAAGGCGCAGACCTGGTCACGCTGGTGGCCAAAGCACACGGCTTCCTTGATCTGGGGGAAGAACTTGAGCTTGTTCTCGATGTAGTTAGGCGCAAACATGGCGCCGGTGTTCATCTTGCCCACGTCCTTGGCGCGGTCGATGATGCGCAGGTGGCCGTCTTCGTCGATCACGCCAGCATCGCCCGTGTGGAAGTAGCCCTGCTCGTCGATGACTTCGGCCGTGGCGTCCGGGCGCTTGTAGTACTCCTTGAGCACGGACACACCCTTGACCAGCACCTCGCCGTTGTCGGCAATCTTCAGTTCAATACCCGGTGCGGCCTGGCCGACGGTGTTGAGCTTGACCTGGCCGTTTTGCTGAATGCAGACGTAGGCGCAGGTTTCGGTCTGGCCATAGAGCTGTTTGAGGTTGATGCCGATGGAGCGGAAGAACTTGAACAGGTCCGGACCGATCGCAGCACCAGCCGTATAGGCCACGCGGATGCGCGACAGGCCCATGACATTGCGCAGCGGCCCGTAGATCAGCAGGTCGCCCAGGCGGTATTTGAAGCGGTCCCAGGCTCCTACGGGCTTGCCATCCAGAATGTCCGCGCCGACGCGCTTGGCCAGCTCCATGCAGCGGTTGTAGAGCCACTGCTTGGGCTTTGCGGCATCTTCCATGCGGATGGACACCGAGGTCAGCATGCCTTCAAACACACGCGGGGGCGCAAAGTAGTAGGTCGGGCCGATTTCGCGCAGGTCGATGCTGACGGTGTTGGCCGACTCGGGGCAGTTGATGGTAAAGCCCGCCACCATCCATTGCGCCAGAGAGAACAGGTGGTCCCCCACCCAGGCGGGCGGCAGGTAGGAGATGACATTGTCCGCAGAGGTGAGGCCATCGACTTGCACGCCGCCCTGTGCGGATCCGATGAAGCTAGCATGGGTCTGGCACACGCCCTTGGGCTTGCCGGTGGTGCCCGAGGTGTAGAGGATGATGGAGACATCATCAGGGCGCACGGACTGCGCCATGGAGTCCCAGACGCCAGGGTGCTCCTTGTCCCAAATCGCGCCCATCTGCTTGAGCTGCTCGGTGCTGATCAGGCCGGGCTCGGCGTATTTGCGCAGCCCGCGTGGGTCGTCGTAGATGATGTGCTGAATGCCGGGCACGATTTCACGCACTTCCAGCAGCTTGTCGACCTGCTCCTGGTTTTCGGCAAAGGCAAAGGCAATCTCTGCGTCCTGGATGACGAAGCACATCTCCTGGGCCACGGCATCCTGATACAGCGGGATCGGGACGGCGCCAATGCTCTGCACGGCCAGAAAGCCCATGTAGACGTGGGGACGGTTGTCGCTGATGAAGGCCAGGTTCTGCCCCTTGGCCAGTCCCAGTGCAGCCAGACCGCAGGCCATGTGGCGCACGTCACGGGCGACGTCAGCCCATGTCCATGTCTGCCAAATGCCGTACTCCTTTTCGCGCAGGGCTACAGCATCGGGCCTTTGGGCAGCATGCTGCAGCAACAGGTGCGGGAATGTTGTCGCCATCACAGATCCTCAAAGTTTCATGCAAGCACGGGTCACAGGCCTGCCGCACACACGGCACAACCCACAGATTGAAGTTCATGGTAGGTGGCGGTTTGACGCTTTCTTGTCTTTGCAACGACTTTCTCGGGAAAGACCTGATCGGGTTTTTCCGTGGAAATCGCAGCAAGATGTCGTTTTTTGCTGCGATTTGATTTCAGTCAGAGCGCCATGCATGACGGCGTGTGCTGCGTTGTCGCAAACCCCATTGCTCAGGGGCGGGCTTGTGCGCATGCTTGGGGTTATGAGTTCCAGCACTTCCCTGTATCAACGTCGTCGTCTGGCCACCGCTGAAGAGATTGCAGCCATCCCCTGGCTGCATTCGCTGCTGCCGGCGGAGCGGGAACGTGCGATTGCGGCCCTGCAGGTCACGGAAGCCTGCGCGGGCGAGTACGTCTGTCACGCGGGCAAAAGCGTGAAGTACTGGTGGGGCCTGATTGATGGCCTGCTCAAGATGAGTGCCGACAACAGCGACGGCCTGACCATGACGTTTGCTGGCGTGCCGCCCGGTGGCTGGTTTGGGGAGGGCACCTGCCTCAAGCGCGAGCCGTATCGCTACAACATCCAGGCGCTGCGCAAGAGCGTGCTGGCGGGTATTTCGCTGGAGACCTTTCAGTGGCTGCTGGACAACTCGCTGGCCTTTAACCGCTTCATCATGAACCAGCTCAACGAGCGGCTGGCCCAGTTCATTGCAGCGCGGGAGATTGACCGTATCAGCAACCCCGATGTGCGTGTGGCGCGCAGCCTGGCCGCCTTGTTCAACCCCGTGCTGTATCCGGCCGTGGGCTCGGTGCTGCGCATCACCCAGCAGGAACTGGCGTATCTAGTGGGGCTGTCACGCCAGCGCGTGAACGAGGCACTGGCCACGCTGGAGGCCCATGGCGCGCTCAAGGTGGAGTACGGTGGTCTGCGGGTGCTGGATCTGCAGGCCCTGCGCGAAGGGCTGTTCACCTCCATCAAACGTGCCCCTGCTGCCTCTGTGGCATAGGCCACTGCCGCACAGGGCTACAGCATGGGCAAGACAATGGAGGTCTAACTCAGTAAGCCGACATGTCTTCCTCAGACCGTAAACCATTCCGTGGCTCCTCTTCGGAGGGAGCCCCCCGCACAGACCGCACCGGTGGTCCCCGTCGTGACCGCAACGAGGGAGGCTTCGGCCGCTCAGAGCGCCCACGCTTCCAGCAGGAAGATCGTCGCAGTGCGGGCGGCGATCGCCCCCGTTTCAGCAATGATCGCAGCGGTCCTCGCCGAGACCGTGACGAGGGCGGCTTTGGCCGCTCGGAGCGCCCACGCTTCAATGAAGACCGTGGCCCACGCCGTGAAGGCGGTGAGCGTCCGCATTTCAACAAGGAACGCAGCTTTGGCGACCGTCCCCGCCGCGAAGAAGGCAGCTTTGGCCAGTCCGAGCGTCCACGCTTTGACAAGCCGCGCCGCGATGGCGACCGCCCACGTTTTGAACGTGACGACCGCGCACCTCGCGGTGATCGCAAGTTCGGTGACCGTCCTCGCCGCGAAGAAGGCGGCTTTGGCCAGTCCGAGCGCCCACGTTTCAACAAGGAACGCAGCGCTGGTGACCGCCCCCGCTTTGAGCGCGACGACCGCGCACCACGCGGCGATCGCAAGTTCGGTGACCGTCCTCGCCGCGAAGAAGGCGGCTTTGGCCAGTCTGAGCGCCCTCGTTTCAACAAGGAACGCAGCGCAGGCGATCGCCCCCGCTTTGAACGTGACGACCGCGCACCACGTGGTGAGCGCAAGTTCGGCGACCGTCCCCGCCGCGAAGAAGGCAGCTTTGGCCAGTCCGAGCGCCCACGCTTTGACAAGCCGCGCCGCGATGGCGATCGTCCCGCACGTAAATCCGGCTTTGGCAAAGGCCCCCGCCAGGACGACCAGCGTGAGCAGCAGTTTGAGCGCTCCTTCGAGGTCCGCGAGGGCGAGACACGCCGCGCCTTCAGCGGCATTCGTGCCTACCATGCACCTGCTGCACTGAAGGGCAAGGCTGCGCCTGTGAAGATCATTCGCCCGGAAGACAAGTTCGGCGACAAGAAGTAAAAAAGAGAGCTGTCAGCGCTGAATTTATAAGCAATTCAGCATGAAAGTTATCTGAAAACAAGCAAGGGGGCGCGCAAGCAGCTCCCTTTTTTATTGCAGATGCTTTAACGCTGCTGCCAGAGCACTGCGGGCGTGATGTCGGCCACGGTGGCGCAGCCCAGCTGGGCCATGGTCAGTTCCAGCTCGGCACGCAGCAGGTGCAGCAGGTGGGCCACGCCAACCAGTCCGGCGGTGGCTAGCGCATACAGCTGCGGGCGTCCAATCAGCGCGGCGCTGGCACCCAGCGCCAGCGCTTTGACCACGTCTGTGCCATGGCGCACACCGCTGTCCAGCAGCAGCGGCACCTGACCTTGCACGGCCTGTGCGATCGCGGGCAGAACCTCGATGGGGCTGACCACGCCATCCAACACGCGGCCGCCGTGGTTGGAAACGATCAGCGCATCCGCCCCCAGGTCCACGGCCTGTTGCGCCTGTGCAGGCGACAGAATGCCTTTGACGATGATGGGCAGCTGTGTCTGGGCGCGCAGCCAGCGCAGGTCATCCCAGGTGGGGATCTGCGGCATGAGGGGGGTGCTAAACAGAATCGGCCCCAGCAAAGGCGGGGTGTGCTGCGTGCTGGGCATGCCGCGCAGATTGGCCGCTTCCACGCCATGCGGCAGCGCAAAGCCAGAGCGTTTGATGGAGGCATCCACCGTCCAGACGATGGCGGTGTAGCCCGCAGCTTCTGCACGGCGGATCAGCTGCAGGCTGTGCTCACGCGCAGGCTGCATGTAGAGCTGGAACCAGCGTGGCGTGCTGTGGCCCATTTCCGTGGCAGCCGCCTGCCCCGCCTGTGCAATTTCCTCCAGCGTAAAGCTCGACAGCGTGCTCACCACCATACCCGTCTGCAAGGCCATGGCAGCGCGGACGGTCGCCAGCTCACCTTCTGAGTGCACCAGCCGCTGGTAGGCCACAGGGGCCAGGAGCAGAGGGCTGGCCAGCGTCTGTCCCAGCAGCTCGATGCGGGTATGGGCGTGGCGCAGATCGGCCACGGGCTGCGGAACCAGCCGCAGCGCATCCAGTGCCGCGCGGTTGTGCGACAGCGTCAGGTTCTGGTCGGCACCACTCTGGATGTGCTGCCAGGCCTGTGCCTCGATGTGGTGAATGGCATGGCGTTCGTAATCCGCCGCGCAGCGGATGTCTGCCGGAATCTGCGTGTGTGCGGCGCGTACTGCTTCACCCAGGGCGTTGCGCATGGTGTGCTCCATCAGGCCTGCGACCACATGCGCAGCAGGTTGTGATACGTGCCGGACAGCGCAGACAGTCTGGGGTGATCAGGGCAGTCCGCAGTCAGCTGCTGGATGGACTGGTCCAGGTCAAACAGCAGGCGGCGTTGCTCGTCGGACTGCACCAGGCTTTGCGTCCAGAAGAACGAGGCATAGCGCGTGCCCTGGGTGACCGGGTTGACGCGGTGCAGGCTGGTGCCGGGGTAGAGAATGGCATCGCCTGCCGCGAGCTTGACGCTCTGGTGGCCAAACGTGTCTTCGACGACCAGCTCGCCGCCTTCGTATTCGTCGGGGTCGCTGAAGAAGACGGTGGTGGACACATCGGTGCGCACCTTGATGGCTGTGCCCGGAATCACAAACAGCGCGTTATCAATGTGGTTGCCATAAGTGCCGCCACCTTCATACCGGTTAAAGCGCGGAGGCAGCACACGCAGCGGCAGCGCTGCAGACAGGTACAGCGGGTTTCGCGACAGTTTGTCCAGAATCAGGGTGCCCATCTTCTGCGCCAGCGGGCTGTCAACGGGCAACTGCAGATTGCTTTTGACCCTGGCCGCCAGATGTCCCGCCGTGGTGCGGCCATCCTGCCAGTCGGCCGCTTCCATGGCTTGGCGACATTCGCGAACTTCTTCAGGGGTGAGGAGGGCGGGGATTCGGAGCATCATGGTGGCTCAACCTTTTTCAACAAAGCATGCACATCACACAGCCATGGCATGCAGTATGTATGGAAAAGCCCCGCTGCAGCAGGTGCTGGCGGGGCTTTGTTCAGCGCTGTCTGCCTAGGGCGTGTTCACGTAAACATTGGGTTCGCGCAGCCACGACAAGGCCGTCAATGCGCGACGCACGGTGCAGCGCGGGTGGACACCCGCGCAAGACGGGCAACAAAGCAGGGGCGGCCTTGTCGTGGCTGCCCCTGATATTGAAATCACCAATGGGGTTGAAGGCTTGGGGCGGTCTGCGTTGTTGCGGCGGCTGGCAAGGCGCTCGGCATTGCTGCGCCACCGCGCCTAGCAGCCCATCCCCAAGCCTTCAACGCGAATTCCCAAGCTTTATGTGAACACGCCCTAGGTCAATCTAGGCCTGGCTCACAGTCCTCAGTAAGTGAACTTGAGGGTGGCAACGGCAGAGCGGCCGGGAGCAATGGTCGCATAGTGCGTAGAGCGCACGCCGCTGTAGTACACCTTATCTGTCAGGTTGTAGACGTTGACTTGCAGTGCCAGATTGGGGTTGAACTGGTAGCTGGCCATGGCGTCATAGCGGGCATAGCCGCTGGCCCCCTTGGTGACGATGCCGCCATCGTTGGCTCGCACATAAGCTGCATTGACAGAGCTTTGTGTGTAGATGCCAAGGCCCAGTGTCAGCTTCTGGCTGGGCTTGTAGCTGCTCCACAATGTAAAGCTGTGTTTAGGCGTGTTGGTAAAGGGCAGGCCGTTGGCGATATTGTCTTGGCCCATGTCCTTTTGTTTGCTATCCATGTAGGTATAGCCACCAAACAAGCTGAAGTTTTTGGCAATTTGGCCGTTGAATCCCAACTCCAGGCCATTGACCACCTTGTTGCCTCCCATGTAGGTTTCACCGTTTTCGGTGATGCGTACATTGGTGACTTCGTTGCGGAAAATTGCGGCAGTCACCCCCAGCTTCTTATTCAGTAAATCCCACTTTGTTCCAAACTCGATAGAGCGCGTCTTTTCTGGGCTCAGATCTGCCTGCTCATTGGTGTTGGTCGTCAAATCTTCATTGCCATTGCCCAGCGTCGAGCCGCCCGGGCGAGAAGATGTACTCAGATTGGCGTAAATGCTGCCGTTGGACGCTGGCTTGTAGACCACGCCCACCTGGTAGTTGAACAAAGTATCCGTGCGCTCCAGATCGTAGGCTGGATATGTGTTGGGCGCACGACCACCTGCCGGCCCGGAAGCTTGCAGCTTATAGTGGTCAAGTCGTAGGCCTGCGTTCAGCAACCACTGTTTGTTCAACTCAATAGTGTCAAAACCATAAAGTGCAATCGTGTCGATCTGATTGCGCGTGGCTTGTGTAGGCAGGGTGTAACTGCCAGTCCAGGGCGTATGAATATCTGGGCTATTCAGCGAAGCACACCACATACTCACCGCGTTGCATGTGCCGCCAGTTTGCACTGCGGCAGCACGGGCATCTGACTTTTCCTTGGACAGTTCCAAGCCTGCCGCGAAGCTATGACCGATATCGCCAGTCTGGGCCTTGCCTGTGAATTCCGCCACGTTCTGCAGGGTGGTGACTTCGGCGCTGCGGGCATTGCCACGACGCCATACATAACCATTCAGCACATTGCCTTTGCTGTCATCGGGCTGTGTCCAGAGGTAGTCCTGCTTGGATTTGCTGTAGCGCAGCGTATTGCGGAACTTGTTGGTTTCAGTGAGCTTGTGCTCCACGCTGGCAGTGAAGAGATCGCTTTTTTCTTTGCTGAAATCTCGGTCAACCAGTCCATACCAGTTTTTACGGCTGTTGCCATAGGTAGGGCGTACGTTGCTGCCGCCAGGGAGGGTGGAGGCTGAGGGTGTTCCGGCCGCAGTTTCCGTGGTTGATCCTTGCTTGTTGTTGCCGTACAGATAAGGAATACCGCTTTCTGGGATGTCATCGGTCTGCAGATGCTGCCATCCCAGCGTGACTTCCGTGGGCGTACCCATCCCAAAAGTGATGGTCGGTGCAATACCCCAGCGCTTATTGGTAGGGCCGTCGCGGTCAGGTATATCGGCGTCATGTGCCATGGCATTCAGACGGAAACCTGTCGTGTCGTTCAGCTTGCGGTTGAAGTCCAGCGTAGTGCGCTTGTAGCTGTCAGTGCCCAAGCCTACTTCACCATGGATGAAGTCTCCATCCTTGGCTTTCTTGGTGCTCATATTGATAGAGCCACCTGCACCACCACGGCCAGCATAGGTCGAGTCGGCGCCCTTGACCACTTCGATCGCTTCCAGATTAAACACTTCGCGCGAACCGGCGGCGATGTCACGCATGCCATCCACAAAGGTGCTGGACTGAGCATCCATGCCACGGATGAAGGGCTGGTCGCCAGTGGGGTTGCCGCCTTCACCATTGCCAAAAGTGATGCCGGGAACGGTACGTAGCGCTTCTTGCAGGTTGGTTGCCCCAGTTTCTTCGATGACGATGTCATTGATGATATTGACGGTCATCGGTACGTCCAGCAACGGAACTGTGAATTTGCTGGAGACAGCTTCATCACTCTTGACACTGGGGGCAGCACTATCCGTCACCGTCACAGTCGACAGGGTGGCAGTTTCCTGGGCAAAAGCAGTGGCACCAGCAATGCACAGACCTGTGGCCAGAGCCACTTGCAGGGAGGTCAGTTCGCTGTGCACGCCTTTGTTAGATGTTTTTGGGGCGTTGGACATGAGAAATTTCAGGGTGAATGCCCCACCCAATTGCGGGGCGGGCGAATTGTATTCCTGAGTGAGAACAATTCTTTTTTAGGTGCTTGTGGTGTGGTTGCAAGTATTGTCTTTGGGCTGCCCTGTGGTGCTCTTGAAATGGTGGTTTGGGGCCCCACATGCCAGCCTGTGCCAGATGTCTGGCTTTGCAATTTGGTATTCACTTCTGACAGCAACTGATAAAAACATGAGCAAGCAAACCCATTCTTTCCAGGCCGAAGTGGCGCAATTGCTGCATTTGGTGACCCACTCGCTGTACTCCAACCCCGAGATCTTTCTGCGTGAGCTGATCTCCAACGCTTCGGACGCCTGCGACAAGCTGCGCTTTGAAGCCTTGAACGACAGCAGCCTCTATGGCGACCAGCCCAATCTGGAAGTGCGCGTGTCTTTCGACAAGGACGCCAAGACCATCACCATTGCCGACACCGGCATTGGCATGAGCCAGCAGGAAGCCATCGACAACCTGGGCACGATTGCCAAGAGTGGCACCAAGGCCTTCATGGAAAAGCTCAGCGGCGACCAGAAGAGCGATGCCCAGCTGATTGGTCAGTTCGGCGTGGGTTTCTACTCGGGCTTTATCGTGGCCAACAAGATCACCGTGGAGTCGCGCCGTGCAGGGCTGCCAGCATCTGAAGGTGTGCGCTGGATCAGCGGTGGCACGGGTGACTTTGAAGTCGAGCAGATCGAGCGCGCCGAGCGTGGCACCAGCATTACGCTGCATCTGCGTGACGATGCCGAAGAATTCCTCAATGGCTGGAAGCTCAAGCAAGTCATCAGCAAGTACTCTGACCACATCAGCCTGCCCATCCTGATGGAAAAGGAAGAGTGGAAGGACGGCGAGAACGATCAGCCCGGTGGCATGGTCAAGACCGGGGAATGGGAAACCGTCAACAAGGCCAGCGCCCTGTGGACCCGCGCCAAGAAGGACATCACCGAAGAGCAGTACAAGGAGTTCTACAAGGCCATCAGCCACGACTATGACGACCCGCTGACCTGGAGCCACAACCGCGTCGAAGGCAACACCGAGTACACCCAGCTGCTGTACATCCCTGCCAAGGCACCGTTTGACCTGTACCACCGCGACAAGAAAGCGGGCGTGAAGCTGTATGTGAAGCGCGTGTTCATCATGGACGATGCCGATGCGCTGATGCCTGGCTATCTGCGCTTTGTGAAGGGCGTGATTGACTCGGCGGACCTGCCGCTGAACGTCAGCCGCGAGCTGCTGCAGGAAAGCCGTGATGTGAAGCTGATCCGTGATGGCTCGGTCAAGCGTGTGCTTGGCATGCTGGAAGACCTGGCCAAGCACGACAAGCATGAAGCCGCCACCGATGCCGAGGGCGTGACCGATGTGGTCAGCGAAGAAGACAAGGCCAAGGAAGGCAAGTACAGCCAGTTCTACGCCGAGTTTGGCGCGGTGCTCAAGGAAGGCCTGGGCGAAGACTTCGCCAACAAGGAGCGCATCTCCAAGCTGCTGCGCTTTGCATCGACCACGTCGGACACTGTGTCCGTCTCGCTGGCCGACTACAAGGCACGCATGAAGGAAGGCCAGGAGGCGATTTACTACATCACCGCCGAAACCCTGGCTGCCGCCAAGAACAGCCCCCAGCTGGAAGTGTTCAAGAAAAAGGGCATTGAAGTCCTGCTCATGACCGACCGTGTGGACGAGTGGGCACTGAACTACCTCACGCACTTTGACGGCACGCCGCTGCAGTCTGTGGCCAAGGGCGCGGTAGACCTGGGCAAGCTGCAGGACGAAGCCGAGAAGAAAGCCGCCGAAGCAGCAGCCGAAGCCTTCAAGCCCGTGCTGGCCAAGCTCAAAGAAGCGCTCGAAGACAAGGCCGAAGACGTGCGCGTGACCACCCGTCTGGTGGATTCGCCCGCCTGCCTGGTCGTGACCGAAGACGGCATGAGCACCCAGCTGGCCCGCATGCTCAAGCAGGCCGGCCAGACCGTGCCACAGACCAAGCCTGTGCTGGAAGTGAACCCCGAGCACGCCCTGGTCAAGAAGCTGGACGGCAGCGTGCATTTCCACGATCTGGCGCACATCCTGTTTGACCAGGCGCTGCTGGCCGAAGGTGGCATCCCCGAAGATCCTGCCGCTTACGTCAAGCGTGTGAACGCCTTGCTGGTCTGAGCTTGATTGCTGTGTGACCATCGCCCCAGTGCTTCAGGTGCTGGGGCTTTTTTATGCATGAAAAATGGCTTAAGCGCTTATGCAGCAAGCGCAGGCAGCTATCTTTTGTGAAGATGATGGCAGGTGAAAGTGCCCGCAATTTGTGCAGGGAAGGCGAGCGGCGGACAATGGCAGGCATGAAAACACTGTTTCTGACTTTGATGGCTGGCAGCTTGCTGGCGGGGTGCGCAACCTCGGCGGGTGTCGGGGTAGGTGTGCCTGTGGGGCCATTTCGCGTCGGCGTGGGCATGGGAACAGGTGGAGTCTCTGCTGGTGTCAGCACGGGTGTGGGCCCGGTCGGCGTGGGTGTGGGCGTGAACCAGCGGGGACAGGTGACTGGCAATGCGGGTGTAGGTGTCTCCACCTCCGTCGGTGGTGGCGCACACGTGGGAGCAGGTGTGGGCACATCCACCGTGCTGCATGACCCGCATGCAGCCCCTCAGAAGCAAGCGGTGCCGGAATCTGCAGCACCACAGCAGCCGCAGCCTGCCACCTCCGCCCCGGGCGCTGTGCAGTGGCGTGATGCGCAAGGCAATGTGGTGCCGGAGTGCCGTATCCGCGGCATGTGCTGACGGCGCACGGCACATGATCTTCGTGCCAGCAGGCGCATCGTCTGTTTAGGCGCTGCCATAGCCTTCGAGTGCTGTCACCCCGGCTTCTGCTGCTGCACAGGCCTGGCTGGCCAGAGCTTCGATCTGGGCGGTATCACCCTCTTTCAGGGCCGCAGACAGTGCGCTGGAAAAATGCCCCAGCTGCATCAACCCGAAAGTGGCGGCCGTGCCCGTCAGTTTGTGCGCTTCTGCGTGCATGCACTGCCAGTCGTGCTGCTGGGCCAGCAGCGGCAATTGTCTTGCGCGCTGTAGTGTGTCGGTGGTGAACTGGGTCACCAGCTGCTCCAGCTTGGTGGCATCAAACAACTGTGCCAGCGCATCCATGGCGGAGGCATCAAAGACCGGTGGCAGCGTATCGGCCTGCGTGCAGGCGCGCATCTCATCCATAGAGCTGGGTCGTGCAGCCGCACCCAGCCATTTCTGCAGCACGGTGTGCAGCGCAGATTCCAGCAGGGGCTTGCTCAGATGGGCATTCATGCCTGCTGCCAGCGAGCGCTCTACATCCTGCACTGCGGTATGCGCCGTCATGGCAATGACGGGCAAGTGCTCAAATCCGGGCAGCTGCCGCAGTGCGCGGGTGGCGCTGATACCGTCCATGTGCGGCATCTGCATGTCCATCAGCACGCAGCTGAAGTATTGCGGGCCGAAGGACTGCAGCTTCATCAGCGCCTGTGCACCGTCTTCCGCCACATCGGTTTGCAGACCGATGGCATGCAGCATGCCTTCGGCCACAGCTCGGTTGAGGGCGTTGTCATCGACCACCAGCACCCGCAGGCCCTGCCAGTCCACAGGGATGGCATGCGCTGGCGCCTGCGCTGCGGGCGTGCGTTGCACGATGCTGCGTGCAGGCTCCAGCACGGCCGTGAACCAGAAGTTGCTGCCCGCTCCTACGGTGCTTTGCACCCCCACTGTGCCACCCATGAGCTGGGCGAGCGCACGGGAGATGGCCAGACCCAGTCCTGTGCCGCCGTAGCGGCGCGTGATGGAGTTGTCAGCCTGCTGATAGGCCTCGAACAGCAGCGGAATATGGTCGGCAGGAATGCCGGGGCCAGTGTCTCTCACGCTGGCGTGCAGCATGATGCGGTGCAGGCTGCTGCCGGGGTCAAGCCGTATGGCGATATCGATATGCCCGCTGGCGGTGAACTTGATGGCGTTGTTGACGTAGTTCAGCAGGATTTGCGCAATGCGGTGCGGATCTCCGCGCAGGCTGTCGGGCACTTCGCGCGCGATCTTGTAGTGCAGTGTCAGCCCCTTTTTGCTGGCTTCTTCCTGGCACATGCTCAGCACGTCGAGCACCACCGTCTCCAGGCTGAAGTCGGTGCTCTCCAGCTTGAGCTGGCCAGCATCGATCTTGGAGAAATCCAGTACTTCATTGACGATGCCACGCAGGTGCTGTCCGGCGCGCAGCACGTTGTACAGCTGTTCGCGCTGCGTCTGCGGCAGCTCAGCCTTCAGCAACAGCTGCGTCAGGCCCAGAATGGCATTCAGCGGTGTACGAATTTCATGGCTGATGGCTGCCTGCATGGCCGTGCGCTCCGCCGCACTTTGTTCGGCCTGGCGCTTGGCCTTGTTCAGGGCCTGGGCCTGAATCACTTCTTTGGTGACGTCCAGCCAGACGCCGTTGAACACAATGCTGCCGTCGGCTTCCACATGCGGATTGGCTCGGGTCTTGATCCAGCGGTTGACGCCGTCGAGCATCTGCATGGATACCTCAAAATTCACGGGCTGCAGGGTCTTGGCGCTGTTCAGAAAGTGCTGCTTGATACGCGCCATCACTTGCTGGTCGTAGTGGCGAAAGTAGTGGGATGCGGCTTCAATGCTGTGATCTGCATCGGCTTCCAGTCCCATGAGGTGTGTCCACTGCGGACTGACGAAGCGCAGCTGCCATGACTCGTCGGCAAACAGATGCACCTGGAAGACGGCGCCGGGCAGTGCACTGGTCAGTGCCTGCAGCTGCTCGATGAGCAGGTTTTTCTGCTGTTGCTGCTGCAGCTGTGCCTGCAGCGCCTGGGCTTGCTGCAGTGCCGTGTTCAGGCCCTGCAGGGTGCGCGCCATGGTGCCGATTTCATCATGGCGTTCCTGGCCATGAATGGGAATGTGGTATTCCTGCCGGCTCATGCGCTGCATGCTGTGCGTGAGCTGCCGCAGAGGCAGTGAAATGTTGTGCCATGCCAGCCATGCGGCGTAAGCGAAGATCAGCAGCACACTGAGCCAGCCAGTCCAGTTGGTCAGGCTCAGTGTGTGCTGTGTCTGCTGAATCAGCGTGCGGGAGGCATGCTCGAAATAGGCATCGGTCTGCTGGCGCAGACTCTCCATTTCATGGCGCAGCTGCCTCAGGGTCGGGGACAGCTCCTGGGCCAGGATGTGCAGCGGGCGGTCAATATTCCATTGCAAATAGGCGTCAAGGGAGTGATGGCCTGCTGCAAAAAAACGCTGCGCCTGTGTGGTGACGGATTCCAGGCTGGGAGTGTGGCCCTGTGTCATGCGCTGGATGTCCTGTGCGTCCTGGTCGAAAGCCTGCTGCAGCTGATGCAGGCGCTCCTTGGCCACAAAGGCCTGCTCCATGTCACCGGTGGTGAGGACTTCATAGATCAGGGTGGACGCATCGCTCAGATACTGGTGCAGCATGCCGACTTCATGCTTGGCGGCGGACTGTGTTTGCAGCAGAGCGCGGTACTGGGCTTCAATGCGCTGAATCTGCCAGGTGGCATAGGTGGAAATCAGTGCAAAGGCAATGCCCATGGCACTGACCAGCAGCACGATTTTGGCAGTCAGGCTCAGCGCGAAGCGCTTGCGGAACGTGGAGCTTTGGTGCTGCATATCCAGTCATGAAGACGGGGAAAAGCCAGGCCCTGCGGGGTAGATGCTGGCATTGGAAGGCTGCAGTCCACAGGTGCTGCACAGCCTGCAGCATTATCTGCTGCACAGGCAAGGCGCGTGACGCAAAGCCACAGTGCCAGCGCAATTGACGGCCGTTAACTGGCAGTGGTGGTCTGTGCCATCTCGGGCGCAGGCAGGAGCTCCATGCGATAGCCCAGCCCATAGATGGCACTGAGCTGGTAGATGCTGCCCTGGCCATGGTATTGGCCCAGCTGGAGTTTGGTGCGCAGCCGCGAGGCATGGGTGTCCAGCGTGCGGGATGGGGAAGGGGGTGTGCTGCCCCAGACCGCTTCGGTCAGGTGGCTGCGCGAGAGCAGGCGACCGCAGTTCTGGAACAGGAATTCCGCCAGCTCGTACTCACGGTGCTTGAGTTCAATAGGCTGTTCCTTGAGATAGACCGTGCGGGTGTGTGGCTCGAGGCGATAAGGGTCAAAGTCCAGACGCATGGTGGATACGTCGGGATAGGCACGGCGCATCAGCGCGGAGACACGTGCCATCAGCTCCTGCACGCGCAAAGGCTTGGTCATGAAGTCATCCGCCCCGGCATTGAAGGCGGCGACGATGTCTTTTTCCTCATTGCACTGGCTGGCAAACAGGATAGGCAGCTTGCTGCCTCCGGCTTCGCGCAGTGCACGAACCACCTCAATGCCACTCAGTCCTGGCAGCAGCCAGTCAACGATCAGAAGGTCAAAGCTTTCGCGGCGCATGACGCGAAGCAGGTCTTCTCCTGTTTCAAACAGGATGGTGGCATGGCCCATCTGATGAATGGTCGCCTCCACCAGCTTGAGGAAAATGGGATCGTCGTCTAGAACAGCAATGCGCATCCCGTCGTTGTAACAAAAAATTTCACATTTCGAACGCTGTGACTGCAAATGAATGCAAAAAATCTGATGTTTTTGCGATAGGTCGTTGCTCCCAAAAAGAAAAAAGTGAATTTCGGGCGGCGTGTCAAAAACAAGACGCTTGTTCTAATTTTCAGGATATGAAGTGTTGGCCCGGTGCAGTGCCGCAAAAGGCAGCTGCTGCTTGACGAGGATGACGGTGCAGGGCGCATCGCGTGCCACGCGCATGGGCACAGTAGCAATCCAGCGCTGCAGCTGCAGGCCGTGGGTGGCGGCACCCATGATGATCAGTCCTACGTTGTTGCCCTCTGCGTAGCGCACCAGGGCCTGCGCCACATCACCGGATTCCAGCACGTGGTAGCTCACCCCGTGTCCCCCGGTTTCCAGGCCCTGCGCCCATTGCTTGAGCCGTGCCAGATGCATGCGGTGCAGGGCAGTTTCGCTGCGGCTGCTGTCCGTGGTGCTGCTGGCAGCAGGGGAAATGACGGTCACCACCGCCAGCCGCGCCCCCGGCCGCGTGGACAGCGAGCGCGCCACGGCCTGGTGCAGGCTGTAGAGTGTGGCATCGGTCACATCCTTGTGCGGCACGGCCACCATGAGGATGGGCACGTCCGCAGCCTGCTGCGAGGGCAAGGGACTGGGGTGGTATTCCATGCCAGCGGCCCTGAGCCAGCGGCGCAGCTTGCCGAAAAAGGAAATGCCTTTGAGCCGCAGGCCGCGCTGGGTGATGGGCACTTGCTGCGGGTGGCTCAGGTCAAAGGCCAGTTCCGCCGCGCTGGGGTAGCGCTGTGCCGCTTCAGGCTCCAGGCAGCGCAGAATGATTTCCTGCAGCCAGTCCGGCACATCGGCGCGCAGCGCTCGCGGTGGTGTGGGAGCCATCCACATGCGCTGGCGCAGACCGGCCTGGGTGGTGGGTGCTCCAAAGGGCAGCTCGCCGGTGGTGAGCTCGTAGAGCATGACGCCGATGGCGAAGATATCGCTGCGGATATCGCCGCGCACGCCCACGATTTGCTCAGGGGCTATCCAGGCAGGGGAACCGACGGCCTTGCGCAGCTCTTCGGCCAGCAGATCCGGGTAGTGGGCGTGGCAGGACAGGCCAAAGTCCAGCAGTACGGCATTGCCACTGTTCTGAATGAGCACATTGCCGGGCTTCAGATCCAGGTGGCAGCAGTTTTGCTGGTGCAGGCTGTGGGCGGCCTGGGCCATGGCCGTGCCCAGCTGGGTAATCGTTTCTATGGGCAGGGGCTGTGGCTGATCCAGCCAGTGCTGCAGTGTTTGGCCCGCCATGTGCTCCATGACGATGTAGGGCACGCGCAGCAGGTCGCCTGCGGCCACAAACTGCGGCACATGGGGGCCGTGCAGCGCAGGCAGGATTTGCAGCTCTACCTCAAAGCTGACGATGTTCTCCGCCCCGTCACCGGCTGTCATGCGCGGGATTTTCATCACCATCGGAAAGCCCGGTGATGCGGCCTTGGGCTGCGCATAGCGCACGCTGTAGATGTGGGCCATGCCGCCTGCGTGGATGCAGTCGTCAATGATGAAGCCGTCAATCTCTGTGCCCGGCGTGAGCTTTTTCATTGCCCTTGCTCCAGACGGTCGGCAAAGGCATTGGGCAGCTCGCTGTGCCGGATGGCCTGCATGGCAGCGCCATGGTCGTAGGGCACGCGGTGAAAGGTCAGGGTGGCGGCCTGGCTGTCATACATGGCGTACATGGCGCGCACATCACCGTCGCGCGGCTGACCGCAGGAGCCCACGATGGCCAGCCATTGCCGGTGTGCGGGCACGGGAATGGGCACGCCAGGCTGCGGCACAAAGCGCATGAGCTTGGCCGTGGGCGTGAGGTAGTACAGCGCCTGCTGGTGCACATGGCCGCTGAAGACGTAGCGGATGTTGATGTCCATATCGCTGGAGGCCGCCATGCTGCGCTCGGCCATCAGGCTGCTGTCCACATAGGGCCAGCGCTCGGGATGGTGGGCGCTGGCATGCACCAGCAGCAGGTGTTCGTGCTGGCTCAGCAGCGGCAGCTGCGCCAGAAAATCCTTGTGCGCCGGACTGAGCTGGGCATGGGTCCAGAGCGCGCCCTGTTCGCCCACGTGCTGGATCTGACTGGGTGGGAGCAGGGCCAGATCGTCGTGGTTGCCGCGCACCGCCCAGGCACCCGCCTGCACGGCCAGCATGATGGTGTCGAGCACAGCGGTGGGCTCGCCGCCATAGCCCACCATGTCGCCCAGAAAGGCCAGCTGGGTGGCACCTTGCGCCTGTGCGTGGGCCATGCAGGCCTGCAGCGCCTGCAGATTGCTGTGGATGTCTGAGAACAGGGCCAGTTTCATGCCGCCATGGTGACGCGTCTAACTGGCGTTAAGCTTGCAGGGCATACTGGGAATTACCCGGTTTGCTCTTTTAAAGATAGCTTTTAGCGCTTGATTAATATTGATTTCAGAGTGATTTTTATCTGAAATCAAGCATTTGCAAGCGCTGCAAGCTATGGTTTTTTATGCAGGTGCAGCGCCTGCTCCGTCATCTGCATGTATGCCAACGATTGCCCATACCGAAGTCTGTGAGGATCGCGATTTTGCCGAGTGGCACCAGGGTCGCCCCTGGTGTGGGGTCTGGGTGGTGCGTGCTGAAGCGCCCCGGGTACAGGCGCTGGTGCAGGTAGCGCGCAGTGCGCTGCGGCCCTGGCTGCTGCCACGCTATGCACGCCAGCCGCATATCACGCTGGCCTACCGTGGGCTGATGCCGCGCGATGCAGCAGATACGCAGGCTGAGTTTGGCCTGTCGCAGCTGCTTGCCGATGTGCAGGCCCTGCAGGCAGCGCAGCTGCCGCCTTTTGCCTGGCAGCTGCAGGGCGTGGGCAGTTTTTCGACCGTCCCGTATCTTGCGCTATCGCACAGCCCTGCGCTGCACATCGCACATGAGGCACTGATGGCGCGCATGCCTTACCCCGGCTGGCACTATGTGCCGCACATCACGCTGGGGCATTACGGCCGGCGCCTGCCACTGGCAGAGGCGCTGCAGGCCCTGCAATCCAGCGTGCCCGGTGGGCCGCTGCATGCTGCGCAGGCCGATGCGCTGTGGCTGGCGCGCTATCGCAGCAGCGATATTGCCGGGCCGCTGTACTTTGAAGGCAGGTTTGACCTGGCTACGCAGCAGTACGTGGCTGAGCCAGAGGCGCTGCTGCAGCCGTAGGCCTCAAGCCACCGTCAGCGTTACGGGCACATTGCCGCGCGTGGCATTGGAGTAGGGGCAGACCTCGTGGGCTGCATCCACCAGTTGCTGTGCCTGGGCATGGTCCATGCCTGGCAGGCGGATGGTCATGCGTACGGCAATGCCATAGGCCTGACCGACGGGGCCGAGATCGACCTCGGCATCGACCGACAAATCCTGCGGCAGGCTGATTTTCTGACGTGCAGCCACGGCCTTGAGTGCACCAATGAAGCAGGCGGAGTAGCCTGCAGCAAACAGCTGCTCGGGGTTGGTGCCCGTGCCGCTGCTGCCGGGGGCGGACAGCTGAATGTCCAGCTTGCCATCATCGCTGCGCGCCGCGCCTTCGCGTCCTCCGGTGGTGTGAGTGCGTGCGGTGTAGAGCACTTTGTCCAGTTGCTGGGTCATGGCATTTCCTTGGGTTATGCAAGTTGAAAAAACCAACGGCACACAACCCGTGCCGTTCATGGGATGAGGAGCAATGTAAGACGCCGTGCCAGACCTTGCTGTAGGCAAGGATGACAAAAAAGCGCCAGGCAGCAAGGCTGCGGCTGGCGCTTGGTTGGGCATGCCACTGTGCGGCACGCTGGGTAAGACTTAGTAGGTGTAGACGCCCTGGCCGGTCTTGCGGCCCAGACGGCCAGCGGCCACCATTTCACGCAGCAGGTAGCAGGGGCGGTACTTGCTGTCGCCAAACTCTTCCAGGTAGACCTCCATCACGGCCAGACACACGTCCAGACCAATCATGTCGGCCAGTGCCAGTGGGCCAATGGGGTGATTGCAGCCCAGCTTCATGCCCTCGTCAATGTCTTCGGGCGTGGCCGTGCCTTCGGCCAGCACGTAGAAGGCCTCGTTGATCATGGGCACCAGAATGCGGTTGACCACAAAGCCGGGCGCGTTCTTGACGGTAATCGGTGTCTTGCCCAGCTTTTCCGCCAGCGCCTTGACCGCATCATGTGTGGCATCGCTGGTCTGCAGGCCACGGATGATCTCCACCAGCTTCATCATGGGCACGGGGTTGAAGAAGTGCATGCCGATGAACTTGTCCGCACGCTGGGTGACGGCTGCCAGCTTGGTGATGGAGATGGAAGAAGTGTTGGAGGCCATCAGCGCCTCAGGGGTCAGCAGGCTGTCGAGCTGCTGCAGGATCTTGACCTTGAGGTCGTAGTTTTCCGTGGCGGCCTCAATGACCAGCTGTGCGGCCTTGAGGTCGTCGTAGTTTGTGGAGGTCTTGATCAGCGACAGCGCCTTGTCCTTGTCGGCCGCCGTGATTTTTTCCTTCTTGATCAGGCGGTCAAGGCTGCCAGCAATGGTGGCCAGCCCTTTCTGGACGGCGGCTTCGGAAATGTCCACCATCACCACGGGAATGCCTGCGACTGCACATGCCTGTGCAATGCCATTGCCCATGGTGCCTGCACCTACGATACCTACGGTCTGAATACTCACGGTTCTATCTCCCTTTGTGGTTGGTATGCGTGAAAGATGGTATCCCAAGACATTGACAGAATGCGTAACGTAAGCGTCTTGTTCATCAGGGGGTGACATGGGAGAAGCATTTGACTACATCGTGATTGGTGCAGGCTCTTCAGGCAGTGTGCTGGCGGGGCGGCTCAGTGAATCGGGTCTGCATCAGGTCTGCGTGCTGGAGGCCGGTGGTGTCGATGATTCCGCCTTGCTGCAATGCCCGGGCGGGCTGGCCGGGCTGGCCAAGACCGGGCATTTCAACTGGTCCATGGCAACCGTGCCGCAGCCGGGGCTGGGCGGCCGCGTGGGCTATCAGCCACGTGGCAAGGGGCTGGGAGGCAGCAGCTCCATCAACGCCATGATCTACCTGCGTGGTCAGCCCGAAGACTTTGACTGGTGGGCGGCACAGGGCAATCCGGGCTGGGCATGGGAAGACGTCAAACCCTGGTTTCTCAAGGCCGAACACCAGGAGCGTGGTGCCGATGCATTTCACGCCCAGGGCGGGCCGCTGAACGTGGCCGATCTGCAGCAGCCCAACCCCTTGAGCCAGGATTTTGTGGCAGCTGGTGTGCAGGCAGGCTTTCCCGCAAACACGGATTTCAATGCCGCCAGCCAGGAAGGTGTGGGCCTGTATCAGGTCACGCAAAAAAGCGGGGAGCGCTGCAGCGCTGCCAAGGCCTATCTGACGCCCCATCTGCACCGTCGCAATCTGCACGTGCGCATGGGTGCACAGGTGCTGCGCATCGTGCTGGAGCACAGCGATCAGGGCCTGCGCGCCACGGGTGTGGAGTATGTGCGTGGCGGCGTGCGCCACAGCGTGCATGCGCGGCGTGAAGTGCTGCTCAGCGCGGGTGCCTTGCTGTCACCACAGGTGCTGATGCTCTCGGGCATTGGCCCGGCAGCGCATCTGCAGGAAGTCGGTATAGCGCCGGTACATGATTTGCCGGGTGTGGGCAGTCATCTGCATGACCACCTGGACGCTACGCTGGTGCTGGATGCACCGCAGCTGACGCAGTCGTTTGGTCTGTCGCTGTCCGGCGGCTGGCATCTGGCGCAAGGCGCATGGGAGTGGTGGCGTCACCGCACGGGTATTTTGACGAGCAATTTTGCAGAGGCCGGCGCTTTTTTGCGCAGCAGCCCCGAAGAAGCATTGCCTGATCTGCAACTGCATTTTGTGGTGGCCAAACTGCTTGACCATGGGCGCAAGACGGTGTGGGGCCATGGCTACTCCTGCCATGTCTGCGTGCTGCGTCCGCGTAGCCGGGGCACGGTGCGCCTGCGCAGTGCAGACCCGCTGACGCTGCCAGCGGTAGACCCGAACTTTCTTGCGGATGCAGATGATCTGCAGCGCACGGTGCGTGGCGTGCAGATCGTGCGGCGCATTCTGGCGCAGCCAGCGCTGGCCCGTCATGGTGCCAGAGAGCTGCCAGCTTCTGCAGCGGCGCAGACGTCTGAGCAGATTGCAGACTGGGTACGCCAGTATGCCGACACCATCTACCACCCGGTAGGGACCTGCCGCATGGGGCCAGGGCCACAGGATGTGGTGGATCACCAGCTGCGCGTGCATGGCGTGCAAGGGCTGCGTGTGGTGGATGCTTCCATCTTTCCGCGCATTACCAGCGGTAACACCAATGCGCCTTGCATCATGCTCGGTGAAAAAGCGGCGCATATGGTGCTGGCTGAGGCGCAAAGATGGGCTTAGGCGGGTGTTCTGCCATGCAACGCGCGCAGGCTGTGGTTTTGCGGTCTTGATGGATATCAAGATTGGCGGGTTCGCATTTGGCAGAAATGCCACTTTTCCTGAGAATGCAAGTGAAAGACGAGACAAGCTGTAACTTTGCAATGGGAACAAAGTGGTAGTCGAAAACATACAAACTGATTCGCAGACAGAAGCGACGCAGGCCCTGGATGACCGCGTACGAGCGGCCATGAGCCATATGACCATGGGCTTGTCGCCCATTGCCCTGGGGCTGGCCACCGCAGACTGGTGGCTGCATCTGGCTTCTTCCCCTGGCAAGCAGATGCTGCTTGCGCAGCGCGCCGCACAGCTGGTGCAGCAGGCGGTCAAATCTACGGCACAGCCCGCGGGAGAAAGCGATGCACGCTTTAAGGACGCTGCCTGGCAGCAGTGGCCCTACAGCGTGATGAAGGAAAGTTTCAAGGCCGGAGACAGCTGGTGGCGCGAAGCCGTCAAGGTCGATGGCATGACACGTCACCACCGCCAGCTCATGGAGTTCTTTGCCCGGCAGTGGATGGACGCGCTGTCCCCCTCGAACTGGGCACTGACCAATCCCGAAGTGCTGGCCAAGGCCCGGGAAACGCAGGGCGAAAGCCTGCGCAAGGGTTTGGAGCTGTTTGTGCAGGACCTGGAAACCGCACGCAATGCCCGGCCAGACACGCCTGCAGAAGCGCTGGAGCCCTTGCCCTACGCCGTAGGCAAGGACGTGGCCTGCACCCCGGGCAAGGTGGTGTTCCGCAACCACTTGATCGAGCTGATCCAGTACAGCCCTGCCACCGACAAGGTGCTGCCAGAGCCGGTGCTGATCATTCCGTCCTGCATCATGAAGTACTACATCCTGGACTTGTCGCCGCACAACTCCATGGTCAAGTACCTGGTCGAGCAGGGCCACACTGTCTTCATCATTTCCTGGCGCAATCCTGATGCCTCAGACCGTGATCTGAAGATGCAGGACTACCTGAGCACTGGCGTGCTGCAGGCCATGGCCGCCGTCAAGGACAACACGGGTGCCAGCCGCATCCACACCATGGGTTACTGTCTGGGTGGTACTTTCCTGGCGATTGTGGCGGCAGCGCTGGGGCGTCTGAAGCGCAAGAAGACCCGCACGGCCAAGGAGCAGGCGCTGATTCCTGCCGATCTGCCGGAACTGGCATCCGTGATCCTGCTGGCGGCGCAGACTGACTTCTCTGAGCCCGGCGAGCTTGGCGTGTTTATCGACGAAGAGCAACTGGCCCATCTGCGCCAGCGCATGAATGAGCAGGGCTATCTCTCGGGCAAGCAGATGGGAGGCTCCTTTCAGTTCCTGGCTTCCAAGGACCTGGTCTGGTCCCGCAATACACGCCGCTATCTGATGGGCGAAGAAGACAGCAGCTTTGACCTGATGAGCTGGAATGCGGACCAAACACGCCTGCCTGCCCGCATGCACAACGAGTATCTGACCTCGCTGTTCCTGAACAATGCGCTGGCCTCTGGTCAGTACCGCTTTGCCGGGGCCACTGTGGCGCTGATGGATATTGACGCGCCCATGATGGTGGTCGGCACCACGCGCGACCACGTCTCACCCTGGAAGTCGGTCTACAAGATCCATCTGCAGACAGATACGCACGTTAGCTTTGTGCTGGCGGCAGGCGGGCATAACGCAGGCATCGTGTCAGAGCCTGGCCGTCCGCGCCGCAGCTACCAGATCGCCAGCGTCGAAGATGGCGCGGGCTGGGTCGATCCGGACGACTGGGTGGCACAGACCCCTGTGGTGCAGGGCTCATGGTGGGAGGCCATGGACCGCTGGATCAAGCAGCGCTCGGGCGCTCCCATCAAGGCCAAGCCCATCAAGGCTGACAAGGTGGTGTGCGATGCGCCGGGCGAATACGTCATGGTGCGCTACGCCGATTAAGACCTGCTGAGCCGCTTCCTCGTATTCAGCCTGTCACACCACCTGTGTATGTTCTGCTGCGCAGCAGCGGTGGTGCCGGGCATATGCCGTCCATGCAGGTCTGTGCCATGTGCTGGCGCAGACCTGCGCCGCTTTCCCTAGTTCTTCCAACTTCTTGCATTCCTCAACCATGATTTCTCCATCGCTGTTCAGCCTGGCTGGCAAAAAAGGCCTGGTGCTTGGTATTGCCAACGACCGTTCCATCGCCTGGGGATGTACCTCCCTGGCGCGTGCACTGGGGGCGGACATCGTGGCGGCCTGCCTGAACGACAAGGCCCGCAAGTGGGTAGAGCCTTTGACATCACCCATTGGCGTGGATCTCGTCAACTGCAATGTGGAAGAGCCTGGCCAGCTCGAAGCACTGGTGCAGCATGCGGTAGACAAGTTCGGCAAGCTGGACTTTGTGATCCATTCCATTGCCTGGGCGCCACTCGAAGATCTGCACGGTGATGTGGTGGACAGCTCGCGTGAAGGCTTCGCGCGTGCAATGAGCGTCTCCTGCCATTCCTTTGCTGAACTGGCAAAGCTCTGCGTACCCCATATGCCTGAGGGCGGCAGCCTGCTGTCCATGAGCTATCTGGGGGCCGATGAAGCCGTGCCCAACTATGGCGTGATGGGGCCAGTGAAGGCGGCTCTGGAGTCCATGGTGCGCTATATGGCCATGGAGCTGGGACCTAAGAACATCAGGGTGCATGCGGTTTCGCCTGGCCCTATCTTGACGCGCGCAGCGTCCGGTATTGCCGACTTTGACGAACTCATGGCCACAGCACAGGCCAAGGCCCCGCTGCAGCGTCTGGTGACGCTGGAAGAAATCGCACAGCTCAGCGCTTTCCTGTGCTCTGACGCTGCCTCTGGCATGACAGGTCAGACCATTTATGTGGACGGTGGCGTCCACGCCGTGGATTGATTCTGAAAACTGCACAGGCCATGCTGCCAGGGCAGTCCGTCATCCGCACACCACACAAAGACAAAGGGAGAACATCCGAATGCATACGAACGCACCAGAGACTGAATGGATGGAAAACGTCACCTATGACGAATTGACGGTGGGGCAAAGTGCGCGCCTGCTGCGCACAGTGCGCCTAGAGGACATCCAGGCATTTGCGGCGGTGTCTGGTGACATCAACCCCGCACACCTGAACGCAGAATATGCCGACAGCACCATGTTCCATGGCGTGATTGCCCACGGCATGCTGGGCGCAGCCCTGATTTCAGCCCTGTTTGGTACACAGTTCCCTGGCCCGGGCACGATTTATCTGGGGCAGGAGCTGAAGTTCACCCGGCCTGTGCGTATCGGTGACACCCTGACGGTGCTGGCCACGGTGGCGGAAAAGGACGACGAGAAAAAACGCGTCAAGATGGACTGTCTGGTGACCAACCAGAAGGGCGAGGTGGTGCTCAAGGGTGAAGCCAAGCTGATGCCACCGACCCAGAAAGTCAAAGTGCAGCGCATTGATGCGCCGCGCATCCAGCTGTTTGACCCCGAAGCACGCCAGAAAGACTTGCTGGCCCGTGTGCAGTCGCTGGAGGCTGTGCGTTGCGCCGTGGTACACCCCTGCGATGAAGGCTCGCTCAGCGGTGCCATGGACTCAGCCCGCCATGGCCTGATCATTCCCGTGCTGATTGGTCCTGAGGGGCGTATTCGCCGCGTGGCGGAGGAAGCTGGTATCAACCTCGACGGCGTGGAAATCATTTCCGTGGAGCACAGCCACGCAGCAGCAGAGCTGGCAGCGGCCATGGCAGCACGTCAGGATGTGGAAATTCTGATGAAGGGCAGCCTGCACACCGACGAGCTGCTCAAGGCCGTGCTGGCTCAGCCGGCACTGCGCACGGGGCGGCGCCTCTCGCACATCTTCCGCTTTGATGTGCCGCTGTACGACAAACCACTCTTGATCACCGATGCAGCCATCAACATTCGCCCCAGCCTGCTGGAAAAGGTGGACATTGTGCAGAACGCCATCGACTTTGCACGCGTGCTGGGCACGGAAAAGCCCAAGGTGGCCATCCTCTCAGCGGTGGAAACCGTCACCCCCAGCATTCCTTCCACACTGGACGCTGCCGCCCTGTGCAAGATGGCAGACCGAGGCCAGATCAAGGGCGGTGAGCTCGATGGCCCGCTGGCGTTTGACAACGCCGTGTCCATGGATGCGGTGCGCATCAAGGGCATTGACTCCGGAGTGGCTGGGCAGGCCGATATTCTGATGGTGCCGGATCTGGAAAGCGGCAATATGGTGGCCAAGCAGCTCGAGTATCTGGCGCATGCATCTGGCTCCGGGCTGGTGCTGGGAGCCCATGTGCCGATTGCGCTGACCAGCCGTGCCGATGGTCCACGCGCCCGTGTAGCGTCCTGCGTGCTGGCACTGCTGGCAGCGCATGAAAAGCGCAAGCAGCGCGCCGAAAACGCCTGGAAGCTGGGTTGAACCCGAAGGGGAGACTGACAATGGCCATTCTTGCCGTGAATGCGGGGTCTTCCTCGCTGAAATTTTCCCTGCACCCACTCAAGGACGGGCAGGTGCAGCCCTTTGTACTGTCCGGCAGCATCCAGGGGCTGGAGCCTCAGGGCTCACCCATGATGAGCTGGGCGTATCTGGGGAAAAAACATACCGAGCCACTGAATGTCAGTGCTGGCAGCACCTCGTTTGCAGCAGCGCTGCAGGGCGTGCGTGCGCTGATCGATCGTCTGGAAGCTGCACCAGACATCGAGGCCGTTGCGCACCGTGTGGTGCATGGTGGTGGCGTGTTCACGGCATCGGTGCTGGTGACTGATGCAGTGCTGGAAAAGCTCGCGACCTTTAATTCACTGGCACCACTGCACCAGCCGCACAACCTGGAAGGCATTCGCCAGTTCCGGGCGGCGTTTCCGCAGTTGCCGCAGATCGCCTGCTTTGACACAGCCTTTCACGCCACCATGCCTGAGGTGGACTATGCCTTTGCCCTGCCCAAGGCGCTGCAGGACCAGGGGGTGCGCCGCTATGGTTTTCATGGCCTGTCCTACCAGTACATCATGTCCGTGCTGCAGGAGCGCACCATCCGTGGCCGTGGCCGCGTGGTGATGGCCCACCTGGGCAATGGTGCCAGCCTGTGCGCGGCGCTGGCGGGCAACAGTGTGGCAACCACCATGGGCTTCTCTGCGCTCGATGGCCTGATGATGGGCACGCGCAGCGGCTCGCTCGATGCCGGTGTGCTGCTGTATCTGATGGAGCAGGGCTGGAGCTATGCGCAGATGGAAAAGCTGCTCTACAAGCAAAGCGGTCTGCTGGGTGTGTCCGGTATTTCTGCTGACATGCGCAAGCTGCGTGCCGACGGCAGCGAAAACGCCCAGCGTGCGATTGACCAGTTCACGCACCGCGTGATTCGTGAGACCGGCGCGCTGGTGGCCTGCCTGGGCGGGCTGGATGCGCTGGCCTTCAGCGGCGGCATTGGTGAAAACGATGCGGTGCTGCGCGAGCATGTGTGTGAGCGGCTCAGTTGGCTGGGCATTCGCCTGGATGCACAGCGCAACCAGGAAGCCACAGGCAAGGAAGCCTATGCCGTGCACGCGCCGGATAGCTCTGTGGAAATCTGGGTAATTCCTACCGACGAAGGCCGTGTGGCCGCCCGTGAAGCAGCCGCCTTGCTGCAGGCGCAGCGTTCCGTGCAAGCTGCCCAGATTGCATAGCGCTGCCTGACGGCGGAAGCGCAGGACGCTGGAGGCACTGAGCAAGTGCCTTCAGCGTTTTTTCATGCAAAGAATGTGTGGCGCTGGCGGTGCTGCAGTTGCCACCGGGTGGCATCTTCGGCAGTCATGGGGCGAGCCAGATAGTAGCCCTGTGCCAGGTCACAGCCCAGCTGCTGCAGCAGCTCCCATTGCTCCCGGGTTTCCACGCCTTCTGCCACAGTACGCAAACTCAGGCTTTTGGCCATGTGGATGATGGCAGTGACCAGATTGACATCGTCCTGGTCCTGCAGGATGTCCTGAATAAAGCTGCGGTCGATCTTGAGCTTGTCCAGCGGGTAGCGCTTCAGGTAGGCCAGAGACGAATAGCCCGTGCCAAAGTCATCAATGGACAAGCGCACGCCCAGCTGCTGCAGGGCTTGCAGCGTGCCCAGCACATGGCTGGATTGTTTCATCAGCGTGGTTTCCGTCAGCTCAATTTCCAGCCACTGTGCTGCCACGCCTGTGTCCTGCAGCACCTGCTGGACTTCGGCCAGCAGATGGCTATGGCTGAACTCAATGGCCGACATGTTCACGGATACCACCACGGGCGGCAGCCCTGCATCGCGCCAGGCGCGGATCTGTTTGCAGGCGCTGCGCATGACCCAGCGGTCGATCAGAGAGATCAAACCACGTGACTCGGCAAAGGCAATGAATTCACCGGGCGGCAGCAGGCCGCGCTCGGGGTGTTGCCAGCGCACCAGGGCTTCAAAGCCTTCGAGCCGCTGTGTCTGGAAATTCCACAGTGGCTGGTAGTGCAGCGCCAGGCCCTGGTCATTTTCTACGGCTTCGCGCAGCAGCCGGTCCTGCGCGAGCAGGCGGCTGGGGCGCATGTCCAGCAGTGCGCTGTAGTACTGCAGTGCGCCGTGCCCCATCTTTTTGGCGGTTTCCATGGCGGCGATGGCATTGAGCAGCAGTGCATCGGCGCTGTTGCCATCTTCCGGGTAGAGGCTGATGCCGATGGAGGCTGGCAGATGCACCTGTCCACTGGGCAGGGTGTAGGGCTTGTTGAGCACAAAGCGCAGCTCGCGCGCAATGCACTCGGGCTGGCAGGCGGTCAGCGGTGAAGCCAGTACCACCACAAATTCGTCACCGCTCAGGCGGGCCACGATGTCATCCGGGTGTACCTTGCTGCGCAGGCGGCGCGCCACCTCGGTGAGCACCTTGTCTCCAGCTTCGTGGCCCAGGGAGTCATTCACATCCTTGAAGTGGTCCAGGTCTACATACAGCACGGCCGCCGGGTATTTGCTCTGCTGGGCATGGGCGATGGCCGGTTGCAGCTGGCGCATCAGCCCTTGTCGATTGGGCAGACGGGTGAGTGGGTCGTGAAAGGCCAGAAAATGCATTTCTGCTTCTGCCCGCTTGCGTTCGCTGATGTCGCGCAGCACCAGCAGGCCGATCTGCGTATCGCCCTCTGGCAGCAGGCTGATGTTTATCTCCACATCCATTTCCTGCCCGTTGTGGTGCAGCAGCCGGGTTTCGTAGGCGTGTTCCGTGCCTTGCTCCATCAGCCGTGCAGAGTCGGCGCGCAGCACATGGGGCAGCAAGTGCAGCACGGGCTTGTCCAGCAGCTGGCTCAAGGGGTAGCCGGTCAGGGCTATGGCGGCTGGGTTGGCGTCAAAGATCTGGCGGTTGCGAAAGAAGATGATGGCCTCGCGCGTGGCATTGGCATAGCGCTGCAGCCGGGTGTTCCAGTCCTGCACCAGCTGCGCAGCATCCAGCAGCGACAGGTTGTGCTGTGGCATCACGATGATGGCGTTGACCTGCTCGCCCTGTTTCTGTGCGATGAGCAGGGTGGGGATGCACTGATCCCGGGCATACACCAGCGGGGTCTGCAGGCTGGCACCCTGGGTGCAGGCACTGGCCAGGCGTTCGAGTTCGCACTTCCAGCGCTTCCAGTTGCAGGGGGCAAGATAGTGCAGCGGCGCCTGACCGAGCAGCTCCTGCACAGGCATGTCAAGCAGCTGGGCATAGGCTGCGTTGGCCCAGGTGCAGCGGCCATCTGGCCAGTTCAGGCATGCCATGGGCGCACCGATGCTCAGCGCCACGGCGTGCAGGAGGTCTTGCGGTGTTTCGTGAGGAAGGCGGGGTTGTGCGGGCGTCATGGATGCACCGAATGTCGGGTCAGTACGTGACAAGACCGTGCCAGCGCAGCGTGTGCCGGAGGGACGGCACAGAGGGTGAAGACAGGGGCGGGGTTCATGTATCAGGCTAGAGCGAGCATTGGAGTCAGGCCTTGCGTTAGGGCAAGCTTTGAGCGTCGAAGTCCCGATCGCTCCGAGACGTCTGCTCTGTACATGGCATGCATAAAATGAGAGCGCTCAGCGCAGGAAAAATCTGGAATTCAAAGTGCTTGAAGTGCAAAACTGAAGCACTGCAAGCGGTCGATGCTCTATTTTTTGATTAAGAAGATGAAAGTGTTATTGCAACGCGTATGCCAAGCGCGCGTGGAAATTGCCGGGCAGGTGTCCGGCGCGATCGGGCATGGTCTGCTGGCACTGGTCTGTGCCGAGCAGGGCGACAGCGAAAAAGAAGCCGACAAGCTGCTGGCCAAGATCTTGAAGCTGCGCATCTTCAGCGACGAGGCAGGCAAGATGAACCGCAGCGTGCAGGATGTGGGCGGCGGTCTGCTCATCGTGAGCCAGTTCACGCTGGCAGCCGACACCAGCAGTGGCAATCGCCCCAGCTTTACCCAGGCGGCCAGACCGGATGAAGGCCGGCGCCTGTATGACTACTTTGTGCAGCAGGCACGTGCGCTCTATGCAGCGGGGCCCGTGCAGACCGGCGAATTTGGTGCAGACATGCAGGTGCATCTGGTCAATGACGGGCCGGTGACCATTCCCATGCGTATTGCTCCCGCTGCTGCCTGACGGCGGCAGAACTGCGGGCGCTCGCGTACAATACGCGCCTCTTTCCTTTCGAGGAGCGTTGCAGCGTCCACCCCAAGTCAGCGGTGGCGTGAGGCTCGGAAGGGCAGCAGGGCCGCTTCAGGCGGCGCTCGCTTCTTGGCAACGACGCTCACCCACGCTTTCTGTGCGGTGAGGCCTGTCAGCCCAAAATCCCCAGAACGTGGTTTTTTCAAGTTGTTTTCCGCACAGGAGAAACCATGAGCAACACACTCGACCGCGCCATTGCGGACATCTCTCTGGCCGACTGGGGTCGTAAAGAAATCAAGATCGCTGAAACCGAAATGCCCGGCCTGATGGCTGTGCGTGAAGAGTTTGCTGCGCAGCAGCCCTTGAAGGGCGCACGCATCACCGGCTCCCTGCACATGACGATTCAGACCGCCGTGCTGATCGAGACACTGACCGCACTGGGCGCAGAAGTGCGCTGGGCTTCGTGCAATATCTTCTCGACCCAGGACCACGCCGCGGCCGCGATTGCCGCCACCGGTGTGCCCGTGTTCGCCATCAAGGGTGAAACACTGGAAGACTACTGGGATTACACCCACCGTATCTTTGAATTCGGCCCCGCAGGCAGCGATGCCGAAGGCCCCAACATGATCCTGGACGACGGCGGCGACGCCACCATGCTCATGCACCTGGGCATGCGCGCTGAAAAAGACCTCTCCGTGCTGGACAACCCCGGCTCGGAAGAAGAAAAGATTGTGTTTGCCGCTATCCGTGCCAAGCTGGCCCAGGACCCCACCTGGTACAGCCGCAAGTCCGCCAAGATCATGGGCGTGACCGAAGAAACCACCACTGGTGTGCACCGCCTGAACGAAATGTCTGCCAACGGCACATTGAAGTTCCGCGCCATCAACGTGAACGACTCGGTGACCAAGTCCAAGTTCGACAACCTGTACGGCTGCCGCGAATCGCTGGTGGACGGCATCAAGCGTGCCACCGACGTGATGATCGCCGGCAAGATCGCTGTGGTCGCTGGCTACGGTGACGTGGGCAAGGGCTGCGCCCAGGCGCTGGCTGCGCTGCGCGCCCAGGTGTGGGTGACGGAGATCGACCCCATCAACGCCCTGCAGGCCTGCATGGAAGGCTACAAGGTCGTGACCATGGAATATGCCGCCGACAAGGCCGACATCTTCGTGACCACCACCGGCAACCGTGACGTGATCCGCCATGAGCACATGGTCGCCATGAAGAACGAAGCCATCGTCTGCAACATCGGTCACTTCGACAACGAAATCGACGTGGCTTCGCTGGAGCAGTACCAGTGGGAAGAGATCAAGCCCCAGGTCGATCACGTGATCTTCCCTGACGGCAAGCGCATCACCCTGCTGGCCAAGGGTCGTCTGGTGAACCTGGGCTGCGCCACCGGCCACCCCTCGTTCGTGATGTCCAACTCCTTTGCCAACCAGACCCTGGCGCAGATCGAGCTGTTCACACGCCCTGACGCCTACGAAGTGGGCAAGGTGTATGTGCTGCCCAAGATCCTGGACGAAAAGGTCGCCCGTCTGCACCTGAAGAAGGTGGGCGCACAGCTGACCGAGCTGACCGACACCCAGGCCGCCTACATCGGCGTGAAGAAGGAAGGCCCTTACAAGCCTGACACCTACCGCTACTAAGCTGTGGCGGTGGCATGGTGAGGCGCAGGAAGTCCTCGCCATGCCTGCTCTGGCGCTTGATGTTTTTCATAGCTGCCAGCGCTTGCTGGATCAGCGCCAGAGCCCAATTTGAGTCATAAAAGGAAACTACGCAATGCGCGCAGATGTATTTTTGGTGGACAACGGCTATGCCACCACCCGTTCTCAGGCACAGCGCCTGATTGCTTCGGGCGTGGAATGGCGTCTGACACCACTGGCCCCATGGAAAAAAGTTGTCAAGAATGGTGACGACATTCCTGCTGGCGCCGAGCTCAAGCTGCTCGACGATGCCGAGGTCAAATTCATCTCCCGCGGTGGTTTGAAGCTGGAAGGCGCTCTCAAGGCCACTGGCTTGAAGATTGAAGGTCTGCGTTGTCTGGACGTGGGTCAGAGCACAGGCGGCTTTACCGACTGCATGCTCAAGCACGGTGCAGCACAGGTGATTGGCGTGGACGTTGGTCAGGGCCAGCTGCACGAGAGCCTGCGCGCGGATGTGCGGGTGATTTGCGTGGAGGGACTGAATGCCCGCTCCATGACCGCAGAAGTGCTGGAAGACGCCTGCGAAGAAGTGATTTCTGAGCGCTGGGAAGAGGAAGAAGACAACGACACCCAGCCTCAGGCGCCCTATGCGTGGATGCGCAATGGCGGCGAAGTCGGCGAAGACTACGACGACAGCAACGACGCCAAGGACGCTGAGATTGAAGCCTTCAAGGCCGAGCGCGCAGCCAAGGCCAAGGCCCGCGAAGAAGGCACCATCCCTACCGAGCGCCGCCGTAAGGCGGAATATGCCGAGGTGGACACTACGGCCGAGTTTGACTTTGTGACCGGCGATGTGTCCTTTATCTCGCTGACGCTGGTGCTGCCTGCCGTAGTGCGCCTGCTCAAGCCACACGGCCACCTGCTGATGCTGGTCAAGCCCCAGTTTGAACTGCAGCCGGGCCAGGTCGGCAAGGGCGGCATTGTGCGCGACCCCGCCCTGTACAAGGAAGTGGAAGAGCGCATCCGCGCCTGCCTGACGGAGTTGGGCCTGGAAGTGAAGGCATGGCTGGATTCGCCCATTGAAGGCGGTGACGGCAACCACGAATTCTTTGTGCATGCCGTGCAGGGTGCAGAAATCAAGCATCTGGACCAGCCTTTGCCAGAGCAGCCTGCTGCGCCTGCAGCCAAGCGCGTCTCGCGCACCGTGCTGCGTGAGCTCAAGCGCATCGACATCATCGACGATGAAGAAGATGGCTACAACGTGCCGGGGCCTGCACGCCCCAAGCGTAAAAACGTCAAGAAGTATTGATGACCGCGCAGGGCGCGCGCTGCGCCCTGCGTCCCCCAGATGCCAACAGCCTGCCGGGAGGGCAGGCCAGGAGTGAGCAACGTGGCAACAGCTTTCCCTATCAGTTTCGAGTTTTTCCCCACCAAGACGCCGGAAGGCGCGGCCAAGCATGTGCAGGTGCGCAAGGACTTGTATGCCCGTCAGCCCGAGTTCTGCTCGGTGACCTATGGCGCGGGTGGTTCCACCCAGGCCGGCACATTCAGCATGGTGCGCGACATTCAGGCCGAAGGCATGCAGGCAGCCTGCCACTTCTCCTGCATCGGTGCGACCAGCGAGAAGGTGCGCAGCGAGCTGCAGCAGCTCAAGGACATGGGCGTCAAGCGCGTCGTGGCGCTGCGTGGTGACCTGCCCAGCGGCTATGGTCTGGGCGGTGAATTTCACTACGCCAGCGATCTGGTGGCCTTTATCCGCAAGGAGTTTGGTGACTGGTTCCACATCGAGGTGGCCGCCTATCCCGAGACCCACCCCCAGGCCAAGTCGCCCGATGCAGACCTGCGTGCCTTTGCCACCAAGATCCAGGCCGGTGCTGATAGCGCCATCACGCAATACTTCTACAACGCCGACGCATACTTGCGTTTTGTTGAAGGGATTCAAGCACTTGGCGTGTCGGTTCCGGTCGTTCCCGGTATCATGCCGATCACCAATTCTTCTCAACTCATGCGCTTTTCCGATGCGACAGGCGCTGAGATTCCCCGCTGGATTCGCCTGCGCCTGCAGGCCTATGGGGACGATGTAGCTTCCATTCGCGCCTTCGGCCTGGATGTGGTTGCACGACTGTGCGAGCAGCTTCGCGCCAACGGCGCCCCTGGCTTGCACTTCTATACGATGAACCAGAGCGCTTTCACCCTGGAGCTGTGTGATCGTCTGGGCCTCTGAGGCCCGGGCTTAGCACCTGCTGACCCTTGCGTGATGCCTGTGGCTCACTGCTTCAAGGGTCAGTCCATGTCAGAACCAAGGTGCTTGTCATTTCCTGAAACCGTAACGTGTGCACCGCTGCCTCGCCGCAGCGGCATAGCCTTGGGCGCCGTGCTGCTGAGCATGGCGCTGGCAGCCTGTACACCGCTGCAGACCTCCAGCGACGCCAAAGGCACTGCCCCAGCTGCTCGTGTGCAGGGCACGGGCCTGCATGGCTCCGAACAACTGGCCAAGGTGGCGCCACCGGCCATGCGCTGGGACCGCATGGGCGATCCTGCCAAGGCGGTGGAGAACCATTTGTACGAACTGCAGTGGCCCGAGGTCGATCAGCAGGGCATGGCCTCCTGGTATGGCCCGGGCTTTCATGGCCGCAAGACCGCCAATGGCGAGCGCTTTAACCAGTTTGACCTGACCGCCGCCCACCCCACCTATGCCTTTGGCACCCAGCTGTGCGTGCGCAGCAAGGCCACAGGTCAAGCCGTGGTGGTGCGTGTGAACGACCGTGGCCCCTTTGTCAAAAACCGCGTGATTGATCTGAGCAAGGCGGCCGCCGAAGAAATCGGCCTGCTGGACAAAGGCGTGAAGGCCGTGGAAATCTACAAGCTCGACGATGGGCAGGAAGAGTGTCCTGCCGCCTTGCTACAGGCGCAAGGCTAAAAGATTCACAAAAAAAGAGCCGCTAGTGCAGCTGATACAAGGGTTTGGCAATCATTTGATTTGCAAACCCAGCAGTATCAAGCGCTAGCTGCTCTTTTTTTATTTATTCGCCGAACTCCAGCGTGTGGGTGGCGTTCTTGTCTTGCGCCAGCAGCTGCTGCATCTGGGGCAGGGCTTCTTTCAGTGCGGCGCGCAGCGTAAAGGGCGGATTGATCAGGAACATGCCGCTGGCGGGCAGGCCAGGGCGTTTGCCTTCGGTGGCATTGCCCCAGTCGTTGACCTCACTGCGGATCTTGCTGCCCTTGACTGTGAGCGTGGCGTGCAGCCAGCTGCGGCCTGCCTTGGTGGCCATGGTCTTGAGGCGCTTGGGTAGATCGTGCGCTTCCTGGCGCGGAATGATGGGATACCACACGGCATACGTGCCGGTGGCAAAGCGCACCAGCGCGTCCTCGATCATGGTCAGCACGCGGCCGTAGTCGGTCTTCATTTCATAGCTGGGGTCGCACAGCAAAAAACCGCGGCGCGAAGGTGGCGGCAGAAAGCGCTTCACGCCGGCAAAGCCGTCTTCCAGCAGCACTTCCACCTGCTTGCCGGCCTGCAGCTGAGCCATATTGCCGTCCAGCGAGCGCCAGTCGTTGGGGTGCAGCTCAAACAGGCGCAGCTTGTCCTGCGGGCGCAGCAGGCTTTGGGTGATGAAGGGCGAGCCGGGGTAGGTGCGCACACCCTTGCCCTGGTTCACGCTGCGCACGGTTTCCATATAGGCGCGCAATGCAGGCGTCAACTGGTCCAGCGGGGTGCTGGTCAGGCGCTCAATGCCGTCCTTGGATTCGCCGCTGGTGCTGGCAAAGTCGCCATCCAGGCGGTACAGGCCTGCACCGGCATGCGTGTCGATGACGCTGATGGCGGTTTCTTTCTGGGCCATGTGCTGCAGCGCAGCAATCAAAACAGTGTGCTTGAGCACGTCGGCGTGGTTACCGGCGTGAAAGCCGTGGCGGTAGCTGAACATAGGTCGTGATTCTTTTCGTTGTAGGGGCGCGGCGCTTGCGTGCGATGGGCAAGGCCGCTCAGATGTGTCTAGTGTGCCTAGTGTGAGCGCTCTGAGCGTCAGGTGGTCAATTCCACACAAAGACACAGTGCGATGGCGCCATTGGACGCTATTTTGTATAATGGTGGGCTTCGCAGCGATTTTATGGGTCCCGCGGCGAAGTGTTTGGCAGTGTGCTTGCACGCGGTCAGGCAGTTACCGCCTAAGAGGCTTCCTTTTTAAGAAGAAGCGCCGACCGCGGAAAAGGGCCCGCAAACCCTCTTAGAAAGAGTAATCTCATGTCTACATTCAGCGCAAAGCCCGCTGAGGTGCAACACGAGTGGTTTGTGATTGACGCCACCGACAAGGTGCTCGGACGTGTCGCCAGCGAAGTGGCACTCCGTCTGCGCGGCAAGCACAAGGCAATCTACACACCTCACGTTGACACCGGCGACTACATCGTCATCATCAACGCCTCCAAGCTCAAGGTCACTGGCACCAAGAACCTGGACAAGGTGTATTACCGTCACTCCGGTTTCCCCGGTGGCATCACTGCTACTAACTTCCGCGACCTGCAGGCTAAGTTCCCTGGCCGCGCTCTGGAGAAGGCCGTTAAGGGCATGCTGCCCAAGGGTCCTCTGGGCTACGCCATGATCAAGAAGCTGAAGGTGTACGGCGGTGCTGAGCACCCCCATACCGCACAGCAGCCTAAGGCTCTGGAAATCTAAGGAGACTTGAATGATTGGTGATTGGAACAATGGTACCGGCCGTCGCAAGTCCAGCGTCGCTCGTGTATTCCTGAAGAAGGGCTCCGGCAAGATCACTGTGAATGGCAAAGACATTCAGCAGTACTTCGGCCGCGAAACTTCCATCATGATCGCTAAGCAGCCTCTGGCGCTGACCGATAACCTGGAAGCTTTCGACATCCAGATCAACGTCCACGGTGGCGGCGAATCTGGTCAGGCTGGTGCAGCCCGTCACGGCATCACTCGTGCCCTGATCGACTATGACGCAGCTCTGAAGCCCGCGCTGAGCGCTGCTGGCTTTGTGACCCGCGACGCTCGCGAAGTTGAGCGTAAGAAGGTCGGTCTGCGCGGTGCTCGTCGCGCCAAGCAGTTCTCGAAGCGTTAATTCGCCTCAGACCTGGCTCGAAGGTGGTTGCCTCACGGCAGCTGCCTTCCCACAAAAAAGCCGCTATTGCTCTTGGGCATGGCGGCTTTTTTGTGGGAGTCTCCATACCAGCTACCCCCATCTGGCCGCAAGGGTTAATGCCCACACTGGGACTGTCGTCAAATACCGCTCATGCTTAATTCCTGAGCAATCTGCAGTACCATTGCCGCCGATTTCAGAAGAATTCTCGGAGTATCCCCATGAGCGCCGTAGCCGAAAACACGACCACCGAAATGCCAGAACCCATCATCTTCACCGACAGCGCAGCTGCCAAGGTGGCGGATCTGATTGCAGAAGAAGGCAACCCTGACCTGAAGCTGCGCGTCTTCGTGCAGGGCGGCGGCTGCTCGGGCTTCCAGTACGGTTTCACCTTTGACGAAATCGTCAACGAAGACGACACCACCATGACCAAGAATGGTGTGTCTCTGCTGATCGATGCCATGAGCTACCAGTACCTGCTGGGCGCAGAGATCGACTACAAGGAAGACCTGCAGGGTGCGCAGTTTGTGATCAAGAACCCCAACGCCACCACTACCTGTGGCTGCGGTTCCAGCTTCTCGGTATAAGCCGCGGGCACGAACGCTTCCCCTTCAAAAAAACAAAAAAGCCGCTGAATGTCAGCGGCTTTTTTGTATCTGCATCTTTAAAAAAGGTAGCTGCTTGCGCTTGAATTGAAAGCTTTTGCAATACTTTTCTATTTGAAATCAAGTCGTATCAAGCGCTGGAAGCTATGCTTTTTAAGCAGGGTAGATGGCGCCGAGAATCCGTGGCCCTTGTGCACCTGTCACACGGGGCAGATTGCCGGGCAGGCCCTGCATGCACTGGCGTGCCAGCCAGGCAAAGGCGGCAGCTTCCACCTGCAGCGGTGGCATGCCACGCACGGCCGTGCTTTCTACGCGCAGCTGGGGTAGCAGGGTTTGCAGTTGGCGCATCAGCTCGCCATTGAGCGCACCGCCACCACACACCAGCAGTGCATCACTGCGCACGCCAAAGCGGCTGACGGCTTCAGCACAGCTGTGGGCGGTCAGCGCGGTCAGCGTAGCCTGTACGTCTTCGGGGCGGGGTGTGCTGCCCAGCTGGGTCAGGTGTGACTGCAACCAGCGTGGGTTGAACAGATCACGCCCCGTGCTTTTGGGTGGAGGTAGTTGCAGATAGGGTTCTGCCAGCATGGCATTCAGTAGCTCGGGCAGCACGCTGCCGCTGGCAGCCCATGCGCCATCACAGTCAAAAGGCTGGCCGGTGTGCTGCAGGCACCACCAGTCCATGAGGGCATTGCCAGGGCCGGTATCAAAGCCAATGACGGCGCTGCTGCTGTCGCACAGTGAGGGCAGGATGCTCAGGTTGGCAATGCCGCCAATATTGAGTACCAGCGTCGCCTGGTTCACGTGGCCAAAGATGCCCTGATGGAACGCTGGTACCAGCGGCGCGCCCTGGCCGCCAGCGGCTACGTCGCGGCTGCGCAGATCGGCCACCACGGTGATGCCGGTGCGCTCGGCCAGCAGGGCAGGGTTTTGCAGCTGCAGGGTGTAGCCCGTGCCATCGTGCATCTGGGGCTGATGGCGCACGGTCTGGCCGTGTGCACCAATGGCACGCACCTGCTGCGGGCGGGTGTCCGTGTCCTGCAGCAGCTGCTGCACCACGTTGGCATAGATGCGGCTGACGGCATTGCCGGCCAGTGCAGCGCGGTGCAGTTCGTTCATGCCGTCCGGGCTGTTCAGTGCCAGCAGTTCCTGGCGCAGGGCCATGGGGAATTCCAGGCTGGCATGGCGCAGGACCTGAATTTGCTGGCTGCTGTCCCAGCGTGCCAGTACACCGTCCACCCCATCGAGCGAGGTGCCTGACATCAGGCCAATGTACAGGTCAGCGCTGGCATGGGTGTGGTGTGTGGGTGCGGGCATGGGATGTGTCAGGCTCAAAGAAAAAGGGCCTCGAAAATCGAGGCCCTGTGAAGCGTAGCATACGCTGCTTATTGTGCGGAAGCTTGGCGAATTAACTCTGCAGAGGCCAGTTGCTCGTGCAGCGCACTGGCTTGCTTCATGAAGGCTTCACGCACTTTTTCAGAAATGGGGTTGGCTTCCTTGGCGGCAATCACCGACTGAGGGTCCTGGTGCACGCCATTGACGCGGAACTCAAAGTGCAGGTGAGGGCCGGTAGACCAGCCTGTGGAGCCAACGGCACCAATGTTCTGGCCCTGCTCCACACGCTGGCCCTTCTTGACGTCGATGCGGCTCAGGTGGGCGTAGACCGTGACATGGCTGGTGTTGGCGTGCTTGATGAAGATCACATTGCCAAAACCGTTTTGCCAGCCGGCAAAGTCCACCACACCATCACCCACGGTACGCACCTTGGTGCCTGTGGGGGCGGCATAGTCAGTGCCCAGGTGGCGACGCCATGTGCCGTGGATGGGGTGCTTGCGCATGGCAAAGTTGCTGCTGATGCGCGAGAACTCCACGGGCGAATTCAGATACGCGCGGCGCAGGCTGGAGCCGTCCATGGCGTAGTAGGAGCCGCGTTCACCGGGCTCTTCAAACCACATGGCCTGGTAGAGCTTGTCGCGGTTCTTGAACTCGGCAGCCAGCACACGGCCGGTGCGCAGAAATTCGCCATCCGCTTCCAGCGTTTCGTAGATGACCGAGAAACGGTCGCCCTTGTGCAGGCGGCGGAAGTCGATGTCCGAGAAGATGTCGGTCAGCTGAATGGCAACAGCATCGGGCAGGCCAGCATCATCGGTTGCTGCAAACAGCGAGGTGTGGATGGTGGCGCCGGTCAGGCGGGTGTTGACGGTCAGTGGAGCCGTAGAGACGGTGGCAGCGAATTCGCCATCGTCCTGACGCTCCAGCACCAGACGCTGGAAGTGGTCGCTGTTTTCATCCTGAATCCAGCGCACGGTCAGCTTGCGCAGCTGGTGGTCATTGCTGGTTTCTGCAGAGACCAGGCGGCCGCTGCGGTTCAGGATGTGCTGGCGCACCAGTTCATTGCTGCGCAGAAAAGCGGAAGCGCCGGGGTCTTCAACGCCCAGGCGCTTCAGCAGTGATTCTGGTGTGTCGCTCGCACGGGTGTATTCGGTGCGATAGAGAGAAAAATCGTTCAGATCGGTCAGGTCTGCCAGCGTGCTGCCATCAGCCAGCGAAGCGATGGGCTGTGTCAGTGTGCGGACGGGCAGATTCGCGGGATCGGGGCCGAACGAGGCTACGGCAAATGCACCGCCGCCTGCAGTCAACATGAAGGCTGCAATTGCTGCGGTGACGCGCTTGGGATGGCGCTGAATAGATTGTGCGAGCTGTGCGAGCCAGGCACGGCCAGCAGAAACTAGTTCGGTAGTCAAAACAGGAGTTCCCGGAAGTGATGTGTACCCCTCATGAAAGAGTATGTATGGGGGACGGGGGTACGAACTCTATGAGCATAGAGGCCATTGAACCATCTGTAAATGGTATGGCGACTAGAATCCACCACTGCAATTGATCCCGAAGTATACCGGGGAGGGTATTCCCCGTGCTGAGAACAAACTGTATGAATCAAAAAGCTGATACCACTTACCCGGTCACTGAGGCGGTTCAAAAAGCGCTGGCCGTTACCAAGCGTGGCGTTGATGAGTTGCTGCCCGAAGCAGACTGGACGCAAAAGCTCGCCCGCTCCGAAGCTACGGGCGTGCCTCTGCGTATCAAATTGGGTCTGGACCCTACAGCGCCTGATATCCATCTGGGTCATACAGTGGTGCTGAACAAGATGCGCCAGCTGCAAGATCTGGGCCATCAGGTGATTTTTCTGATTGGTGACTTCACGACCCTGATCGGCGATCCCTCGGGCCGTAACTCCACCCGTCCGCCGCTGACTGCGGAGCAGATCAAGGTCAATGCCGAAACCTACTACACCCAGGCTGCCAAGGTGCTTGACCCCGCAAGGACCGAGGTGCGCTACAACAGCGAATGGTGCGACCAGCTGGGCGCACGCGGCATGATCCAGCTGTCCGCCAAGTACACCGTGGCACGCATGATGGAGCGCAACGACTTCCACCAGCGTTTCACCGAAGGCAGCTCCATCAGCCTGCATGAATTCCTGTACCCCCTGCTGCAGGGTTATGACTCCGTGGCGCTCAAGGCCGATCTGGAGCTGGGAGGCACCGACCAGAAGTTCAACCTGATGATGGGCCGCCATCTGCAGGCGGAGTACGGTCAGGAACCGCAGTGCGTGCTGACCATGCCCCTGCTGGTAGGTCTGGACGGCGTGCACAAGATGTCCAAGTCCAAGAACAACTACATCGGCATCACCGAAGATGCGAACACCATGTTCGCCAAGACGCTGTCGATCTCGGACGATTTGATGTGGGACTGGTACACCCTGCTGTCCTTCAAGAGCCTGGACGAGATTGCCGCGCTCAAGGCAGAAGTGGAAGCTGGCCGCAATCCCAAGGATGCCAAGGTCATGCTGGCCAAGGAAATCACCGCGCGCTTCCACAGCGCAGCGGCGGCCGATGCTGCAGAGCAGGACTTCATCAACCGCTCCAAGGGCGGCATTCCTGACGACATCCCCGAGGTGACGCTGAGTGGCGCACCACTGGGTATTGGTGCACTGCTCAAGCAGGCCAACCTGGCTCCATCGACCAGCGAAGCCAACCGCCTGATTGATGGCGGCGGCGTGCGTGTGGATGGCGCGGTCATCAGCGATCGCGGCCTGAAGCTGGATGCAGGCACCTATGTGCTGCAAGTGGGCAAGCGCAAGTTTGCACGCGTGACCCTGGGCTGATCCAAGCACCAGTCCCAACAAAAAAAGCGGCTGCCTTGATGACAAGGCAGCCGCATTTTTACGTGTCAGATTTTGATAAAAATCTGCCTTCAGCGCTTGTGTAGCAAGCGCTGATAGCTATGTTTTAGTTAGCAAGTTGCTGTTGCACGGCTTCCAGTGCCTTCTGGGCGCAGGCTTCATCCAGATGGCCGCCAGGGGCACCGGCTACGCCAACGCCACCCACGGTAGCGTTACCCACCTTGATGGGCACGCCGCCAGCTAGGACCAGAAAGTCAGGAATGTCCGTCATGCCTGCGGCGTCAGGGTTGGACTGGACTGCCTTGGCAATGCCGCTGGTGGGATTGCGGGAGGAGGCCGAGGTGTAAGCCTTGGCCTGAGAGGCCTTGACGGTGTGAGGGCCAGCACCATCTGCACGGATAAAGCTCAGCAGCACGCCGGCGTTGTCCACGACGCTGACCGATACGACATAACCGGCTTCCGTGCATGCTGCTACGGCCTTTTGTGCCAGCAAGGAGGCGGTCGCGCTGGTGATGCTGGTGGACGTGGTGGTGCCCGCAGCCATGGCAGTACCGCCCATGGTCATGCAGGCGGCGGTGGTCAGGGTGAGGGCAAGTCGCTGGGCGCGAGATGGCATAGGGGCACTCCGTATCAGTGTGAAAAATCTCACTCTAGTGGTGGCCCCTGCTGCGCCATGGTGAGCGGGAAGAGCAGCTTGGTGTCAGCAGATGTCTATGTTTTCAGCTGCGCGCAAAAAACAGGGTCGCCATGACCAGGCCTGTCAGCACAATCCCCCAGCGCAGGATGTTGGCGGGAATCTGGCGCGCTACGCGTGCGCCACCATAGCCGCCCAGGGTGGCGGCAATCATCATCAGGATGGCCAGCTCCCACTGCACGATGCCGCCAGCGGCATAGATGGCCACGGCAATGGCGGTCAGCAGGGCTGAGACCAGGTTCTTCATGCCGTTCATGGCATTGAGCTGGGTCTGTCCCAGCAGGCTGAACAGTGCCAGGCACAGAATGCCCAGGCCGCCGTTGAAATAGCCGCCGTAAAAAGCTACGGCCAGCATGCCGGCTGTGGCCTTGAGTGTGCTGGCAGGCGTGCCGGGGGCGGTGGAGCGCGAGGCCCAGGCACGAATCTGAGGCCCAAAGGCAAACAGTGCTGTTGCGGCCAGCAGCAGCCAGGGCACCACGCGGCGGAAGGTGTCATCTGGGGTTAGCAGCAGCAGTGCTGCACCAGCTGCGCCGCCCAGCAGTGACAGTACGATGGACTTGCGCATGGTCAGTCCGGGGGGGGCTGCCATGTCTTCTTTAAAGCCCCAGGCGCTGGCGGCATAACCGGGCAGCAGGGCCACCGTGCCCGTGGCATTGGCGGTGACGGCCGGTACCCCGACAAAAACCAGTGCAGGCAGCGTCAGAAAACTGCCGCCTCCAGCCACTGCGTTCAGTGCGCCTGCGACAAAGGCTGCAGCGAGCAAGAGGGCTACCTCGCTCCATGAGGCAAGATCTAGCATGCCCAGAATGTCCATGGGTTGTCTCCGAGTCGTAGTTATGTATGCTGGACGCTGGGCGCAGCTCAGCGCGCCCGTGTGCTGATCTTAGTGGCTCAGCACGCGCGGGCAGGGTATGCAAAATTCAAAGCACTTTGGACTGCGGTGCGGGTAGTGCGCTGCGCTTGCCTCAACGAGCAGCGGCAGGCACCAGGCTGGCTTTGAGCTTGCGGTCCGCCGGCGCATCGCCCAGCCAGATGCGCAGGATCAGGCCAAAGTACTCGTCATCTCCGACTGGATCACCCTGTTGTACGCCGTGGATGAAAAAGGTCGTGCCCTGGCCTGGCACAAACTCCATGGCAAAGGTCTCGCCGGGTGCCACTTTGCTGCGGCCCGAAAAAATTTCAATCAGGCGATTGCTGGTGAGGGTGTAGCGCTGCATTTGCTCGGGCGTGGCATTGTGCTTCAGGCCGAGAATGAAGGACAGCCCCAGGTCTGCACCAGGTAAATCCCGCAGGGCTAGAAACTGGATGCCTACCGGGCCGTTGAGTTGCAGGGCTTCTTCTACAGTCTGTACCTTGCGTGGCAGGTACAGCGCCATGTCATACACCTTGAAGATGGCGCTGGCTGCTGTCAGCGTCAGCATGCCAGCGCATGCGTGCCATACGGGGCCAGGTGGGTGTGGAAGCTGATGTGGCAGATGCTGTCATGGGGTGTCTCCTCACTGTTATGGAAAAAATCCCCCGGTTGTAACTGTTTCGACTTGTTACGCGAAGCGCATCCGACGTCCGGTATCTGTCAGGCCACTGTGCGCTGCCTTTCTAGAATGCAGCATCCACCTTTTTACTGTCTGGAAAACACACGATGTCTCACACTGCCTTGCAAGCGCGCTATGGAGATGAAGCGCCAGCGCTGAACCTGCCTGATCTCGCCGTACTGGATGCGATGCTGAACCATCGCTCCGTACGCCACTTTCTGCGTGACCCGCTGCCTGCCAACACTGTGGAAACACTGGTGGCAGCGGCACAGTCCGCGCCCACCTCATCCAATCTGCAGACCTGGAGCGTGATTGCGGTGGAATCGCAGGAGCGCAGGGAAGCCTTGGCCAATCTGGTCGGCCCCCAAAGGCATCTGGCCGTGGCTCCGCTGGTGCTGGTGTGGCTGGCTGATCTTTCGCGCATCGAGCGCTTGGGTAAGGCGCAGGGCCGCCATCCTGTAGGTCTGAACTATCTGGACACTTTCCTGATGGGGGTGATTGATGCAGCCTTGGCAGCGCAGAATGCCGTGGTGGCTGCAGAAGCCATGGGGCTGGGCACGGTCTATGTGGGCGGCATGCGCAACCAGCCTGAGGAAGTGGCCAAGGTGCTGGGTACGCCCAGCAATGTATTCCCCGTGTTTGGTCTGGTTGTCGGTCAGCCAGACCCCGCGCGTCCGGCGCAGATCAAGCCCCGCCTGCCTCAAAGCGCCGTGCTGCACCGTGAGCAGTACCAGTTGCCTGTGGATACGCAGGCCGAGATTGGCAACTACAACAGTCATCTGCGCGCCTTTATGCGTGCGCAGGGTATGAAGGAAATGGACTGGAGCACCCAGGTGGTGGAACGCCTGTTGACTCCTGAGGCGCTGACGGGGCGTCATCGTCTGTATGAAGCGCTGCGCAATGCGGGCTTTAGCTACAGGGATATAGAGGCTCAGAGCTAAACGCTGTCAGCTACTGTATGGACAACGCTCCTGTATGAAGCTGGAGCGCTGTCTATGCAGTGCATGCGGTACACCGTAGAGGTGCTTAGGCTTCGAGCATGAGAAAAGCCCTTGATCATCGCTGATCAAGGGCTTTGAATTTGGTGGTGCAGTTGCGGAGGGTGTACAGAATTTTGTGTAAATGGCCCATAACCCGCAGACTTGGATCTGCAAACCCGTAAACACAATGACATCTGTATTGGTCCTGCGGCGTACCTTGCGCAACTCTGGCTCAATTTCTGCAAACTTCTCACGGCTAATGTCGCTGGCGTATTTCTGTCTTTTCACACACCAGGTTGTCGGGGCAAACAAGATCGCAAACACGTTCTAAGGCCGAAGTGTCAAGGAATCGGGTGAACCATGCGATCGATCGCCATCTTCCAGCATGGACAGCGCACCGACGATGAGCGCCCGTATGCCTTGATCGAGTTCCGCTTCCATCTCGGCTTCTTCCACGGCGCGGTCTGCATCCACAGCGGGTTCTCGCCCAGCGACCGAATACACCGTATCGGCTACGGCAAGACAGTGGAAGGCCACGGTCGCCAGCAGCCAGCGCGCCTGCTCCTTTGTGATGCCGTAAGCCTGGGCGATATGACGCTGGTGTCCGTCGATCTTGGCGAGCATGGGCTGTGTCACCGCCAACCTGCGGATCACATATGGCGTGACCCCCGGATGTGTCTTGACGAACTCCCACACGGATGCGGAGAACACGGTCAGGTACTCCCGCAGTCCGTCACGGGTGCCGTCGCTAGGTAGGGGAATCTGCCATCGGTTGAAGATTTCCTCGGCAACCAGGTGCTTGAGTTCCTCAAGACTCGGCACGTGCTTGTAGAGCGCCATGTGGCTGACACCTAGCGCGGCGGCAACGCCAACAAAGGTGATGTTAGGCAGGCCGATCTCGATGCCAGCGTCGGCAATCCTTTTGCGCGTGATCGTGGGGGGGCGTCCGCGCGGTGCGGGGCGCTCTGACTGCTTCATGTCTTTTCCTTGGTTTGGCGGCGGCTACGCCTCCACTTTAACCCTCTTTTCAATATTTAGTTTAGGTTATGCAACTAATGGCAGATTTAGTTTATAGTTATGAAAGTAATTCTCACCTGCATGTAGCGATGACCAGGGTGCGAGGTCGTGCATGGCACTGAAAGACCGGAAACCGGCACACCAAACGCCTTGGCAGGTGTCTGCCTTACCGCTCTCAGCAATGGGTGAGGTCATACGTATCCATTTGAATTTCTGGACTTTTATCTCTCATGGGCATTCATGACGCAGCAGCCAACCCAGGGAACCCGATCAGTCGGGTGTTGAGCCCTATACGTGGGCAGTTGATCGCCGCCGCCGTACTGGCCGCCGTGGGCACCATGCTCACGCTGGTGCCGCTGGCAGGCATCGCACACATCGCCAAGATCGCCCTAGGCGACGCTGATGCTGCACCGGCACAGGGCGACATCTGGTGGACGGTCGTGGCGAGCGTGGCTTCCATGTTCACCGGCATGGCGCTGGTGTCGGCCGGCGAGCTGACCGCCCACCTGGCCGACAACCGCATCACGCACCATCTGCGCCTGGCCGCCGCGCGGCGGCTGGCCCGGGTGCCGCTGGGCTGGTTCACCAGCCGGGCATCGGGCGAGGTCAAGCAGGCGATGCAGGACGACATCGCCACGCTGCACAGCCTGACCGCGCACTTCTACACGGCGGTGGCGCGCGCAGTGGGCGCGATCCTGATCTCGGTCATTTATCTGTTTGCGCTGGACTGGCGCATGGCCATCGCCGCGCTGCTGCCGTTCCCCGGCTTCTTCCTGTTCCTGCGCTACGCCATGAAGGCCAGCGGGTCGAGCATGGAGGAGTTCGTCGCCCGGCTGGGACGCATCAACAGCGCGACTGTCGAGTTCGTCAGCGGCGTTCCCGTAGTCAAGGCGTTCGGCGCTGCTGGCCAGGCGCATGGCGGCTACCGGGAGGCCGTCGATGCCTTCGCCGAGGCGTTCGTGAGCTTCACCCGTCCGCTGGTGGCTGCGATGGCCCATGCCCACGCGATGATCGCGCCGGTCACAGTGCTGGGCGTGGTGCTGGCCTTCGGTGTCTTGTTCTCGGGCCTGGGCTGGATCGCGCCCGTGGACGTGCTGCCGTTCGCTCTGGTGGCGCCGGGCATCTGCGCGCCGCTACTGTTGCTGCACACGCTGTTGCACGACCTGGGCAGCGCCACAGGGGCCGCGCAGCGCGTGCTGGCGCTGCTGGAAACGCCGGTGCTGGAGCTTGTCGCGCCAGACCGGCAGCAAATCCCTGTCGGCCACGACGTTCGGTTCGAGGGCGTCGGCTACGCCTACGGCGACGGGCATCAGGTGCTGTCGAACATCAGCTTCTCGCTGGAACCCGGCACGGTCACGGCCATCGTCGGCCCGTCGGGAGCGGGCAAGTCCACGGTGGCGCGGCTGCTGCTGCGCTTCTTCGACCCGAGCGAAGGGCACATCACGCTCGGCGGCGCGGATCTGCGGCACATCGAGACTTCACAGCTCTACCGGCGCATCGGCTTCGTGTTGCAGGAAGTGCGCCTGATTCACGCCAGCGTGCGCGACAACATTGCGCTGGGCCGGCCTTCGGCCAGCCAGCAGGAGATCGAGGACGCCGCGCGGGCCGCCAACATCCACGAGCGCATCCTGGCCCTGCCGCGCGGCTACGACTCGGTGGTTGGCGAGGACGCCCAGCTTTCCGGCGGCGAGCGCCAGCGCGTGAGCATCGCACGCGCCGTGCTGCTCGACCCGCCCGTGCTGGTGCTCGACGAGGCCACGGCCGCTGCCGACGCCGGCAACGAGGTGGCGATCCAGGATGCGCTGGCCCGCTTCGCGCGGGGCCGCACGCTGCTGGTCATCGCGCACCGGCTCGACACGGTGATGCACGCCAACCGGATCCTCGTGCTCGAAGACGGCGGGATCATTGAACACGGCACGCATGAGCAGTTGCTGACACAGGGCGGCCGCTATGCACGGCTGTGGACTCAAGGGGGCTACGACCGTGCTGACGAAGCCGCGCCAGTTTCGGAGGGCCAGCCATGCTGAAGACCTTCATCCGGTTGCTGGGCGGGGATGCGCCCGTCTTCCGCCGCTACGCCTGGATGGCCGTGGCCTATGGCGTGCTCTGCGGGCTGACGATCACGTCGCTGGTGCCGGTGCTCACGCACCTGCTGGCCGGTGACGTGAAAGGCGTCGCACCGTGGCTGGCCGTGCTGCTGGCCGGGTTGGCCGTCTGCTGGGCCTTGCGCCGCCGTGTGGAGCAGGCCGGCGTGCGCGTGGGCGTGGCCATCCTGCAAGGCGCGCGGCACCGCCTTGGCGATCATGTGGCACGCCTGCCCGTGGGCTGGTTCACGCCGCAGAACACGGCCCGGCTCAGCCACGTCGTCACGCAAGGCATGATGGCCGTGGCCCAGCTTCCGGCACATGTGTTCACCCCGGTCATCGCTGGCGTCGTGACGCCCGTGGTGCTCGTCGCAGCCTTGTTCGTGCTGCATGGGCCGCTGGGGTGGATCGCGTTGGTGGCCTTGCCGCTGCTGGCGGGTGTTCTCGCGCTGACGGGCAGGCTTTCTCGGCGCGCCGACGATGCCTTCCACCGGCGCTTTGCCGATGCCAGCCAGCGCGTGGTGGAGTTCGCTCAGGCCCAGTCGGTGCTGCGCGCTTTCAACGGCGAGGACGGCAGTACGCGCTGGCTGGAACAGACCTTCGAGCGGCAGCGCCAATCGGGGTCTCGGCTGATCTGGCTGTCGGCAGGCTCGGCTGTCATCAACACCTGGGCCGTGCAGGCTGTGTTCGCCGCCTTGCTGATTGCGGCGGCGCTGTGGATGAACGAGCACCTGGGCGGTGGCGTGGCGGCCAGCGGTATCACGGCGGTCATCGTCGCGCTGCTGCTGGTCGGCCGCTTCATCGATTCGCTGCTGGAAGTGGCCGGCTATGGCGAAGTGCTGCGCGGCGCGCGCGGTCAACTCGATGCCATCCGCGAGCTGTTCGCCGTCGAACCGTTGTCGGAGCCCCAGGCACTACAGGCACCACAGGCGCCACGCGATGCCTCGGTCGAACTGCGCGACGTGCATTTCCGCTACGCGGCGGATGAACCCGACGTGCTGCGCGGCGTGAGCCTGCGCATCGCGCCGGGCAGCATGACCGCGCTGATCGGTGAATCCGGCTCGGGCAAGACCACGCTGGTGCGGCTGATCGCGCGCTTCTTCGACGTAAGCCAGGGCAGCGTGCTCGTTGGCGGCGTGGATGTACGTCAGATGTCGGGCGCGCAACTGGTCGGCCAGATCAGCCAGATCTTCCAGGACAGCTATCTGTTCACGGGCAGCATCGCCGACAACATCCGCATCGGCAAACCCGATGCTAGTGATGCCGAGGTCATGGAAGCCGCGCAGCAGGCTGGCGTGGCCGAGATCATCGCTCGCCTGCCGCAGGGCCTGGACACCCCTGTCGGCGAGGGCGGCGCGCGCCTGTCCGGCGGCGAGCGCCAGCGCATCGCCATCGCCCGCGCACTCATCAAGGACGCGCCCATCCTGCTGGTGGACGAAGCCACTGCCGCCCTGGACGCAGAGAACCAGGCTGCCATTGCCAAGGCACTGGCACGGCTGCGCGGCCGGCGCACGCTGATTGTGATCGCGCACCAGCTTTCCACCGTGGCGATGGCCGACCAGATCGTGGTGCTGGAAGGCGGCCAGGTCGTCGAGCAGGGACCGCCTGCGCAGTTGCGCGAGAGTCAGGGGCGGTACGCGGCATTCCTGGGCCAGCGTCAGTCCGCCAAAGGCTGGCGCATTGCCCCTGCCGCGTCAGGTGGAGCATCTTCCTGATGCGCGCCAGTCTGTTCGGCCTGTTCATCGTGCTGTGCGGCGCATCGCTGCTGGTTGGTGCGCAGCAGATGGCATGGTCTCAAGTGTTCTCGCTGTCGGGTGATGCCTGGCTGACGCTTACGGCCAGCCGCCTGCCGCGCCTGATGGCGCTGGTGCTGACCGGTGTGGGTCTGTCCGTCTGCGGCGTCATCCTCCAACACATCGTCCGCAACAAGTTCGTCGAGCCGGCCACCTCGGGCGGACTGGATGCGGCCAAGCTCGGCATCCTGGTCGCGCTGACCACGATGCCAGCGACAGGCACGGAGGGCCGGATGCTGTTCGCGCTGGCCTTCTGCTTCGCGGCCAGTCTGATCTTCGTGGCAATCGTCCGCCGCATCCGTTTCAAGAACACGATTCTCGTCCCGGTGATCGGACTGATGTACGGCGGCGTGCTCAGCGCCATCGCCGAGTTCTACGCCTATCGCCACAACATCCTGCAAAGCATGCAGGGCTGGCTGCTGGGTGACTTCTCCAAGATCGTCCAGGGCAACTACGAAATCATCTACCTGATCCTGCCGATCGTTGCGCTGACCTACTTGTACGCGCACCGCTTCACCGTGCTGGGCATGGGCGAAGGCATGGCCACGAGCCTGGGGCTGAACTACCCGGCCACGGTGGCGCTGGGCTTGATGCTGGTGGCCGTCACCGTGTCCGCCACGGTCATCACCGTCGGAGCCATTCCCTTCGTCGGGCTGGTCATTCCCAATCTGGTCGCACTGCACTACGGCGACAACCTGGGCCGCACGCTGCCCGTCGTGGCGCTGGGCGGCGCATCGCTGCTGCTGGCCTGCGACATTCTCGGTCGCCTGCTCATTTACCCGTTCGAGGTGCCCATCGGCCTAACCGCAGGCGGCGTGGGCGGCGTGCTGTTTCTCCTGCTCATCATTTGGAGGAACAAGTGATGCGCATGGCTTCCCGGCACGCCGTCTGGATGGTGGTCATCGCGTTGGCGCTGACCTTCCTGTTCTTCCGCTCCGGCTTCGATTTCGATTACGTCATTCCCAAGCGATTTGCACGGCTGGCCGCCATGCTCATCGGCGGGGTTTGCATCGCCTGGTCTTCGATCGTGTTCCAGACCATTACCGGCAACCGGATACTGACACCGGCGATCATGGGATACGAGGCGGTCTACCTGCTGCTGCAATCCCTGGCTGTCCTCCTCATGGGCACGCAGAGCCTGGTCGTGCTCGGCGCGAACGGCAACTTCTTCCTGTCCGTCCTGCTGATGCTCTGCTACTCGTGGGCCATCCATCGCTGGCTGTTCCGCGATGGCCGGAACAACGTGTACTTCCTGCTGCTGTTGGGGCTGGTGCTGACGATGGTGATCGGCACCTTCACGCAGTTCGTCCAGCTCAAGGTCAGCCCCGGCGAGTTTTCCGTCCTGCTGGGCTTCAGTCAGGCGTCCTTCGGCAAGGCGGAGCCTGGCCAGTTGCTCGTTTCGGCCATTCTCGTCGTGGCGGTGTGTGTCGCAGCACTCAAGACCCTGCCGATGCTGGACGCGCTTTCGCTGGGTCGAGACCAGGCTGTCTCCCTGGGCGTGGACTACCAGCGCACCGTGCGGCTGTATCTCGCGCTGATCGCCGTACTGGTCGCCATTTCGACCAGCCTGCTCGGGCCTACCGCGTTCATGGGCATCTTCGTGGCCAACACCACCTATGCACTGGCCCGCAGCTTCAGGCATCGGATCACCTTGCCCATGGGCTGCGCTATCGCCATCGGCACCTTCATCCTGGCCCAGCTCGCGGTCGAACACGTCTTCAACTACCGAACCACCGTCGGCATTCTGGTCAACCTGGTATGTGGCGCCTGGTTCCTCGCGCTGATGGCACGCACGCGGGGGACTGCATGATCACCGTCCACAACCTCTCCAAAACCTACGGTGCCAGAACCGTCCTTTCCGATGTGAACGTGCGCTTTCCAGCGGGGCGGCTGACCTCGCTGATCGGCCCCAACGGCGCTGGCAAGACGACGCTGCTGATGATGATCGCCAGGCTGTTGGAGCCGACTCGGGGTGACATCCTGATCGAAGGCAGCAGGGCTGCGGACATTCGCATCGGCGACTACGCCAAGCGCGTCGCTACCTTGCGCCAATCCCCCGATTTCAATCTACGCCTGACGGTGGAGGAACTGGTCGCCTTCGGCCGCTTTCCCTACAGCCGCGGTGCGCTGACCGCCGATGACCACCAGGCGATCGACAAGGCCATCGCGTTCCTGACGCTGGAGCCGCTGCGCGGCGCTTATCTCGATGAACTCAGCGGTGGCCAGCGTCAGATGGCTTTCCTGGCCATGACCATCGCCCAGCAGACGCCATGCCTGCTGCTCGATGAGCCACTGAACAACCTCGACATCAAGCACGCCGTGCAGATCATGCGCGCGCTGCGCCGCCTGTGCGACGAGCACGGCCGCACCGTGATTCTGGTGGTGCATGACATCAACTTCGCCGCCAACTATTCCGACCACATCGTGGCGATGAAGGGCGGTGCGGTGCATTGCGCCGGCTCGGTGCCGGAGGTCGTGACCGAGGCGCGGCTCAAGGAACTGTACGGACTGGACTTCGAGATCACGCACGGCGAACGCGGACGCCTGTGCAATTACTTCAACCCATCAGGAGAACTGAAATGACCTTCAATCACAAACACAGGCATTGGACGCTCGCCCTGCTGATGACCGCAATGGTCGTGTTGCAGGGCTGCGACCAGAAGCTGGCCGAATCGGCCCAGGCATCGACATCACAGGCCACCACCCAAGCCGCGCAGCCAACCTACGCAACTGTCACGGTTGAGCACAAGCTGGGAACAACCGTGATCGAAAAGCTGCCGCAGCGCGTGGTGGCCCTCGACATGAACGAAGTCGATTTCCTCGACCAACTGGGCGTTTCCGTCGTCGGTATGCCCAAGGACTTCGTTCCGCATTTTCTCGGCCGGTACAAGGATGCCCCTCAAGTCGAGGACACGGGCGCCATCGTTCAGCCCAATCTGGAGCGAGTTCACGCGGCCAAGCCCGATCTGATCCTGATTACCTCGCTTCAGGCGAAACACTACAAGGAACTGAGCGAGATCGCCCCAACCATCCACTTCGACGTGGACTATCGGGACAGCCAGGTCAAGCACATCGAGGTCATCAAGGATCACCTCATCACGCTGGGGCGCATCTTCGGCAAGGAAGACCTTGCCCGCCAGAAATCCACCGAACTGGACGCCAAGGTTGAAGAGGCCAGGCGCATCACGCAGAGCAGCCCCGAGAAGGCGCTAATCGTGCTGCACAACAACGGCGCTTTCAGTTCCTTCGGCATGCAGTCGCGCTACGGCTTCGTCTTCAACGCCCTGGGCGTGACGCCCGCAAGCCCGACCGTCGAAACCGGCCTGCATGGCCAGCCGGTTTCCAGCGAGTTCATCCAGCAGGCCAACCCCGGCGTGATCTACATCGTGGATCGTACCGCTGTCATGGAGGGCCGGCCGGGCTTGAACGCGGAGAGCCTGGGCAATCCACTGCTGCGCCAGACCAATGCCTGGAAGAACGGCCGTGTGGTCTTTGCCGATTCCGAGGCTTGGTACATCACCGCCGCCAGCCCGACCTCTTTGAAGCTCGTAATCGACGACGTTATCAAGGGCTATCGGGACTGACTTGCTCAGTCGCTTGCCTTCAAGCCATTTTCGCTAACGAGTCTCATTCGTTCTATTTCTTTTCTTCTCATCTGCAAAACGTGGCGAGAACCGCCTCAACCTCAACTGAAAGGAGCATCACATGGCCCAGCCCCATCAACACACCGTGCGCTCCGTACGGCCGGCAATACCTCCAACCTTTGACTTCACTCCAAACCGCATTGCCATCGCCGTGCAGAAGGCGCTGCTGTTCGGATTGACATTCAGTGCCCTGGCCGTGGTTGCACCGCCGGTATGGGCACAGGCAAGCAATGTGGAAATCGATGCCAGCGAAAAGCAATCGTCTTCGTCTGCGGCTGGAGAGGTGGCTACGTTGCCGGCGGTGACAGTCACGGGCGAAGCGACGATGCCGACGTATTCAGGTGGGCAAGTAGCAACTGGTGGGCGCATGGGATTCCTCGGCGACAAGGACTTCATGGAAACGCCGTTTTCCACCATCACCTACACGGATAAATACATTGCGGACCAGCAGGCCAAGGACATCCAGGAAGTGATCTCCAAGACCGATCCGACGGTGTTCACCAGCGGCATCGCTGGAGAGGCCCTGGAGAGTTATTCGATTCGCGGTCTTCCATCCGATGTGGGTGATGTGACCGTCAACGGCCTGGCCGGCATGGCAGGCTATTACCGCAGTTCGCCCGAGATGTTCGAGCGCGTCGAAGTGCTCAAGGGGCCTTCGGCCCTGCTCAACGGCATGCCACCTAAGGGATCGGCCGGGGGCGCGGTAAATCTCGTGACCAAGCGCGCGGGCGACGAGCCATTGACGCGCCTGACGGGAACCTACATGTCGGACTCGCACTTCGGCGGCCATATCGACCTAGGCCGTCGTTTTGGCGAGAACAAGCAGTTCGGCATCCGTTTCAACGGCGTCTACCGTGATGGTGATACCGCCTTGAACGACCAGAAGAAGAAGGTCTCGCAGGCTGCTCTCGGGCTGGATTGGCGCGGTGATCGCGTGCGTGTCTCCGCTGATCTATATCAGAGCACGGAACGCGGTGATGGCTTGACCCGTGGCATCACCCTGGCTCCAGGGCTGCCCGTGCCCAACCCGCCTAAACCCGAGGTCTCGTGGAATCCACCGTGGACTTTCTTCGACCTTACGGAAAAGGGCGCCATGCTGCGGGGCGAGTTCGACCTGACCGATCAACTGACGGCCTATGCCGCAGCAGGCACCAGCAAGTCTGAAATCGACACGATCATGGGCGTGCCACAGGTGTTCAACCAAGCGGGTGACTTCCGAATCAACTACAGCGGCGTGTCCGACAGGATGGAGCGGAAGTCGGCTGAAGTGGGTATAAAAGGTAAGGCTCGTACAGGCTCGGTGGGGCATCAGTTCGCACTCAACGCCACCTACTACAACGAGGACTACCTCCTAAGAGGCTTCCGAAACGTCCTGCCGCAAGATTGGGTGACCAACATCTACAACCCGGTGTGGGGGCCTGAAGCAGAACGTCCCAGCAATATTCCAGCCCTGACGAAAACGGATACGCGGCTGACCAGCTTCGGGGTGGCGGATACCTTGTCGTTCGCGGAGGATAGGGTGCAATTGACGCTGGGAGTACGTCGCCAACAAGTGGTCAACGACAGTTTCAATGGTACGACCGGAGCACGCATGGGCCAACGCTACAAAGAAAGTGCCACAACACCAGCAGCGGCGATTTTGGTCAAGGCCACCGACCAGATATCTGTGTATGCCAACTACATCGAGGGCTTGAGCCAGGGGGCGATGGCACCCAACACCGCAGAAAACGCGGGCGAAGTCTTCGCACCTTACAAGACCAAGCAAAAGGAAGTCGGCATCAAGTTTGATCTGGGTGAATTCGCCCATACGGTCAGTTTGTATGAAATCAAGCGCCCGAGCAGCTATACCGATCCCGTCACCAACGTCTTTTCGTTTGGTGGCGAGCAGCGCAACCGAGGCGTGGAATGGGGCTTCTTCGGCTCGCCGATGAACGGCGTGCGCCTGATGGGCGGTATCGCCTATTCGGACGCCGAAGTCACGAAAGCCGCTGTTGCTGCCAATGAAGGCAAGCAGGCAACCGGATTGCCCAAATGGCAGGCCAAGCTGGGAACGGAATGGGACGTACCTACGATGCAAGGTTTGACGCTGACGGCCAATGCAACTTGGGCGGACAAGCAATATCTCAGCGCGGACAACTCCCTATCGATACCTGGCCGCACCGTGTTCGATGTGGGTGCACGCTATGCCACGAAGGTCTCAGGCCGTCCGCTGACATTGCGAGCCAGCGTCACCAATCTGACCAACAAGGCATATTGGGCGAAGCCGCACTACACAAGCCTGGCCCTGGGCGCGCCGCGCACCTTCTACCTCTCAGCCACGATGGATTTCTAGCCGCAATGACGGTATAGCAAGTAGAAGCGGCTATGGAATTAAGACATTTGCGCTACTTCATGGCCGTAGCCGAAGAACTGCACTTCGCCCGCGCAGCGGAGAGACTGCATATCGAACAGTCACCACTGTCGCGGGCGATCAAGGAATTGGAGGAAGAGTTGGGCGTGGTGTTGTTCGCTCGGACTACACGCAGCACGCGGCTCACCCGTGCGGGCAAACTGTTCTTGGAGCATGTGCGGCGCGTCTTTGCTGCGCTGGAACAAGCAAGGGACAGCGTAAAAGCAGCGGCCAACGGATTTCATGGGCAGTTGCGTGTAGCCTTGTCGGACGGTATCACACCGTCACGCCTGCCAGCTCTGCTGGCCCTATGCCGGCAAGAAGAACCCGAGGTCGAAATCCGACTCTTCGAGGTGCCGCTGTCACAGCAGATCAAGGGGCTGCATGACGATCTGTACGACGTGGGGTTAGCACAGTCCGACGAGGCGGGCGATGGCATCGTCGCCCTGCCCGTCTGGAGCGATGCGTTGATGGTGGCGGTGCCAGCGCGGCACCCGCTGCTGGCGCACAAACGTATTCCGTTGGACGAGTTGCTGCGCTATCCGCTGGTTCTGTGCGATCCACAGGTTTGTGAAGGCCATGCCAAGCACGTCGGTCGAGTGTTGCGCCGCGCCGAAATGGAGCCGCTGGTCGCGGAGCGGGTTGCTTCCTGCGACTTGATGATGGCGTTGGTATCCGCTGGCTTCGCGCTCGGGCTGGCGGGCGCAGCGCGTATTGCCGCCAGCCATGAGTCGGGCGTGGTGGCACGGCCGCTGGCATCGAGTTTGCCGCCTCTGACGACTTACTTGCTGCGCCTTGAGGGCGATCCATCCGATGAGCTTGCCCGCTTCATTGAGCGCGTCTAGGCCATCGAGTCGCCGGACTCACCCATGCCCATGCCGAGCCACGACCCACCGGAGAAACCTAGGCCATGAAGAAGATCATCCCATTCCTGTTGGTGGCCGCGTTGACGGCCTGCGGTCAGTCCGAGTCGCCTCAGAGGGCCGACACTGTGGATACGAATATTCCAACAGTGGAAGAACTGGCGGCCAATCCCGAACGGCTCAAGGAGCTGCGGCAGCAGTGTTAGAGCGTGTTTGCGATCTTGTTTGCCCCGACAACCTGGTGTGTGAAAAGACAGAAATACGCCAGCGACATTAGCCGTGAGAAGTTTGCAGAAATTGAGCCAGAGTTGCGCAAGGTACGCCGCAGGACCAAGCCTGCCACGCTTGATTTGTATGAGGTGTTTTGCGCAGTGCTGTACCTGCTGAAAACCGGTTGCCAGTGGCGCTATTTACCCCCTGACTTTCCCAAATGGCAAAGTGTTTATGCCTATTGGGCGCAAATGGAGCGAGCCCGACGAACATGGCATCAGTGCCTTGGAGCGGGCACTTAAAAAATCAGGTTGGCGTGGCCCGACGCAGACAGGGGCGCAGCGAATCGAGCACGCTCGTGATTGTTGATGCGCAAAGCGTCAAAAACACGGACACTGCGGGCTTTAAGGGCTATGACGCGGGCAAGAAAGTCTCGGGCATCAAGCGCCATATTGCGGTGGACACACTTGGCCTGCCTCATGCCATTGCGGTGACGACAGTCAATGTGACAGATCGCCAAGGTGCTTTGCAAGCGTTTGAGCGCTGCAAGGCTTCTTTGAGTGCAGTTCAGGTGGTACTCACCGATGCGGGCTATACCGGCAACCCCTTTGCCACGGGAGTCAAGCAGTTGTTGGGCGAGCATGTGCAAGTGCAGATTGCAAAGCGCAGCGAGCTTCACAGATTTGAGGTAATACCCAAACGCTGGATAGTTGAGCGAAGCTTTGCATGGCTAGAGAAGAATCGACGGTTATGGAAGAACTGCGAACGCTGGCTCAACACCAGCTTGCAGTTCATTCACTTGGCCTTTGTTGCTCTGCTTCTATGAAGATCGCAAACACGTTCTTAGGCGGGTAATTCGCGCCGCGCTGTCTCAGTGTTTTGTGAGTGCCCTAAGGGGGTTAAGTGAAGAGGAACAGGCCAAGAGGCGGGTGTTGCTGAGTTGCGGTCAGTTGTGCAGGCGACTCAATAGGGTGGGGGTTAAGGGTGGCTGTTGGTCCTGTACCGTTCGGCTTTGCCGGATGCAGTAACTTTTTGCCCGAAAAGCCCCTCAGAAAAAAGTTACTGTAAAAGTTACTGCATGATTTCGCGGATGCCCATGGATTTCCATGGACATTGATGGAAACAAAAAAGCCCTAAGTCGTTGAAAACTTAGGGCTTTGTGACTCCAGCGGACTTCCGTGGAATGGTATCTGGTGGCCTGGGACGGGATCGAACCGCCGACACGCGGATTTTCAATCCGCTGCTCTACCAACTGAGCTACCGAGCCATTTTGCTGCAATGTAGTACTGCAGCGAGAACCGCATTGTAGCGGTGTTTTGGAACACTTTTTCAAAAGCGTCCATTTTTTTCAAAAAGTCCGTTGGCGCCTAGAACTGCATGGTCAGGCCGAGGATGGGGCCGCCCAGGCGCAGGTCCATGCGCTGTGCATCCTTGCGGTAGTCCACATTGAGCTGGCGATAGCCCAGGCTGAGGTACAGCTGCTCACGCACCTGGTAGTTCACGGTGGCCAATACCTGCCAGGTGGCGTGAGAGCCTACGCCAAAGCCGCCTGCATCGGCATAGAGCAGGGTGGACCACTGCGGGTTGAACTGGTGGCGCCAGCGCACGGCCAGAATGGGGTCGGTAAAGCGTTTGCTCAGCCTGGTTTCGGGCAGCAGAGGCTGGGCCTCCACACTGCTGCGCACATTCCACCAGCGGGCACCGACCATGGCGTCCAGGCTGTCATTGGCAGAGAACTCCCAGTTGTAGCCGCCCAGTACGGAGACCGAGGTCTGCTTGATGCGGGCCTTGGCTTCGAGGGGGAAGCCTGCGGGCAGGCTGGCCGATTTGTGCAGCGAGACATGGCTCATGTCCAGGTGCAGCACGTAGCGGTCCTTGCGGGCCGTGGCGTTCAGAAAGGCTGAGGCGTGCAGGTCTTTCCAGATGTCGGAGAACGGCTCGGAGACATGGGCCGTGGGCAGGCTGGGGCTCACGGTGATGGAGCCGCGAAGGCTGGGCGTCCACACATAGGGGGTGAGCTGAAAACGCCAGCTGCTGGCTTCCAGATCCGAGCTTTGCGCATGGGCAGGACTCAGTGCACACAGCATCAGGGCGCTGGCACAGAGGATATGCGGTGGAATACGGGTGTGAAGCATGGCTTACAGGGTGTTCTTGTAGATCTTGCCGCCCTTCATGATGACCCGCAGATGGGTATCGGGGTCGCCCAGGAAGTCCAGATTGCTATTTGGGTCGCCATCGACCACGAGCAGGTCAGCCCATGCGCCGGGGGCAATGCGGCCCAGCACGCCTGGGTAGGGGTTACGGTCGCCAGACAGGGCCAGCAGTTCTCCATTGAGGCCCGTGCCCTGGTGGAGTACGGTCAGCGGGTCATAAAAGCGCGTGAGTTTGGCCAGCTGCCTGCCCTGCGTGACGGTGTTCTTGGGGTTGAACAGAATGTCTGTGCCCCAGCCGGTCTTGATGCCGTATTTCTTGGCCAGGCCATAGGCACGAATGGTTCCTTCGGCCACCAGCTGCTGGTTTTTGCGGCGTTCCAGATCCGGGTAGAAGTTGCTGTCTTCGTCGGCCAGGAAGGGTTGTAGGCTCCACCAGATGCCTTCGTCACGCATCATGCGGGCGCTGGCATCGTCCGCCAGCTGGCCGTGTTCGATGCACTTGACGCCTGCGCGGATGGAGCGCTGAATGCCCTTGGGCGTGTAGACGTGGGCCATGGCATAGGTGTTCCAGTCGGCCGCAGCTTCCACGCCTGCGCGCAGTTCTCGCTCGGTGAACTGGGTGCTGTCCAGCGGGTCGTATTCCGAGGCCACGCCACCACCGGCGAGCAGCTTGATTTGCGAAGCGCCCAGCATGAGCTGTTCACGCACGCGGCGCAGCACTTCGGGCTCGCCATCGGCAATCATGGAGACGCCTGCACGCTCCACCAGGCTCAGAGGGGCGTTGTTGGCAGGGGGGATGTCATTACGGAAGCGGAAGTCGCCATGGCCGGAGGTCTGCGAAATCATGGCCCCGCTGGGGTAGATGCGAGGGCCGTCAGTGAGACCTTCATCAATCGCACGCTTGAGGGCAAAGGCAGGGCCGCCTGCATCGCGCACCGAGGTGAAGCCGCGCAGCAGGGTGCGCTGTGCTTCCTTGGCCGCGACCAGGTACAGATAGCCGAGGTCGGCCGTCATGGCGGTCAGCTGTGGAATGGCTGCCAGCATGCTGTGCCAGTGCACATCGATCAGGCCGGGCATGACCAGTTTGCCCTGACAGTCAACAATTTCCGCACCTTCCACAGGCGTGCCAGCGGGCACGATGTCGGCAATGCGCTGGTCCTGGATCAGGATGTGTACGCCTTCACGCACGCCTTTGCCCGAGCCATCAAACAGACGCAGATTGGTCAGCAGCAGCGGGCGCTGAGCATTGGCGGCTGTACCTTGCGCCATGGCACTGGGCAGGGCAAAAGGTGCCAGCATGGCGGCTATACCACCAAGGAAGCTGCGCCGTGACAGGTCTTCCAGCACGCGGTGGTGCAGGCGTTGGCACATGGGGCTGCTGCAGGCGCAGCCACGCGCACGGATGGGGCCAAAGCGCCAGGGGAGTGAAGGGGAAGCATCAGAAGGTGCGGTCATGAGTGCCTAGAAGGTGAAAAAACGATGTATCACAGCGCGCAAAGCTGTGCTGCATCCATTGTGCGTGCATGCTGCGCAGACGTACATGGCCAGAAGCCAGAAGGTACGGCATCAGAATGCCAGCTTGGCATATCTTGTGACAGGCCTCCCAGTCCTGCATGTAGGGCAGCTGGCTTTGATGCATGGGCTGCATGTATCCGGACACAAAAAAGCTCCCATGGCGGGAGCTGGTGTGTGCAGGTGGGCAGGACTCAGTCTTTGGCGTAGGGGTCGGCGTAGCCGAGCTCCTGCATGATGTCGGTTTCGTAGGCCTCCATCTCTTCGGCATCTTCCTCGCTGGTTTCGTGGTCCCAGCCCTGGGCATGCAGCGTGCCGTGCACGATCATGTGGGCGTAGTGTTCTTCCAGCGACTTGTTCTGCTCTTTGGCCTCACGCTCAATCACGGGGCCGCAGATCACCAGGTCGGCCTGCACGGTGGGTTCCTGCTGGTAGTCAAAGGTCAGCACATTGGTGGCGTAGTCCTTTTTGCGGTATTGCAGGTTCAGGGCATGACCTTCTTCAATGCCGACGATGCGCACAGCCATTTCGGCATCGACGGCCAGTGCGTGCTTGATCCATTTCGTCACACGGGCACGGGTGAGCAGTGCCTTGTGTTCCGCCAGGTTGTCAAACTTGCCAAATTGCAAAGAGAGTTCCAGATTATTTAGTGCCATTTTGGTCTCTAGCGCCCGTCTGGCAAGCGCTGATAGCTATCAAAATTAGTCTCTGCTACGGCCATTGCTGGCATCGTAGGCATCCACAATGCGCGCCACCAGGGGGTGGCGCACCACGTCGGCGCTGGTGAAGCGGTTGATGGAAATGCCCTTGACGCGTTTGAGGACGCGCTCGGCATCAATCAGGCCGCTGGTTGCGCCCTTGGGCAGGTCGATCTGGCTGATATCGCCCGTGATCACGGCCTTGGCGCCAAAGCCGATGCGCGTCAGAAACATCTTCATCTGCTCGGGCGTGGTGTTCTGCGCTTCGTCCAGGATGACGAAGGCATTGTTCAGCGTGCGGCCACGCATGAAGGCCAGGGGGGCAATTTCCAGCGCGTTGCGTTCAAAGGCCTTCTGCACTTTTTCGTAGCCCATGAGGTCGTACAGCGCGTCGTACAGGGGACGCAGGTAGGGGTCTACCTTCTGTGTCAGGTCGCCGGGCAGAAAGCCCAGGCGCTCGCCCGCTTCCACCGCAGGGCGAGTCAGGATGATGCGCTGCACGGCACTGCGCTCCAGTGCATCCACGGCGCTGGCCACGGCCAGATAGGTTTTGCCTGTGCCTGCGGGGCCAATGCCAAAGGTGATGTCGTGCTCGGCAATGTTCTGCAGGTACAGGGCCTGGTTGGGTGTGCGTGCGCGCAGGTCGGCACGGCGGGTGGAGAGCTGGATGGCGTCGGGGGTGGGCTCGAGCATCTCGACATCCCCGGCCAGCATCAGCTGCAGCGTGTCTTCGGAGATGGGGTCATCCGCCATTTCGTACAGGGCCTGCAGCAGCTCCATGGCATCCTGGGCCTTGGCCTTGGGGCCGTCGACCTTGAACTGCTCGTGGCGGTGGGCAATCTTGACCTGCATGCCCACTTCGATGGTGCGCAGGTGCGCATCGGCAGGACCGCACAGATGGGACAGGCGGGTGTTGTTGTAAGGCGTAAAGGTGTGGCGCAAGATCACGCTGATAATTCCTTGCTAGGAAAGCCGCAGCCATGGTGGGCTGCACACAAAAAGGATAGCGATGATAGGCAAACTGACTGGAACCCTGCTGGAGAAGAACCCGCCCGAAGTCCTGGTGGACTGCCATGGTGTGGGCTATGAGGTGCAGGTGCCCATGAGCACTTTCTACAACCTGCCCCAGGTGGGCCAGCCCATCAGCTTGCTGACGCACTTTATCGTGCGCGAGGATGCACAGTTGCTGTATGGGTTTGCGACCGCGCAGGAGCGTCAGACATTTCGGGAATTGATCAAGATCTCCGGCGTTGGTCCGCGCATGGCATTGTCGCTGCTGTCAGGCCTGAGCATTGAAGAGCTGGCACAGGCGGTTGCCACGCAGGAAGCAGGCCGTCTGGTCAAGGTGCCGGGAATCGGCAAAAAGACCGCAGAGCGCCTGCTGCTGGAGCTTAAGGGCAAGCTGGGCGATGCCGTGGTGACTGGGGCAGCCGCCCAGGTCAAAAGCGATGCACAGGCAGACATTCTGCAGGCGTTGCTGGCACTGGGCTATTCGGACAAGGAAGCGGCAGCCAGCCTCAAAGCCCTGCCTGCCGATGTGGGCGTGAGCGAAGGCATCAAGCTCGCGCTCAAGGGTTTGTCCAAGTAATCAGGGGCTTTCAGGCTTGGACGCAGTCGCAGCTTTGCTGCGGTAGTGCAGCGCCTGGGCCAGCTTGCCCGGCGTCTGGCCTTTGCGGGCCAGTTGCTGCAGGGTCGTGTGGTGGAGTGCCGGCATTTGCCCCATGTCCGCAGCAGTCTGGCCTGTGGGGCCAATGGCTGTGTCAGGCGGGGCTTGGGTCATGAGCGTGGCGGCATCGTGCACGGCCTGCAGATAGCCGTGGTCGCTGCCATCACCACGGCCCAGGGTATCCAGCTGGTAGGCGCGCAGATCCAGGTGCTGGGGTGGCGAGCGCAGCCACTGTGCCCAGTAAAACTCCAGAAATTCTGGTGCATCGTCTGGCACTTCATGCCCCACGCCGCGCGTGAAATAGACCAGTGAGCGGTAGGCATCGTCCTGCAGCCCACCGGACAGGCCCATGTGCCGGGGCAGGGACGCTGGGGCGATGGCCTTGCCGTCAGCATCTTGCAGCCAGGTGTAGCCCTTGGCGCGCATGGTACGCCAGAAGCTGGCCTGGTTCAGGTGCTGGTAGTCAGCCTGAATCTGCACGGGAATGCGCAAGCCTCCCCCAGCCTTGCCTAATCGGTCATCCCCCTGACCGATGGGCGCTTCCCACAGGCTGCTCAGGCTGTGGTGGCCATCCGTCATATAGATCTGCCCGCCCGGGCCAAGGACGACGGTTTTGAGAGCGCTGAGATTGCGCTCGGCAGCAGGTGTCTGGCAGGCAAAGCTCTCGACATCGGTCAGGCGCGAGGCAGGCGTGACCGACTTTTTGCGCACACCACCCAGACCGCTGAGACGGCACCAGTCGTCAAAGGCCTGCTTCCAGCGCAGGTCACGGTAGCGTGCCTGTTTGCTGTAAATCTGGTCATAGCCAACGGCTGGCTGTGTGGGGCGGGCCTGATCGAGCGTGATGAACTGCCAGCTGCCGCTGCGCTGTGGGGCAGGTGCCTGCGCGATATCTCCCAGACGCTGGCAAGTGCCTGTGGCCCGGGGGTCCTGGTAGTGCAGCTGATCTGCGGCCAGATGTGCAATCTCCCGTGGCTGGCGCTGGGTGTCAGGGCTCCAGGTGCCAAGGTAGTGCTGGCCGTCAAGTGCCTGCAGCTGCAGGTCGGCATCCACGGTGTCGGTCTGCCAGATGCCATGGTCTATGGAGACATAGTGCGGCTGCACGGCGGCAGCGCCTGTGCTGCCCGTTACTTGTTCATGGCACAGCCATTCGCCATCCAGCTTGGTGCCGGGGCTGGCCGTGCTGTGCAGCACCCAGCCACCCAGGCACAGTGCCAGCAGTGCACGATGCATGCGGAGTCTCCTTGTCGGTGGTGCACCAGCATAGCGGGGCAGAGATTGGCCTGCGGGATGGACGAGAAAACTGCCACCTGCTTCAGGCCGCGTAGCAGGCGCGGCACAATGGCTGCCATGAGCATCCATACCGAGGACTTTAGTGAAGGGTTTGACGCCGCACCTGCGCGCAAACCCCGTGCCAAGGCCAAGCCTGCAGGCGCAGACGTGGCGGAGAGCAGCATGCGCAGCCCCACGATTTCGCCAGCGCCAGTGAACAAGCATGAAGAAGCGCTGGAGCGTGCGCTGCGCCCCAAGCTGCTTGATGAGTATGTGGGGCAGGCCAAGGCGCGCGAGCAGCTGGAAATCTTCATCGGTGCAGCCAAAAAGCGCGGTGAGGCGCTGGACCATGTGCTGCTGTTTGGCCCGCCCGGTCTGGGCAAAACCACGCTGAGCCACATCATTGCGGCGGAGCTGGGGGTGAACCTGCGCCAGACCTCCGGCCCGGTGCTGGAAAAGCCCAAGGATCTGGCGGCGCTGCTCACCAACCTCGAAGCCAATGATGTGCTCTTCATTGACGAGATTCACCGCCTGAGCCCCGTGGTGGAGGAAATCCTCTACCCCGCGCTGGAGGACTTTCAGATCGACATCATGATTGGTGAAGGGCCAGCGGCGCGCTCCATCAAGCTGGACCTGCAGCCCTTTACGCTGGTGGGAGCCACCACGCGCGCAGGCATGCTCACCAACCCGCTGCGCGACCGCTTTGGCATTGTGGCGCGGCTGGAGTTCTACAACGCCGAGGAGCTGGCGCGTATTGTCACGCGCAGCGCCGGCCTGCTGGGCGCGCCGATTGATGCAGAAGGTGCGCAGGAAATTGCCAACCGTTCACGTGGCACACCGCGTATTGCCAACCGCCTGCTGCGCCGCGTGCGCGACTATGCCGAGGTCAAGGGCAACGGCACCATCACCCGTGAGATGGCGCAAAAGGCCTTGTCCATGCTGGACGTAGATCCCCGTGGCTTTGATGTGATGGACCGCAAGCTGCTCGAAGCTGTGGTGCACCGCTTTGACGGTGGTCCGGTGGGGGTGGACAACATTGCCGCCAGCATTGGTGAGGATGCAGGCACGATCGAGGATGTGATTGAGCCCTATCTGATTCAGCAAGGCTATCTGCAGCGCACGCCGCGTGGGCGCATCGCCACCAAGGCGGCTTATCAGCACCTGGGGCTGGTGGCGCCGCAGTCGGCGGGTTCACTGTTTAACGAGTAAAAGCATTGGTCTGATGCCGGTGCCTCAGCTGCCTGTGTCATGCTGCGTCCAGCACCCGGGAGATGTTTTTGAACGCCAAACCAAGCAACAAGCAACCAGCAACGGAACATTCTGGCCGCAAGCGCCTGTGGTGGGGCGTAGCCGCAGCCATCGTGGCCGTGGCTGCCTATGCCGGTGTACAAAAGTGGCGTGGACCGGTGGTGCCTGCCGTGCGGGTTGAGGCCCAGCCACTGGTGCGTACCCTGCAGTTTTCGGCACGGGTGGAAACCCGCTCGCGCGTAGGTGTGGGCAGCACCATCGTCGGCCGTGTGGACAGCGTGGAAGTCCGCGAAGGCGATGCCGTACAGGCTGGGCAGCTGCTGGTGCAGCTCGAACCTGCGGAGCAGCAGGCCGCCGTGCAGCAGGCGCAGGCCAGTCTGGCGCAGGCAGAAGCACAGCTGGCCAATGTGCGCAGCAACAGCCGCATCGGCCATCAGGCCCTGCTGGCACAGGCACAGGCTGGGCTGACGCAGGCCGAAGCCGACTGGCAGCGCAACCAGCAGCTGGTGGCGCAGGGTTTTCTGAGCCAGGCAGCACTGGACGACAAGCGCAAGGCGCTGGACGTTGCGCGCGCACAGCTGCAGGCCGCACAGGCACAGGCTGCGGCATCCGCCAATGGTGGCGCGGAGCTGCAAGCCGCTGAAGCGCAGGTGCAGCAGGCACAGGCGGCACTGGCTGCGGCGCAGGCCAAACTGCAGCAGACCCGCATCGTGGCGCCCAGCGATGGCAAGGTACTGCTGCGCGATGTAGAGCCAGGGCAGATCGTGCAACCGGGTACAAGCTTGCTGCAGTTGGCGCTCGATGGGCCCACCCTGATCGTGGCGCAGGTGGATGAGCGCTATCTGGACCAGCTGCGTGAAGGCCAGAGCGCGACCGTGGTGGCAGATGCCTTCCCATCTCAGCGACTGGCGGCAACAGTGGTTTCGATTGCGCCGGGCGTGGATGCCCAGCGTGGTGCGGTAGAAGTCAAGGTGGCGCTGGATGAAGCACCCCCTGCGTTTTTACGTGAAGACATGACCTTGTCCGTGGCGGTGGAGACGGGCAAGGTCGATCAGGCTCTGGTCGTGCCCTTGCAGGCCCTGCATGGCAGCGAGGTCTTGGTGCTGGATGACGGCAAAGCCACGCCGCGCCCCGTACAGCTGGGCCTGCGCACGCTGGAGGCAGCACAGGTGCAGTCTGGCCTGCAGGCTGGTGAACTGGTCTTGCTGCCACCCGCTCAGCCTGACCAGCGCGTGCGTGCACAGGTGCGCCCATGAGCGTGCATCTGCCCTGGCGGTTTGAATGGCAGGTGGCCCTGCGCTTTCTGCGCGAAGGGCGAATGCAGAGCTGGCTGATCGTCGGTGGTGTGGCTGCTGGTGTGGCAGTGATTACTTACATTGCAGCATTGATTAATGGGCTGCAGGCCAATACCGTGAGCAAGACACTGGGTACACAGGCCCATATCAGCCTGCGTGCGCCTGAGGATGTGGTGATTCCGCTGTCGGCGGCAGCACCCGGCACCTGGCTGCTGTCAGACACCCAGCCGCGTGCGCAGCGGTTGCGCTCCGTGGACAACTGGCAGCAGTTACTGCCTGTGCTGGAGCAAGAACCGGGCGTGGTGGCGGTTTCACCCATGGTGTCTGGCTCCGGCCTGGCGCTGCGTGGCGAGGCCACGCAGTCCATTGCCATCATGGGCGTGGAGCTGGAGCGTTACCAGCGCATCGTGAATCTGCGTGAAAAAATCGTTGCAGGCACCTGGGGCCTGCAGCCGGGGGACACCATGATTGGTGTGGAGCTGGCCGCAGACCTGGGTGTGCGCCCGGGTGACCGCTTCACCATAGACACAGGCAGCGTGCAAGAGCCTGTGCGGGTGAGCGCACTGCTGGATATGGGCGTCAAAGATCTGAACCGGCGCACCGTCATCATTCCGCTGCGCAGTGCCCAGAGCCTGCTGGGGCTGCCCGGTGGTGCCACGGTGTTGGACGTGAAAGTGGACGACGTCTGGCTGGCCGAAGCACTGGCGGAGCAGCTGCGCCAGCGCTATCCCTATGAGATTGAAAGCTGGCAGGCCACGAATGCGCAGCTGGTCTCTGCGCTGAAGGCGCAGAGCATCAGCACGGCCGTGATTCGGGCGGTGGTGCTGATCGTGGTGGTGCTGGGCATTGCCAGCGTGCTGGTGGTCAGCGTGGTGCAAAAGCGCAAGGAAATCGGCATTCTGCGTGCCATGGGCACGACGCGCGCCCAGGTGCTGCGTGTGTTTCTGCTGCAAGGGGCCATCGTCGGCGCGCTGGGTTCGGTGGCCGGACTGCTGCTGGCATGGGCGCTGGTGCTGCTGTTTACCGCCATGGCGCGCGGGGCTGGCGGCGGCGCGCTGTTTGATATCAGCCTGACCTGGCAGGATGCCCTGTCTGCCGCCTTGACCGCTACCCTCTGTGGCGTGCTGGCAGCCGTAGCCCCTGCACGCAGTGCCGCGCGGCTGGACCCTGCGCAGGCGATCCGGATGTAAGCCATGCCTACTGAAAAGTCTTTTTCAACCCCGCCACTGATTGCCTTACAGGGCGTGCGCAAGTCCTACAACCTGGGCTTGCCGAGTGAGGTAGAGGTGCTGCATGGCGTTGACCTGTGCATTCAGCCCGGTGAGTTCATCGCTCTGGTGGGCCCCTCGGGTTCAGGCAAAAGTACCTTGCTCAATGTGCTGGGCCTGCTCGAGCGCATGAGCAGCGGCAGCTACCAGCTGCAGGGGCGTGAAACCAGCGATCTGGATGACGACGGGCTGACCTTGCTGCGCCGCCAGTCGCTGGGCTTTGTGTTTCAGTTCCACCATTTGCTGCCTGCATTTACGGCGCTGGAAAACGTCACCCTGCCAGCACTGATGGCACAGGGGGTGGTGACCGGGCAGGACCGCCGCAGGGCCATGGATTTGCTGGAGGCTGTGGGGCTGGAAAAAGCTTTGCACAAAAAACCGGCCGAGCTGTCCGGCGGCATGCAGCAGCGCGTGGCGATTGCGCGTGCGCTGGTGCAGCAGCCCCCGCTGGTGCTGGCCGATGAACCCACAGGCAATCTGGACACCCAGTCTTCGCAGGAGGTGTTTGCCCTGCTGCGCCAGATTCACCGCGACCTGGGCACGGCATTTCTGATCGTCACCCACGACCCACGGCTGGCTCAGCAGTGTGACCGGGTGGTGGAAATCGTGGACGGGCAGATTGCGCGGGATATGGCCCAGTCAGCTGCTAAGTGATTGATTGCATTGCAAGAGCTGCCGTCAAGGCTTGCCCTTGCTGGTCTGTGTGACACCTGCTGCTGGCACGCCGTGCCAGGGCGCTTTCCCGTAAAATTGCGCCTCTTTACATTTGAGAGGCCCGCTTGAGCAGCATGCGCTTGCGGCCCTTTGTCGCAACGCGTGGCAGCAGCCGCGCCTGAATAGTCCCCCATCCAGTGTCATACGCTCCAGAAACACGGCGTCGCCGCACCTTTGCCATCATTTCCCACCCTGACGCGGGTAAGACCACGCTGACCGAAAAGCTGCTGCTGTTCTCGGGCGCGATCCAGATCGCGGGTGCCGTGAAGGGCCGCAAGGCGTCGCGCCATGCGACATCCGACTGGATGGAAATCGAAAAGCAGCGTGGTATCTCGGTGGCATCGTCCGTGATGCAGATGAGCTACCGCGACCACGTCATCAACCTGCTGGACACCCCCGGCCACAAGGACTTCTCGGAAGACACTTACCGTGTGCTGACCGCTGTGGACTCGGCGCTGATGGTGATTGACGCGGCCAACGGTGTGGAGTCGCAGACCCGCCGTCTGATTGAGGTCTGCCGCCAGCGCAATACGCCCATCATCTCCTTCGTCAACAAGTTTGACCGTGAAGTGCGCGACCCGCTGGACATCATGGATGAAGTCGAGCGTGAGCTGGGCATGCCCTGCTGCCCCATCACCTGGCCTGTGGGTCAGGGCAAGCTGTTCGGCGGCATCATCAATCTGCAGACCAGGACCATGACGGTGTTTGCGCCTGGCAGCGAAAAGCGTCCGGAAGACTTTGAAGTCATTCCGCTGACCGAAGTCGATACGCTGCGCGCCCGCTTTGGCCAGGCCTTTGACGATGCCATGGAATCCATGGAGCTGGCGCAGGGCGCATCGGCCGAGTGGGACCACGAAGCTTTCCTGGCGGGCAAGCTGACCCCCGTGTTCTTCGGCTCTGGTGTGAACAACTTCGGCGTGATGGAAGTGCTCAACGCTGTGGTCGATATGTCGCCCCCGCCCGGACCCCGCGTGGCTTTCACCGAGGTCAACCGCCAGCGCCAGGAAGTGATCATCAGGCCCGAAGACAAGGGCTTCTCGGGCGTGGTGTTCAAGGTGCAGGCCAATATGGACGCCAACCACCGCGACCGTATCGCCTTTGTGCGTGTGGCGTCGGGCAAATACACCCCCGGCATGAAGATGAAGGTGCAGCGCACCGGCAAGGAGCTGCGCCCCACCTCCGTGGTGACTTTCATGTCCCAGCGCCGCGAAGCCGTGGATGAAGCCTACGCAGGCGACATCATTGGCTTCACCATCCACGGCGGTGTGCAGCTGGGGGACTCCATCACTGACGGCCCCAACCTGCAGTTCACCGGTCTGCCTTTCTTTGCACCCGAAATGTTCATGACCGTGGTGCTGAAGAACCCGCTGCGCACCAAACAGTTGCAGCAGGGACTGATGCAGCTGGGCGAAGAGGGCGCGATTCAGGTGTTCAAGCCCGATGTGGGCGGCAATATGCTGCTGGGCGCGGTTGGTCAGCTGCAGTTTGAAGTGGTGCAGCACCGCCTCAAGACCGAGTACGACTGCGATGTGCGTCTGGAAGGCTGTCAGTACACCGGCGCACGCTGGATCACGGCAGATACGCCTGCGGAGCTGCGCGAGTTTGAAAACGCCTATCCCATGCGTCTGGCGCACGATGCGGCCGATACCCTGGCCTTCCTGTGCACCAGCCCGTATGACGTGCGTCTGGCGCAGGAGCGTTTTCCCAAGATTCATTTCCATCCGCTGCGTGAGCATGCAGGTCTAAGCCTTGGTTCTGCGAACTAAGACGTTGGGTATATCGGCCTGCAGACTTTGTTGCACCGGCTCGCCGTAGCGCTGCTACTGTCTTCGCCGGTGCGTCGCGTCTGCACCGCTTCGCTGACCGATCTGCCCAACGTGGCAGTGTGTGATTGTTGAACCCGTGCTTGGCACGGGTTTGTTTTGAGAGTGTGTTGTGAGCCAAGACTTTCTGCGTCCCCTGTCCGAATTGCCCGTGCCCTCCAATATCCTGGGCGTGCTGACCGATATTGATGACACGCTGACCACCGATGGCGTGGTGCCAGAGCATGTCGTTGCGGCCATTGGCCGCCTGAAAGATGCAGGCCTGAAGGTGGTGCCCATTACGGGCCGCCCTGTGGGCTGGAGCGTGCCGTTTGCGCGTGCGTGGCCAGTGGATGCCATCGTGGCCGAGAACGGCGCAGTGGCGCTGCGTCGCAATGCTGAGGGCGGTCTGGACAAGCTCTACCAGCAGGACGACGACACCCGCGTGCGCAACTTTGCACGCATGCAGGAAGTGCTGGCGCAGATCGAGCAGCAAGTGCCCGGCGCCCAGCGCGCCACCGACTCGCATGGCCGTGAGTGCGATATTGCCGTGGACCACAGCGAGTTCACCAATATGCCGCAGGCGCAGATCGACGAGTGCGTGGCCATCATGCGTGAAGCAGGCATGAACGCTACGGTCAGCTCTATCCACATCAATGGCTGGTTTGGCGACCACAACAAGCTCGAAGGCGCACGCTGGATTGTGCGCGAGCTGTTTGATATGGATTTGGACGCCACGCTGGGCCAGTGGGTCTACATCGGCGACTCCACCAATGACCAGCTGATGTTCCAGCACATGCCCCTGAGCGTAGGCGTGGCCAATATTGCGCGCTTTGTGCCCCAGCTCAAGCACCTGCCGCGCTATGTGACCACCGCCGAGCGTGGTGACGGCTTTGTGCAGCTGGCAGCACACTTGCTGCAAAAATAAGAGCTTTTAGCGCTTGTAATTGCTTGCTTTTCCATATAAAAATATCTGAAAACCTTGAGTCGCAAGCGTTACCAGCTATGAAATTCAAAGGCCTGCACGCGCGCGCATGCAGGCCTTGGCCGTATTGGAGAGCGACGATTTAGTCGATGCTGACCTGGGCCTTGTCGATCACGCCCTTGTACATGGCGGTGTCCTGATCGATCAGCTGCTGGAATTCGGCCGGGCTGCTGCCCACGGCTGCAAAGCCAAGCTGTGTCAGCTTGCTCTTGACTTCGGGGGAAGCGACGGCCTCTGCAATGGCTTGTGAGAGCTTGTCCACGATAGGCTGAGGCGTGCCTTGGGGGGCAAGTACACCCACCCAGGAATTCATCACAAAGCCGGGGAAGCCGGACTCTTCCATGGTGGGGATGTCGGGCTCACCGGGCCAGCGCTGCTTCGATGCCACGGCCAGCACCTTGATCTTGCCCGTCTTGGCATGCGGCATGGGCACCAGGGCTGGGTCAAACAGCATGTCGACCTGACCAGACATCAGGTCAGACAGGATGGGCGCACTGCCGTTGTAGGGCACATGTTGGGCATTCAGGCCGTTCTCCTGTGCCCAGCGTGCGCCGATCATGTGGGCGCTGGCACCTGTGCCGCTGGAGGCATAGTTCAGCGGATTTTGCTTGCCGTACTCGGCCAGTTCTCTGGCATTGCTGACGGGCAGCTTGTTCGAGGTGAACAGGAACATGGGCAGATCCGCCACATGGCTCACAGCCACAAAGTCGCTGGCCTTGTAGGGCAGCTTTTTGTACAGCGACATGTTCACGGTATAGGCAGCCAGGACGCTGACAAAGTGGTAGCCATCAGCCGGGGAGCGTGCGGTCTGCGAAACGCCAATGGTGCTGTTGGCGCCGGGCTTGTTTTCGATCACCACGGGCTGGCCCAGGCGTTTGCCGACAGCTTCAAACACGGTGCGGCTGACGATGTCGGTAGAACCGCCGGGGGTGTAAGGCACGGTGAGCTTGATGGGTTTGGTGGGCCAGTTGCTGCCGTCCTGGGCCATGCTGTGACCTGTGGCGGCCAGCGCGGTGATGGCCAGTGCAGCGGCCAGTGCTGTACGGCGGGTAGTGGATGCCATGTGCTTGTCTCCGTTGTTGTATTTGCAAGGCAGTGGATGCTGCCGCTCCCTGAATGTCGCCATACTTTTTGATAGGCGACATTTTCAATGTAGAGAAGAAGCATGTGCAGGGATTGGGGGGAATCCCTTGGTTGCTGTCACTTGTGCGCCATGACTGCAAAAAATGCAGCAGTGCTTGCCTAGAATCGCGGCAGTTTTTGACCGGATGCCCTGTATGTCTGAATTGCTTGCCTTGGTGGATGCTGAATCCTTGAAGATGCTGCTGGCCATTTTTGTGGTGCTGGCCCTGTCATCGTGGGTGGGGAGTGTGATCGGGCGTCAGCAGCGCAAACAGAATCCTGCCAAGGATGAAGGCATCAAGATTGTGCTGGGGGCGACGCTGTCGCTGTTTGGTCTGCTGATTGGTTTTCTGCTGTCGTTTGCCATCAGTGGCTACAACACACGTGTGAGTGCCGAAGAGCATGAAGCCATGGCGCTGGCCAATGCCTTCCAGCGCACCACCTTGCTGCCCACTACAGAAGCGCAGGCACAGGCCGAGGCCATACTCGACAAGTACCTGGCCTCACGCATCGCGTTCTATCAGGCGCCCTCCGATACGGAGCGTGCAGCGCTGCGCATGCAGTCCATTCAGCTGCAGACCAAGATGTGGAACTTCGTCAGTGGCGTGGCCAAACAGGCGCCGAACCCCGTATCCATGTCGCTGGTAGAGGCCTGCAACCAGCTCTACATCAGCCAGCAGCAGACCATGGCCAGCTGGCGCAACCAGATTCCGCTGGCCGCGTGGCTGATCCTGATTGTGTTTGGTGTGTGTTCCAACTTCCTGATTGGCTACCACATGCGCGCAGGCAGCCAGGCCTGGCTGCTGGTCGTGCCATTTGTGACGGCACTGGCCCTGTTCATGATTTCGGAAATTGATGTGCCTGGAAAGGGCGTGATCCATGTGACGCCGCAGAACCTGGAGGCGTTGCAGGTCACGCTGTCCAAAGGTGGGCTGACGCCTTAAGCCCCGCCAACACTACCCTTGATACGTCGTTGCGAAGCCTTGTCGTACGACTTGTACTGCCTGCGGCTTCGCGCCTCGTCTCAAGCGCAAACCTGTGGTTTGCTGGGGCGTGTTGCCGGCTCTAATTGCCCATGTTCTGCTTGCCGATACGGCCCAGATGCGTCCAGCCAAAGCCCTGGGCGTATTTGAGGCCGTAGCCCAGTGCACGGTCAAAGCCAATGTGGGCGAGCCAGATCAGCGCCAGCGACAGACACAGTGCATGGCCCTGAAACAGAGCAAATGCCAGCAAAGCCGCGGGGCCTAAAGTGGCGTGTGTGGCGTTGTAGCAAAGTGCTCCTGTACGTGCCCCGGCGGCGTAGCCGATGAAGGCAATATCTGGCATCAGAAACAGCGCAGCAAACCAGCCCCAGCCCAGGCTGCCCCAGTGGGCATAGGCCGCACCGCTGATAAGCAGCAGGGCCAAACCCTCGGCACGCAGCAGCCAGCGCACGCCGCCTTGTGCGGCCCCCTCGTGTGTCGTAGATATGTGTTGGTGCATGCCCTGCAGTGTCTGCGCCTTGGCCAGACTGCACAATCCGGCAGAGTATGGCTGCGGCTGGCGCACCACATGGAAAGCCAAGGTGGCATGCAGCCCGGCTACGGCATTGACCGAGGCGTGGTTGCAGTGCTGGCTGCCTGAGCAGCCAGCCGTCTGCTTACTGGCGTGCCAGCACGGGGGCGATGGCTTGCCCCGTGTGCGTACCCAGCGCCACCACTTCTTCGGGTGTACCGGCTGCGACGATGCGTCCACCACCCGTTCCGCCTTCGGGGCCCAGATCAATGATCCAGTCGGCCTCGGCAATCACATCGAGGTCGTGCTCGATCACGATTACGCTGTGGCCGCCATCCACCAGGCGGTGCAGCACGCGGATGAGCTTGTCCACATCGGCCATGTGCAGGCCCACGGTGGGCTCGTCCAGCACATACAGCGTGTGCGGCGTCTTGTTGCCGCGCTTGGTGATGTCGTCGCGTACCTTGGTCAGTTCGGTCACCAGCTTGATGCGCTGGGCTTCGCCGCCTGACAGCGTGGGTGAGGGCTGGCCCAGCGTGAGATAGCCCAAGCCCACATCTTTGAGCAGCTGCAGCGGGTGGGCAATGCTGGGCATGGAGGCAAAGAACTCCACGGCCTCATCCACTTCCATGTTCAGCACATCGCCAATGCTTTTGCCGCGCCAGGTCACGGCCAGCGTTTCGGGGTTAAAGCGCGCGCCGTGGCAGGTTTCGCAAGGCACTTTCACATCGGGCAGAAAGCTCATCTCGATGGTACGCATGCCCTGGCCTTCGCAGGCGGGGCAGCGGCCTTCGCCAGTATTGAAACTGAAGCGACCCGCGCCGTAACCACGGGCCTTAGCCTCTAAAGTGTCGGCAAACAGTTTGCGGATGGTGTCCCAGAAGCCGATATAGGTGGCAGGGCAGGAGCGCGGTGTTTTGCCAATCGGCGTCTGGTCCACTTCCAGCACGCGGTCAATCGCTTCCGTGCCCCAGACTGCTTCACAGCCGACGAGGGCCGGCGTGTTGCCTGCTTCCATGGCTTCGCGCCCCGCCTTGGTGCTGCGCTGACCTACGAGGTTGGCCACATTGGTGAGCAGGACATCGCGTGCCAGCGTGGATTTGCCGGAGCCGGAAACGCCCGTAATCGCCACCAGACGTTTAAGCGGCACGCTGGCTTCGACGTCCTGCAGGTTGTGCAGGTTCGCACCATTGACCACCAGCCAGTGCAGCGGGCCAGTGGCCTTGCTGGCTGCTAGCTGCAGCTCCGCATTCAGCGCGGCGCTGTCTGCCGCCAAGGCAGCGGCTGCATCGGCAGCGATCTGCTTTTTCGTGCGTTTTTTGGGCTTGGGTGCTTCCTCGGCGGGAAGGTCTGCGGCATCGGCTACGCCATGTACTGGGCGGCGTGGCTGGTAAGGGTGGCGCATGGCGTGCAGCAGGTAGCGGCCGGTTTGCGAGTCTTCGGCCGCCATGATGTCCTCGGGCTTGCCCTGGGCCACCAGGGTGCCGCCGCGCTTGCCTGCGCTGGGGCCGATATCGATCACATGGTCGGCACGGCGAATGGTGTCTTCGTCATGCTCCACCACCACCAGCGTATTGCCCTTGTCGCCGAGCTTGTGCAAGGCGTTGAGCAGAATGTGGTTGTCGCGTGCGTGCAGGCCAATCGTGGGTTCGTCCAGCACATAGCACACGCCTTGCAGATTGCTGCCCAGCTGTGCGGCCAGACGAATGCGCTGGGCCTCACCACCCGAGAGTGTGGGCGCGCCACGGTCCAGCGTCAGGTAGTTCAGGCCGACTTCTTCGAGGAACTCCAGACGACCCAGAATTTCCGGAATCAGGTCGCGTGCAATATCAGTTTCACGGCCTGTGGTGGACAGCTGTTGGAACCATTCGCGCAGTGCACTCACGGACATCTGCGCCAGCTCGGTAATTGCCTTACCGTGGAACTGCACCGCACGGGCGCGGGCGTTCAGGCGGGTGCCTTCGCAGGTTGGGCAAGTGCATTCTTCGAGGTCTTCGACCTCATTCGCCGTCAACGTCAGCTCGCGGCCCCGGTTGTCTTCTGCCAGTGTGCTGTCGTCATAGACCTTGCGCTGGTCTTTGTTCAGCTTCACGCCCGTGCCCACGCAGTCGGGGCACCAGCCGTGCTTGCTGTTGTAGCTGAACAGGCTGGGTTCCAGTTCCGGGTAGCTGGTCGCACAGATGGGGCAGGCACGCTGGGTGGAGAACACCTGTAGTGTGCCCACGCCCTTGCCCTGCTCGGGCGCAGCAATCGCAGCTTCCAGGTCCTCAATGCCCGAGAGCACATGCACCACGCCCTTACCAATTTCCAGCGTTTTGGCGAGCTGCGCGCGCAGTTCTTTTTCGTTGGCGGCCGTGACCTTCACGCTGGCTACGGGCAGCTCAATCGTGTGCTCTTTGAAACGATCGAGGCGCGGGAAGCCTGTGGTCGGCAGGAAAGCTCCGTCCACGCGCAAATGCGTATAGCCCTTGGGACGTGCCCAGTCGGCCAGCTCGGTGTACACGCCCTTGCGGTGCACCACCAGTGGGGCCAGCAGGCCGATATGCTGGCCCTTGAACTGGCTCAGCAGCTGGGCGGCGATGCGCTCGGGTGTTTGCGGTTCTACGGCTGCGCCATCGTGCACGCAGTGCTGCGTGCCCAGCTTGACATAGAGCAGGCGCAGAAAATGCCAGACCTCGGTGGTCGTGCCCACGGTGGACTTGCGCCCGCCGCGTGAGAGGCGCTGCTCGATCGCCACAGTGGGCGGAATGCCCCAGACCGCATCCACCTCCGGACGGCCCGCAGGCTGCACGATGGAGCGCGCATAGGCATTGAGCGATTCGAGATAACGGCGCTGGCCTTCGTTGAACAGAATGTCAAACGCCAGTGTGGACTTGCCCGAGCCGGACACCCCCGTCACCACATTGAACTTGCCGCGTGGAATGTCCACGCTCAGGCCTTTCAAGTTGTGCTCACGAGCATTGACAATTTCAATAGCATTTTTGGCCTCTAGCGCTTGTCTGGTGGGTACTGACAGCTCTTTTTTGTAGAGCATGGGGGCTACTTCTTCGACCAGCTGGCCGCCCACGCCCATGGCGAGGTCGTACTCGCGCAGGGCTTGCGCCGTGTGTGAACCTTGGACCTGGCGCACTTCTTCGGGCGTACCTTGGGCCACGATCTGGCCGCCACCGTCACCGCCTTCGGGGCCGAGGTCAATCAGCCAGTCGCTGGCACGGATCACGTCGAGGTTGTGCTCAATCACGATCAGGCTGTGGCCCGCTTCCAGCAGTTTGCGCAGTGCGCGCATGAGCTTGGCAATGTCTTCAAAGTGCAGGCCGGTGGTGGGCTCGTCGAACAGGAACAGCGTGCCCTTGCGCGCAATCTTCTGTTTGGACTTGGAGGTGGTTTTGGCCGCTTCGGCGAGGAAGCCTGCCAGCTTCAAGCGCTGGGCTTCACCGCCGGACAGCGTGGGCACGGGCTGGCCCAGCTTCACGTACTCCAGGCCCACGTCCACGATGGGCTGCAGGGCACGGATCACGTCTGCATCCTGCGCAAACAGCAGCGCGGCTTCGGCCACGGTCAGCTCCAGCACATCGGCCACATTCAGGACTCGGCCGCCGCGCTCGATCGTGACTTCCAGAATCTCGGCGCGGTAGCGGCTGCCGTTGCAGTCAGGGCAGCGCAGATACACGTCAGAGAGGAACTGCATCTCCACATGCTCAAAGCCTGAGCCGCCGCAGGTGGGGCAGCGGCCATCGCCGCTGTTAAAGCTGAATTTGCTGGCCGTGTAGCCACGCTGGGCTGACAGCGGGGCCAGCGCAAACAGCTCGCGGATGCTGTCCCACGCTCCTACGTAACTCACCGGGTTGGAGCGCGCAGTCTTGCCAATGGGCGACTGGTCCACAAACACCACATCGGCCAGGTGGTCGGCACCCAGCAGGCGGTCGTGCGCGCCGGGGCTGTCCGTGGGCTTGCCAAAGTGGCGCAGCAGGGCGGGCGCGAGGATGTCTTGAATCAGCGAAGACTTGCCCGAGCCAGACACCCCCGTCACGGTGACCAGGCGCTGCAGCGGAAAGTCCACGTTGAGGTTTTGCAGATTGTGCTCGCGCGCGCCTTCCAGAATCAGGCGCGGCGTGCTGTCGGTGACCATGCGCTTGAGGCCAAAGCCCACCTGCTTGCGGCCGCCCAGATAAGCCCCCGTCAGCGTATCGGCACGCTTGAGTGCTTCGGGTGTGCCGTCAAACACAATCTGGCCGCCGCGTGCGCCGGGGCCGGGGCCCATGTCGATCATGCGGTCGGCCGCAAACATGACGGCCGGGTCGTGTTCGACGACGACCAGCGTGTTGCCTGCATCACGCAGGCGGTGCATGGCCTGGGTGATGCGCTCCATGTCGCGCGGGTGCAGGCCAATGCTGGGTTCATCCAGCACAAACAAGGTGTTGACCAGCGATGTGCCCAGTGCCGTGGTCAGGTTGATGCGCTGCACCTCGCCGCCCGAAAGTGTGCGGCTCTGGCGGTCCAGCGTGAGGTAGCCAATGCCTACGTCCACCAGGTATTTCAGGCGGGTGCCGATTTCTTCGTTCAGCAGTTTCAGCGCCTGGTATTCCCCTTCGGGCAGACCCGTGGCATTGGCCAGATTCAAGCTGTCAAAAAAGCTGCGCAGCCGCGTGATGGGTAGACGCATCAGGTCATGCAGGCACAGGCCGGGCAGGGCTTCCAGCTGTTCACGGTTCCAGCTGACGCCATTAGGCATAAAGCGCTGTGCGGGTGGCAGCACGGCGTCGGCTTGCGCCTTGCTGCCGATGCGCCAGAGCAGGCTTTCGGTCTTTAGGCGTGCGCCGGAGCAGGTGGGGCATTCCGTGTAGCTGCGGTATTTGGACAGCAGCACACGGATGTGCATCTTGTAGGTCTTGGTTTCCAGGTATTCAAAGAAGCGGCGAATGCCGTACCACTGCTTGTTCCACTGGCCTTTCCACAAGGGCGAGCCTTCGATCACCCAGTGCTTTTGCTCGGCGGTGAGCTTGTTCCAGGCGATGTCGCGCGGAATGCCTTCGGCCTCAGCATGGCGCATCAGATCGTCCTGAATCTCTTTCCAGCCCGGCGTCTGGATGGGCTTGATGGCACCCGTGCGCAGCGTGAGCTTCTCATTCGGAATCACCAGACCCCAGTCCACGCCAATCACGCGGCCAAAACCCCGGCAGGTCTCACAGGCACCTACCGCAGAGTTGAACGAGAACAGCGAGGGCATGGGCTCGGTATAGGTCAGATTGCTTTCCGGGCAATGCAGGCCTTGCGAGAACTTCCATAGATAGGCATCGCCTTCTTCGGGCATGACGTGCACTACCATGCGGCCGGAGCCGCGCTTGAGGGCGACCTCAATGGCTTCAATGGCGCGCGCACGTTCCACGCGGCTGAAGCGGAAGCGGTCGGCCACCACGTCCAGCACCTTGATTTTTTCGGGTGGGGTGGCCTTGGCTTTCTTGCCTTTGCTCGGGATTTCTTCAGCCGCGTGCGGGCGTTCCACCTCTCGCTCGGCCTGGATCTTGGTAAAGCCGCTGGCCGACAGCCACTGCTCCACCTCTTCCTGTGTGGTGTTGGCTGGCATTTCCACGGGGAAGGTCAGCGCAATGCGTGGGTCACCGGCTTCAGCGCAGCGCTGCTGCAGCTGGCTGTAAATGGTTTCCACCGTGTCGTGCTGCACGGGCAGGCCGGTTTCCTTGTCATACAGACGCGCGGCGCGTGCGAACAGGAGCTTCAAGTGGTCGTTGAGCTCCGTCATCGTGCCCACGGTGGAGCGGGAGTTGCGCACGGGGTTGGTCTGGTCAATGGCAATCGCAGGCGGCACACCTTCGACGCGGTCCACGGCCGGCTTGTCCATGCGGTCCAGAAACTGGCGCGCATAGGCGCTGAAGGTTTCGACGTAGCGGCGCTGCCCTTCGGCAAACAGCGTATCGAACACCAGGCTCGACTTGCCCGAGCCGCTCGGCCCGGTGACCACGGTCAACTCGCCGGTGCGAATGTCCAAGTCAACGTTTTGCAGGTTGTGCTGGCGGGCGCCACGGATGCGAATCAGGCCTTGGGTCATGGTGTACTGCGCGTAGAAGAGGCTCACAAGGAAAGCGGCCGGTCATTCTAGGCAGGCTGGCACGACCTGCTGGTTTTAAGGGTAAGCTGGCGCGGTCTTTGCTTGATTGCGGGTGGCATCGGGAAGTTTTGGAAACATCTTTCATGCGATGCCGGGCATGCAGGGAAACGGGGTGCTCAGCTCGCCCAGAGCGAGGGGCAGCACTCTGGCACTCTAAAAACCGCAGCTATGACGAGGGTTTTTGACAGCGGGTGTTGTCTGCATACACTGTGGGGATTGACATCTGTCAAGTCTTTTCATTATTTCAGTATTTCCTGAATAATCAACGATTTACGTTGGTTTTGACAGTTGTCAAAAGTTTGATTTGTCCACCGGGAATTCCTGAAAAACATCACGATGCACTGCGTTGCATCAAAAGACTTGGGTGGGAGTCGTTGGGGAGGAGTACATTCGGCGGGTTTTGTAATCCGCGTTTATCCCTAACAGCGCGCATTTTTCGCGTTTACAGCATGCCTAAATCTACGGAAACCCGCGGGCCATTCTGGCTCGCTGCGGCAGCTTTGGCGGCAACTCTTACGGGTTGCAGCAAGGCCGTCGTGCTTAATCCCGCAGGGGACATCGCTGCCCAGCAAGGTGACTTGGTGGTGACTGCCACTTTGTTGATGCTGGTCATCATCGTTCCTGTGATCCTGCTGACTTTGCTGTTTGCCTGGAAGTACCGCCAGACAAACACTGAAGCCGAGTATGACCCTGAGTGGCACCACTCGACCACCCTTGAGATGGTCATCTGGAGCGTTCCTCTGATCATCATCATCGTGCTGGGCACGATCACATGGATCAGCACTCACAAGCTGGACCCTTATCGACCACTGGATCGTATTTCCGCCACGCAGCCCCTGAATGCCGAGGTCAAGCCTCTGGAAGTTCAGGTGGTGTCGCTGGACTGGAAGTGGCTGTTCTTCTACCCCGAGCAAGGTATTGCGACGGTGAACGAGCTGGCTGCACCTGTGGACCGTCCTATCCTCTTCAAGCTCACTGCCTCCAAGACCATGTCGGCCTTCTATGTGCCTGACCTGGCCGGCATGATCTACACCATGCCTGGCATGGAAACGCAGCTGAATGCGGTGATCAACAAGGAAGGTACCTACAAGGGTCTGAACTCGCACTACAACGGTGCAGGTTTCTCGGGCATGACTTTCAAGTTCCTGGGTCTGAACAACGAAGGCTTTGACGCCTGGGTGCAAAAAGCCAAGGACGAAGGCCAGGCGCTGGATGCTGCCAAGTATCTGGAACTGGTGAAGCCCAGCGAACGCAATCCTGTGACACGCTTCTCTTCCGTGCAGGACGGTCTGTATGACCGCATCCTCAACATGTGCGTGGAAGAAGGCAAGATGTGCATGAGCCAGATGATGGAGATCGATGCCAAGGGTGGCGCTGCCTACATGAAGGCGGCCGGTCTGAATCTGCCTCAGGATGTGTGTTCTGTGGAAAACGCGGACGAAGTCGTTGCCCTTCTGGAGCAGCGCCCCGTGCAGCAATAAGCAGTTAACGGCTGGAAAGCTGGCACAGGCTGGCTTTCCGGTCATTTAGCAAGAGACCAATATGTCTGAACCAACAACGTTGCCCAACGATCCGCTGCTCGGGCGGATCAGCTGGGAATCCATACCGATGGCCCATGAGCCCATCGTGCTGGCGACTTTTATTGCCGTGGTGCTTGGTGGCTTGGTGGTGCTGGCTGCACTGACCAAGTTCAAGCTGTGGGGTCCTCTGTGGCGTGACTGGATTTGCTCGATCGACCACAAGAAGATCGGCATCATGTACATCATTCTGGGCCTGGTCATGCTGCTGCGCGGCTTTGCCGATGCGGTGATGATGCGTATCCAGCAGGCCATGGCTTTTGGTGACAGCATGGGCTATCTGCCCCCTCACCACTATGACCAGATCTTCACCGCACACGGTGTGATCATGATTTTCTTTGTGGCCATGCCTCTGGTCACAGGTTTCATGAACTACCTGATCCCTCTGCAGATCGGTGCGCGTGACGTTTCCTTCCCTTTCCTGAACAACTTCTCGTTCTGGATGACCGCCACCGGCGCGATTCTGGTGATGGTTTCGCTGTTCCTGGGCGAGTTCTCCACCAATGGCTGGCTGGCGCTGTCGAATCTGGGTAACCAGAATCCGGGCGTGGGCATGGACTACTACATCTGGGCGCTGCAGCTCTCGGGTGTGGGTACGACGCTGTCGGGTATCAACCTGATCGTCACCATCGTCAAGATGCGTGCCCCTGGCATGAATCTGATGAAGATGCCTGTGTTCGTGTGGACATCGCTGTGTACCAATGCCTTGATCGTGGCTTCCTTCCCGATCCTGACTGCGGCGCTGGCCCTGATGACCATGGACCGCTACTTCGGCACACAGTTCTTCACGAACGAGCTGGGCGGCAACCCCATGCTGTACGTGAACCTGATCTGGATCTGGGGCCACCCTGAGGTGTACATCCTGATCCTGCCCGTGTTCGGTATCTTCTCCGAGATCGTTTCTACCTTCAGCAAGAAGCGTCTGTTCGGCTACACCTCCATGGTGTATGCGACCGTGTGTATCACTGTGCTGTCCTGGCTGGTGTGGCTGCACCACTTCTTCACCATGGGCTCCGGTGCGGCGGTGAATACCTTCTTCGGTATTACCACGATGATCATCTCGATCCCAACGGGCGCGAAGATCTTCAACTGGCTGTTCACCATGTACAAGGGCCGCATCGAGTTCAAGCCTCCGATGATGTGGACCGTGGGCTTCATGTGTACCTTCGCCATCGGCGGTATGACTGGCGTGCTGCTGGCTGTGCCACCTGCTGACTTTGTGCTGCACAACTCGCTGTTCCTGATTGCTCACTTCCACAACGTGATCATCGGTGGCGTGGTGTTCGGTCTGCTGGCTGGTATCAACTACTGGTTCCCCAAGGCTTTCGGCTTCAAGCTCAATGAGTTCTGGGGCAAGGTGTCCTTCTGGTGCTGGCTGGTGGGCTTCTGGATTGCCTTCACACCGCTGTACATCCTGGGTCTGATGGGAGTGACACGTCGCGTGAACCACTTTGAAGACCAGGCACTGCAGATCTGGTTCGTGATTGCTGCTATCGGCGTGGCCATCATTGCTCTGGGTATTGCTGCCTTTGTGGTTCAGCTGGGCGTTTCGATCCTGCAACGCAACCAGAACCGTGACGAAAACGGTGACTCCTGGGGTGCTGGCCGTACGCTGGAATGGGCCACTTCTTCGCCTCCTCCCGTCTACAACTTCGCCAAGACACCTGTGGTGTATGACGTCGATGCATGGTGGGACATGAAGAAGCACGGCTATCAGCGTCCTCTGAATGGCTTTGAAGACATCCACATGCCCAAGAACACGGGTGCTGGTTTTGTCATCTCCATGATTGCCATGGTGCTGGGCTTTGCGCTGATCTGGCACATCTGGTGGCTGGCCATCGTGTCGTTCGCTGGTGTGATCATTGCTTCGATCGTTCACACGTTCAACTACAACCGCGACTACTACATCCCTGCATCTGAAGTGCAGGCGACAGAAGACGCTCGTACTCAACAGCTTGCACGCCATGTCTAATCACACTATCTCCGCCAGCGCCGCTGGCGCGGTGGGACAGCGCGAATACCATCTCGCGCACGAACCCCACCCAGAAAACGGTACATCGCTGGGCTTCTGGCTGTACCTGATGAGCGACGTGCTCATCTTTGCAGCCTTGTTTGCCACCTATGGCGTACTGGGTCGCAGCTATGCAGGTGGCCCAACAGGTGCCGAGCTGTTCAGCTTGCCACTGGTGGCTGTGAACACGGCCTTCCTGCTGGTGTCCTCCCTGACCTTTGGTCTGGCGATGCTGCAAAAGCAGAAGAAAAATGTGGGCGGCACCTTGCTGTGGCTGGGTGTGACTGGCCTGCTGGGTCTGGCCTTCGTTGCTGTGGAACTGTATGAGTTTGCACACCTGATCCACGAAGGTCTGACACCTCAGACCAGCGCCTTTGGTTCTGCATTCTTCACCCTGGTGGGTACGCACGGCCTGCACGTCAGCTTTGGTCTGATCTGGCTGGTCGTGCTGATGGTGCAGATCAAGCAAAAGGGCCTGATCCACGCCAATGTGCGCCGCATCAACTGCCTGTCCATGTTCTGGCACTTCTTGGACGTGGTGTGGATCGGTGTGTTCACCTTTGTGTATCTGATGGGGGTGCTGTAAATGGCTGCACACGAAATCCACGCTGGTCACGCTGACCACCACGAAGAGCATGATGACCTGCACGTCACCGTTGGTGACTACGTGAAGGGCTTCATTCTGGCCGTTATCCTGACCGTGATCCCTTTCTGGCTGGTCATGGGTGACGTGATTCAGGATCGCTCTACCCTGGTCATGGTGCTGGGCCTGTTTGCTGCGGTTCAGGTGGTGGTGCACATGGTGTACTTCCTGCACATGAACGGCAAGATCCAGGGCGGCTGGACCTTGATGACCACCATCTTCTCCATCGTCTTTGTGATGATCACCATCGCAGGTACCTTGTGGGTGATGTTCCACATGAACGCCAACATGATGCCTCACCATCATGCGTATCCACATGGCGCTGAAGCAGCTGCGGTAGCGCCTGCGCAGGCTCCTGCTGCAGTGGAACACGCTGGACACGGCAACTGAGCATGACGGTGCAAACCTCGGGAGGGCGCAAGCCCTCTCGCATCACCTTCACGAAGGCGGTGCTCGCGATAGCGGGCATCGCCCTTTTTTTGACCTTCATCAGCCTGGGTACCTGGCAGGTCCAGCGCCGCGCCTGGAAGCTGGATCTGATTGAGCGTGTCAACACACGCGTGCACAGCCAGCCTGTGGACTTGCCCGCACCTGCGCTGTGGCCACAGGTCGGACGTGACAGCCACGAATACCTGGCCGTGCAGGCCCTGGGGCGGTGGATGGAAGGCCGCAGTGTGCTGACCCAGGCGGTGTCTGACCTGGGCGCTGGCTTCTGGTTCTTGACACCTATGCAGCTGGACAATGGCACGCAGGTGCTGGTGAACCGGGGCTTTATCCCGGCGGATCAGCGCAAGGCCTTTGCCGAGCACATTGCCAGTGCACCTCAAGAGGCTGCGGGTGAGCCTGTGGCTGTGACGGGTCTGCTGCGCCTGAGTGAGCCCAAGGGGGGCTTCATGCGCGACAACGCGCCGGATGAGGACCGCTGGCACTCACGCGATGTCGCTGCGATTGCACAGGCCAAGGGGCTGGAGCATGCAGCGCCCTTCTTTATCGACCAGGGCCTTCCTGGGCAGGCCGTTCCACAGACATGGCCCCGTGCGGGTCTGACCGTGATCAAGTTCACCAATACGCACGCCGTCTATGCGCTGACCTGGTATGGCATGGCCTTGCTGGTGCTGGTGGCTGCATGGCTGGTGATACGCCATGATCGCCGCAAGCGTGACTCCGATAAGGCTGCTTGACGGCCTGATTGATCAGAATGACAGGACCACCTTCGGGTGGTCTTTTTTTGCAGTCCTTCCAGCTCTTACCGTGCGCAGGAGGAGCGTGCTCGCTGGTTCGGCGGGCAGGCATACACAGCAGTGCACCGAAGTACACAGCAAAAAGGCCGCAAGATGCGGCCTTTGTTTTTGATAGCTGCCAGCGCTTGCTGGATAAGCGCTGGAGGTATTTTTGATGTTTAAGAAACGATGTAGTGATCAATCAGCAGCGCGGCAAATACACCGCTCAGGTGGATCAGCGAGAAGCGGAAGGTCTTGCGGGCCAGCGCGTCTGAGTAGTTCATCCACAGGCGCAGCGCATACCAGCTGAATCCCAGGCACAGCACGGAGGCCACGATCAGATACAGCCAGCCGCTCATGCCAAAGATCACAGGCAGCAGACAGCCTGCAAACAGCACCAGGGTGTAGAGCAGGATCTGCATCTGAGTGTACTTGGGGCCATGGGTCACGGGCAGCATGGGCAGGCCGGACTTCTTGTAGTCCTCGACGCGATACAGCGCCAGCGCCCAGAAGTGGGGCGGCGTCCACAGGAAGATGATGAGGAACAGCACCCAAGCCTCAGCGCTGACCTGCCCGGTCATGGCGGCCCAGCCCAGCACGGGAGGCATGGCACCCGAGGCGCCACCAATCACAATGTTCTGGGGGGTCGCAGGCTTGAGGATGACGGTGTAGATCACGGCGTAGCCAATAAAAGTTGCCAGCGTCAGCCACATGGTCAGCGGGTTGGTGAAGGCCAGCAAAATGGCTGCACCCACGGTGCACAGAATGGCCGAGAAGGCCAGTGCCTGCTGGGGGGTGAGTTCACCCTTGGCCGTGGGGCGCCAGCTGGTGCGCTTCATGCGGGCGTCGATATGGCGCTCTACCAGACAGTTAAAGGCAGCAGCAGCGGCCGATACCAGCCAGATGCCAAAGCAGGCAATAGCCATGTCACCCAGCTGTGTCAGCGTAGGCACGCCAGGAACGGCCAGCACCATGCCAATCAGCGCGCAGAACACAATCAGCTGCACCACACGGGGCTTGGTCAGTGCGTAGAACTGGCTCCAGCGGGAGCCGGGGGCATCACTTAAGGTTTGAGCATTCATGCGGAAACTCTCCGAGCGCCTGAGCGCGCTTCTTGTTGGGGGGGCGGGGCTGCAGCGTGTCGCAGCCAGAGCCCAGGTCATGACGGTGACCAGTGCAGCAGCACCACCTGTATGCAGTACGGCGGCCAGCAGCGGCCAGTCCAGCACCACGTTAGACAGACCTGTGGCCACCTGCAGGGCCGTCAGGCCCAGCAGCCACTTGCTTTGTGCCTGCAGCGCAGGCTGGCGGCGCATGGCGATGGCAAGGGCCAGCGCCGCGATCACCACGACATAGGCCGCCAGGCGGTGGATGTAGTGGATGGCCGTCAGCGCCGCAAAGCTAATGTGACTGCCATCCGACAGCAGGCCCAGAGGGCGCCAGATTTCAAAGCCCTGGGCAAAGTCCATGTCCGGCCAGAAGCTGCCATTGCAGTCCGGGAAGGTAGAGCAGGCTAGCACGGCGTAGTTGGTGCTGACCCAGCCGCCCAGCGCGACCTGCACAAAAATCAATGCAAATAACGCCCACAGCGCTGTGCGCAGGCCGCGTGTAATGGAGGCAGGCTCCTGGTTGCGCACGCCTTGCTGATAGCCCACGGCCTGCACGCACAGCAGTGCCAGCAGCACCAGACCGCCGAGCAGGTGCAGGGTGACGATGGCGGGGAACAGCTTCATGGTCACGGTCAGCGCGCCAAAGGCGCCCTGAATCAGCACCCAGACCAGGGTGATGCTGGCCCAGGCCGGGTGGCGTGGGCCGTGCAGCGGCGTCTTGCGGTGTGTGCGCCATGCCAGCACGGTGAGGGCAATGATGAGCACGCCCACCATGGTGGCCAGGTAGCGGTGGATCATTTCAATCCAGGCTTTGCTCAGCGTCACAGGGCCGGTGGGCATGGCTGTTTCTGCCGCCGTGATGTGGTGCAGTGCACCAATGGGGCTGGAGCTGCCGTAGCAGCCGGGCCAGTCGGGACAGCCCAGGCCGGAGTCGGTCAGGCGCGTGAAGGCGCCGAACAGGACCAGGTCAAAGGTCAGAAACAGCGTGAGCACGCCCAGCGCGGCCAGATAGCGTGTCGGGCCTGCGCCGCGGTTGCGACGCCATACCCATAGCAGTGGGACGAGCGCAATCAGCGCTCCCAGGCCCATGAGCTCGAGCAGCGGCGCAAAATCATAGAGAGGCTGTTCGCCCATCAGCACTCCTGAAGCAGTGGCTGGAACATGTCCGACAAAGAAAATCAGCCTGTGGTTGCACAGGCTGGTCAGCGGGGAGATTGACTCCGTAAGACCTGCATGCCCTTCAGGCATCAGCGGGGCTGGCAGAAGGAGAGCGAGGGAGACTGCACCTTGCACCACCCGGCCACATGGCATCGATAGAGCGTGCAGTTTTGGGGCAATCTTTGATCTAGCGCAGATTTTATCTTTTGCCTTCGTCTTGTGCAGGACGAGCGGTCAAAACAGGCGTGCAGCCCTGCATGCATTCACTAAAAAAAGAGCGTCTTGCGCAGGATTTATCAGGCATTGCAATAGCTTTTATTTGCAAGTGCTTGATATACAAGCGCTAAACGCTCTGTTTTTAAGAGTTATGCCGTCTGGTTGGCCTGTGCCAGCAGGCGGTGCAGGTCAGCCATGTCGTCAAAGACCATGCTGGCTCCTGCCTGTAGCAACTGCTCGGGCGTGGAGTGGGCATTGACCTTGGGGCAGTATCCCCAGACCGTGGCACCGGCGCGCACGCCTGCCGTGAGGCCGGGGACGGAGTCTTCAATGACCAGGCAGCGCTCGGGTGCAATGCCCAGTGAGGCCGCAGCGGCCAGGTACACATCGGGCCAGGGCTTGGTGCGCGGCAGGTCGTGGCCGCTGAAGACATGCTCGCCAAAGTAGGCAGACATGCCCACCTTGTCCAGCTGCATCAGCACCTTGGGCTTGTCTGCCCCCGATGCCACGGCAATCTTGCCGCCCAGCTGGGCGTGTACCTGGCGCACAGCGTCTACGGCACCGCCAATGGCCACCAGCTCGGCGCGCAGGCGCTCGTTGCGGCGCTCGTAGAACTCGGCCATCCAGGCATCGGTCAGCGGCTTGCCGGTTTCGGCTTCAATGCGTGCGGTCTCGCTGCGCACGGTCTTGCCAATAAAGATGCGCATGCAGTCTTGCTCAGACAGCGCCCAGCCCGCTTCGTTGAGCATGGCGTGCAGCACGCGGTTGGTAATAAGTTCGCTGTCGACCAGCACACCGTCACAGTCGAACAAGATAGCTTCAAATTGCATAGCTGGTGGCGCTTGACAGACAAGCGCTAGAAGTCAAAAAGGCTTAGAACTGGTCGCCGTCTACATAGAACCAGCGGCCGTCTTCGAGGACAAAGCGGCTGCGCTCGTGCAGGCGCACGGCACGGCCTGCCACGCGAAAGCGCGCCACAAACTCGACCTCGGCCGTGGCATCGCCCGTGGGCTGGAAATCCTTGACCTGCAGACCCAGCCACTTGGCGCCGGGCTCAAAGTCCAGCTCGGCAGGACGCTGGCTGGCATGCCAGGTGGCTAGCAGATAGGGCGCGCGCTCCAGCACAAAGGCTGTGTAGCGCGAGCGCATCAGGTGTTCGGCATCGGGGGCGGGCTGGCTGTCAAAGTGTTCGACAAAACGGCCACAGCAGTCGGCATAGGCAATGGGCTTGCCCTTGGAGTTGCTGCGTCCGCATGGGCAGGCGGCGCTGGGCTGCAGGTTCATGGAAGGCGACAGAAAAAATGCTTGCGGGCGATTGTGTGCCAAAAAGTGCACGCATGCCTGCAGATTGGTTTATGACGTTGACGTGCACGTCAATAATGTGCGCATGAGCAAAACCACTTCTGCCACGCCAATAACGTATTCCATCAGCGATCTGGCCCAGGAATTTGACCTGACGACCCGCGCCATCCGCTTTTATGAAGACATGGGCCTGCTGCAGCCCACTCGCCAGGGTGCAGGCGGGCGCACCCGTGTCTACAGCCCGCGTGACCGCACCCGCCTGCGGCTGATCTTGCGCGGCAAGCGCCTGGGCCTGTCGCTGACCGAGGCCAAGGAAATCATTGACCTGTACGACAGCCCGCGTGACACCGCAGTGCAGCTGAGCAAATTTCTGGAAGTGCTGGGCAAGCACCGCCAGCAGATGGAAGAGCGCCTGGAAGACCTACAGGCCACGCTGGAAGAAGTGCGCGCCCAGGAAAAAGAGGCCAAGTCACTTTTGCGCAAGCTGCAGAAAACAAAAGCTGCATAATTGACGTTAACGTCAACGGCATAACAAACCCAAGGAGACAGACATGAGCCAGTTGCCCGGATTGAACTTCCAGCTCGGTGAAGACATTGACGCACTGCGCGACGCCGTGCGCGAATTTGCCCAGACCGAGATTGCGCCCCGTGCGGCCGAGATTGACCGCAGCGACCAGTTCCCCATGGATGTCTGGCGCAAGTTCGGTGAACTGGGTGTGCTGGGCATTACCGTGCCTGAGCAGTACGGCGGCGCCAACATGGGCTATCTGGCCCACATGGTGGCCATGGAAGAAATCTCGCGCGCCAGCGCCTCCGTGGGCCTCTCCTATGGCGCGCACTCCAATCTGTGCGTGAACCAGATCAACCGCAATGGCACGGAAGCGCAAAAGCAAAAATACCTGCCCAAGCTGATTTCTGGCGAGCACGTGGGCGCACTGGCCATGAGTGAGCCCGGGGCGGGCTCGGATGTCATCAGCATGAAGCTCAAGGCCGAAGACAAGGGCGGCTACTACCTGCTCAATGGCAGCAAGATGTGGATCACCAACGGGCCAGATGCCGACACGCTGGTGGTCTATGCCAAGACCGAACCTGAAATGGGTGCACGCGGCGTCACAGCCTTTCTGGTCGAAAAAGGCATGCCGGGTTTTTCGATTGCGCAAAAGCTGGACAAGCTGGGCATGCGCGGCAGCCACACGGGCGAGCTGGTGTTCAACAACGTGGAAGTGCCAGCAGAGAACGTGCTGGGCCAGGTCAATGGCGGTGCCAAGGTGCTCATGAGCGGGCTGGACTATGAGCGCGCCGTGCTCACGGGCGGCCCGCTGGGCATCATGCAGGCGGTGATGGACAACGTGGTGCCCTATATCCACGACCGCAAGCAGTTTGGCCAGAGCATTGGCGAGTTCCAGCTCATCCAGGGCAAGGTGGCTGACATGTACACCGTGCTGCAGGCCGGGCGCTCCTTTGCCTACACCGTGGCCAAGAACCTGGACATGCTGGGCAGCGAGCACGTGCGCCAGGTGCGCAAGGACTGCGCCAGCGTGATTCTGTGGTGCGCCGAGAAGGCCACATGGATGGCTGGTGAGGGCATACAAATCTATGGTGGCAATGGGTATATCAATGACTATCCCCTGGGCCGACTGTGGCGAGATGCGAAACTCTACGAGATTGGCGCTGGCACCAGCGAGATCCGTCGCATGCTGATTGGCCGCGAGTTGTTCGCGGAAACCTGCTGACGGTTCTGGCATGGGCTGCGCCATTTCCCACACAAGAAAGGAAACGCCACATGACAACCACATCCATTGAACAGCTCTTTGTCCATAACAAGGAGTGGTCGGAACAGATGGAGCGTGATCGCCCCGGGTTCTTTACAGGTTTGATGGCGCAGCAAAAGCCCAAATACATGTGGATTGGCTGCTCGGACAGCCGCGTCCCTGCCAACCAGATCACGGGCCTGGAGCCAGGTGAAGTGTTCGTGCACCGCAACGTGGCCAATGTGGTCGTGCCCAGTGACCTGAACTGCCTGACCACCATCCAGTACGCGGTGGACCACCTGAAGGTGGAGCACCTGATGGTCGTGGGCCACTACGGCTGCGGCGGTGTGCTGGCTGCGCTGGAAGGCATGCGTCTGGGTCTGGCCGACAACTGGACCCGCCACGTGCGCGATATCCGCGACAAGCACTATGAGCTGCTCAAGGCCACCCCTGTGCAGCACCGCCACGACGTGCTGTGCGAACTTAACGCCATCGAGCAGGTGGTGAATGTGGCGCAGAGCACCGTGATGCAGGATGCCTGGGCCCGTGGCCAGAAGGTGTCGCTGCACGGCTGGTGCTACAGCCTCAAGAACGGTCTGATTACCAACCTTGAAATGACCGTGCCCGGAGTGGGCGGCCTGCACGAGGTGTATCTGGCAGCCGTGGAAAAAGTCGCTCAACGTAAGCGCGACTGACAAACTGCCTGGGAGAAGCGAGAATTTTTGCCATGTTTCCGCAACGACTCGATGCTCCTCAGGCTTATGCCATTGCCCTTGCGATGATGGAGGGCGTAAACCGCCACTACCAGCGGTTTCGCGCCACCTCGCAGGCGGCCAAAACGCGTTTTGAGCAGGCCGACTGGATCGGCCAGCAACGTGCCCAGAGTGAGCGCATTGCTTTCTATGACCAGCGTGTGCACGAATGCGTGCAGCAGCTGAACACCGAATTCAACGCAGGCAGCCTGCCCATGGTCGTGTGGCAGCAGGTCAAGCTGCACTACATTGGCCTGATGGTGGGGCATCTGCAGCCGGAGCTGGCGGAGACTTTCTTTAACTCCGTCACCACCAAAATCCTGCACCGCACGCACTTTCAGAACGACTTTATCTTTGTGCGGCCAGCCGTCAGCACAGAATATCTGGAAGCGCCGGGAGAGCCTGCCTTTCGCGCGTTTTACCCCAGCAACCTCGATGCCCTGGTGCCTACGCTGCACAGCGTGATCGGGCACTTTCAGCTCCAGGCACGGTTTGAGAGTCTGAACCGTGACATCACCCTGCTGGCTGCCCGCATCCGCCAGCGCCTGCAGGGGCTGAGCCTGCGTGCCAATTTTCAGATTCAGGTGCTCAGCAGCCTGTTCTTTCGCAACAAGGGTGCCTATGTGGTGGGCAAGATCATCACGGGTTATACCGAAATTGCGCTGGCCATTCCCATCCTGGATGCCAGCAACGGCCGTGGGCTGGTGCTGCATGCCGTGCTGCTGGACGAAGAAGATCTGCACGGCCTGTTCAGCTTTGCACGCGCCTATTTTCTGGTGGACATGGCCGTTCCTAGCGCCTATGTGCAGTTTCTGCACGGTCTGATGCCACGCAAGCCGCGCAGCGAAATCTATAGCGCTCTGGGGCTGGCCAAGCAGGGCAAGACCCTGTTCTACCGCGACCTGCTGCACCATCTGCGGCACAGCACGGACAAGTTCCGCATTGCTCCCGGCATTCAGGGGCTGGTGATGCTGGTGTTTGACCTGCCGAGCTTCCCTTACGTGTTCAAGCTCATCAAGGACAAATTCCCCGCGCCCAAGGAAATCACGCGCGAAGAGGTGCAGGCCAAGTACCGCCTGGTCAAGCAGCACGACCGCGTAGGCCGCATGGCGGACACCATGGAATACAGCATGGTGGCGCTGCCCATGGACCGCTTCTCGCCCGAGCTGCTGCAGGCCCTGCAGGCCCAGGCGGCCCAGCACATTGACATCAGCGACCGCGATGGCGATGGGCAGCTGGAAGTCATCATCGACCACCTCTACATCGAGCGCCGCCTGCTGCCGCTGAACATGTTTCTCAAGGAGTGCATGGATGCCGGGCTGGATAACCCCGGCCCGCGTGCTGCCCTGGAGCGCGCCGTGCTGGAGTACGGCAATGCCATCAAGGACCTGGTGGCAGCCAACATCTTTCCCGGCGACATGCTGTGGAAGAACTTTGGCGTCACACGCGGCGGCAAGGTGGTGTTCTACGACTATGACGAGATTGAATACCTGACGGCGTGCAACTTCCGCGCCGTACCCGCCCCGCGCAATGAAGAAGAGGAAATGCGCAGCGAGATCTGGTGGCGTGTAGGCCCCGGCGACGTGTTCCCGGAGACCTTTGCCTCCTTCCTGCTGGCCCACCCGGCGGTGCGCGATGTGTTCATGCGCTACCACGCCGATCTGCTTACCCCCGAATTCTGGAAGGCCCACCAGGCGCGCATTGCGCAGGGCCATCTGCACGATGTGTTCCCTTATGACCGCAGCCGGCGCCTGCTGCCGGATGTGGTGCATTAGGGTGATGTTTTTTGACAGTTCAGTACAACGATTCACACCACAAGGAGACCTGTATGTCACAACACCAAGATCCCATCGTCATCGTCAGCGCCGCACGCACGCCCATGGGCGCGTTCATGGGCGACTTTGCCGATCTGGCAGCGCACGACCTCGGTGGGGCTGCGATCAAGGCCGCCGTCGAGCGTGCAGGCATTGCGCCGGAACAAGTCGATGAAGTGCTGTTTGGCAACTGCCTGATGGCGGGGCAAGGCCAGGCACCAGCACGCCAGGCGGGCTTCAAGGGCGGTCTGCCGCAGAGCACGGGGGCCGTGACCCTGTCCAAGATGTGCGGCGCGGGCATGGAAGCCACCATCCTCGCCCACGACCAGCTGATTGCTGGCAGCCGCGACGTGATGATTGCCGGTGGCATGGAGAGCATGACCAATGCCCCCTATCTGCTGAAAAAAGGCCGTGGTGGCTACCGCATGGGGCATGACAAGGTCTATGACCACATGATGCTTGACGGCCTGGAAGACGCCTACGAAGCAGGCCGTTCCATGGGTACTTTTGGCGAAGACTGCGCTGCCAAATACCAGTTCACGCGCGAGCAGCAGGATGCATTTGCCATTGCCAGCGTGCAGCGCGCACAGGCTGCCGCGCAAAGCGGTGCGTTTGATGCCGAAATCACGCCCGTCACGGTCAAAACGCGCAAGGGCGAAATCACCATCAGCGTGGACGAAGGCCCTGCCAAAGCCAAGCTGGACAAGATCAGCAGCCTCAAGCCCGCGTTCAAGAAGGATGGAACGATCACGGCAGCGTCGAGCTCCAGCATCAACGATGGCGCGGCTGCCATGGTGCTGATGCGCCAGTCCTCCGCGCAGCAGCTGGGCTGCAAGCCGCTGGCCAGGATCGTGGCCCACGCTACGCATGCGCAAGCGCCCGAGTGGTTCACCACCGCCCCCGTAGGCGCGACACAAAAAGCCCTGAAAAAAGCGGGCTGGAGTGTGGAAGACGTAGACCTGTGGGAAGTGAACGAAGCCTTTGCCGTTGTGCCCATGGCGCTGATGGCCGAGCTGAACGTACCGCACGACAAGGTCAACGTGCACGGCGGCGCCTGCGCACTGGGCCACCCTATTGGTGCCAGCGGTGCACGTATCATCGTCACCTTGATTCATGCGCTGCAGCGCCATGGCAAAAAGAAGGGCGTGGCCACGCTGTGCATCGGCGGCGGTGAAGGCACAGCCATGGCGATTGAGTTGCTATAAAGAGTGAAGCTGCCAGCGCAGATGCAGCAAGCGCTGGCAGCCAATTTGTTGCATAGGAGGAAGTGATGGCAACGGTACTGGTGATTGGCGCATCGCGCGGCATAGGTCGCGGTCTGGTGCAGGCCTGCGTGGAGCGTGGCGACCGTGTCATTGCGACCGTGCGCAAGGCAGCGGAGGTGCAGGCACTGCGCGACGCAGGTGCAGAGGTACTGGTCGTTGATGTGGCGCAGCCCGCCAGCGTCAGCGGCCTGGCCTGGCAGCTTGATGGTGAGGAAATCGATCAGGCCTGGTATGTGGCCGGTGCCTGGGATGGCAGCAGCGCCCACACGCCACCTACGCAGCCCGACTTTGACCGCGTCATGCACACCAATGTGCTGGGTGCCATGCAGGTGCTGCCCCAGGTCATGCCCTGTGTGGAGGCCGTCGGCGGCGTGATGGTCTGCATCAGCTCCATGATGTCGCGCCTGTCACAGGCTGAAAGCCGTGCGTGGCTGTACCGCACCAGCAAGGCCGCGCTCAACATGGTGGTGGCCTGCGCGCAGGAACAGTGGCAGGGCGCGCATGTGATTGCCATGGACCCCGGCTGGGTGCAGACCGACATGGGCGGTGAGGGCGCAAGCATCAGCGTAGAAGAATGCGTGCAGGGCATGCTCGCCACCGTGGCGCAGCTGGACGATGCCGACAAAGGCAGCTTGGTGCGCTACGACGGTCACCGTTGGGAAGATTGGTGAAAAAACCATAGCTGTTTGCGTTTGAAAAATAAGGATTTCCGATAGGTTTATTGCTGAAAACAAGCAATATCAAGCGCTGGCAGCTCTCTTTTTTAAGAAAAACAGCAAGGAGACAAGATGCTGCTGAACGAAGACCAACAGATGATCCGCGACGCCGTACGCAGCTTTGTGCAGGCGCAGATCACCCCGCACGCCGCACGCTGGGACAAGGAACATCACTTCCCCAAAGACGTGCACCAGGGGCTGGCCGCGCTGGGCTGCTACGGCATCTGCGTGCCTGAGCAGTATGGCGGCGCAGGGCTGGACTCTCTGAGCCTGGCCGTGGTGCTCGAAGAAATTGCCGCAGGCGATGGCGGCACCAGCACGGTGATCAGCGTGACCAACTGCCCGGTCAACGCCATCCTCATGCGTTACGGCAGCGAGGCGCAGAAGCAGCAGTGGCTCACGCCGCTGGCCAGGGGCGAGATGCTGGGCGCGTTCTGCCTGACAGAGCCGCATGTGGGCTCGGATGCCTCCGCGCTGCGCACCACTGCTGTCCGGGAGGGCAATGACTACGTCATCCACGGCGTGAAGCAGTTCATCACCAGTGGCAAGAATGGGGATGTGGCCATTGTGATTGCGGTGACGGACAAGGCCGCAGGTAAGAAGGGCATGAGCGCGTTTCTGGTGCCCACCTCCAGCCCCGGCTACATCGTGGCACGGCTCGAAGACAAGCTGGGCCAGCACAGCAGCGATACGGCACAGATCAACTTTGATCACTGCCGCATTCCCGCTGAAAACCTCATCGGCGCGGAAGGTGAGGGCTACAAGATTGCCCTGTCTGCGCTGGAAGGGGGGCGCATTGGCATTGCCGCACAAAGCGTGGGGATGGCCCGTGCGGCCTTTGAATGCGCGCTGCAATACAGCAAGGAGCGCGAGAGCTTTGGCCAGCCCATCTTCCACCACCAGGCCGTGGGCTTTCGCCTGGCCGATTGCGCCACGCAGATCGAGGCGGCACGCCAGCTGATCTGGCATGCAGCCAGCCTGCGTGATGCCGGGTTGCCGTGCCTGAAAGAAGCGGCCATGGCCAAGCTGTTTGCCAGCGAAATGGCTGAGCGCGTATGCAGTGCCGCCATCCAGACGCTGGGTGGCTATGGTGTGGTGAGCGACTTTCCCGTAGAGCGCATCTACCGCGATGTGCGCGTGTGCCAGATCTATGAAGGCACGAGTGATGTGCAGAAGATCCTGATTCAGCGCGCGCTGGCCTAGGGCGTGTTCACGTAAACATTGGGTTCGCGCAGCCACGACAAGGCCGTCAATGCGCGACGCACGGTGCAGCGCGGGTGGACACCCGCGCAAGACGGGCAACAAAGCAGGGGCGGCCTTGTCGTGGCTGCCCCTGATATTGAAATCACCAATGGGGTTGAAGGCTTGGGGCGGTCTGCGTTGTTACGGTGGCTGGCAAGGCGCTCGGCATTGCTGCGCCACCGCGCCTAGCAGCCCATCCCCAAGCCTTCAACGCGAATTCCCAAGCTTTATGTGAACACGCCCTAGTGTCCTGTCCTGTTAATTTATGGCATTAAT